>JGI24159J19872_10009092_pt1 | contig 13027 bp, 7 predicted proteins | sample Ectturendosymbi4_FD_19872 | JGI IMG/M metagenome (IMG submission 19872) | reverse complement strand
CGTACCACCTCACCACGTGGTCGGGGCACCGAATAAATTGAAATGAGTTTACGCTGCCAACAGGAGCTGGAGCAACTCACATTAACGCCTTTCCATTGCTGATACCCATTATATCCTTTAATGCTGATCGCCTTCCAACCGCTGCATCTGTTTATCGGTTTGTCCCAAACTGTTTTTGCATGTCCAATGATTTGATAGTTCGGAAGTGAAATGACATTGGAGAATATTATGTAGTTTGCACTTGAGAAATTTATACACACGAAAAGTGATCATTGCGCGAAACAATCCTGCTATATTCTAGACCAAAGAAAAAGCGGGCAACATTTCGTTTGTTTTTCCTGTTTCACAATTGTCCTGATGTCCTCAAACATTTTAATGTGTTAACTCATAAACATTTTGGCATAACCCATGTAAGTGCTAAATGAAGTTCTCATAATAAAGGCCCCCATTTCTAGAAAAGCATTGATAGCACTCATGTAAGTAAGCGAGAGCCGAAGTTCTCGAACTGAAGTCTTAAAATCCAGAATTAAAACTAACAGGACTTCGTCGTAATTTCGTGCTTAGATTCCTTAATTCTGTGAAGTTTCCCAATTCTATAACAACACTTCGTAAGTAAATGCACAGCCTACCAGACATGCAAAGCTTCGTCCTGGGTTTACGTCCGCACATCGTGCCAAAGTCCTTTCCTAAAAACTGAGTCCTGTTTTTCGTCGATTAAACCAAATGCTACACAAGATAAGCATCGACCTCCGGGCGTACTTCACTGAAGAGCAGTTTCCCGACCACAGAGCTCTGACATGCCTTGTCTCGTTATTAATCATTTACGTTTTTTTTTATCCAAGAGATTTAATTATCAATTTCTATAAAACCTAACTGCAAAAATTAAAAGAGGCAGTGGCTGGTCACTCATCAGAGTGACGTTCAAAAACCTGTTTCAGGTAAGGGCCAAATCCCAACGAAAATCGCTGCTGAAGTGCACCAAACTGGCGTTACTTTTTTCTCACCTTTGGCCTGCCTTGCATTGCATCAACACACTCGAAATAAGCACAGAACCTTCTCCAATAATCAGGACTCGAAAACAAGTACTGAGCTCTTTGCGGATAGCCTATTTGCTGTTGCTCAAGCACTAATGAGCTGAGCAAGTATTCGTTCAATTATTTCTGACTTAGAGGGAATGAAGGCAATCCAAGGCAAGACTGATTGTTACATATGCGCGTTATAGAGCTTCCGTACAAGCAACGATCAGGTATTGGTTCTGAGACGCAAACGGATTAGCTTACATCAGAAAGCCAAGAATTTCATACATAGCAATGATTAACGATACAACTACATTACTGGACTGCTTTTGTTGCCAACTTACCATAGGTATCGACAAGCGTTATATGCATTCGGCCTAATCAACACCACTGTCTAACACTGGTTTGCTCGATTCATAGCTGGTTTGCTTCGAACATGTTGCTCAGCGAGGGAATCAAAACTGTAGAAAAACTCATCACCGGTCTTTTTAAAACTTACCCTGGATGGCCGTACAAGTTTTCCAGTTTGTCTCTGACTGTTTGGTTGCTTATCTCGGTTGCAAGTGCGCTGAAGTTTTCCACTCTGGGCAAACCGCATTCCTCGCGCCAGTCGTTGTACAGTGGAAGAGCGTGGTCTCGTCCTCGTTGAAGATTGAGCGACGCGAGATCCAGAGCGACCTGGTGAGTCATTTTTGCATTAATTTCCAACACACTTTCAAAGCAGGTGCTGGTTAAACGGTTTGAATTAGCTCCTTGACGCAGTTAATTTAGCATCAAACTACTCACAATCGTAATAGTAACTAAATCCCCGTTAGTGCAGAGATCGCAGGTAATTGCTCCGAAGTTTTAGGATTAATTCAAATAAATTGAAGCGGTCTCACCTCATTCATAAGTGCAAACAGTTTTTCTCTGAGTTCTTCATGCATCATTTGATCCTGAACAACCAGCTTTGCTGAACGTCCAATCAATCCTGCGAACAAATCCGCCTCTTTGTCACTAACTCACTCACTACTGGAGACAAAGCGCCAAACATATGCAAAACACTGTCCCAGAATGGCGAAATTGGACTCAAATGCCTTGAAAATTCTTTCGAAAGCTGAACACTTTCATGACACTTGAAACGGGGACTGGTTTGATGAGCAATCGCATTCATGAAAAATAATTTTCAGGATTGGAAAAAACATTATGTTCAAATTTTTTCTGGTATGCAGTCTTTGAATGTTCCCGTTTTGCGACCACAAAACATTGAACTACACGCAAAAATGTGTTTGCTTCACCAATGCTGTGTGTCAAAACCCTGTTAACCCCCTGGAAAATCCACTTTTGGTCCCTCCCTGGGAAAAAAATCCTTCCGCCGATGATGTTCAGGGGTACAAGCTCATCTATCGAAATGCTAAAGGAGGATATGGCCAGAAAAAGTGTGGGGACTCCTGGATTGAAGAAAATCGAAGTGGAAAAATCTCCGTCTTAAGGAAAATTGTCGATTGTGCAAATGGTAAAAATAACCTCTAATGATGGGATCAACGCCGCCTTCTTTGATCATCCGCCATGGAGANAAGAAAGCTTGATGGAGGAGAATAGTTGGGAAGGTTCGATGGTTGTTGAAGTTTTCGTCCAATCGACGGAACTCGGGCATGATTGTGACGTGNCCAAATCGGAAAGCCGCTGTAGCGAAAACGTTCGACACAGACGGGTTGATGCTGGAATTATATCCGTTGTATCCTTCCATCATTTCCATTCCTTGAGGACCAAGGATTTTAGGAAGGTATTCCCTTAAAGCATAAAAAATCCCGATTAATTGGGATAATGTTTGTCAAAACTGATTTACAAGGCACGCGTTCTGAAATCAAACAAAAGACATTCTGGGCAAGGCCATAGCAACACGGAGTATGGAAAACCATACATTTACTTATCAACCAGTTTGAATTTGCACAATTTCCATAACAGTTGCGATCTACTATTGATTTTGTATAATTCATATTTTTCAAAGTTATATTAGCGACATCAGGGCCAAAAAAGCAAAATCTTTAAAGCAATATGAAACAAAATGCTGTATTACAGTACCTACAGAAAGGTGAACGTTCCTAACGGTTTGGCCCGCAAGCTATTCCTTACTTCCAGTTGACGACTTGATGATAAGCACCGACAATTTTTCTTGTTTCCTGGTAAATAGTTTCCCCAGACCAGTGAGGGTTTATCCGCTTGATGGCACGCGCTATTCTGTTGTGTTCACGCAGCCACAAAGTGTGTATTGAAGACAAGGTGAGATGTTCGCTCACTCTGAAAAGAAACAATGATAAGGGACTTTTCAAGAAAGGCAATATTTCAATATCAGACAAACAATCTGATTGTTGACTGAATACTGTCTGTCACGTAATTCATTTGTCTATAAACTTTCCATGTCGACAATAAGTTTGAATCTTTTTCAAGATCTGTTTATGCAAGAGCATTAAAAACATTGATGACGTAAAATGTTTGGAAGTCAATTTTTTCTGAGTTACTAGCCCCCTAAATTTTTGTTGGATTCAACAAATGATGTGAATTGTGAAAATGTTTATTTCAATGATTATTCTGTCAAATAAATTTGCCAATACGTCTTTTGTGGTTAGAATGAGGAGGAAAAGCTGCTATTATAGAATAGAAAAGGGTTAGTTGCCAAATATTTGTAATGATATCTAGTTGATCATAGATACTCACATGCATGATAAAGCCACCTTTCTTCAAATACAACAAATCGCCAATCACTTGAAGGTTTCGAAAAAGTTTTCAACTTTACTAAAGTGATCATTATTTCTAAGCCATTTCGAAAATATTGTAAATGTAGTGTCCGTAGAGGAAAGTTGTTTTTTAACTTATCCATGATTTTTAATTGTGATATTGTCGTAAAAATATACATCCATTTCAACAAACCAAGGTATGTTGTGGATATTATCTTTTGGTGAAAAAACTCTACAGTGTTGTGTTGAAAACCATAGCTGCTTATTTCCAAACGTTCCAATTTTTTTGAGGTCATATGCTCCCGTTCAAATGCAGTTTCATTTATATCCATGCCTTTGGAATTTTTTAACCAAACGTCGTGTCTTACCTTCCATCGCCTGCTTTGAAGCAAGGAATCATTTCTTCGGCTGAACCATTTGGTTGTTGAACGCAAGGGTTTTCTGGATCAAATGGCAAATAATCCCGATTTCCTACGAACAAAATCTCCCTCTACGTCATGTAGAACATTTTATTTCAGTCAAGGAGGTTTACGAACGTCACTAAATACACACAATGTCTGAGGAAAAAAACACTTTTCAATGATAGTTCGGAGTTCCTAAAACATTTGCCTATACTTTTATTTTCATGATTTCATGTTTGCATTACAGTCGGCCTGATGTTATGTTGTTCAGTTGCAACAGACAGAAAAATTGTTTTCATTTCGGATCGCCATATTAAGACTTTTAAATAATTTTGCTGGCAGACCGCACGATGTATTGACAGCAGTGAGCTCATAACCAACAAAAGCTTATATTTAGATTTTTATCAGAGGGTCAAGAAGAAACTTAACTGACTGTAAATCTGGTTTTACAAAATTTTTATCAGAAGTAGGAATCCCGAAAGAAGCTTTACTTGTCCTTCAATATACAGTTTACCTCGTATTTAAACTTGATAAAGCTTTGTTTTTTTTTTTACGAAACCATTTAGTTGGCCTTACCAGACAATTTTTCTGATCCACGCGATAGATGCTTCACCTGATACAATGATTTTTTAAGATAAGGTGTGAAATCTATTAAGTGCAATGGAAGGTAACTAGAAATATAGGGTGCCAACACTTTTACCGTGATTATTAGAAAGTTTTTTTAATGTTTTTGCGACCAACATGAAGTTGTTTGATTGTTTGTAAGACCCTAATGGGGTTCAAGCCGAATGTGAACAGTGCTGCGGAATCGAAGTCTGAAAAGAACAAGCTGACAAGCGTACGTCAGAAATCTGTAAAGTTGCTGCTTACAACAGAAGGAAAACACTTTCTACTCTGAGTTCTATGACATAAAAAGGGATGTTTTTACATATTATAAAGGAATACGTTATTGTAGCACTATGCTTCAAGTCACAAAGTTACCTACATTTTTAAAACCAATGACTTTAGTTTGAAAAAACGCGCCGTTGCAACATTTCTGACAAAACTTTCACAAGCATTTGATGAGCATGAACAAAGCATTAAGCCTCTCAACCTCAAATTACTCCCAGGGTCGAATTGGGACTGATGAAGTAGTCTTAAGGCTGCAAATGATTTCAGGAGGGTCACATTATGACGTCGACGCAGAACTGGTGGTACCTCAATATTACTGGAATAAGCTTTTGCATTTTATATCCTGCGAAACGTGTCATGGGTTATAGGCAGATCATTTGTAACCGTCTCTACAGTTGTTAACCTGCTCAGGTAACCTTTAAACACAAACACGTCAGTTGTTCTTGCCCAAAATGGGCCGATTTTGCTTATTCTCTTATGCTGTACTAACTGACACGTTTAGACGCGCTTGCGGGATTTTGTACAACTTACCAAGTATTCTCAAGCTCATCCGATTAGAAAAAAACAACGTGTTGATTTTGGAAAAATTTTTATGTGATGAAGAACAAAAGCAATTTTCCAAACAAAAATGTGGAAAGTGCTCTTAAAGGGTCGGTTTAAGGTTCAAACAGAACCTCATTTCAAGCCTGTGGTTCTATCTGCATTAAGCGTTAACGCGTCTATTTGTAGATGGGCATGCACAAACTATTCGTACTGAAGAAAATTCTACCTTCATCTTTGTACTTTTCATTCACATCCATCAATCCTTCATCTGCCGTCAAGTTTCTTAGCGAGCGCGCCTTGGTAGGGTCACTGCCGTATACCTTAAAGAAACAACAATGCTTCATATTGACAAATTAGTCGACTTTGTACCAACAACACCCATGCAACCTCCGGTCAATGGATTAAAAAATATTTTTTAATTTTCGTACTTGCACAGTTTGTTTCTTGGAAGCATAAGATATTTTGCAATTTTCTTCGGTTTTTCTCAAGCAAAGACCAAAGGAAGGATTACTCACGTCAATTTTTCTGAAATGTTCAGAAATTTTACAAATGGTTTTATGTTTTAAGTATTTACATCTTGCATGATGATCAATTTCTAAGGTTGGGAGATGGAAAGTTCAAATAACGTCTACGTCACAATTGTTGCGAGATCGACCTTTGCAGCCGCAAAGTACATCACAATAAATGGGTTTGAAACCTGTTCATTTAATGTTGAGATTGCAAGTATCAAGGTTGCGATTTTTGCAAGTTCAAACCCATAGTGGTAAAAGAGGGGTACTGGAGACATTTCTCTTTCTTTCTAGGGGAAAATGTGCCTAAGTGCGAATCGGCGACCACCTCTTTTCCAAACGTCTTGCAAACGTTGTTGTCTTTTGTTTTTGCAGATGCTTGTGTTCATATGAATTGGATGCGTTGTTTTATGCTTCTCCTGTAAAGTTCCTTACTAATACAAAAAAACACGAAAACCCAAAATCTTGTCTTGAGGTCATCACTCGCCCCTATTTTCCCTCCACACAGCCAAAAGAATTTATTACGTGGCTGTTAACAACAAATCAAGTTTAACGCAACTTACCAGCACCAGCTCAATTATGCAAAGTGCAAACTATCATGGAGAAAGGGATGTCTTTGGTTTATTACTGTTATTGAACTGCTACGACAGCAATTGTTCCGCTCTCACCAAACTCGCATCGACGAAAGCTGTAATGGCATTAATTTGCTCCCTGGGTTGAGCCTTGTGGAAAAGGGCCGAAGTTTCTCCGGTGGCGCAAACAGCCGCTGATCTGAAGAAGGGAAGACACTGAGCATCTTGGATGCGAGGATCGTTGGAAGGGACCTGAAAGATCAACTTTTGTTCAAGATAAGCTTCAGAAGATCAACCTATTGAAACACACACTACGAAAACTCTTTGCACTTGTTTTATCACAATTTCTGACTGAAACAACGTTGTAGGAAATATTGTTATTTGGAAGACGGAAAGGTGTTGTTGCAGTAAACTTCAGGTAGTCTGGGTCTTTGCCTGATTCGAATAAAATCCGACGTACCAGTGATTTCTAATGTTTTCTTCATGAAAAGCTTTGGGTAATCCGATTTGTTAATCCGGGTCTGTGCCTATTCCGGATTAGAGTTGCTCTTGCTAGCTCTCGTAATCCGCAACTTCGTGCTTTACAACCGTGCGGTCGCACACTAATCCACGATGAATGTACATCCAGGGGGATAACGAGGTTAGATGGCGCCCGGGACAAGAAGCAAGTTTGGCGCTCCCCTGTTCCAACCTGAGCTCTTTCGGAAGCAAATTCACTGTATTGAAGAAAGTACTTGTGACATTGTTGGGGCATTTCGGCGCCCCTGCAGTGATTCGGCGCCCCCATAGTGATAAGGTGCCCGGGAAATTGTGCCCCACTGCCCCCCTCGTTACGCCCCTGGGTACATCTTTGTCCAAAAAACTGTTCACTGTTATATACGTGCCTAACTACGCTGTGTTTTACAACACTGTATTCGCCTGATTGACTAAACGCCATTTTACTGCAAGTATGACTTAACAGCCAGTTCTCGTTTTGTTGACCAATACTTTTTGGGTAATCAGCGCGTAAAGTTAGAAACACGTGTGGCAGTGCCATTTGGAATCTGCTTTTTGCAAACAGGCCTAAGCCAAATAAACAGCGTTGTCAGGACAGAACGCTCCCAGAAATGTTGAAATTTTTGCAGTAGATTGATGAAAATGCCAAGATAAAGCATAAAAGTATTGTGGAAAAATTAATGTAAATACATACAATGATACTGCATCATTCAATGTTTTTCTTAAGAACTCTATCATCGCGAATGTGTTCTGTTAAGGTGATATTTACCGATTTCTTACTAATTAAACAACATCAAGCTTGAAACAAACTCTTCGGATAATCTGGATCTTTGCCTTANCCGGATGAATTCGTTTGTCANGTTGGTACTGGATTAAACGAGATTTACTCTATTTGGTAAGCGAAAACTTGGCGCTTATTTGTTTGCCAAAGAAAGAGTTCAGATGTAACATAATTTTTTAAAGCAAGTGTCAGTCCCAATGTTAAGACAGTTGTCAAATTCCACGATTTCAAAACATTACGCTTAACAAGGTTTTCAGGTCGTTTATGAACTCATTTTGCTTGAGAGATTGAGCATGAAATGCAACAATGATTTATCGTTACAAACTCCAAATCAAGTACTGTTATGTTATGAAGGCATAGCACGGCAGGCAGACTCGTCGAAGGTTCTCAGCAAACACAGAGCCTTCAATTTCTCGACGACACCGAGAAGGTATACGTGCTTCAGCATATTTCAAATGTTTCATGAAAGCTGTTTCCGAAACACGAGAGAAAATTAAACAAAAGGTTGAACAAGGAATTCGCTGAATATACTCCATAAAACCGGATACTTGATTAACAGCCGAGTAGCGGTGACCAGCACATTTTACTGAGCGGGCCACAGGCGCCGAAATAATGTTTGCTTCAGTCATCGCCGTGTTGCGTGAAACACGCTGAATGGGGCCAGTTATGTTTACTGGGTCAGCGACACTAACAATAAAACCCATTGCTTGCGTTAAAACTACAGTTCGCATTCTTTCCTTGAATTATGCTTCAGTTGTTTAATAATTTCCCTCGCAAGCTTTTGTTTGCAGTTTCCGAGTTTGAGGATGAGCAAATTGCATGCAATCGATTTGCTGGTGAAAGAAGTTGCGAATAGAATTTAGTGCCTCCTCTTTGTTGACGCTTACTGTTGCAGCTCCACATCAGCTGGATATCACTCGTTTTCAACTAGTGCAGCTTCAGAGTTTCATTTCACCGTTTACTGCATCAATTAACTTTTTATTAAAGGGACAAAGACTGCTTTGCACCGAAGCATTTTCCGAAGAATTTCTTGGAAAAAGAAAAACGCCATGATGAAACAACACGAACCTGTATGGGATAACAAGGAGAGAGGTTCATGCAGGTCTTTTTGCAATCTGTCATGCCCTGGAATGTAGATGTGCTCAGACTTTGAGGAGTGAAGTCAGTGTCATGGTCGATGTACTGCCCCCAGACAACAAGCATGTGAGAATATTGGGGGTCGTCTGCAAGAACATAAGTAACTGTAAGTTGTAATTCCATCGTTTTTCAAAAAATTTTTTGCAAAGTTGTAAGTCTTGTTCAGCGAAGAAAACCATGCAAGGATTTGACTTTCTACTCGTGAAACGAAACTGATGCGGAGATGTGTGATTTTCAAATAGTGTTACTATTCTTTGTTTAAAAAACGCCTGGAACCACGTTGAAACTCCCTGGAAGTGTAGTGCTAGGTTGTCAATCATCTGTTTCATCACGTTAGTTCTTTTTCTCGGTTTATGTTTAACAGAAGTCAAAGCTTTATTTCCTGAAACTTGTTTCATTTTTAGCTAGACATGGTGTTCACCTCCAGCTACAGTTGCCTGGCAATCAAGGGAGTTTTCCTAGCAGAGAAAGCTTAGAAAGTCTCTTTTAATCATACAATTTGCAATTTTATATACCCGCGAATATATAAGCAGAGCAATCAAGGCTTACAAATGTTGATGAGAATTTTAGTGTATTCAAAAACCTATAATCTCAAATGCAGTCTGGGGAATAACATGGCATGAAGACCTAAAAATCGTGCAAAAGCAAAAATCATTTTTGCGTCCGGAGTATCACATAGATAGTAAACTGTTGAAAACACAAACATGTAACAAAAAGTTTTGTGTCGAATCATGCAGACTTAAAAGCCAAATAATAATTATTCATCACCTGTGACACGGGTGTTGGAAGTGTTCATAACGTCGTTAGAAACTTTGCGCACCATGGGAAGCTTGTAGCCGTTGTACTTTTTATTTGCTTCCCACCCAGTCGGGGTACTGATTCCGTTCTCATATTGTGCTGGGAGCCAACGAGCGAAAGGTGTATTGGAAGCNCCCCAGTNTGGGTGCTCCAAGTTGTTGCACTCGGCCGTGAAAGTTCTGTCATGGCAANAAATTATCACGAATCGCCATACGTTTAGACAAAAGAAGTTATCGAAGTTTTCTGCTGCACACTTGAAGACCTAAATTATTTCAAGTCCGAATAACAGTTTGTCTGAGAGCCAAGCTTTCGAAACCATTGCATGGATTCAGAAAACNTTGGGTATAAATTACAACTTTTATTTATTTTCGCCATCTGAAATTTCTGTCTGGAATGCCAAATGTTTTTCTGCANCTTTAGAACAAAATGAAATGTTGACGCCTTGCAGGTCNTAGAAATTGCATCGCTCTACACACGCTCAGAAATGTACAAGAAATTACAGCGCGAAACTCAAATTCCGTATATCATTTAAAACAGGAAAGGAACTTCGTGGTTTCGTGGCCCCTTAAATTATGGAATATCTCTTACGATGAAAAACCTAATCAAACGCACGCGTTTTTTTCAGATTTAATACGCCAATCCACCATGTTTTCACACAAACACGCAAAATCCAACAAAATGTCGTTAACGAAAAATTCTGACGTGGGCCTCAATATTTGGTCACGCGGGCCAAGCTCCCCTACCCAGATTTAAAAGATTGGTTTTGTGTTGCAATTTCGTCAACTACAACACAAGTTAGCTTTTGTAAAAATGACGCAGTGGAAACAATTGCTGCTAGTTTTTTCAAATCACACATTTATGGTAGGGCAATTCGAATCAACAAAATGCGAACTACCTAATAAACTGTCGATTGTATTCACCTGTATTTGCTGTCGAGGCACTTATTCGGACAGGAAGAAGGTCGGATGTTGGCCATGCAGCCCGAGAAGGCCGCCAGCTCTGCNAGGGTCTCGGTGGACAACGAGTCGGTTGCATTGACTCGCCTTTTGAACCTGGATATAAATTGAGCCAAAGAAAAATTCTTCAAAAGCTGCAAAACGTGACGAAATAGGCCCATTTCCAAACCGTGAAGTTGGTCCCTTAATTACTGATACTAACTGCAGCTTGCAGAAAATTTTTAGGAAAAAAAATTGTAAGCACAAATTTTAAAAGCGATGGGTTAATGTTGTTTAGACACAAATCTGAAATGAACTTTCGCAACCTTGAAAGGAATCAGCAGTTTGAAATAGGTAGAACCTTGTTGTGATTTTGATCCAAAATTTGCTACAGTTTGCACAGAGACCTTAATTGCAAACGAAAGATGTAAATAGAAAATGCCATAAATATAAAACATCAGGCTTGACGAAATATCAGCAGAAGAGACGCAATTAACGTGCTGAGGTAAGTACAAGACTTGCCACTTTCTGTGTGATGATGAAGCGTGGCATCCAGTTTTGAGCATTACCAAGCTGAGCAAATCTCTTTCTGTCGGAATCAATCTTAGCGTAGTCTATTTTCCAGCTTCAGCACTTGTATTTTAAAACAGTTTCAGTACCTTCCACTCTCCTGATCCAGATGGTTTTGCACGATCTCAATGACTGAATCGTACGTTTCCCCAGCACGAGCGATGTGCACACACATTTCGTTGGGGCAACGCTTAAAGTACTGCAAAAGGGTCTCCGGGTTGTCCCAAATGGCCTGCAGTAAAATTCCGTCGTTCAATTGCACTTTCGTACGCACACGAATGTCAACATTTCAGTAGTGTGTTGATCAAATACGTTGAGTTTTGTAATAGACAGCAGTAACAATGTTTCAAATGTCTAATTAATATATNTTGTTGGATTAATACAAGCNATCAGAAAAAGGTAACAGAGGCGCGAACAATTGANTTCAAAACATTTTTAGGTAGTAGTATTTAATTGTCCTTTATATCTTGAAAGAAAAGGTATTCAAATCAGCATTTTTTCAAAGTATGGCACTTTGCTTTAGGGCGCATACAACAAATAGCAATCTTCATTCTCTGCATTTTTTTCGTTTTTTTGCATTTAAAGTTTCATATTGCAAATATTCCATTAATCGTTCAAAAATGTTGCATTCGAGGTCAGCGTAAAGATCTACGACACTGTTTTCTGAGTTACGGTAGTTCATGCTGAGGGTGCCGCTTTTTCTATGCTTGATATTGGTTATTGTTAGGTTGTGGAGGCAGTAACTTTTTGACAGCAACGATCATCGCTCCCTGAACCTACTTTCCTGATTCCGCATCGGGATGCAGGAATAAACTGAACCGGACTATTGGCCAGATTGCAAAAATACATTGAAACTCTCGAAACTGAAAACGCATGATTTCATCAATTCCGAATTTTCAGCCAACATTTATTCGAAACTTTTCAACAGCAGCTTACGTCTGATTGCCAGCGCCGGTTTGTTCGACGCTCAGCTCGGTGAACACGTTCTCTCGCTTCATACTTGGCTTTGGTTACGAGTTCGACGAAGGTTGATTCTGAAGCAAACTGTTCTACTTAGTTAAAAATTAAAAGGTATTCGGAGAGACGGTGGTTACGTCACTGCTGGTTTTACGTTTGCCAGCGCAGCGTGACCAAAATGAGATTGCTAATGAAATTATCTCTTTTATTAAAATGGAGGTAAACAACTCATATAGTTCAATCATAAAAGCGCGCAAGAATACACGGGTTCAATGACTTCTCAAAGACAATTTAACGATGAATTATAAGTTATCTCGTTTTCATATTTACGTGCCTTGGAATAACCTGCACCGATACAAGAAAAAAACCTTGCAACATAAAGCTTTCTTGAGTGATTCAATTTTTCCCTTTTTGAATGTTAAGTCACTATGACGTGGTATGATGGATTTGACGTGTAAGCTGCGCATCGGTGAAACATCAGAATATTTCTTTAGCCTTTATAATTTGCCTTTATTTTGGTAAATGCATGAATGCATCTTGCCTTAACCTTTGTAGCACCGTTTCTTACTGCGCCGTGACTTTTGTTTTTTGGTAAAATATATGCTGCAGCGTTATCTTTTGTGTTACGAAAAAACATGCTTTAGGAGAAACAGACCTACAGGAACCTTTCGGCGTAACTTTGAAAAACCCTTCAGCCTAATACAC
>JGI24159J19872_10009090_pt1 | contig 13028 bp, 11 predicted proteins | sample Ectturendosymbi4_FD_19872 | JGI IMG/M metagenome (IMG submission 19872) | reverse complement strand
CATTCAGAAAAAATCCTTAAACCTGAAATTTCCTCCAGCTTAGTGCTGATGCTAACTTGTCAGAGACTTGCTTTTATTTCCATTGGAAGGACGGCCCTCCGCCAAAAACGGCCTTCCAAAAGTGGCCCCTAAGCCAAATTAATTGCCCACCCCTGCCCTAACCTATTGTTTCTTTGTGTATCATGTTTGTCACATGACCACTTCAACCACTCGTGTAAGACTAAAGGCAAAATAGCCCTAGCACAGCTTTTGCCTCATAAAGCAAAATAAACACTACCAAACGTGAAACCAAGAAATAGAATCATATGTTGTTCTCACCTGAACCAAATCTCGTTCGACTGTTTCAACTCTCTGAACCAAGTTATGTTAAACTTCTTCATTTAACTCTTTGTGTTAAATTGCACCATAAAATGTTGCCAGCATCATTTAAAGACTTGTTTCACAAACGGCTAACGTGTCGTTCATTGTCATAATACAAGATATGCAACCAACTAAAACTATTTTACTGTATAAACAAGTTTCAACAAACGCTGGTAAAAAAATAATTTCGCATCGAGGAGTTACGCTTTGAGAAAATTTAGAACAGCACTTCAAAGATTTATCTCACAATGTCTTTTAACAAGCAATACCGATCATTTTTGTTGTTGCAATTTGAATGAATGGCCGAAAGTTTAATATTGTATACATCCTGTTAAATTTCAAATAAAATATATTCACTTCATCTGTCTTATCGTTTACGCATACGTTTGGCATGCGTTTCTGATTGCTTGTGTGGTTTGTAGCGCGGCGCTTGGCACTTTGTATAAAGGCAACTGAACTATTCCCATGGTCCTTATCTCAGGTCTGTTTCACTGTTTTATGGGTCTTTGTTTTCACGTTCATATTACGTAGTTATCACAGAGATGTTTCATTGTGTTAGCTAGGACATTACGACTCGATAACCGCAAGTTTTTTCGGTGTCCTGGCTGCAAGGTTTCGCTTTGTTTTTTTTTTTGGAAATAAACAAAGACGACTGTAGTTAATTACATTGCTTATTGACAAGTTGCTTCCATGTACGTCACCAGTAGCTTCGTCTCGTATGTGTTGGGGCGTGTGACTGCCTCGAGTATGTTGAAGTTTCGCATCCATGGTTATATTTTGTTTTCTTCGCGTGCTAGTCCATGTATTGTGGGCCTTGCAACTGAAATAAATTCACACAAATTATTGTGTTTTAGGCACAAGCACAATGAAACAACCACTGCTAATCAATTCACTATTTAGCCTGCACAGATGAAAGCCCCTTAGATTAAATTGAAAACAGTTCTTACCACCTTGTTCACACAATTAAAATATCTCCATTATTATATTGTGAACATGCAAAATAATAATGGCATGTAATAGCCTGAAGTAAACTGCATATCTGCTGGCTTAACTGAAACTGTTGTTGCATTTTAAAGATACATACAGTACATTGTTGTCCGTACATTTCACTAAAAATAACAAATTGTGAACACCGCTTAAAACAAGGTAAAGCGTAGATATAAAGCTTCAAGTAACCCGCCAGTGATACAGCAGTTGAGCACTGGCTATGCGCCAGTCGGAAGAGATCAGTCTGTCATCCTCCGCCATCCTCAGCAATCGCACTGAATCCCTCACTGCCCAATTCAACCAAGAGAATATAGTCGTGATACTAATTTAAAAACTAGCCTGTCAGAGAAAATTTTACATCATTAAAAGCTATTGTCGGGAGGTCAAGACAGTGGCTATTTTTTGTTGGTCGAACTCTGCCTCATATCACAAAAAGTTTAAAGCGGCTGCAGAAACACGCGCCCCATTTATGATAAGCTACCAGGGGCGTAGCTTCAGTGAATGCAAGGCATGCCTTGCTTTCAGTGAATAAACTTAATCACTTCAAGATTAAAATGAATTTTCAAATCATGAACACAAAGAAAGATAAAAACAAAAACTCCTCGCAAATCTTCGTTGTCAAAAGTTTTTCACAATTAAGCTCGTTCTCGTAAAAGAGCCTTTCAAACGTGTTTGGTTTTCTATTTAATTCCGTAAAAAATTGGGTAAACACGCATGTGGAACGGGAAACACGCATGCAATTGCAAAATCTGCGATTGAATGCGTGTTTCCAAAAAAAATTTTTAAATATAATTAAGTTTTCGGTAAAAATGCGCAAAGGTTTTGAAGCTGGACAACCTTTTTTGCTAGTATGCTGTAGTACAAATTTTTTCCTGTTCAAAAGTGTTCGTGTATTAGCGACTTTTTTGTTTTTGGATACCAGTAAACTTACTTTTCGTAAACACTGCAAAATTGCTGTTGGAATCATGGCATGCAATTTTCAGTTTTGCTTTCGCTTCGTGTGACACAAGCGACCTGAAGACCTGAATCTAGTCATATGACCTGCTGTAGCTCTGTGTTGGATTTGCAGACTGCAGGGAAGGGGCAATTTGTAAAATTTGCGTTTCAACTTGCAATAATGTCATAATAGAACAAAAATAGGAGTCATGGTGGGGAAGCAGCTGTTGGGATGGCGTAGCAATTAGGCATGTTTTAGCTCCAGTGCTTTGCTTATAAACGGAAGAGGTAGTCTACTAGGTGCAGATACTTAACTAGGCCAACACCAGACTTGAAGCTGATAGGCTGAAGCCAAACAATGGTTTTCTAAGGGGATTCAACCCAAACCTGTATGACAAGTTCAACTGATTATGCGGAAGCAGTTCAACATATTAGTGTTATTGCTGGCCGTGTCTGCGTTTTTCTAGCAAAGGTAGTGCAGTTTGGGGATCAGCACAATGCCAATGCGGGTCGATGTGAGTAACTTGAATAGTAGGCTACAGATGCTGGATGCCATGATACAACTGATTCACACTTGATAGCTTCTGTAGCTCACAACACATTTGGTCAAACCAGCATTAATATGTTGCTGGACAACCAAAAAGTACAATCTTAGACTTAAAAAAAACTTTGACCATAGGCTACTGCAGTGTTTTTTTAAGCCGTTTTTGGGTGTAAAAATGACACAATAAAATTTTGCAATGACACCCTAAATTCTGAAAGCCAAGATATGGTTTTACCTTGCCTTGAAGTAAAACGATTTGAAGAAAATATTTCCTGCACGTCGCTATTGCAACAGATGCCTGTGATTTTATAGGCCGACAAAATTTTCTGGCGCAGGATTTGGAAGCGAAAATTGTACGTATGTTATCTATGCCAACGGTGCACAACCTGCGGCCTTCGACAATGAAATTTGCGGCCGTCCACATTTAATTTAAAATATAAGATTTGGCGGCCGTGCTGGCGCATATTGAAGCAAAACAAACACAAAGCAAGAAAATCAGTCGACACGATGCGTAAAAATCTACTTTGCAAGCTTTTCTTTTAATAAACTCGTTAAAATGCAAAAGGTTGTACACCCCTGATCTATGCATTGTCATGCGTGCCACCTCGCTTCGGCCCATTACTTTCCTGCCGCAGATTTGTACGAAACTGCGAAAACACTTTAATGCAATTATGGAAGTACTTTACTGTTTCACCGTTGCGATCGGTTTGCCTGGCGATGCATCAGATTACAATGAAGACAAAAGGCCGGCAGTTGCAGGTTGCAGCGCGCATGCAAAACAAGGTGGGTGGGTGTTGAGTGAGGCAACAGTGAGAGCTAAGAGTGAGATTTTGGGTATTTGAGCCGCACTGAAGCAGCTGTCAAAAAAAATGAAGCAATGTGCGTTGTTTTACTGCGACTTCGAAAACAACAAATTTCAACATGGTGCATTCCTTTTGTCAGCGTTGCCACCTCGCCTGGCAGAACTGAGAAAGGTTTGTTTAGCAGGATGTTTGAACTTTGCATATATGAAAGCTTCCATAGAACTGTGCATCAGTAAGCTCTCTTATGCCGCTGCTATATCCGAGATTAAAGCTAACTGTGAAGAGTTTGATAGTGAATTAGGGAACTTAAAACGCCGGACCGGATTGTTTGGCTGACTCGTGTGTGTCAAGCGTCATGGCGTTTTGAATGGGCACCGAAGGATTAGCAAAATCACCATCTCCATACACAACAAGGGAGACAGAAGTGAATAGCCTACATCAACTACCGGGGTATCTCTTTGCTCAGCCTCCCAGGAAGAGTGCATGCCAAGTTTGTTAATGAAAGATACGGCGAAATTATTGAAGCAAAGCTGGAGGACACCCAGTGCAGTTTTCGTTGCGCCCGTAGCACTGCAGAACAAATTTCCACTCTCCAGCAAATTTTCCATAAATCCTGGGAGCCTGCCAAAAACGCGTACANATGTTTTGTCGACCTGGGGGAAAGTCAGAGGTGGGCATTTGCTACTTTGCTAATAGCGTTGCTACCGCTATTTGTTGAATTTAATAGCGGCGCTACCGCACCCGTTACTGACTAAAAATANTAGCGAGCTACCGCTCCTTTTGCTGCACTTAAAAAAATATTGTGTTGTTTTACTGACGTAAGATCTATTTTGAAAAACCTAACCNTAATGTTTTTCTTAAGTTGTTAAAAAATCAAGTGATCTGATAAAAAAGTCATTGAAAAATTATGACTAAGGCAACCAAAATCAATAAAGTCAATTTTTTTCTGCCTTTTCAAAACTTTATGAAACGTCTGCAAACCAAATTTGACGCTGATACCATGAGCCATTCCAAAGTTATTAGGTCAAAAAAAGTCAAAATTTATCATTAGGTCAAAATTTATCGTTAGGTCAAAATTTTCTTGCAGCAGAGTTATCGACATTTAGTTGAAGTTACAACAACAGATTTTGATATGTTTTTGCAAGTTTAGTTGCAATTTTAAAATAGTAATGAGCTTGTTGCGACTTCTGATGTAATAATNTTGCTTAGCCCACTACTGGATGTTTGAATATTAAGTAAACTAGGCATGACAATGCANGAAACCTGGTCTTATTGCACCTGGTTTGGCAAATGCTCAATCCATTTCACATATGCTTGTATAGTGTTCAACTCTATGATACTCTCAGATTTGACAGTAGTTATTAATGTACTTATCAACACACCACGCCTGAGGTTAAACAACCAAATTCTGCAAAAGTTCGAAGTATGCTGCATGAATATGCTTCTGAGTTTACCTCAACACCTAAGGGTGAAATATTTTGCAAATTCTGTTACTGCTTAGAAAGTGAAAAGTGACAAAAGGTTTATGGTGGAAGCACATCGCAGCAGTGCAAAGCATCAACGAGGTTCATTTCATGAAACTGAAAGTAGCCAGACAATTCAAAACATGCTATACCAGATTTTGCAGATAAACTACTTTTTGTTTCATTTCAACAGAACAAACCTACAGGTTTATTGTCTAATACTTTATATGAAATGCTTTGTATTATGCATTTCAACTGAAAACGCAGAAAATTGATAGGTCAATAATTGTTAATAACATAGTAAAAATTTTTAATTTTTAGGTCAAAAATTGGTTGCCTTAGTTATGATTTACAAAAAGTTATTTTACAATGTATGAACATATAAATGAAACATAAACTGCAGAAACGCCCAAAGAGTGCATTTAGCTTCATGAGTGGGTTGCTATAGGTTTAATAATTCGCCTTTATCAATGCAAGTTTCCCACTGTGTTTACAGTACTCAAGACTTCAAGAGAATGGTCCAGCAATAAAAGATCAAAACTATTTTTCACAGAGTTTAATGCGCGTGTAAATTGCATTAGGCCCACAATCACGGTAAGGGACAAACCGGACAATCAAAGCCTCCCACGAAATTTTTATGCATTCTTTTAGATTCAAAAAAAATGTTATGTTGATCTATGTTTCGTATGAAAACCCTGAACAAATTACTGACTACTTGTATTTTAAACTGAGGTCCTTATTTCTGCATGGTTCACTTCATTCGCGATAGTAGTTTTGTACAGAACGTAGTTTATATAACCTGCGTGCAAAGAATTGTTATTTAGATATTCGAGAGCGAATTGACCAACCACCGTTTCATTAACAGACCAGCTTTTGAAAGTGCAGCCTAAATGTGTTTTAGTTTCACACTTTAGTTTCATGCTTTGGTTTAGCTTTAATTTCAAAGGTGTTCAATGCGCACAAAGCAGCCGGCATCAGCTCTAAAAAAATAAACCCCCTAACAAGCTTTCGAGGAATCTGCCGACCGATCTGCTTTCCTCTTGTTGTGATTATTTAAACTTGCACATATCTGTAGGCCTATTCAAGTTACAGGCACCCACAAAGGTGACAAGCGAATCAGTCAAGCAAATTATTTTTGTAGGACATCGATTTCACGTACCACTACGCATCCACAGTGCTGAAATCTTATTCATATAAAATATCCTATCATAAATTTCTTTTATTCCTTTATGAAATTAAGATTCCCTATCAGTACATTCAATGTCTATACGTACTTTTCGCAATATCTGAAAAACGTTCGCATGAAAATATGCAAACAACACTAAAAACAACACAATTTATTTAACAACTGAGGAAAAATCAAAGCCAAACGGCCAGAAAACAGTTATTTTTCTTGTGCGAAGTTGTAACATCCACACGTTGGTGTTACATACAAACAACATCATGTGATTTGTGGCTGGGCACATCGAGTGAATAGAATTTTAGCAAGATCGTGATGATAAAAGAAATCAATCACTTGACGTTTGGTGTGGCTGTGTCAGGTAAGAATGTTGATCAAATACAATTTTTTTCAACACTAACTCTGCTTGTTTAGCCCAGGCCACTTCTAAAAAATGGCATCATGTAATTTTTACCTAAACACATGGAGGCAAATAAAATTCCAGCGAAATTGCAATTATAAAAAAGCCCAACTACCTGACATTTGGTGGGGTTGTGTCAGGTTTAACGCAGATGAAACAAAACTTTCGCCAATGTTAACTTTGCGTGTAGAGTTAAAAGAACGAAAATGTGGGATTTGTTGATTTAAATTATGTTCGAGTAAACTCACGATGACAAGTTTAACGCGAAGTGATTTATCCGGCATCTCAAAGAGAACACTTTCCTGTAGTTCCCCCAGAACGTTTGGTTTTCAAAACGGGGCGGTAGGAGATTGAGCGGACGTGCTGTAGCATGCTCGGAAACCTAAAGCCTCAAGTGACCGGGAATTGTGATTTGGCAGTGTCCACAGATTATGCGAACTTCGTCAGCAGTTATCACTAATATCATTGATACTGAAAACTAAAAAACTATTGTGAAACAATAAACATAGCGATTGCGCGCACAACGCGGGTTGTTTGGCAAAGTAGCCTTATTTGATATTTGCTGGACAGCAGAACATTGAATGTGTAGCAGAAAACAAAAATAATGCGCCTTCGGTGCTTCGTTTACTGCAGGTGTAAAATTCTTCAACGAACATAGTTTCACACAGGAGACAAAGTTGACAGCAATGCTTGAATAAATAAAAGGAATAAGACTAAGCCAAGATTTTTAATATGTGAAAAATATGAAGATATGAAGAAAAAGCTGGAAACAATTACTATGACTTCCCACAATCTGCAAGAGGAAAACAATAACTTGAAAAGTGTCGTGTTGGATTTACAAACAAGATCTGAAAAAATGGAAAATGATATAAATGAACTAGAACAGTATAGCAGAAGATGCTGTCTGGAGTTTAAAAGAATAGTTTATGATAAAAATGAAAATACTGATCAACTAATTGTGCAAGTGGCCAACAAAATTGGAGTTACGCTACATCCTAGTGACATCAGCATCTCTCATCATATGGCACCTTCAACCCCAACCCATCCTAATCCCAATATCATTGTGAAATTTCTAAGCCGCAAGGTAAGAGATAACATTTTTAGTAAAAGAATGAAACTGAAAGTTGCAAATGCTTCACTCCAACCAGGACATTCAAAAGTGTTTATTAATGAAAGTCTGACTAAACAAAATAGGGAACGTTTTAAAAAGTGTAATGACTTCAAGAAAAAAGCTGGATATAGGCGCGCAACCAGGACGGGGCATTTGGGGTATTTGCCCACCCCGAAATTTTCAAAACATTGCATCGCAATTTTGACATTTTTGCAGAAATCTTCAAAGAATAAAGATGAAATTTTATATTGTAATTATTCTAAAGAAATGTCCCATTTGAATTGTTCTTTGTACTACAGGTTAATTATCTCCTTACAACATTTATCCTGAGACAGGCCATTTGATCGAAAATTTGGTAAATGATTGGTATTCTAACCACAAATATGCTGGAATTGTCAAAATGCTGGAGATAGTTTAAAATGTTGGTATTTCTAAGGTATCTTTTATCGTTTCTTGGTGTACAGCTTTTTTCTGAGACAGGCCTCAATTTGGCCTCATGAATCTTTAAAATTAGGGCACTGTTGAACCGTGCAAACTGCTGAAACTGTCAAAGTGATAAGAGAAATCTTGACATGTTGGTTGTTATTAAAAGAGTTTGTGGTCACGTCAAACCGCTTGTCCTTCTACAACCTTTCGATTATTTTTGTTAAGGCCAAAACGGATCACCACATTATCGTAGTACATTTCTTTAAAAAACGTTGTTTAGTTGCATTTTCGGTTCCAAACCTCATAGTTTTTAACTAAATTTATCGTGAGGATTGCTTCAGGATTTAGGGTCTTCCTGAGTTGTTACCAGTAACACGGCTTGGGAAAAAGGGTTTAGTGAAGTGTCATACATGTGCCAGTCAATTGTTGAATGCATCTACCTATTACACCACTTTGACTCCAAATGACGCTATACCAGACCCTAATTTCTGCAACCAGTGCCAGCCATGAAAGCTCATAGCCTTAAATTTGCTTCTAGAAACTTTCACACAACTCGTGGATGCCAGATAAGGCCTTTTTGCCCCAGACACACCTGATCCGTATGTGCCAAAGACACAAGACACCTGATCCGTTTCTCCCGAAATAGTAGCATTCAAAGATCCCCTCACCTTTGACATAGGCTACCTTTAAGTTTGGGATTTTCATTTGTGATAGAAAATCAAACACATGCTAGAGCAGGGGTGTGCAACAGGCGGCCCGCGGGCTACAATCCGGCCCGCCCAGCCATTTAGTTTGGCACTTGCCAACACTCTGAATTTTCCCCATCATGCATGAAAATCCTAATGTACATGAAAAAACTTAATTTTTCGTGTGGCCCAGCTAGATGTCTGAAGTTGGTTATATGGCCCGACAAAAAATGTTGCACACCCCTGTGCTAAAGGAAAAGGGCTAGAACGAATTTGCTAAAACAAGACGAAAAGTTAGGCAGGTTTACTAGTAGCCCATACATCTGCCATGCTAAAGCTATGACTACACTAGTTGAGTATGGAACCAGGTAGTGCACCAATTCGGGACAAAATTTTAAAACCCAGGTTTCGGGTAGCTGAGGAAAAAAAGATTTTTCGGGTTTTGAAATGAATGCGATTTTGAGGGATAAAAGCTCAACATCATTTAGATCTGGGATCTCACACTCAAATTGCTCCGTAGGCCAAATTAGGACCTACAAAGTAACCCGAGGGCCGCATTATGATGCTGACGCAACAATGGCGGTACCTCAGCCTTACAAAAAACAGCTTTTACATCTTATTTCCTGCGAAAGGTATCGTGAGTTACAGGCAAATAATTTCTAGCCGTCTCTACGTTCGCTTACAAGTCTCAAAATTCGTTTGAAAGGAACTTGTTCACTCGCTGGCCAAGCACTTTTAAACACCNGTGAATAAACTAAATAATTTAGGTGTTGTTTGTATTTCCCAAACGAAAGTTCCCAAACGCATCGCGGACCGCAAAAAATACCCTNGCGGGTCGCGTGTTTGAGACCTCTGATTTAGATAGTGCTACTGTTGGTCACTGTGCAGTTTATTAAGTTAAGCACAGTGTTTTAATGATGTTTGTAATACTGACGCATGACAATCGAAGCATACTCTCATCATTCAGTGAGCTTCTGAGTATTGTGACAAATAGTCCTGTGGCTCAAGAAGCCCTCTCTGGTTCCACTGATGTGGGTTTGTTTGTAAGTAAGGCATGGTACAGTTTTTCAAGGTTATTTGACCTCTTCTTTGTAGCCTCAAAAAGACTCATTTCCTTTATCAAAATATGTGATCAAATCTCTTCTTGTGCTGGGATAGTGTTGTGGTCATCACTCTCAAGGATTACTTGAATCCTGTGCTTTGATTTCAAATTGATGATTAAACTTTCAGTGCTTGAAGTACCTCTTTTTGTATAACGGAGCACAAATTGCACTTTAGTGTTTTTTGCAGTGGCGTAGCCAGCCCAAAAATTTGTGGGGGCCAAAATGTTTGATTTTAGGCGAATAACGCTATTTTGTATGGAAAAACACCTCTCAAAGTACAAAAAGACTATATTTTCCAAAAATTTGGGGGAGGAACATGGGCCCTTTGGCCCCTCCTGGCTACGCCTATGGTTTATTGAGCGTTATTGTATGAGAAGTAGCTATAAGTTTCTGGGTTTCTTTGATTACAAACTTCTTTAAACTGAATGCGTATGATTAAGGATCTAGTAGTTAAAGCCGTTTCTAAAAGAAACGGAAACGGCTTTAACTCTTGGTAGTTAAAGCCGTTTCTAAAACCCTAAAAGAAACGGCTTTAACTACTAGATCCGGCTTTAATTACAGCCTAAAAGAAACGGCTTTCTAAAAGAAACGACTTTAACTCTGGTAGTTAAAGTCGTTTCTAAAAGCCAAATATTTTGTCGAAAGTTATTGCAAACTGAAAAGGAATGAATCGATTCTGCAAAGAATCACAGCTTGTATATGAACTAGCACATAACAGCTTGTAAATGGACAAACTAGTAACTACAGTGTAGCTTTCAAGAACTACCTCACATGGTAGTTATTTAATTAGGTTAGCGAAAAGCCTAAACTTCGTGTAGACACCTATTACGAGCAAAATGATGTCACGTTCCGTCTAAATAGGTCAACTGAACGAAATTATAAACGGACCAACAACGAATGCACGGTAGTCAGTGAGCAAAACCCGCACACTCGCGCTTTCAGGTAACAGTTGAAGGTTCAAACCTGCTAATTTAACCGTTTCACGCGCCACTCTCCAACTTCAGTGTTATCAGAATTACTAATATTTGAATGCAACAGCTATTCTAGGTTTTTAAAAATATCCTGGTGTGCTGGTTGAAAAAAACGGTTTACGGGTAGTAGAAAATAGCCGAAAAAACGGGTGTTCCGGTTCAGGTAAACCCGGTGTTACGGCAAGTTGCGCATACTTGGTTAATCAGCGTGACACGTGCGTTACGTCAGTAATTACGCGCGCGTATTTTTGTTTGTTTTTATCAACTCGGGCTGTAAATGTGACCGGGTTCAGTTTTTGCGTTACAGTGAGACGCGACATTTGTTATTTACCGTGCTGACGGTGCGTTGTGTGATAGAATACATTTATTTGGTATAAACTCACATTGCATGAGCACGCGTTACTAAAATACTACTCCAGTGTAAGGGCTGAGGCGTCTACATTGAAGTAAATAAGAAATTGTCTTTAAGTAATTGTCGCTGTATAAATATTGGAACAAAGAGCTGTGTCACAATGTCTTCGTCAGAGAAGCTGTATGAAGTGTCTGAAAAGTTGACGCGGCTGCATGTGAAATCCGAGTTCTTAATGAAGAAAAATGGTACCGCTACTTCCGAATTAATAGCGGTTGCATACAAGGTGAAAATAGCTTCACAGAGACTAGAACGGCTTGCCCTCGATGTATTAAGTACTGTCGACAGTGAAGAGGAAGTATTTGGAGAATTTGATTAAGGAAGACTGTTACAAGTACTTTCTTCAAGAGCACATGTGCTTCCGAAAGACTTCAGTTTCAAACATGGGGGCGCCAAACTTGTTTCTTGCTCCTGGCGCCATCTAACCTCGTTACGCCCCTGGGTATATACATATCTGTTCTCACTAAAAATAAAATGTACCATAAAGTGTATAATAAAAAGAATACCCCGTTGTATAATATGTATGAGGTATATAGAAATAATCTCTCAAGAATAATCAATGTGGCAAAACCACAGTACTATTATACTTTGATTTCTTCCAACAAAAATAATACAAAAAATTACACCAGATATTAAGTGATTTAATTAACTTGAAATGTAAAAACAGATCACAACCGTCCAAGATCACCACTGCCTCAGGTGCTGAAACTCATGGCCCTGTTGAAACTGCAAAGTAATTTAATTCATTTTTCAGTAAAGTCGGTGAACGTATGGCATCGAATATCCTCCCATCCTCTGGTTCCTTAAAATTTAGCCACTACACGAAAACTTCATTTATTCTACACAAAATAAGTGAACAAAAAGNACAAACCCTAATTAGCAAATTAGATGAGAAAAANGCCATTCGTCATGGTGACATTCCAACTAAATTCTTTAAATTATCCAACTCTGTAGTGACACCTTTTTTAACTCATATTTTCAACAGATGCATGACAGAAGGCATATATCCTAATTATTTAAAGGAAGCTCAGATTGTACCCTTACGTAAGTCAGGAGACTCAACAATATGCAGTAATTATAGACTGATCTCCTTACTACCATACTTTAACAAAATTTTTGAAAAATTGTTGCATGACAGATTATATTGTTACCTGAAGGATTTTGGTTTGTTGTCTGAACATCAGTATGGATTTCGACCAAATTCTTCAACGGCTTTGGCAGTAGAAGATATTTATTCTAACCTTTTAGCCAATCACAATAAAGGAGTGCAAACTTGTTCGCTATTCATAGACTGCTTGAAAGCATTTGATACTGTCGATCATGAAATCTTATTGAAAAAAATGGAAATGAATTTTGGAATTAGAGGCATACCACTGATGTTAATGAAAAGCTACTTGTCAAATCGTAGTCAGTTCACGTTTGTGCAAAATATGGCATCTAAAATAGTTAAAATCACATGTGGCATTCCACAAGGTTCCACTCTTGACCCATGCACTTTCAATCGAAATCATTGTGCACTTTCAATCGAAATGCACTTTCAATCGAAATCATTTTATGCACTTTCAATCGAAATCATTGCGAGTGCAGAGAGTCTGTCATCCATCATTGTGGATCGATGAAAAGTTTTGATTAGTTTCAGTTTGCTGAAA
>JGI24159J19872_10009088_pt1 | contig 13030 bp, 9 predicted proteins | sample Ectturendosymbi4_FD_19872 | JGI IMG/M metagenome (IMG submission 19872) | reverse complement strand
AGGAACATGTTATTAGTTTATTGTCAAAGTTACTGAGTAGTTCATCATAAATGCTTGTAATGGCTGGCTCTGTTGAGTGATTTTCTCTAAAACCATATTGTCTTGGAGTGTTCTGAATATTGTGCAATACTTCATGCAGTCGGAGGGCTGCATGTCGTAAAGAACAGTACAGAAAATTTGCGTTAATTAATTATAGATGAAGTAGCAACTTGGGTTCCCGAACATTCTGTTTATGAGCAAATATTGCCGATATACTGTATATCGGCAGAATTTTGCCAATATAATACTTTGGCAACATCGCAAAATTCATCGCTTGATTTCTAGTCTTACAATTTTGAGAGCCGTCCTACAAATATATCGTATCTAGATTTCAGCCTAAAAACAGCAGTTTTCAGTTGCTTTACCAACGCCATAGCTCCTCCACCGATTGCGCTAGAGAGCTGTTCAAGGGTTCAAACAGATCGGGGCCAGTCTTCTAGTCTGCATTCGAAAAAAATTTTTTGGTTGGGGTTGCAGATTTTTTGTTAGTGACGTCATAAGTTGAGTAGTTTTAGGGTCATTTTGGTTCATGTTACTTGGCCTACGGCCCAACCGCTGGGCCAAAGTGTTTTGCTGAAGTTTTCATTGGAAACTAGGCTTGAGTCTGAGTCTTTTGAGCCTTGATCAACTTTCTAGCGTTTCTGGTTCAAAAGTTATGATCTAAAATAAACAAATTAATCAATTAGCTAATTACTCACATATTTTATTAGTTTGATCATAACTTTTAAACCTGAAAACTTAGCAGGTCATCCAAAGTATCAAAAGTCTCGGATTGTAGCCTAGTTTCCAATAAAAACTTTTGCGAAATACCACCATCTAACCGTTAGATTCTAACGGTTTGGGCCCAGGGCCAGGCAAAGTGGGCCAAGGTGGCCTAAAAGTCCTTCACTTATAACGCCACTCACAAAAAATCCGCATCCCCCTAACCAAAAATTTTTTTTCGAGTTTAGGCTAGAAGACTTGTCACGCCTTTTGAGCCTTTAAACAGTTTTCTACCACTTTCGGCACCTGAGTTACGCATACGCAAAGCCACATGCTATCCAGTTGTTTTGGCGCAAGAATCCTCAAAAGTGGCCAAATGCCAAAGTGTTAAGAGAAAGTGTGGTTTTATGCTGAAAAGTGATATCAAAAGCTGCCCTTCCACAACAGACCCCTTTTTTCCAGGCTAGATGCGCCACTGGTTTTGTTTGTACTTGGCTTTTGTACACCTTCCAGAGTGTCATGATTGGTCTGTAGGCGCCTGTCTCTGCTTTCTTGCACCGTGGGCCACGCGGCTGCTTTTGCAGTGATTGTTGCTCTGGTGGTGAGTCAATGGTGGCACGCACATGAACCGTTTCCTTGATTCCACCCATCAGTGCCAAGCACAAGAATGCTTGGATAGACCGTAAGAACAAGTCTTCGGTGTGAACCAACGGGGAATCGAACCAAGCCTACCCAGCTTTGTTGGCGCATGCTCAACCAACTGTACCACATAGCTAGATATTGTGACGCAAAAGAAAATCGTTCTGCAGATTCAAAATTATTTTTTTCTTGAGAAAGTGCAATGGCGGCTGTTGGAAGTAAACAGGTTTTCAAAGATTTAGCTGTGGTGACCGCTAAGAAATTTTGAGACTGTTGTGTGAAATTTTTTACCATAAACTTCGTGGCATTATTTTGGAAGTATCTGCGGATTGTGGAAGATTTAAAATGCAGCTAAGAAAGCAACAGGGAATTTTGCACTTCTAACAAAGAATAATTTCAGCTTTCAGGAAAGAACAACTCTCACAGACATGAAGAAAGTACTAGTATTCAAATTTACAACAATCTGTAAAAAGAATGTGCAGATATGTTGACAGTACCAGGATGAACTGAAAACTGAAAAGAAATTGTCAGGCGATATGTTAAAAAATGATTGGAACTTGGCTTTACACCAGCTCCATGTAGCGCACATTTGCTGCGGCCCTTGTTTAGGCTAAAAAATTCTCTTAAATGATGCAATGAAGCCTTCCACATTTGCTCGTCATTTTCATTCGAAGCAGGGGCGGGTGAACGGGGCGACGGTCCCAGGCATCCAAAGAGTGAAATTAAAAAATTACAATACTACAAAAATTAAAGTAGTAGCGCATAAAGAAATGTAGTTTACACATTGCGTAGTCCATCTGGAACATTTAGCTGCAAAGCAACTGATTTGAAAATGTGCTGAAGAATGTAGTGAAAATTGTTAATGGAACTCCAAGTCGACCCTTGTACTCAAGACTATTCAAAACACTGTATAAAAGCATGGATTTGCAGCATGNCTATCTTATCCATACAAAAGTAAGATGGCTGTCAAGATGNCGTTTCTTTCACGTCTTGTTGAGATATAAAAAGAAACACAACAGTTTTAAAAAGAAAAGAACTCTCCATTAGTAAAATTTNTTTTTGACGAAATGTGAATGAGTAAACTTGCGTACTTGGTGGATATGTTTTGCCATTTGAACAACCTTAATACATCTCTGCAGGCATGGGCATCAGAAGGACTTCTCCCAGGGGGGGCAAAAGTGGTTAAATTTTATTTTACCTACTTGACACTAAGAAAACTACCTTTTTTGCTATGAATTTAATAGGAAAATGTCAAATTTCAAATACCAGGGAGGGCCAAGGCCCTTCCGATGCCCATGTCTACAGGGGTTTTGCACAAATGTCTTTCTACTGAGAAACAAAACAGACCCATTCAAGAAGCTTGTCCTTTGGGATAGTTTTGTGCAGAAGGGAGATGCAGAGATATTTACGACTAAACGATATTTGAAAAGTGTTGAGATGCCATTGCTGAAGAGTTATTAGAAATAAGTCAACATCTGTAGCAGTTGGCTTACAACTTTGTCTTTATTATTTTCTGAATATGAGGATCCTTGGAATGAAACCATAGCTTTGGTTAACAAAATGATTGTGATAATCTGGTCCATTCATTGTGATTGTATGTTGCCAGTCTTTAAAAATTTTTTGCCTTTTTTGCCAGTCCGCTGGTGTGAAAAGGTTGAGAACCACTGTTCTAGATGATCTGAAACTCCCTTGGTCCTGACATTTTAAATTCTGAATTCCTGCAATGTTTAATAGACCAACTGTCATCAATTGAAAAGCAAATGCGAAGTTGTTGTGCCACCGTGCGTTGCATGGAATGTTTAACCTATGCACTGTGTGTGTGTGACATACTAATCATCTGTTTCAGTCATAGTACAATTTCTGCAGTTGTGACTGGGATTCTTTTGCTTCCTTACGACTGCATGCAGTTGTTAACATGTGCATGTCTCAAATTTGTCGTGTACTTTTCCTTGAGAGTAGACAGTGAAGAACATGACTAAAGTGGTTAACTGGCACGAGAACTTATTTTTTGTTCTGTATGGCCAATTAGTTGGTAGTAAAGCTGCTGTCTAATCAGTTGAATCTACAAATTTGACACTTAAGGCTGTACTGGCGATGTTGATTTCAGCATCTCGACGTAAGGTGGTAATTTCGTTTTCTGGCCATGCCCACGTCGACACTCGATATAATGGCATCGCAGCTATCATCTGCACAGTACTTTCTTTAAAGTGAAATATATGCTTAGGTGATACTAATCTACAAATGAAGACAACATTTTTTGTGAATATCCAGCTGATACGATTAAACATTATTAGGATGGCCACATGGTATTGAAAGTATGGAATTTTGAAATCGGTTTTCAAGACCTTGAAAAAGTATTGAATTTGGCTGAAATGTACAAGTATGAAAATTATGAATTCAGCCGTTTATTCTTTCAAATTTTGTTTTTTTACTCCTGGTGACTGTTTCAAAGATGTTTTTTACATTGTGTTCCATGAATAAAAGTTTGGAAGAATGTAAAAGGGTGATGGTATTAAAAGTTTTTCATTTAGTAATGAAAAGGTATTTATTGAAAAAGTATGGAAAATGGTTTTTAAAAATGTGTGGGAACCCTGATGTGATTAACCTGACTGCTTTATTATGCGTGAATGGCTTTGGTTTGGGATTCCAGAATCCTATGGGAAAAAGAGGCTTATGCGTTTAACCGATATGCATTTAACCGGAGTTGTTTTTGTAAAGTGTAATCAGTTGCTGTATAACACCTGTTCTTTTTATGCTGAGACATTTTGTCATTTGTCTCATAGTTGCATTAAAACTTGCTGTAACTGTATTCATTGGTCTATTTTCAGAAATTCTGATTGAAAGTAACTTAATTTTTTTGGTCATTTGGAAAAAAATTGGACTGACTATAAAAAGCCAGCGTAACACAATAACTTTCTTAGTACTTAGTCTTTTCCAACAAAAATTTCCAAATTTCCATGAGCAAGAAACTTCATGACAATTGCCCTGGGCAGGGTTTCTCAACCAGGCCCTTGACCTCCCTTTGGGGGCCACGAGCAGAGGTCTTTACTAAGTAGCTCTGCTGTGATATTGCAAGAGCCAAAACAAAGCTAGGTATTTTTATTGATGAGCAGGGGCCATCAGTGTTGAAAGTCTCTGGAAGGGGGCCACAAACCATGAACGGTTGAGAACCACTGACGTAGAGCTACGTGTGATCATGCAATGCAAGTATTTGGTAGTTCCAAGTTACGGTAGCAAGTTAAGTAAACAACTAGAAATTAAATGCCATCAGCTGCAGTGGGTCAGGTGTACGTTGGAAAGTGAACACCAATGCATAGTGCTTTGCAAATCCGCAGTTATTCTGGAATGGGATTTGATATTGTAGATTCGAAATAAAGATTCTGAAATAATCCAGAACCTCTTAATGTTCCATAATGCACATTGCTAATCACTGCCTCATATGGGTGGTTAAGGCACAACTCAGTCAGAAATTCTGAGCTGAGCCACATGATGACATTGAGATAGGCCTGTGGAGATGTTCAGGTAAAACCCAAACTTGTGCCGATCACTGAAATTGTATTTGAGAAACATCAATTTAGCTGACAATGCAAGGTTGGATATTTCTGCAAGAGGACTGGGGAATATCTGTGAGAAAATGTTCTTAATCTTTGACACAAAGATCACACATCGTACCTTACTGTCATATTCCAGACAGTCCCTTATACAGATCTTCCAACAAAAAAATTGCCTCTCAATCCCTAAGCTCATATTTTCTGTGTAGTACCCCATGCTTCAAGTGCATTTCTGATAGGAAATTGAAAATCTATTTGAATAAGGACTGGGTATGCATACTTTTGCATGAAATTGATTTCCTAATAATAATTTGCTGATCAATTCATTGCTTACCCCCATCGCAGAGAGTACTTACGTGAATGTAGATATGTGCAAGTTTGAATCATCGCAAAAAGATGAAAACAGAGCACAGTCGACTGATTCATTGAAAGCATACAGAAAACCTAGTGGTTTTAACTATACATCTAAGCCCATGTCTGCTTTTCAACTTTATAATAATGTACAACAATAGCAGTTCCAAAATTTTCAACATACAATCTTATGCAAGAACATTAAGTGTCTTGTGCACTGTCAAAAAAACAAATACAACCTAGGTGCAACTCGAACTGGTAACCCATGCACAGCAGCACTAGTCACTTATCACTCAACCACATTGACTGTAATGGACAAATTCTCCAATTCAGTTTTATATTTTTCATAAAGCCGGATGCAAGATATGTTTTTGTAGTCCTGACAAGGTGAAAACTGGACATGGTGATTTAGACACAACCGATATACATTAAACCCAAAGTGTGGGTTTTACCTGAACATCTCAGTAGACCCTTAAAAGCTATGTCTTGGAGTCTTCTACTGAATTGCATGTTATTGATGTTTATCACCCTCAGATTACATAGGAGGCTGTGGTCCACTAGGTTCTGTCCACATTGCACACTAAGAAAAAGTTCCATCTATTTCCTAACAATATCCCATGTAGATAGTATCCCTAAATTCTTGTTTACTTGGAGCAGTATGATCCAACTACAGGCTGGCAGGCCACATGTAGCCTGCCACAGCGTTTTTAGTGGCTGGCAAAAACATTCAGCAAAAATCAAATCTAAAATTTGTTGAAAAGTATGTGAGGTTATACTTGTCTTGCTGCACTGCTTGCGCTGGATAAAGTGCATTTGCATAAAACCAATGAATAATGCCTTTTCTGTGCACCATTTTTGTTTTATTTATTTTTCAATCAAATTAGAAGCTATAGCCCTCCGCTAACCCTCCAGTAGGGCACCTGTCTGGATAACCTCTGCATTTTTTTGGTGCTTTGGCATTCATTGACTTAATGAGTACATCTGGCGCAATGAACTCAGTATCAACAAATAAATCTGTTTATCTATCTGCTAAACGTAGCCTTTAGTGGCTTCTGATCCAAATCAATTGCCCATCCCTGCAAACTGTAAAGAGCTTCTGAAAATTAGTCAGCAAAGATCATTTCCTAAACTAAAAGATTTCGTGCTAAAATGTACTCAAGGTTTGAAGTACGTACATGCATGGGATTAGCCTACGTGTTCTATACTGTACTATGAAGCAAGTCAACTATAAACAAAAATGGAATGGCAGAGGAAACACTGGACGATATTCTCCGACATGTTAGTTGCTACCATGAAAACTGGTATTGATAAAGGAACAATATAGTGTCACAGAAACCTAAACCGCAGGCATTCCAGTGATAGAGATTTGTAATAAATTGCTAGTGCCAGAAAAAATGCAAATTTCGTGATGATCTAACTTTGATTTCCTGCGAGCTATCATAGAGGTTTCTTAACTTAGCAATATTATAAAAGTTTAGCATATGAGTTGCACCTTTATGGTTGCTGTCTTTCTAAAGAAACATTAACAATTGAGACTTGATGCATCAGATGTCATAAAGCTCTTACCCACCTCCTTCATTTTGTATTGTAAGTTGCTTTTTTTTGCTAGCGCCAACATCTCAAACGCCCTACAATCTATTACGGCCAAATGCAGACAAAGGGAAAGAAGTGATCAAGACAACCAACTCCTCTGCCACACAGAATATAACAGCAGGCCACAGAAATAGATTAAAATAAATGTTGTGGTAGCATTAAGGAGTAAAGGCTCATGTCACTCCATAATGAGATCTCAAACTATGCATCGTGGTGCCACAATCTTTGCAAAAAGAGCGGGTTAATCTGCGCAGTACCGAACGTTAGCTGCAGTTTGGTGTCAAAGCACTGACATTACTTTTTAAATCAAAACAAACGCATAAAATATCTAGTATCACAATTGCTTGTCACTGCACTGCTTGAATTGTCAACTTCACGCTAGTGACATGACAGGTTTTTCACGAATGCAAAACACAGTGTTCTGAACAGGGTTGCAGAGCGCTGGAGCTGGGCATTTTGTCTGGAGCGAGAGCTCAAATGAAAAATCGGGAGGAACCGGAGCTCAGTTTGAAATTTAGGACCGGAGCTATGGCCATTAGAAAGGTAGCTGCAGCTCCGGGTCCCTTCCTAGATACTAATGGTTTTGCCAAATAGACTTACGTGTGCTCTTTATAGCACACTAAATGCGACTGTTAAGAGTTGGGACACCAGACTGCAGCAATGGATCTGCAAGCCTTTTACTGATGTTTTTTTGGTTTAATAATCGCTAAGGCTACTAAATATATACTCTGTAAAACCTTAGTGTCTGATTCTTTGCTGAGAAAGGATTCTTTTCGCTAGACAGCATGTTTCAATAACACCTCTAATATTTTGTGTAACAGACTTCGTTAGTGCAATGAAACAAAACGTGTCAATTGACTTGTGCTAAAGGTTTTTGTGCAGCTCTCTAACAAAATTGTAGGTGCGGATTTAGCTCCCTTCAGTGAAATGGTTAAGAACCACTATTGTAGAATTTTAAAAAAGTAACTACCACAACATCTTGCTTTCTTATCAGAATGATGAAACCGGATCTGTAGTAGTGTAATGATCTAAAAAGAACTGAGCTATAATGAGTAGGTATATGATGAAATATCCATAGCTTTTGTAGCTATGTAATCATGCTGTTAGCAGGAAAGATGATTAAGATATGATACCATTTCAGATTAACCGTGAAATGCACGGCGCGCCATTGTGAAGTAGGAATTTTTATTTGAAACCATTAGGCTTATTAGATCACTAACAAAGTTCACTAGGAAACATTGTATTTACAAGCAGTAGCATGACATGAAAGTTATAAATAATTCATAGCGAACTAGCATTGCTTTGCATAGCAGTACATTGTCATGATGGTATAAAAACCAATGTAGACAAATGTGGACATTTCATGAAGTTTTTATCTGTGGACAAAAATCTATATTTTCAGTTAGGTAACTAGTCTTATTTTCTCCAAAGCTGTGCAGGATAAATTGTGTTTTATTTTGCGATTCATCATTATCAATATTGCAAAAGATAAGAAATCAGAAGTTTAGCTATTTTTGCAAAGTTAAATGTGGATTTCTTGTTAGAAGTCATACTATTCCTTTCAATAAAGAGCTTTTAAACACGTCTTTGCATTTGGGTTAATGCAAATTTGTGCCTGTTGGAAAGAACACATGGGAGGGGTAATTGATTGTGTGTTTTGTGCACTTTGCACGGTTTGCCCAGACAGAACTGTTAGCTGGAATTGCCAAGACTACGACAGGCAAAGCATGCAATGAGCGCAAAACACTTGGTCAATTGGGATAGGTCTGTGTTTAAATGCTCGGACACAAATGTAGTTTTCTAAACATCCATTTTCTTGATTTTGGTCTTAAGAAATAACAAAAGGTCCCCGGGCACTGACGGCAAAACCAGCACCTGTCTTTTCAGAAATTGTTTAATTTACTGTTATCTTGAGTTACGTTTCTGCTAGAAGCTGTTCTCCAAATCATCTGAACCTGTGATTGTTGTTTTTTTGCTGAATTCCTGATGGTACGAGTGCTGCTTGTAAAAAACTACAAGATTAAGTTAGTCCAGGGTGGTCCAACACTGCGAGCATGAAGGGCCACATTACGGTTTGAGGAAAAATTTGCGGGCTACAAAGAGAAGAACTCCACTGCAATTAAAAGACTCGTTTGCTGTTCTGATAGACTGAATTTTTGCTGCACGCGTAGTTTTGATTCTAGGGCAATTTTTTAATTGTCTGTTTGTTTGTTTGCAACTCAAAGTAAGAGGTTTTCTGCTAGAAAAAAAGATACACAACACACCAAGGAAATAGCAAAACAATTTTTTGTTTCTTGGTTTTGGATATAAAGTCGATGTCTGCTGTAATTTCCATAGTTAGCAGACACAAGCAGGAACGTAGGTTTCATCAGCTATTCTATTTCGTGTGTCTTTTTTCAATCGCTTCATAATTGAGAAAGCACTTTGCATATTACGAACATGGAGAACACAACTTCAGCAAAAAGTCTCTTAACTCTTTGGTGTCCGACTGCTTTCGGGGATTTTTGGAAAAAGAAACAACGCCTAAACGCACGTGGCTTTGGGCGGGAATTTCTCAGGTCCGGTGTGCTCTACAGACCCGGTAAAAGTCTCAAAAGATGCGGCAAGACTTCTAGTCTGCTCTCAAAAAAAATTTTTGCTTGGGGGTTGCAGGTTTTTTGTGAGCGACATCATAAGTGGAAGAATTTTTGGCCACCTTGGTCCACTTTACCTGGCCCTGGGCGCCAACCGTTAGGTGGTAGTATTTCGCTGAAGTTTTTACTGGAAACTAGGCTACAATCCTAGTCTTGATATTTTGGATGACCTGCTGGGGTTTCAGGTTCAAAATTTGTGATGTAAGTTAGTAAAATTTTTTAGCTAATTAGATAATTAATAAATTTGTTTATTTTAGATCATAACTTTTGAACCAGAAACGTTAGAAAGTTGATCAAAGACTCGGACTTGAGCCTAGTTTCCAATGAAAACTTTAGATAATTAATTAATTTGTTTATTTTGGATCATAACTTTTGAACCAGAAACGTTAGAAAGTTGATCAAAGGTTCAAAAGACTTAGACTCGAGCCTAGTTTCCAATGAAAACTTCAGCGAAACACTTTGGCCTAGCGGTTGGGCCGTAGGCCAGGCAACATGAACCAAAATGACCCAAAAACTACTTCACTTATGACGTCAGTCATAAAAAATTCGCACCCCCAACCAAAAAATGTTTTTTCGAGTGCAATCTAGAAGACTGGCTGATCCGTTTGAGCCCTTGAACAGCTCTTTAGCGCAATTGGCGGAGGAGCTATGGCATTGGTAAGGCAACCGAAAACTGCTGTTTTTTAGGCCGAAATGGAAGTACAAATATATCGTACGCCGGTTCTCAAAGTGTTAAGTGGGGGAATTGCCTGTGTCCCCCAATGGATGTGGGCCTGGTTACCCTTCAATTGTTTCAAAATTGCTTCCCTAGAATTTCTGTGGTATTTCCCAATGTTTTCTCGTAAATAAAAACTCTTTCGGAACGGATATTACTAGCAATCTCAGAAGACACTATGGTTTGCCTTTGTATTTGTCAAAAAAAAATACCAAGAAATGTCTTTCCTCTTAGTTAGAATTGAACTTTCTGTTTTCCTAAGACACTTCTGTTTTGGCACTCATTAACTGGTAAATTGCTATACTTGAAAAAATATAACTTCAACACGTGGCACATCTTCTAATCTAGCTCGACAATTACTTATAAAATCTATGCTTGCAACAAAGATAAAAAACAAATGCATGCTTTGTGGTCACAGAGTACTGTAACGTTAGCCTGGCCTACAGGAAAAAGATATTGCTACCCCTAATAGTTACATAATGACCTGCACATCAGTGATGTGTGGCTTGCATTGGCTGTGTGGCTAATACGATGTATTTATGACTTTGCGTAATATATCTCATACAGAAAACATTCGCGGGCCACATAATAACTGTCTGCGGGCCGCATGCGGCCCACATGCCAGTGTTTGGACCACGCTGAGTAAGTCAAAAAGATTTGGTATACTCTCTGTGTTTTGTGTACTTGATATTATTCATTTTCCATTCAAATTGAGGCACACCAATACAATTAATAATATTAATGTGTGAAAAATAACAGAAGCCCAAGCCATGAAAAAAGCGAGCTCCGGAGCCGGAGCCACACTCAGGAAAACCAAGAGCTCCATAGGTGGAGTCGGAGCCATGTTCATGAAAAGAAAAGGCCCAGAGTCGGAGCTGTGCCATTTTTATGACGGCTCCATAGCCTTGGTTCCGAAACACTCAGTTATTTTGCATGACAACAAAGAAGTTCATACTGAATGAGAAACTTGGCAGATGACGCATGAAAAGCTTTCCCATCAGTTGTCTCCAAGCTAACGTCTTTGCCATGAGGTCAAAGCAGGTTACATGCGATTTATCCTGTCCACTATTATAGAAACTTTGTACATGAAGTGCCTGCGTAGCAGTGCTGTCACATTTGCTGATGTTTGGTTCATTCCAGCATACGATTGGTTCATTGCTAACATGTTTTAAATCTTTTGTGTTTGTGGAAGTTTTAGACTGACCACAGACTTCACGAATTTTTTCCAGAACATTGTCCATACTGTCAACTACAAACTCCAGTAGATAGCTGCAAAGCATGTGGGCTTATGTTCCAGAACATGCTCTGCTCCAAACAGGAGCAGATCTAGCCGGTAAGGTTAGGGGGGTCGGTTTCAATAACATTTGGTAGACAAGTCTCATAACAGTTTCGCCACTGTAGGAGAGATTAATTATACTTCACAACACTGCTGTGACAAAGCAGTGGATGTCAAATGGTCTTATATCGCAAACGTTGTTTTCTGAATTGTACAAAATTATAGTAAATGAAGTTGCCTTTGTAGGTTTTAGGTGTAATGATCATACAAATTGCCCCATGGATCCGTCCCTGGCTCCAAAATAAAGATCAGACCTCATGAATACACTTTAATACACGCCTTCGTCAGATTTACAATCACGAAGAGAGCAGTGTCCATAGATGTTGACACACATTTCTGACCCCTTCATTATGCTCTGGCACTTGACGTTATAGTGCAGGTGTAATGATTTCATTTGTACTGTAATGGCTGTCAGTCTACACCAGGAATAATGTCAGTGCTCTTGCGATGGGGCTAATAATACGCAACACACGTTATTTTGATTGGTGTGGCACGGGCACAAGGTTAAATGCCAGTTAAATAATAAATGCTGGAACGAACACCGTGAACAGGCCAACAGCAAATTAATGAACCTGAGCTTTCATAACCCCTTACGATCACACTGTGATTAAATTGCCATTGAATTTCAATTTTATCAAAACCAGCATGTCTTCCACCCAACTTACAAATAGGCTACTTGGCATGACTGCATGCAACAATGTAGCGACAGCGCTTACCGCTGTTGTGATTCGTGGAGGTAGTACACTTTGAGTAGAATGGCTCAACCTTTAGAAACCTATCGTGATGGAGGGAGAGTGCTTTGAATCAAACGGCTTGACTTCTGAAAGCTGAGTGATGTGACATGTTGCCCTCAAAGTCGATTCGTGCCAAGCGCAAATTTTTTTGTCAACTAGCAAGTTTATAAAATCTATAGTGTTGCTGCAAAAAATCTCCTGTGAGCTGGGACTTTTCCTGGGAATGACATTCCCATTCTCTCCACTTTTTCCTGGCCTGATGAACTGCTATTTCTTCCCTGATTCATTCACTTATTTTCCCTTTTTCAGTTTTAAATGTTGTGAATATGTTATTTTATACACAATTTCGTTGGAAGTGGCTTGCATGTTGTCATGTTTTTGTAAAATGGCCTGTAGGTCAAAAGTAGTTGGACCATACTGACTTAATGCATACTGAATTTGTTTTTGCAAGCACTCCTGAAAACCAAAGGGACGCTCTTGTTTCCATGGCTTTTCATGTGTTGTTTTTGCATGTATGTTCAGTTCTCTCCAGATTTGCCATGACATCAGCAGAATGTTGCTTCCTTGATTTTTGTTACTGTGCTTTTAATATTGTTCAGTGGCACATCTAGACTGGAAAAGAGGGGTCTGTCACGAAAGGGCAGCTTTTCATATCACCTTTCAGCATAAAACCACATTTCCTCTTAAGACTAGAAATCGACCGATGTATTTTGCGATGTTGCCAAAAGTATCATATC
>JGI24159J19872_10009087_pt1 | contig 13031 bp, 10 predicted proteins | sample Ectturendosymbi4_FD_19872 | JGI IMG/M metagenome (IMG submission 19872) | reverse complement strand
TACTGATTAACATAAAACAAACCTCATTGCGATATCTCATCATTTCACTTTTTAATAATTTTTTTAAATTGTAAAGAGACTTTATGGACACCCTGTACATCCCGTGCATCCCGTGCTTTATTCCTATCACGGAATGTGCCTGTTTGACGTGGCCTGCCCTGGTCGTTCGTTGATCAGACGTCAGGCACGCTCATTCTACTTCCATCGTACGTTGTGTTGACTGTGGCCACAGTGTCGATTGTCATTTTGCTGCTAGACAGCTGGTGTAAATCCACCTTTGCAAAGTTAAGTAGGTTCTTATGTTAAACACGTTTTATTATGGCAAAGGTTCATTTGTGAAGTTCTGGAATCTGCACGCTTCGAAAAAGCACGACCAACATCAAGGCGATGGTGCTTCGGCTAATGGAAGCGACAGTAGTCTCAGCAGCGAACTTTTCCTTCATGGCGGGCATTCCTTCGGCAGAGACCTGGTTGCCATAGCAGCGGATACTCCGGAAGTTGTCCAAATGGTCCAGTAAGTATAGCACCAGCTTTCTTCACGAAAAGAAATTGAAGGACCTACGTTCTGCATTTGGTATTTGTTAAATTGATGGTTCTGTTCGAAACTGATCCAAAACTGCTGTTTAAGCATCGCAAAACTACATGACCTATTCATCGGAATATGCAATTCAAAATATCTGAAATCGAATCGCATTTAACCAACATTAATACATTAATATAGTAAGTACATAACCGAACTTTAAGAAATTAAACAGAGAACTGATTGTTTTACTGGAGAACCTCTCCACTTTACTTTCTAGGAGGATGAAGCCTTTGTTGGTTGCGGAAGAAGCGGAAAATCGTTCAGAAGGTTCCCTCAAATCCCCACGAAAAAGATCCTTATCTCCCTACACCACTCCAGAAATGAGCAAAAAAACAAAACTAGGTACGTTTCGGTGTCTGAAGTTGAAAACGTTTTTGTCGAACGATAATCCTATTAGTACATTTTGAAACACATACCGTAAATTTTTATGCATCTAGTCATTAATGTTATGTAGCAAACCACATTTTAAATGCCTGTGTGTTTAGCAAGAGTCCGTAAGACAAATTTGAAATAAATATTATTGAAGCATTGTTTGATTGCCATGATGTACAATATTTTCTTGGTGTTGTTTTACTTCGTTTCGAGTTACTCCTGTCTTGTATGTTGTTTTAGTGAAAGCAAACTTTGCGCTGATGCGTTTTTTTTAGGTTGTCGCATGTAATGCCTTTCTTTAATCGATTTTCTTTTCACTCCCGTTTTTTTTCCCGACGTCCAGCACCCCCCGCCTCAGAACCAAGTCCGGGTGGCAACCTTTCAGAGGAAGATCGATTCGAGACACCCCCGCAAAACCCCCGCACAGTCCTGTGGTCGACGACGACGTCAGTTGATAACAGTCCCATTCCTGATGGTGCAGTTGTGGAACAAATCGTCATCGCAGACAGCCAGCCAAGCCCGGTACAGTGCTGTTGGTCATCGAATCGTTCGCTAATATCCAGTCTGTTGGGTCGATTGGATTTTAATTTTAAACGCAAAATCGTTCAGTTTCTTCGAATTTGCGCGAATCCATTGTCAAATTTGTGTAGATTTGTTTCAATTAATCCAACTGACAAAAAGTGTCTCACTGGGGAATATAAGTTATCGAAAAACTCGCTTTGCTATGCAAGAAATTTTTTCGGTATAAATTCGGCACCGGTGTTTCCACTCCCACCGCCTATATACTTCGTGACGCGTGCATTGGCTGATCCAAAGTCAATTCCAAGTGCCTCGGCGTCCATCCAAAGAACATTTCGGAGAAAACGCCTCAAGTCTTTTCAACAATGCGTTTGATGTGTTGCTAAAAAAAGGAAAAAATAGAGGTTCTACAATTGCCTGTATACAATTGTTTGTGTAGTTCCGTCTCTTGGTTGCCGACAACGGGATTTATTCTGATGGGAAACGAGCGCTGTTGCCGAAGATCAGCGCGAGAAAATAATCAATTACGGCATTTCAAACGTTTTATCAACTTTCCTGCCCACTAATTCCCTTATTTTGCTGAATCATTTAAATTTAGGAGCGTTTATTATGTGAAACAGTAAAATACATCTGTATCTACCAGCAACCTGTACGTATTACGCGCCAAGACGCCGACACGTTGGATTTGCTGAGGTCACTGGAAGCCTCTGGCCCGAGCAGGGTTAACTTTGACCAACAGCCATCGCAGACGGATACACTTGAGTCGGAAACTGCCACAGCTGCGTCTCTTGGCAACGAAACGATACGTTGCCATCAAGATTCGTTGACAGGTTTGTGTGTCGATGTTATGTCTTAAGGCAGCTATGTCCAACCGAAATTGCTTACTGAGCCAAACATATTGTGAATATCTTAACCAGGTCGCACATTGAATAGCCTATTAACGAGGGCCGCACATTAAACGACTTACTTTGATCTCAGCAAACTGCATTGCTTGTAAGCTAATGTAATGAAAGCGTTCGATTCCTAACTGCAATGGCAACGACTGTCTGGCACCTTTTAATCACTCCGTACGTGTGATTTCTTGGAACAAAGGTAGGAATCAGAAAACTTGTGGAAAGTTTCGCACCAAAGTGTCAGTGGAGATATGGAAATCTCCCAGCACGCAGTGCAAATGTGAGAGAGTGGCACTGAGGACCACCTGCATCAAAAATATCAAATTTAAGTTTATCAAAATATGGACAGGTCGGTATGTGGTAGGCCAATTATGCTACAGCGGAAACCTGAACTAGGTGGCTCGCGTTCTGCGGGTTGGACATAGCTGTGCTAAGGTCACCATAAACGGTTGATGCGAGAGTTCAGAGAGCTGCCGTTACCATGCAGTAGGCTATTGCTTCGTGGCAAAAGTGTAACAGACTTTTCTGTAGTCGGTATTTGACTTAACGCGAACTTTCTACGCCAAAAGTCGCAACAAAATATGCACAGAAACTGCAGCTTCCAATGCGTACATGCCTGTTTTCAAATCACGTGATTCCGCCGCCCGAGCTCAGGTTTTGTTTCATGAAAGCAAAAAAAACTCGACTTTACTTTTTAGTTTAGGAATTGGCGCCCTACTCCGCAGTAGTGTTGTAACAAGTGTTACATGTTAGCTAACATATGTGTTAACAATGTGTCTGTAACCCTGTGGTTGTGTCTTCAACGCAGTTGCAAACAGTGTCTGTAACTCTGTGATTCCACCGGCTTCAATGCATGGTAAAACGTTGTCTTGTCTGTTTTTATTGACCTGCGTTCTGCAGAGTGTATGTGTTTATACTATGGGCTTCGTGTCTGGTCATAAACAAATAAATTAGATAAAATAAAATTTACTGTAACACAGTTGAATACTGTTTGCATGGTGATTGTGACTGGCCGCTTCTGACAGTCGGAGGAACTTGCGAGGCGATTTTTTTCAGTCGTGTTCGGCGATTCGTCTCCCGTAGCTGTCTCGACCATCAGCGACGTCACGAATGCTCACGTACCAGTCCGAACTTCACAGCTTTTCCGCATTCGAGCCAAAGTGACGCGTCTTTCGAACCCGGACCATCTTGTGTACTACTTCTGCCCGGCAACAAACTTCACGTATGTTCATTTCGCTGCTTATTACGTGGATATGCGCGAGTCAAGAACAGAGATATGAACTTTAACCGCAAAATGACCGATCCTGATGTCATCGATCGTATTGGCAGTATATTGAGTTCGGGCGAGAGTGCTTTAAGTTGTGTCACTATGGTAATTTCGACGCCGGTTGGTTTCTCTTGTAGTGTAGACCATAAACAATGCTTCTTCAGTGAGTAAATATGTCTTCGCAAAGTATGTTGAATAATATGCAATAAGTAATACGCCTTATCAAAATATCAGCGCCATCATCATAGGCGTAGCCAGGGGGCCTAGGGGCCATGCCCCTCCGAATTTTTAGAACAGTCATTTTGTGCTTTGAGAGGCGGTATCCCAAACAAAACAGTGTTATAGTGTTATTCGCCTAAAATCAAACATTTCGGGCCCCCCCCTAATTTTTGCCTGGCTACGCTACTGGCCCTCATCCAAAAGGTCATGCGTAATTCTTGCATAGCCCATATCGCCAGCTTTAGTGAATACCTATTAAGTCAAACATATCAAGTAACCGAGCTGGTTTTTAACTGTCTGCGCCCCAAGTTTGCAGCAGGGTGCATCGTTGCTGTTCTAAAGCTTTCCACGATTTACATTAACTGGGAAGGTTTGCCCTGGGTTCGTAATCGCAAGCCACGTTCTCCTTGGATCTGCTTCTGTTCAACCGCACGTGGCCACATGTTCTGCTTTAAACTCTAGTCACACCGTGTGGATTAAGGTTGAACGCACTCTCTGTGCCGATGCCGTGTCCGGCTGAGCGGCCATCATGCAAGGGAAACATCATCGCGAACACGGGCTTGCTTCGCATGCCTGTGTTTTTAAAAACCAGGAATGAAATCGGGTCCGGAAAGATGGTTTGCCGGAATAAACATGTTGCGGGATACTGCAGGAAGAAGAATTAAAACGCTCTGAAATTTAAACAACGTTTTTTTTCTTTCAAGATCTACAACGTGCCAGTTACCATGACGGTTTTTGTTTTTTTCTCAACAATATTTTGCACAGCACTTCCATTTACTTTTAAAGACTTGAGGAAGTGCCTTATCTGCATCCGCATGATATTGCCCAAAGCTTATCTTGTTTTCGTTTACAGTGACGGGAGCAGCTATAAATGAACCAAACACGTTTATTAGGTCAGACGTCCCTGTGCTTCCCAACATTATTCAGCTTATAACCCACTTTTACTGGCAATTTTTTGTGAGGCCTACTGTGAATAGGCTAATTTCCACGATGCGATTTAGTTAAATACCGGAAAATTGTAACATATTGAAACGCTTCCCATCCCTTTTGAAAGAACTTCGCGGTCCACTGGTTGGAAAGCGCTGAGATGATTTAAGCTAGAAAAGCATTGACCGGCATCGCTTGCCACAAATATGGATCTAAAAAGAGCATTTGATACATTGGATCACAGTATCGTTATGAAAAACTATATCATTTTGGAATTAGAGGTAATGCACAAAATCTTTTCTCAAGCTATTTATCAATTCGCCGACAGTTCTTAACGTGGTTTGGCTGTGAGCTGCTATGTTAGCTTTTTGCGCGGGTAACTTTGACCTGCGATGTCAATTTTCTGAGAGCTGCCGTGTTGTATATTTGAGCGGGTAGCCTTGTGGAATATCTTGTACGTAGGCTGAGGGTTTTCGGGTACGGATTGCTGCAGTTGTAAATTGCATCTTAAATTGTTTGAATTTAGAGTGTATTTCGTTTTGTTCATTGTGTAGTGTTGTTACTTTATTGTAACATGTATTCGCAAATTTTTTGTTTTTACAATCGTGTTTCGCTTGCATTATGTTTTGTTACATAAGCTTGTGGGGGCAGTGACTCAATGACAGCCACGGCCGTCGCTTTCTGCCCCTGCATTCCTGACCACATGTTCTCTACGTGGTCGGGGTGCTAAATGAACTGAACTGAACTGTCACATAAGAAGTCCTCGTGAAGTTATTTTATTGCTTACTGTAGGGAAAGGAAATTAATTTGGCCCGGGGTTCACTTTGATAAGGTCACGTTTACCGGAGGGCCGTACCTTCTAATTAATCGTAAAACAAATGAATAAAACGAAAACAATAATGGAACACACAGAAAAGGTTATAGTATTATTGTTATTGTGCGAATAGACTTTATCCAGAGCAAGCAGTTCAGTGAGACAATTCTAGGTTCAAGTTAGCCTCAACACTAATATTTACTGCACTGATAAGTTGGGGTAAGTTTCAGATTTGAAAATTTTTCTGAATGCTCCCGCAGGCCACTGAAAACTCTGTGTCGGGCCACATGTGGCCCACGGGCCGCTAATTGCCTACCCCTGGCTTAATGAAAAACAACGTGTTTCAACAGTGAAATACGGCTCAGTTCAAAAATTCAATATATTGGATGGTCACCTCGAGTGTTAATCACATCAAGGAGACGACTTTGGGTGCTGCTGGTGGGACAAAAACAGTAGTTCGAGGATAGCTATATACCTCAAACTTCACAAGTTCGAATTTTTCAAAGCTTGAAGAATACTTTTGAGAACCCGTCGTTTACAATTAGCTCCGCAAATATACTATCGGACTTATAGATCAGGGCTGTTTCCTGACCAGTGAAGCACTTGCATGTTGCTTTTTTCAGAAAGTTTTCTTAGATCACAAGGGACTTCATCATGTATAAAAAATGTGCAATAAACGTGATCATGTGGAACTCAAGCTTGCTTACGGCAGCTCCCGTTCATTGTATATTCAGAAGAAAAGCTAATAGCCCATTATCCCTAGAGCAGACATGTACCCCTAAAAAATCTGGCTTGGGGTATGATTGATGGTTGGAGAGGCGTTTGTTTTTCAATGTTTCTTCTGGTAGCAACTGTCTCTGCTAACCCATTAAAGCTTATACTACTTTTCGTGCTGAATGATCTTTTGGTGCAAAATCTCGTTATACCTGATAATGTTGACGCTACCTAGGATATACCTCGTCAGAGCTTCTTCGTCCAAAGCTCGAATGCAACTTTGCATTTCCAATTCGCTCTGAAAATCTACAGCGCGCCTGTTGAGCTCATGACACAAACCTAGCCTCTCGTTTGGGTATTTCCGAGAGTCTGATCTGACAGGCAATCCGCTGAAATGCCGTTGTTTCAGACTTCATACCACAACTGGTTAAGTGATCGCAATGTTGGATAGCCATTGAGACTGGCAGTCACTTGAATAGATCTGCCTTTGCACATATTTTTCACCAGTGATACAAAAATTACATGAAACTTCATTTTGTCCGAAAAAGAGAACCTGTGCGAGAATAACCAGCATTATGCGCAGCAACTGCAGGGTGTACGCGTTTAATGAACCGTTGGATTAAAAAATTCCGAAGTGAGTAGCATTGTATTCACCCCAGGCCAAGTGTTGCCAGGTGCAGTTTAACTCGTAATATGTTGTTTTCGTTCAATAACTTCTTGCATTGGTTCGTATGTTTAAGAACACGTGCTTGTTTCAGTGCCAAATGTTTTAACGACGGCAAACCCATCAGACTGCCTTACGACGTGCATCGCTCTCTCGCCAAATGGCGTGAAGCGCGTGGACTTGACGCCGAAGCACATGCACAAGGTGGCGATAGAGAGAGCGATTCTGACAGCGTTTCTACGCAAGAAGAAGCACCCAGCTCACAATGGTTTCCTCCAAACTTCCGCGGTGGTTTGAGGTCAGTTTTTAACTTAAGTGAAAGTCAAACAAGCTTGCTGCTCGAGGTGCTATACTCTAAACTGGAATCTTTTCACTGGTTGCTTCCTCAACTTGACTTTATCCGGCATTGAAGGTTGCAGGAAAGCAATCTTTCAAGTAGAGAAATTGTGTGTTTACGGTAAAATGAATTAAAGAATTGAAATGACGAGAAAAGAGTGGACAAGATCACAATTTTGCGTCTACCGGCATGATGCTTAGAGCGATCTTGCGTTACAACAACATGAATGTTCTTTCAATGAAAACCATTGGCGACAACATGAAGTGGAGTTTGCCGCCACAAAACCATTGTTTACGTATAATATGCATTTGATGTCATAATGCTTATTTTCAGCGTTACGTCATACACCGAACCAGACACAGGATGTCATTGGCAAACCTTGAATCATGGGTCTGACGTGGTCAGGAAGAAGAAAGACGGCCGCAACAAGTTCCGCATTGTTTACGTGAGATCTTTTTTTCGAACTTTTTTGGTCCAATAAGTTAGTAGTTGGCGCTGCACATACGTTGCAGTAGGGCTTTGCAAAGTTGCAAGCACTTGCACGCTGCTGCTTTTGCCGTGAGGTGCAAATCCCGCCAAGTTCTTTACACTCAGGTTTCTGCAGAGTCTGGAAAAGTATGGGAAAAATTTGGTCAATTTGCAGCCTGGAAAAGTCTGGGGAAAAAATTTTTGGTGTTAGTATGGAAGAAGANAAGAATTTTCCAGACTTGACTTTCTGACATGCATTTTCATAATATTTCATTCAAGATTGNTTTACTTTAACCGTGTTAACTGTTATAGTGCCTATATTTGACCCAGGTGTGTCATTCGGAAAAGTTCGGAAATGTATANTCAAAATTGCGTAGGAACCCTGTACACTGTTGTTTAAGTCAGCTCTCGCAACAAAGGACGTTTCTTGTGATATCTTGATGAGTGGATCCACTCGCGTTCTGCTGTTGTTGAATTGTCATTTCAATTGTGCTCCGGGTGCACAGCGCGACCCATGGCTGGTCGTTGCTGTATTTCTGGTCTGCCTCGCAAAAAAACTGCGGAAACGTCTCGCTTAATGATACCGCCACCACCGACGTTGATCGTGTTACTGCCCGCATCCATTACCCGCACCGCTCGTCAGTTCGCGTCGAATTACCTGCGATGCTTCATTGAATAGGATTCCGAGTGTCGTGCGAGTTTTGAAAGCCTGGCAGCCAATCACGACCGCGTCGTGCGTGTGCTCGGACGAGACAAGCTCACTTCACCCAACCTCCCTGCAGTGGCATATCAAGATGGAATATATTACTACTGGTAGAGCCTGTTGTTTCGCTGCACTTACCTTCTATGTCGGTTGGAGCTTGAGGTTAATGCTTCGAAGTCATTGAACTTCTAAGCGAAATAAACGTTTCGAAAAAAAGGCATTCGTTGCAGAGTTACTAACTTAGTTTTTTTGTAGTGCTTAAGTCTGTCACGCTTCGACGATCACATCCATGTCTTTCCTTTAATCATGCCATCACTGCAGTCGCATGATAGACCTTTCGTCATTCGTAGAAGCAGCGACTGAAAAGGTGTCAGCCCAGGCTGTTCCTGTGCACCGCAGTTGTATCTTTCATTCATGGCATTATTCACACCAGCTTCTTTCAAACAGCGCTCGCATTATCTTCGTCACGGCCGAAGGTATTTTACTGCGGGCTACGTGCCTCAATTCTCCAGTGACCGCTGGTACAAATGTAGTATTCCCGCAGCTTTGACATTAACTTCTTGCGGCCAGGAATACGTCAAATATGCCGTGTACTTCTCTTTTTCATGATTGGCTTTGGCATTTCGTTGTGATTTGACACAAATCAACACTTCCTTGTTGCAGCTCTCCCGGATGCGTTGGCAAAGTAGAGATTCCTGCCTTGCGGGTCGAAGCTGAGACGTTCAGACCAGAAAGGCCCACGCAAGCCTTGAACTGTCCCGTGCTGCTCATTATACTTCAACTTGAAATGGTTTTTCAAGACGAACAGGGGAATAGCTTGTCAGCTACCTTGAAGAACAAGGGCGCGGTAAGCGTGCCTTTTTTTCTTACGTGGGTTCGGCAAATGTCTCAGTATTGTTCTGGGTTAGGTTATTTCAGTAGTTTTCAACCTTTTTTTGTACCACGACCCATTATAGCAACCCACTATAACCCAACGACCCCCATCTAAAATCGAACAAAGAAAATGTAATGCAGTTGTATACAAAATATCTACTCACGATACCTCCAAAAATGGTTCACAACCTCTCTGTGGGTCGCGACCCCCAGGTTGAAAACCACCGGGTTGTTTTATGCCCACGTGTACCAACCCAATAGGCAGTTCCTTATTTTTACATAGTGGACAATTAAAAGCTCTAGGTTTGCTGCAAGCTTTCAAGGAATCAACCGAGTGGGCTCTGTTTTCTTTTTTTGCTTCGTGACGCTGTTGTTCTGCGTTAACTACTGGTGGGATTCAGTCGGTGAGCAAAGATCGAGACGAAGACTTCGCGGCAATTGGACAAGTGCCGGTAGAGAATCGCGGTCATTGTCTAAACCACTTTCTCTGAACTGCACAGGTCGACTTCTTCAACGACACCACCCCCGAGCAGTTCCTCAAACACCCTGATCTCGCCGCGTCTGCCGCTGAAGATCTTCGCCAGTTGGCTCTGCCCGACGACAACGGCGACTATCCCGACGTGGAGGTCGTAATCGAAAAGAAGTCAAGGCGGTCTGTCCGCGAGGGGGCGCTGCCCGTTTACCTTTACGAGGTGGTCAACACTCGGCTGTGCCAGTGGTGAAGATGAGTTGACGTGCGGTCGTTTTGTTGCATCGTTTTCGCGGTCTTGCGAAAAAAGCAGGGTCTTGATCTTTATCGTTATGATGAAGCTGACAAGAACATGGCGGCCGGCGTGCTTGTCTTCCGTTAACAAATTACTGTTTTTTTTGTACGTTCTGTCAACATTACTGTTTTTTGGCCTCATCTGTGAGCACTGGCTGAGCCTAAATCTACCAAATAGCCAGTAGAAACAAGCATTTTTCATCCGTCGAGAGTGTATTTTTGACCCGAATCTCCTGTTTTGTAAATCAGTAAAGGTGCATATTGACTGTAGTTAACGTTTATCATGCTGCGGACCACTTCAACCACACAGCCTGTTTGGAAATTGATGAAGTTACAAAGTTTGAGCCGTATTTTTCGATTTTTGCAAATTTTGAAAGCATAGCCCCTGAACTGGCCTGGAGGTGACCTCCACGTGGTTGCGATGCTTGGGTTCCAACATTTGATGATCTCAGCAGCGAGGAATGCTATTTTCTGACAGCTCTGGAACAGCATCCATGTTGCATCACAAAATTTTAATCTGTACTTCAATTAAGTCCAGTCCCAGGGTTCACTGTGAATGATTTCTGAAAGCTTTAACCCAAAGATTTCATTCTAATTGATCTGAAACACCGTTTTTTTCTATCATGTTTTGACTGGCATTGTCAGGAAAATAAATTTAATATGTATCAAAAATACCATGTGGAAAGTTGATCAATATGCCCAAAACGAGAAAGCAGAAAAATCGGCGTAGAAGGCTAAACATCAGAAAGTTGTTTTGTGTTGTCATTTATAGATTACATTCACCCAAGCTTACTTTTGCACCATATTATCTCGTCGAAGTGACGATTTTTCAGCCACAATACAAACAAAATGCCATCACCGCACGACTGCGAAACTAACTTTTGTGACGCGTTTTCAGAAAGTAAACTTAACCAACCCTTCTGATGTTGTTAAGACTGACGCCTGCCGGAAATTATCGATCGGTTGCACAGGTTTGTTGTGCACGTGACGTTCAGCGCAAGCTTTCTGCGGTCTTGCCGTTGCTGAGCCGTTGAGCGCTAATATGATAAGTGACATTGCATTGTCGGAGGCAAGTTCAAACCGAAAAACCATTCCACACGGATTGCAGTTGCAAAGAGCATTGTGTGAGAATTTGGATCTGGTAAATTTGTCTCCTCTTCACGTTGAGCAGTTCGCTTTGTGAGAATTGCCAAGCAAAGTGCCGTGTGATGCTACAACCAAAATCTGCTCTTAAAAGAAAACGCACAATGTTTGATTTGCCAAATAACGAGGTTATTGGTTACAAAGATGACTTTCAACGTAAAATGTCGTTACCTCTTCGCGTGTTCTTCGACTTCAAGCCAAAGAACGTTGATCTGTCTCCAGTGTTATGTAATAATGCAATTAACTGAACCACGTTCATCCGGTCAATGTGGGTTTTCTGCTACCATCCATTCCGTTTTCTCACTTGTTTGGCTCTTCGTGAACTTCGTTTAATTGTGTTGCTGCATGATGTTTGATTTATTGGGTTCGTGTTCTACTTTGTCATCTGGTTAATAACTGTCTATCCTCGCCTTTTCTACCTACTGTGCGACACTGCCAGGCCAATTTTTAATAAAAACGTGTTCGTGTTGGTTTTGCAAGCGGCAGCTATGTACTCAAAGGTTATAGCTCCTGTTGCAGGTTCGTGTGCAAGGGGTCAGGTATTCGATCGCACTTTGGTGACCACTTCTTCAGAACGACAATGCTTTTGCAGTTGGTAGAAGTCCGGGTACAGCTTGTGAAAGCACGCGCATGCTTACCGTGATGCACGTCAGCTGATGTTTGCCTACCAAGAGCTGCTTCTGGCTGAAACAGCTCTGGACTTCGCTCACTGCTGAAAAAGACCAAAGTTGTTTTCCCGGAAGTGCACGTAAACCCTCATCCCAAGCAGTAGCGCGGCCAATAATTTTTTTCGGAAGGGGCCAGTCAATGTCTTGAGTCCGACTGTTCCTTCCGTTTATTTTCTAACAGTTGAAAATTTATATGAAGCACCAGTTAATATCTGTTTCGGGTGAGCATGGCCTCATTCTAGCTGCGCCACTGAGCCCAAGCACTGTCAAAGCAACGCAACTATACTAGGGAATTTATCCACAAGATGCCTGGGGGGCTACCTAACATCTTACCTACATAGGCAAAAGGAGCTTGAAATATTAACTTATCACAAACATTTGGAAGGGACCCATGGTAATCTCGTTACGTCACCGTTCGGTTGCCTATTACAGAGTTTCCCATAGGTTTTGGGCCACGGATCCACATTTATGGATCTTTTTTCTCGAACTCCACATGTATGTCACATAGTTTTTTTCTGCACGGAAGCATGATACAAAACGAAAAGCAGATGATCCTCAATAATGTTTGATCCCAGTTTGGGAAACCCTAGTTTACGTTTTGACATTGAAATTGCTGAAAAAATCTCCAGGCATTGGGTATACCAAATCGATTAGATTCTCATGTAATCTGTCAATAAAGGAAAATATTACCGTATCAGCAGTGATGAAAGTAGAATAATTTTCTTACCGGAACGATCTAGTATTTGTCAATACCGGCCCGAAATTTCAGCTATAATTGTAAATAAGTAGTCAAGAGCACGTGTACTTTTCGCCCAGCCTGTACTGCACATTTTGAAAACAACCATTTCAATATCAACCAAAAAGCGTTATAGGCTACGTTCGACAGCGTGCACAATCTCCGAAAGTGTGTCAGGCAATCCAACTTGAGTTAACACCACCGTTTTCCGCGCGTCAAGATGTCAAATACCACAACACAACAAGAGAAATATAGCAAATTATTTAAAAGCTTTGCACAAAGGAAAGCTAATAATTCAAAACATGGCCGTAGTCAGAGTCAAATTTTTACCGAGACGAATATGTTAATTACGTTACCGGTTTGGTATG
>JGI24159J19872_10009086_pt1 | contig 13031 bp, 7 predicted proteins | sample Ectturendosymbi4_FD_19872 | JGI IMG/M metagenome (IMG submission 19872) | reverse complement strand
TTTTTTTTCTGTGTTTTTGCGTTGCCAATGAGCTCTTCAGGCCTTGGCCTGCCTTCATTGGCTGTTTGTCAATAAATTCAAATTCAATAATAGAATGATCACGGCGTGTGATCCGTATTGTTGCTTGCTTGCCACAGTGTGAAGCTTTGCGCGCTTGGCGCCCGGGCTCTCCGAACGCAATAGTGGAAACTGCAAAAAAAGTCCCCCTGTCTCCATGCTGGCAATATTTTCAATATGTATTGGTCAACACTTTGCATGTGTCGTTTCACCTTTTCATCGTAACTGGCACATTCCTCTTCGGTCCCGCAGCCACGTAAGAAACTTGGAGAAGTGCAGCTAACTTTCAAAATGTAAACTGACAAAAGAAGAATGTTTACGACAGTATTATAAATGGTTTGTAAAATGCGAAGAAAACTTATAAGCTGCATAAGCAACCTGGCTTATCAACAAGTTTCGTCACAACAACTGTTAAAGTTTATTTTGTGAGGTCATGCCTGAACGCATAGCAGTGTAGCTTTTACTAGGCCATGGGAGTTCTCAAGAGATGCAAATGTTTGGATGTGCAGACCAATGCTTATGTTTTTCTTGCAGCTGTGACTTCCAGTTAAAATTTCCTTTAGGAATATTCAGTTACACGATGTGTTCATTGCGTATTGGTGCGATTTAGCTCTGTAGTTATTATCGCTGGCATTAACATCGGGAAACCATCTTAGCTTTTCATGAAATGTACATGCAGGAGTGGATATTAGGGAAGGCGAACGAGGCGGTCGCCTCGGACCCCTCTCTTTTTCAGAGATGCCGAGGGGCCCCCCTTTCGAGAGTTTTGCACTTAGTTTTTGAATTGTTTTGCTTATGAAACACTACCGCCACATTAAATAAGCTCTGAAGCAGGTCATATGGTTTTCAATATAAACCAAAAATATGTCCAAATGTGCCCATCAACAACTTTAATGTGTAGATAAAGAACAACATAAAATTAACGACTTCAAACAATTTATAAGCTAAAATTGACTTCCACGCAGAAGCAAATTCCCAGGCAAAATGAAAAATTTAACTTACTCTCAGCGAAGAAAGTTTCTATTGTAGCATGTGCAGAATAAGAGGCCATTTTTTGATATAACGTAAACTAATACAGGGCATGGGGCCCCTTTTCAAGACCACATACTGTCGTAAAAAGGTGATGGTTTGAAGCCCCTAGATCAGGGATTCTCAACCTTTTCAAGCATGTGGCCCAATTAATCAACAAGCAGAGAGTCCGTGACCCATGGACTGCAACTTCTTTAATGCGACAATTGTTGCGCATGTAGAGATAAGAAATACAAATAACAACTGTAAAAACAACTTTCAAATTAGCACAATGTGCGCTATAGCCAGTGGGAAGGCTTAGCCTGTTTGTTGTTGGAAAACATAGATGTTCAAGGCTCAATACATGATAATGCACCGACTAAGTCATGTTCCACAGCCAGTTTCTAGATTTCGTTTTAATGGCGACACGAACCCCTTTATACCTCAAAATGCTTTCAGTAACTGCATATTGTGCACAACGTGGACATTTCCATGTTGCAATAATTTCTAACACATAATGACGAAAGAAAACACTATGATGTTTGTAGCTCAAGAACTACCCAAGTTTTCTATATAAGTTCAACTTGCAAAACGTACTTACTTCCAATAATAACAGGCCGTGGCCCACTAGTAGGCCATGGCTCACATGTTGAAAAACCCTGCCCTAGACTTTTCCTAGGACACTAACTTCTAATATCCACCCCTCTGTATATTCCCAATAATTTTATTATACAGTAATTTGTAAGATATTCATGGCCTTTGATAGGTAATCCTGGTTCCTTACACTATAAACGTAGCAGATACGTTTTATTAATTTGCATAGTCCAGAAGCGAAAAATTGTAGACTGTGCCCTGAAGCAGCAGTTTGTACATAGTTTCAAAGGCAATACAAAATTATTGCGCGAAGCAAATAAAGCAGCAAAAAATAGGTTGCTGATGGATTGGGCAAGTGTGTTACTTCAACAAACTGTGCAATACAGAAAAAAGAAAGGATTTTAGCCAACAAACAAGATATTGTTACGTGAGTAATCAATTCTGTAATGCTGCGTAAAAGAGAGAACGAAAAACACGCACCTCTAGGCTATAATAAAAAACACTTCAGCGTCCCGAAAGAATGTAGAACTAAGCCGGTGTTAATGAGTTCGGTGCAGTGCCCTAGAGAAGCAAAATTATGTGAGAGAACTACGAATTTTGCCCAGATTTTCGTAGTTTATGCTGGAAAATGCCCAAATCGGATTGTCATCTATAAAGTAATATTGCCCAAATTGCGGGAAAATATCCAAATGATTAAAGAAATGGTCATCAACACTCTACTTTTGAAAAAAAATTAGTCATGCAGTTGATTGAATTACTGTCTGACACATTAGTCAAAGAGTGAAAGCAGTCATAAATTAAAAAATTTAATTTGAACCGTTTGCGAATTTACAAATAATTTTTGCTTGTGCTCTCCCATTTTCTTTGGCCACGTTTCGCTGAACCACTTGACAATTTCAACCCGGTAGCTAAAAAATGGTTGTCGGCTGAGTACATACGTTTTGTGTGTGCGCAGTTGAGTGCAAGTAGTCCATTGATCATGTTTAACAGCATTACACATATATGGCGGCGCACCATAACAAGAGCAACTAACTCTTTTGTTGAAACTTCCTCAACTTTACATGGTATTGCCTGACGCAAAGCATGATATAGCGGACACTCAACAGCACGTCCAAAAGGTCGTAGCCCAAGGATTTTCAATAAGTTCGCTATTGGCTGCACTGCCAATCTGTTTTGCTTTTTTACAAGTGTTTAATTGTGCTATGCGGAAATCGAACAGGCACGTGAAAATGATGCGAAAAACTGCATATTACGCTGATTCACACAGTGGTTGAGTTGAACCTGCGTAGTTCCAAATGGGTTAATTCCAAACGCTTTTCAATTCAATGTTATTGATCTTGCTAATATCATTTGAATAAAGGTTTTATCTACTTGTTGACACACAACTGAAATGAAAACGTCATTCCATCACTAAAGCTGCAACATAGTCGCCAAAAAATATTTTCTGTGGTATTTAAATTACAGTTTTTTCTGCAACTTGTACGCATTTTAACGCTTTCACTCCTGGTATGAAAATATACACTTTAGAGATTAAATTCAGGTTGGGATTTTGCTGTATGCGCTCGAGAAAATAACCTTGTCTTACCAAAGAAAGTTTTTCAACCACAGTCTGCTTATTCCAAGTGTGCTTTGCGACTGACATGTTGTATTTAACGCCAGAGGCGTTGAACGTCTGGTGCGGCGTCACAATGAAAGAAACAGCCTTTGATTTTTGGATAGGGGAAGCCAATAAATGTAAGGAATGAAATTGTGCGAACAAATAAAGTATTCAGTGCAGTTTCGTTCAAATTCCAAGCTTTTCGGCAATTCAAGAAATTTTTGTCCGATTTTTCGCAGTGTTTAAGCTGTGGACGGCTGATTATCTACGGATATGGAGACGCCAGACTGGACCGTGTCAAGATGGTGTTAAACAAAACCCTGGGAAAATAGAGCTGTGGGAAGCGCACCGCATCCGAAACAAAAACGGCAAATGTTAAAATAAATCCGAAACATGCAATAATGTGATTAAAACTTCCAGGGCTAAGGTTGAAACAACGCAAAAAGTTAGCGAAACTTACGTGAATCAGATCGACAAATGATGAAATTCGAAGGAAACTTACTCACAGAATAGACCGAAGCTTCCAAGAACTATGTAGATAAAAGTTGGACTAAGATCTAAAGTGCAAGGACATGAGCGAAACCTGCAAAAAGTTATTTCACACATCAGCGGCCTAGCTAGCCCAAAATTTTGGAGGGGGCAAAATGTTTTATTTTAGGGGAGCAACAGTATTTTGTTTAGGATACCGCCTCTCAAAGCACAAAATGACTGGATATTCTAAAAATTTGGGGAGCGTGGCCCTCTGGCCCCTCCCTGGCTACGCCTGTGTCACACATGCTGAAGTGGAAACGAAACGCTAGAACTCAACTGCAGCTTTTCTCATACACTGTGCGGATTGTAACAGCAGTAAATCCCAAACTTTCTTGTGAAGAAATTTTGCAACAGAACTGTTTTCTCAGAAATGCGCGATATTTTTGTTTTTCCAGGTTTAATCATGAGCTCGACTGTTGCACGGATAACATCTCCTGAAATTTTTGATTGAAGTTGTGGAAATATAATGTGTGCTTGACTTAATCTGTGGTTTTCAAATATGTACTTGACGCTAAACTTGATATAGATAATTTGAGCACGGCATGCAAATTGACCGATAACTTCGCTGTGCGATTCCGTTTACTGATATGTTAATGTTACTTCGCAAAGTTCCAGCTAGTGTTAATTAAACAAATCAGTTTCATGAATAAGATAAAAATTGTTTAAGGGTTTTCAGCCATATCATAAAATCTTCTAAATTCTGAAACGTGTGTTAAAAATGTGAGGTGGAAATGATTTGGTAAAGAGGGAAACAAAAAAATTTTTAATCTTAGTAAAAGAATAGCTAATGAGAAATACTTGCAGTTCGCACCAGGAATCGTGGTTTGCAAGTTTAGAAGTGCATTCTATTTCAGGTAAACTCTTAATTTTATTATAAAATGGTTTTCTTGGGTTGCGCTGAAATTTCAGTCTTCGAGAAAATGTTTCACCTTGTGGTGAGAATTCCCCACACTGGTCCTTAAACCAACTGCCTGCACAATTGGAGAAATCTCATTTGAGCCTTTGTCGGATGTTTTTCTTGGAAGTTTTGTCTCATTCTAGCACGTTTTGATCTTAATCTCAATAGTTCAGAGTTTGTTCTACAATATTTCAATTTTCTTCATTGTGTTAGTTTGTTCCTGCATGTTTCAGTGTCATACTTTTCAACGTTTTTTTTTTTCATATCCACCTTATATCTTCGGTTTTAATCGTATTTGGCTTTAATCACCCTTTTCGTCATTAATTTGCAGTGAGTACAGTATTTGGAAAGGTTGGTCTTCGCAACCATTAATTTCTTTCCTTGTCAATTTCACTGCATTTTCGGTCAACTGTATGTGAACCCCGCCCAAGCCGTATGTCTCCCTGATCGATTCACTGAGTCAGTCATGCAATTCGGTAACTCAGGAGTTATGAATGTCTGTCCAAAACATTGATGTAGCATTTCAGAACCCAGAATCTGCGACTCACTACAAAGATTACAGTATCGTGGATTAAAATCCAGTCATCTCATAAATTCATCGATATACAATATTCTAGTCATTGGTAAACGTCACATCCTCAACGTCTCGGGATTGATAAGAAATGTAGCGTTATCTTCAGTAGACTTTTTGGTCTAGGTCAGCTGTGTTCAACCTAAATTCTTTACTGAGTCAAAAATCATGTCATTATTTTAATGAGGGCCACATATTGAATGGTTTACTTTGATCTTATCAAACCAAAATTTAGTTTAGGTGCTGTACTGAATGAAAGCATTCGGACCTTAACTCTAATAGTAACAACTGTTTGGCACCTTGTACCACTCCGTAAGTGTGATTGTCATAGGTAAGTTCAGTGCCAAGGGAACAACAAGGGTAAAAATCAGAAAACTAGTAATAAGTTTTGCAGCAAGGTTTCTCCCGCTACGCAGTACAGACGTGATAAAGTGGTATTTAGGACCACTGTATCAAAAATGTCGAATTTAAGTTATCAAAATAAGGACAGGTTGTCCATTTGTACTTAAGCTTTTGGAAATGTGCTTTCCCGTTTACTGTTTGGCCCGTCCAGAAATCAGATTTAACCGCAACATCACTCAACCAAGGCACATTCAGTGCATCATGATTTTGCCTCTAATTCGCAGATGAATTAAACCAAAGCAAGGTGGGGACGCGAGCCCAGCACACTGACCAAACCAAGAAGTGCCACACAGCTACCATTGGTTTAGTCGTTCACGCTTCTGCGGATGGAATTGCCCTGGGAGCTGCTGCAAGCACTGATAGACACGACTTGCAGTTAATTGTTTTCCTGGCAATAATGCTGCACAAGGTGAGTAACTGGAGGTGAGGTTTTCAAAATTTTCAGCCTCCAGTTTATTTTTACGTTTCAAATGGTGTTTAGAGCGTTGCAATTTGTTTTTCAGTCAGAAACATCTTTCAAAAATGTAGGGAGACGTTAACATACAATGGCACAACAATCCCGTATTTATATTTTAGTAAACAACACTACTGAATGCAGACGTGGAAGCATAGGACACCAAAGCTTAATCAGATACCGACAGTGTGTCACTGCACTGCGTACTCATGCTAGTTTTAGTAAGTACCATGCTTCGTGGATGTACTGGAACAGCAAAAGTGTTCTCCAGGTGGATGTTAGTCCGGTACTTTTATCACAGACATGTGAAATTGTGTGCAATACTGTTTCTATATGTGCAAATTCTATTTTGAGCATAATTTGAGGACTGTAGCTTTCTTGTCGAACTTCTTGACGATTTTCCCAAATTGGTCTTGTTGCACGTCGGGTACGCAAGGCTAAGTTAGGCAATTGCCCCACCCCTTACTCCAAAAATACAAAACTTGAGTAAATCTCGAAAATACCGCTCGAAAGAGCGTCTAGAAAAAATCAGCTACTGCAAGAATCCGCCTTAAACTTCATTGTTATTATGTCTAAAATTAAATTGAAAAAAGGACTTGCCCAGATTGGGCAGGTAGCCCTAAACAGGGATTTATGGAAATTGGTTGCTATAATGGTGTTGTGTGATCTCGGAGGCCATGCTTTGCCAAGCCACCATGAAATCAAACGTGCGCCTAGATTTAATAGGTCAGATACTGATGCAATGCTTTTTTTTTAATCCGCAAAAAACTAAAATCTTCCAAAAACAAGGAAATGCATTGCCTTTGCACTAGCGGACGTGCTCGTTATTAGGGAACAAGTTAACTAACCACATGGAGTAGACAGATTATATTTCCACGCGAATGGGATTTTTCCTGTGAAATAGGATTTGACTGTGGGCTTTAAATTCGTCAAATCGTTAGTAATTTTACGTCAAATAGCAGCAATTTTGTGAAGTTGAATACCATTATTATGTGTTCACAGCACAGTATGTGGAAGTTCGGTGCCATGGCGTAGTGATGCCAGACCCCCGAACATAAGGTTGTTGGGCTCTTCAGGTGACAACCAAAGACGGGTCACCTTTTCATTTTCATTGGTGCCCCAATCGGACATTCGAGTGTATTTTAGTCACAGCTATGTAGAGGCTAGACATTAGGCTTGCACATGATATAATATACTCGGTANTACTAGTTTTGTAGAAATCCCATGGGTTGGGATAGAAAAAAAAACAGCCCATGGACAAGCCTGTATGTTTCACCAGATTTTTGCCTAGTTGCTGTTTGTTTGTCCAAACATACGAGGAAACATCTTCATTTGCATTGCATTTTTTAAATGCGGTTTTCCGCGGGTGGTCAAAAGATGGGACGAATGTCTGCGGCATGTTGTGCCTTGCTGTTGTTATTCACGTCAATCGCTTAATGTCCACAAACAGTAAAGGGAATTAAAATTGTTGTGGGAGACCAAACAAATTTTATCCTGCTACTGTATTAGTACTTTTATAATAATTATAAAACAATAATTGTAACATTAGTATGCCCAACCTTTTCCAGTATTTTGTACCTCTAGCTGTGAATATGCCTCAAAAACTAAAGACAGTCCAACCTCAATTCTGCTCAGCTTTCGAGCAGTTATGTCCAGATTTCTTTAAAGAAATAAGTTTACTCTATATGTTACTTAGCTTCTCCTCAGAGCCTCAAACCGTCCAAATTATTTCCCATGTTTCACAATTTTCGGCTGCGGGATGTTTCAGCTTTCTGCCCCACATTTCGTGCAGACTACTATTGGTACGTGAGTAAAATCATTGGTCGCTGGATCGCTGCAAGGATGATAGTCGAAATGCAGGATAGCTAACGTTTTGTACCCGTTTTATAGGTTAGCGCTGTTCCAAGCCGTTACCATCCTTGATATTTCCACAGTTACAGGGAAATTTATGGCAGGTCGCTTTTACTGACTGCAGCCAGATATACAAGGTTTTTATGTCATCAAATGAAACATGAAACGTTATTTTTGTGCGCACACGTACATAAAAGCTCTGTACTTTTTTATCAAAAAGGTGATTACTTGAGACTTCAATTTGTTTCAATTCTACCTGGTATTTTGTGTCTTTCAGGCTCCTGCTGCATTCGGATTAGTTTCGTTTTTGGTCCACGAAGGTTTGGAGCTCAGAAAAGTGAAAAGGCATCTACTGATATTTTCGCTGGCGGCACCAGTGCTCGCCATCTTGACATTCTTGCTTCTTAACCGGGTAATTCTTGTATTTGCTGCACGACCGATGACTGTTCAAGAGAAGAAAGACCTTCCGATTAACTTAGATTGTTTCATATTTCAAGTTCACACAGAAATAGTAGATCGGTTCTTAGCTCTTAAACATCTGAACGGTTTGCTGTGAATGAATCATTTGCTGACTCGGTCATTTTCCGACTTGCAGATGTCAATTTATATATTTTTTCAGAGCGACAGACAAGTTCTTTCTGATTGGAATGCCACTGGCTTAGCGATGCTGTTTTCAGCCGGAACTTTCCTGTATGTTGCCACGGTTCATGTTTTGCCGGAAGTGTCGCATTCCAGCAACGGGGCAAAAAATTTATCTGTATCTGAACTCGCCATTCTTGTTTGCGGCTGTTTATTGCCACTCGTTTTAAGTCTAGGTCATCATCACTGACAAATGGCCTCGTACCTTGCCAAAGCGTTTTAAATGACCTTTAGTGCAATCTTATAGTTAATTCAAGTTGAGCGCTTATTGTTGTTTGTTGCACCAGCAGCGATATACAACAACCTGAGTTAAATGTACCCCATATGGGTATAGTTTCGTTCAGCAATCGTTGCAACAAAATCGTGGTCTTGGTGGTCAAAGGTCAGGTTGGTATAGTCCATTGCGCTGGTGTGACAAAGATATGCGCGATCGATCGTCAAGCAGTCGGACGAAACTTACTTTGCGGTAAACTTCTTTTATTGCGGTCCTTATTGCCTACGCACTGCTTCACTTCGTTTTCGAAAGAAATGTGGTTGCAGTTGCACACAAAATGTATAAATGTCTCTTTCATTCTATGACCTTAGGTTGTGGGTACTTGTGAATGTCATTTCCCTTCAGAGGTTTGTTCCAGCTTGTTCATTTTACTTGTGGGGCTTGATTGACTTTGCCATGCTAGGATGGATGCGGATGTCACATCTGTTGCTTGGTGTTTTCCATTTTCTACGAGCGAAGTGTTTTTATTGCGCTAATAAAACAACAACAAAAACCTTTTCATTATTTTATGGTTGTACGGTTTCAACTGCAAGTGCATGTCGTTAGTGAAACATGTGTGGGTAATTGGCTGATTTTCAATCAGTATCTTCCGAGCTGCAGAGCTGTCTGTCAGACGTGATAAAACCGAAATTAATGGAGGATTCACGATTTTTTCCCAGTGCAGTGTGCTTTGTCGGAGACCACATAGTTTGTAAGATTACGTCATAAATATTAATGATATGTGGAAATACTAGCGACTGCGTCAGTCATCCTCTACCTAGATACTTGAATCCGCACATGGGGCCTCCCACAACGCCTGGGCCTCAGGCCCCCACCATCTAAATCCGGCGCTGATGCCTACTGTGTGTAAAGCATTGCCGCCAACAAAGCGCATTTTTTGCAACCAATGCTCCCTCTAAAGTGCGCAACTGCGCTGTGCCACCAAACCATTTGCGTAGTAAAACCTCATCTCAGGCACTTGTAACATTCCAAAACATTGGAAAAACAAGAAGCTATTTGAATTAATGTGCGCTTTGTTCGTATTTTGATAAGATTTCATACTTGTTCTAATAATTCACAAAACTTGTAATCCATTTAGAACTCTGCTAACTTAGAGGATAGAGGTGTGCGAACTGATTTTTTTGAGTTCGGATTCAAACCTGTTCTGCGAAATTTCAATTCGAGCCCACTCCGGATGCGTTACCAACATGACACAAGCAATCTGACTCCTGTTTGACTCCGCGTAAATATACAGTACGTCAAGCAAATAACCGGTAACGTTTTTTCGGTAAACACAAAATCCAGTTCGGGTACAGCAAAAAAACTGATACCGTTGGAGGCAGCAGGAGTCCGGATCCATAAAAACAGAATTCCGTGCACTCTTCTATAACTCAGTCTTAAAAAATTCATGCTCACTAAACCAAACATTTGCCCTTAGAGGGAAAACACTGCGTGCAACTGTTGCCGTAACATTGGGCATTTTCTTTGTGGTGTAGAAAGGGTGAAGTGTTGTGTACATCCATTTGCGTTGCATCGTCAACAACCTGAAAAGGAGAAGCAAAACATCGACTTTGCTCCCCACCTGGAAAAATTTCTGCGGACGCCCATGGCAATCAGATTTTTTATATTCGTCCTTATTCTTTGAAAACCACAACCGCATTTTACGTTATGACTGAGTGCTCGGACGTGACAGTGTTAGGTTGGTTAACGAACAATATTGTAAGGAAGTGCCTATAATCCTGTCGTTCTATTTCCAACGCCGTTTTAAAACGTTCTGTCTGTTTTTTTCAATATGCGTTGTGGAGACAGTGACTTTGTATCTGGTTCAGACATTAGAACAAATAAATAAATGACCAGCTTGGGATCTAGCTGAAACAGTTGACGAGGTTGCTTAAAATAGGCATGATTTCGAAAACCGTACCAGTAAGGTATCGTGAGAAAAATTGCGGATTCTGGGTTAAATAAGGTGAAGTAGTCGGGAATGAGTAAGCCAAAATATCCCTATAAATTTTACGTTTTTTTAACATTGTTTTGCCTGCCCGCGGGCATGGTTTGAACATTGCCCGCAGGCACGGTTTGAGCACCACTGGCCTACGATGTGGCCACTGCTCTTTAATCATGGATTTTCCAATTGTGGCGATCGCACAGCACGACAGTGATCACGCTGCTGATGCGAGTGCTATAGTTCGACTAGGGGTGATATTCTTCAGCTTCTGCGTGTAATTGTAAACGTTACAACTTAGTTTTAAGATAAACAGACAACTCATCTCAAGTTTATGATATTTTATGGTTAACCCCAACGGTTTTCTTTATCTCAGAAGTCGAGCAATGAGGATAATACAATTTGTCTTCAGACGTATTTATGTCTTGTGCACCTATTCAGGGGTGTAATGAGGTTAGATGGCGCCCGGGGCAAAACACAAGTTTGGCGCCCACATGGTCGAACCTGAGTTCTTTCGAAAGCAAATTTACTGTATTGAAGAAAGTACTTGTGACATTGTTGGGACTTTTCGGCGCCTCCCGCAGTAATTCAGCGCCCCCCAGTGATTCAGCGCCCCCATAGTGAACTGCTCCGGATAATTATGCCCCCCTCGTTACGTCCCTGCACCTAATCGTAAATTTTAAGAGCATTTAAAAAATTTATGCTCATGACTACAACAAACATTTCAGAGTATGGACTTTTGTATTTGGTCGACCTAATGCGCATCGGGAGCGGCCTTGACTCCCTTGGATTTTGAAATCTGATATTTTCCTATTCATTTTTTTGTAAAAAATGTTTTTTCTGCTATTTCTGAGTTGCTAAAATGAAATTTCAACTATGGTTGACCCCCCTGAAATGAATCCTTCGGACGCCCTCGGTCGAGCTGAGAGTTAAAACGCGAAATGGGTTGAGGCGTATTGACTCGAAGGTAGCGTTGGGGAAATTAATTCACCTGCGGTTTGAAAAGTTGATCACTAAAGTTCCGGAGCAGTGCAGTAATTAGTAAACGGCTTTCTGTTGTAAATATATGCAGTTTCCTATCAGTTTTTGTGGTTTTGATATGTGTCTGTGGCCTACTCTGCAGTGGCAGAGGTCTGGAGTGAGCCCGTAGTTTTCATGTTCTGTGTCATCGCTCCTTAAAATACTGTACACAGCGGCGATTCTAAGTGAGGGCTGGGTGGGCCATGGCTTCCAAGATTTTTGCCTGGCCACCCCAGTTTTTTCTTAATTTCCCGATCAAGTTCGTTTGGTTGACATAAACAGTAGATAACTTTCGGCCAGCAATATTTTAACGATAATTTAGAAACCCTCTAGCCTGCATTCAATATTTCCCAAATGCAAGATAAGCTGTGTTATTTTTGACGGTCGGGTACCTAGAATTGCATATGACGACACACACCAGTAGTTGCTCGGATCCTGCATGAAATTTAGTCAGACCGCGGTCGGTATTGAAAAATTCAGTTCGAAACTAAAAAACAGTGACAGAAATGAGAAGATTGATCTTTCGTGCATTTCAGGGTGAGATGGAACTGGATTATATTACTATCAGCAGATTTTTGGTTGTCCCAGTAGCAAAAGGTTTGTGAAAGCATTAAGAATTGGTGTAAGTCAGCTATGTCCAACCCGCCGCCCAGGCGAAGGTTTTGTGCGGCCCAGTTTACGTTTTCGCTGTAGTAAAAGTATCCTACATACTGACAACCTTTTCTTATTTTGATAACCTTGAATTTGACATTTTTGATGCAGGTGTCTCCTCAGTGCCACTTTACCACATCTGTAAACATTGCAATTAGGATTCGAACGCTTTCAGTGTATTAGCTTCAGTTAAATTTGGTTTGCTCAGATCTAAGTCATTCAATGCGCGGCCCTCATTAATATGTCATCAAATATGCGGCCCTGGTTAAGATAGCAACATGATTTTTGGCCCAGTAAGACAATTGGGTTGGACATAGGTTTAAGTTAATATATCCTGGCTGAAGTATTGCGTTCTGCTGCTTTGTGTATATGACTTTGAAACATCTATGTAAGAGGTTCGTGACTACTGTTGCAGCTGACTGCATCGCCTTGAACTTTTCGGGACATTAACTAACAGGAAAGCAACCAGCAGCAATAGAGCTCCCTCACTGAGTTCACTCTACTACTAGGTTGCACTATCATTATATAGGGATAAGAGAATTACGATAATTCGCTTGTGGTGA
>JGI24159J19872_10009085_pt1 | contig 13032 bp, 7 predicted proteins | sample Ectturendosymbi4_FD_19872 | JGI IMG/M metagenome (IMG submission 19872) | reverse complement strand
TATTTGTTTTATTGCATAAACCCAACTTGCTTCCACGAAATCAAAAAAGCAACGGTTCTTTTTCTTTTAGAACAGAACCAAAGCGAAAACCCGCAGTGCATGAATGCTCTCTCACATTTTTTTGTTAAAAGCATAGCAAAATGGCGCAGTCGGTCCTGGATAAACCTATGAAATGTTGCAGCGGCCTGCTGTTAAGGTACGTTTTCTTAAAACATAACTTGTGGTTGTTTGCCAGTAGCAATTCTGGTACTTCAATAAAGTCTGTTCCATGCTTGTTGTATCCCTGTATAGATAGTTTCGAATTTCACTGAGCTTTAAACCTATAGCAGAAACAACACCAAAACGTCTGAGGACCGAGAACTAACCCAACAAGCACCATTTTTCATGAAAATTTTGTTGCTATTCTTTACTTAGCACTATACGAAAAGTTAAAGATGTGTGTGGTGGATCAGACTTATTTGATGGCTTTACGCATCTTTTGCAAGAAATCTTAAAGATTCGACAAAACCTGTATTGTTTGCATTTTCTCTTTTTCAGAAGCAAAGCTAAAACAACTTGCTTGCTAGCGGGCAAGCCTTCAAGAGATGCTGTTTGTCCGCGTCGAGATAACCCGCAGAGTGAATGATGACCGCATCAGTATCCAGGGAAACTCGCCCATCAAACAGAGATTGTGTACATTTCTTCCCTCGAAACGTTATGATGCGCCCGTTGTGTTCACATTTTATATCAGTTGTATGGGAAACTTTGGAAGTAAGCTCGTTACCTCCATAGGAAATGTGGATGCTTTGCTTCTCGTTCATGAACAGGCAAGTGTGCCGGTCTTCATATTTCGTCAATCGTTTCAAACTGCGACTTCCGTTTGTATAGACGGCAGCCAGCAACACAGAGCCGTTTTCACTGGTTTTGAAAGTCACAGTTTTATCAGGTGTTGTGTCATCGCCATCCCGAAAAATCCACGACCTCAAAGAATTTCCAAACTTAACTTCGACTTTCACAGCTTTTCCTTGCCCAATCACTAGAACCGTCACAACGTCGTTGAGCTTTTTCTCACTGTGCTCATGTTGAACGTCATCCTCACACGGAACACCAGGTTTATCTTAAAAATTTTTTATGCATATTCACAAATCAACTATAGACAGGAGAGGCCTAAAAGTAAAATCCAGTCTTGCAGTCATCATGATTTTAACTATACGAGCAGATTCGATTGGGCTGAAGTTACGAAAAACTGCTTTAGATCAGTTTAAGCCGATAAAGGATTCGACGATTTAAACCTGCTGTTTTTTAAGATACATAAACTGTACACAAAAAACAAACATGAGGTACGGGGTGTTCGAAAAATATTTTATCATTATGCAATCTAGAAAACTNCCCCAATGTTTTTAATGATCTCACAATTGAACAGTATTGAATAGAAACAACTCAAAAATGTAAGTTTTATGTATTTANCGNTTCATGTACAGAAATGACGTTTATTTCAATAAAGAGGTTTGTNTGTTGGTATTTTGGAGCATTCAAACAGCGTGCATTTACACACAATTCCATGAAAAAGCATCAGCTACAGTAAAGATTTGTGAGTGGCACAAAAAGTTCAAAAAGAAGATTGTTTGTGTAAGGCTAAAAGATCTACACGACGACCGGGATCGAAAGAAATAGTCCAGAAAATTTGAGAAGCATTTGTTTGAAGCGAAAAAGTTCCAAAAACGAACAAAACTGGGAATTAGTGGTTCGATCACCAGCGACTTGTGGCGGTCAACACAGTACTCAGACAAAATTAACCAGAGTTTTCCTCGATGGGCCCGANGGCATCTTTTATCGAGTTTGTCCAGACAAGGNTAGAAATCTTTGGCATGATCCCAGATGGTTTGATGATTTGAACAGCTCTCTAGCTCAATCGGCTGGCGAGTTATGTTGGTGCAAAGTTCTACAAAAAGGTAGTGCACACGGTAGTTGAAGGTTACTATTGGACATAGATTAAAAATTTTGGGCCCTCTCAGTAAACTCTTCGCTCCCCCTAGTGTCCCAAGCTGGTTACGGGCCTGTAGACACTTAAGAACTGACCTCACCAAGAACTGATTTCACACATTTCCCCTTTCAACATTCATACCAGCATTTATATAATACGTCAAAGAAACTTATCTTCCCACGACCCATAGCTTTCCTGTTATCTAAGCTAAGTCTTCTCAAACTATGGGTCAGCAAATGGAGTTTTGGGGTCGCGAAAGAAATTGGCTGACAAATCAGATATAAAATCTTTGCAAACTTTACACGAAATTTAAAAGTAGACTTGCAGTGAATTTATTTCTACTGCACCTTTATGGGTAATACCGTGTTTCATGCTGTCAGTTATTTAGCCTACTAGGACGTCTGCCCGATCTATCAAAAGATGCTGATAACAACTCAGCACAATTACGTGTTGTTACGTCACGATTGTTTTAACGCACTGACCAATATTGACGTTATTGCATTTATTCCAACACGAGGGCAGACTTGTGTCTAGGACTTTAATTCTAGTCTAGGGGCTAGGCTAACTGCTTTGAGGGCACACGAGTAGTTTTAGACTAAAGTTAAAAGCTTCACACTCAGAAGTACTTTGGAATTTCATTTAGAAAAAGTTTGATCTGCGAAACATACAACTGAAATTTCAGGAGGCCACACACTTGCCATGCCCAGAATGAGTTTGCGTAATTATAAAACAAAAAAGTTTGCAGATGGAATTTTCATAACAGAGTTTGTGATTTTTGGATAAGAACAAGGAATGAATACCCAGTCATTTATGACCTAGTCATTTGTAAACTATTAGCCTTTTGCACAACATATTTGTGTAAAGAGGCATTCTCAAAATTGATAATCATCAAGACCAAAAAACGATCCTTTTTGAAAAATGTTGAGAATGTCCTTTGTCCTATGTTGTCTTGCATCAACCTACGTGTATGGATGATCTGTGTAAAAATCATCAAGTGCCTCTATCCCATTAGTTGCGCTTGATAACTTCTATAATTTGAATGACTTTTGTTGTTTTTTTCGCCTTATTATTTCCATTAAGTGGTTGTTTTATTACCGTATGTGACTTTCGCGGGTTGTGTGCATTTGTATGATTTCCCCAGACAAAAAATGCTTCTTGAGATTTGTAATTGGGCATTCACATGTATCACTAATATCTAGGCTATCCATGAAGGAGTCGCATAGAAATACCTTTTTCAAAATGGGATTGCAGTACAAAAAAGTTTGAGAAGCCCTGAAAGCCAATCATTGCCCACTGCGAAAATCATTGCTCATTGCGAATGGTAGCTTCGTTGTCAGCATTTGCCTTGGTAAGGTGGCAGATGTGTAGGTAACGTTTCTGAATTCACGTTGACTGCAAGCGTTTTTAGCATAGTCTGGTAAGAAATTATCCAGGAAAAATATGTTGTAAGCCTGTGCTGTATCTTTCCACTGTGCAAGAATATAACAGCCGGTTTCCAAGGTATACTATCAGGTAAAATCGTATTTGTATCCCGGGCTTGTAATATCAGGCGTATCTTACTGCATCAGAGTTGTCCGATGAAAATTCATCACACCAATGAGCTGAAATCCAGTTATTTAACCAATAGCACTGTATCTTTCATGATAGTACAGCTATTTTAGCTAATGAGCAATCGTTTTACAGCAGTGTTTAGAAGCCTTTAGGACAAGATGGCGCTAATTTGATTCACATTGTGAAAATTAACATTGTGTGTTTGTCTGCAAATGTTTCCCTGTTTTTCAACGATATTCCATAGAGAGCTAAGACTTTTTACTTATATTCGAGTCAGTAACATAAAAAAAAATATTTTATTTTATAAAAGAATATTTTATCTACGTTTTTGTCAAGTTTATAAAAGAATATTTTATCTACGTTTTAGTCAAATTAGTCTTGTCATGGAAATTTTAATGCTATTATGCTAGTTAGGAAAATTGTAACCAAACTGTTCTTTATTAGATCAACCAATATTCTTTGCTCTTCTGGTGTGAATTTAGGACGTTTCTGTTTATATAAATATTATGTGTTAAATGCAATACATTGTACGGGGGCTTCAAATCACCAAGTACCGGCTCTGATCGATAGCTTCAGCTTCAACAACCCAGGTGTTTCAGAGCAAAAATATATTCTACCGACTGTTCATCTACTGTCTGAATTGCACTAAAAAAGATAGCTGGCACTCAGTGGGCAAATCCTAAAGTTAAATTACACTTTAGCATTCGTTATACGATAATCATGTTTTTTTCTAATGGGTAATTCTCTTGAATAAGATATCTTACGCGTTCAAATTGATTAGGTTTTATAAACCTTGGCGTACAAAACGAGGAATGAGGTTCCCAAAAGAAAACTGAATTTAAAACAAAAATTTATGCAGGAGACTGCGAAGATCTTCATACACGCAAACATTTTGACCAACAACCTCAGCGGGCTCAATAACCACGTTTCCCGTACAATGACAATTTTCTAATAGTGTTTCTAGCTAAATCTTTAATTAAAGTTTCTAGGAAGATTTTAATTAACGCAGTGGTACGTCTAATAAAATCTAATTTTTCTGATTGCATTAGGTTGGTGAAGCATGAGAGACGAACACTCAAAAAAGTTACTCCGTTTGCAGGTGACCTCCTGCGTGCTTGCTGCAGCACATGCATCATGAAAACTAAACAAGCAGATTTTACTGTGCTTAATCAAGCACCATAGTTTTTTAAGCTGAAAGAGTTACAAGAAGAGTTGGTGGTTAAAAATGAAAATGTGTATGAAGTGTACAAGTTTTTAAAAACAGCGATATCGCATTACTTGATTTGCAATTTATGTAAGGTTTGAAAAAAATGTGTGCAGGTGGTAGCTGGTAAGTGTATTTCTGTTCGTTGAAAACATCAGCAGGGTCAACAACTGATATTATTAAAACTTAACACACGTTAAATAAGGTATAACATCTGTCTAAAGTAGAATGACCACACAAGCCACACCTTCTCTGGATAATTCGTCGCAAGTCCATTTTGCTTTCCTCACAAATTCCGAAATAGTTTCTTCGAACGTCTTGACTCCATCTCCAGCCACATTCACCTTGTTATAATTGCCATATAGGGTCAAAAACAAATTTAGTGTGTATGCCACCATAATACCTATCCTGGCTTTTGCACTGTATGAAATCAAACACCTTTGCAAAAAGAAATATGCACAATCACAACTACAAGGATAGGTTCCGCCACGTCCGTACATCGAAAATTTTCTTCTCAAAAGATTTATAAAATTGTTTCAAAAACTTTTAGAAAATAGGTCACAGTATATGAACTTAAGTTTTTTGACGTGCAAGCTTAGGGTACCATGTGTTTCACAAATAATAACAAAAAATAAAAATTTCCCGTTGAACCAAAACTTGCAAACTATGGTATTTATGNAGCGACTTGGGTGATGTGCCATCAACAGTGTGTTGGCCAAACAGTAATCAAAGTTTCCACNANATGGTCATCGCACCGAAGTTATTGGAACAAACCAGATAAAATAAAGATGACGACGATCAAATGTCCTTNTCAAAGCACTATCCAGTAATCAGTGTTCCATAGTATCATAAAAAAAACACGTATAAATGAGGTTTGTATTGTTACATTTATTGAAAAAAAAAACAGTTTTCACTCTCTGGATACTTGTGAAGATAAGTATTAAAAGCATGATCCTCCCTCGTGTNGAATAATTCTTTCACTCTATTGTGTTGTTCTTTGGCTTGTTTTGACCTATTTCACCACACAGTGGGCTAACATTGTTGTTATCTCCTATCAAAGCGTTGAGCATGTAATTTTAAAAGCGCTCCCTGGAGTTTGGCTGCTAACTTTGCGAACACATAGACGATCAACCGGGGCCACCGTGAGAGAAGACCTTTCAGCATCTGAACGGTATCAGCCAAAGTAGTCATCATTTTCAGGAAACTGAAAACTCCCACTGGAGCCGAAAGACGTCCTTAGTTAAAACCGCTGTTGGAACCATTTGTATAAGCGCGGCGCGGTATTGTTAGCAGTGGGCTTCTAGTAATAAGAATGCGACAAAAGTAAAAAGCCGAGACGTTTTTAAATTTATTTTTGAAATGGCCCTTGGCATGGGAAGAAATTCCTGGTGATTGTGGGAAATTAAACAAAAAACCTCCACTGCACTGTGGTGGAACACGTGCTACTGGCTCCTTTCAGTAGCAGATTATTGTTTGTCAGAGCTTGGGTTAAACCACGTGCTTTTAGGAAAGTTTCAGAAAGATTGCCTCGAGGCACATTTTGGTCAATACCGCTGTAACTTTCTGGTGTAAAATATAATATGTCCTCATGACAAGTCATGGCTTCCAGATGAAAATTTCAATAACGGGCCAAATAGTGCGAAAAAGGCCAGAAAAAAGCCAAACCGATTGCTTAAAGCCCAGAAAAATGTCAAACTTTGTTTGTGGTATTGCCATTCCTTTGTTATAAAGAAACATCTAAACTACAAGAATAACATCAGAAATTTTCTTCGAAATTAATATTGAATTTTNTCTGGAATTGTACTGGAGATCATTACTGATANTTCTCTGACTTGTCATGGTTTGTGAGATTGCACACTTTGGGTANAGTGGTTCCAAAATTTGCACACTGATCCANTAGCNCCCATACGAAAGTAATTTCCCATCCACTTCTGTACTTACGACCAGAATCACAACAGCCCTTCCAGTTCGGCAGTTCCTCGACGTCATTGTGGCATTTATGTCGCGGAGACGCACACCTGTCTGCAAGCGTTGATCCTGCTTAGTACTTACAACACAATACACATGTGCACGTATTTCTAGTGATTACGCAAAAACTTTATTCAGCAACTCGTATCCTTCAAATATTACTACCATCAGAACAGGGGCGATCACAAAAATTTTGCAAATGTATTTCCGAAAGAAATGAAATTTTAATATTTTCCTTCATAGGAACCTGTTTCAGCGTAAAAAGACCAAAAAAGAGCCAAAAGGCTAGACGAACTTTTTAAAGCCAACCAACTTGAGATGAGGCCAAAAGAATAGCCAAATAAAATTGTTTATGCCAATCAACTTGAAACGAAGCCAGATTTCTGAAACTTAGCCTAAAAAAGGCCAATCTGGAAACCCTGCGACAACTTTTTGAAAGTGATAAAAATCTTCGCCTACCTTCTTTAAAGTTGGAACTAAAAGAAACATCATTTTGACAAGTTTTTATTTTGATTGGAATGAGTTTGTTCGCGTACCAAACGAGTGGTCTTTTATTTCCATCACCAGAAATGGTTAGCATTGCTTTGATGAGCTACTTGGTTATTATTAAGATTTTTGAAAGTGACGAGTATCGGGAGTGTTCTTCCCAGCTCTATTTTCCTGTTACACTATCACAATCGATCTTGGAAGCCGAGGATTTTCCATTTTTTTCAATGGGCAAATGTGAAAACAGCCATAGTCTACGTACAATAGTAAAGATGGCTTATTGGATTTTTTCAAGCATTCTGCTGAACAATTATTGTTTTACTGTAATAGGAATGATCTACTTACCAATGATAAATTATCAAAAACGAGAAAACTGCAAACTTTAACTTTATTTGGCAAGTGCAAGCACTCACTCCAAGCTGTACAGCCATTTCACACTGAACGTTGTGGTTACATCGCTGAAGACTTTGTATAATCATAGTAATGTGTCAGTGGCGCAGGGTGGGGCAGTATGGGGCAACTACCCCACCCAAACGTCTGTGGCGCCCCTGAATGGCGACCCTTTTTGGTGCCCATGGAAGTAGAAACAGAGTTAAAAAAACTCTAAAATAAATGATGTTTTACGCTTGGTCCAACGTCAGGATTAACGTGCCGGATTTACCCCAACCTCTTATCGAATAACGTGAACAATGCTATTGTTTCATAATAGTACCACTTTTTCGTTACGTCTTTGCCGAGTGAGAACCGTCCAGCCTTACGTTCAGGGTTGCCAATTTGGCTTTTTTGAAGCCAGATTTTGAAATACGGGCTTTTTTTAAACACCTTTGGCTTTTTATGAAAATATAAGAGCCAGACAAAATCTGGCTCATTCTGGATTTTTTTCAGTCGGAAAGGCTTGGCTCTGGCAAAACATTGTCTGAGCTGCGTATTCTTTATAAATATCTATCGATGTATTTAATAAGAAACAAATGCATGACNGTGTAGTTACGGGGAAATAAAATGCTTCTGANGATTGGAATTGTATTATATCACTGTTTCTGACGAGTTTTAATGTCCGTTTTGTGTTTGGTAATGCATGCTTCCTGTGTATATGCCTTAAAACGGCTATATGGCTTTTTTGGGACAAGGTCTGGCTTTTTTTGGTGAAGACAGGTTGGCAACCCTGCTTACGTTAAGTAATTACAAACTGACCGTTCTCGACTTGCCGCTGGACTGTACAAAATCGGTCTGTTTTTTTTGCAAGTGTATTTCTTTAATGCCTGATGACAGCCTCGAAAGGAAAGGCAGCAGTGAAAATAAGAATGCAATATGGAAAACTTATAACTGACTCAAAATTTTACAAGCCTCCAAAATGAAAACGTAAAGCCAGTTTCAGGGCTGTTGTCAGTGCAGTTCGTGAGTCCGCAGTATGTCTGCAACGTAGGTTTGCAGTGAGTGGATGAGTTTCCTGACGGAACTAAGCCCTGATTGAACCATAATGCAGCGTGTAAAAAGCCTGAGATGTATGCGTTAGCAAATAACTCGCCGCTACGTGACAAAAATGCATTGAACATGCTCGATTAGCTGAAAGAATTATGACCTAACCATGCAGTTGTGCAACTCCTCATCCATATATGTTGTGTTTTTCCCTGACAGAGTTTCAAAACTCAGAGCACCTTGTACAAAATGCACTGTACTTAATATTCGGAGAAGATAACGGAAAACAAGGCAGACAGTTCCGCTTACGGCTTGAGCAAAGTAATGTAGAGCTGTAGAGAGCGTATCGAATAGAATGAGTTACGAATAAAGGCGACAGTATTTCGCGACTGACCAAGAGGTACAGAGCGCGCAAAACAAATCAACGCGCGGCGTGAAATAAATCATTTGCCGGCAGAAACAATGCAACAGCCAGCGCCGCAGAATTTGTGCTAAATTTGCACAAGGAAAGTTCGACAAAACACAACTCTTAACAATACACATGGACAACGCAGAGGAGTATTGAATTACTGCTAGGGGCGTAACGAGGTTAGATGGCGCCCGGGGCAAGAAGCAAGTTTGGCGCCTCCATGTTCGAACGAACCTGAGGTCTTTCGGAAGCAAATGTACTGTATTGAAAAACTTGTGACATTGCTAGGACTTTTCAGCGACCCCGCAGGCATTCGGCGCCCTCATAGTGATTCGGCGCCCGGGCAATTGTGCCCCTTTACCCGGTCGTTACGCCCCTGATTACTGCGCGCAGCGACGCGTCCTTAATAAACCTGGTACTGAGCTCCAGCCGGGGGGGTCAAAATTTTCCATGAGGTAAACGAATAGGAAAGGGCGATGATTCTGCTTAGGCAACTTGCCCAAACATATCGCGAAGTTTTTCCTGAATTTTTTGAATCTTTCCCAGTTTCCCCCACCTCCTATGCCTATAGCTCTAACGCAGAATCTTTGGCAAAAGACTAGTTATCTACAGCTTGGTGGAATGAATAATTGGTTTTACGTGGTCACAACAATTTTTGCTCAACATTTGAATATGTGCAGTCCAAAATTGCGGGAATGACGGCTACTATTGTCCCCACCTGGCTACGCGTCTGGCAACAGTGGCTGATGGCTGTGTGGTTTTGGTTCTTTTTTTTGCAATTGCAAACCCGTAAACAACTAACGCTGGCCACGAAAAGACAAATTTGGCATGGTCAGCGAAATCTGCAACCAACAGAAAAATGCTTAGCTAATTGGCAGTGACGGATGTACGCATAGGCCACATAGGCCATGGCCTAGGGCCCCACGCACTCCCTCCTACAACGGCTTATCACTAACTCAAAATTTGGAAAACTGCGTAGAAGCATAACATCACCATTCACTTTGAAACGAGCGATAATGCAAGACTTTATCAGTACAAACACCACGATAATATTGTTAATTACGACATTCTGCGTTAGAATCTGATGCTACGGCAGGCCTAAATTGCGAAAAATTTATTGATAACTTCGCTTGCCTGAATGCACGAAAAAAACTTTGTGATAGACTTTGAGCTGTTGGGTATGTTGGTGACAAATATTTGGTATCAGTTGATGCTGTTGGATATGTACTTTGATCTAAGCAAAATAAATTTAGCTAAAACTAATGTCCTGAAAGCGTTCGGATCCTAACTGCAGTGGTAACAGACGTGATAAAGTGTTACTAACAACCATGAAAACTCCAAGACCGACACTTCATCAAAAATCCCGAGACCGAGACTCGAGACTTCAAAGTTTGTGGATTTGCGGAAATTTTTCAAAAAAATGTCGTCACCACTTCTAAGATGAATTTTGTTCGAATTTCTGGCATTTTTGGACCTGTTTTGGTTGTTTTTCACCTGCACATACAACCGAGAAAAACTGGTTGAATTGTTGCATTACAGACGTTTACTAAGCCATGTCCTTGCAATATCCAAAATCTCAAGACAATAAGCTTGTGACCGAGACCTGTAACCGTCGAGACCGAGACGATACCTGAAACATTCGAGACCGCGACCAAGTCAGTCTGATCAGGGCTCCCATTCTGTAATTTCTAATAAACCCAGATTGTTCATGAAAAAAACCCATTCACCTACCAAAAAAAACAGGAATGCAAAAAGACACATGAATGCAAATACGTGAGGTAAAACAGTGACTAAAATACTGAGTTACTTATAGTTCCTTTTTTAAATTTTGTGTCCGCAGCGTTAAGGATAACATTTGCATCACTTTTCTCTTATTCACGACATTTGATATTAACTAATAAAGCTAATAACATACTCCGTTATCGACATCTCTCACTTTTCAGGCTTAGGTGTATAGTAGCTGTTTTGCTGGCTTCTTGACAATGCTTGCTTTGCATATTCCTGAACAGTCTAGGTTTTAGCAAGTTTGTTCTTGTTTCAACATGATTAACAAGTAAAAACATTTTATCTAGTGATGCAGTAAAATGTGGCAAACTGCAAATATGGCCATTAAATCATAAAGCATTGCAAACTCCGTGTTATCTAAGCCATCTTTGATGTTAGGCCGATACCAGAAATCAAGGATATTTATTGGACAAGGACACATGTTTAAACTATTGATAAAGCCTCCAGCCTGTTTTTTTGCTGAGACGTTTTGGTCATTTGTCTCATATTAGTATTAAAATTAGCCATAACAGCAATCACTAGTTTATATCTTCGAACATTATGACCGAATTGACTTAAATGTTGTGTCACTAAAAAAGTTTGGTCTGCTGCAGAAAAATGACCGAAAATAACCCAGCTTCCAGCTGATCTTCAGGCACAAGATGGGGAAAATGTAGACCCACATTTGCTATTGAACTTGGATCTTTTGTGAGATCTTGAGCTGCAAAGGAATCTAAAATTCCTAAGTTTCAAATCCTAATTCCGATGCGAATTGTTTTTTAATTTGCATGAATAGGGCAACCAAACAATTTGAACATTCTGTTGTAAACTTTGTTTAATCAAATTCTTTCTTCAGCTGGCGACTGGGATAACATCCATTCACCCAAATGCAAATCTTGCACTTGCACTTATACTACCATTTGTTATTCGTTGATGTTACTTCTACTGTATGCGCAACTGCATGGCTGTCTGAACTGGATGGCAAGCAATCTACAGTTTTGACAATGATATAGATACGGGTGTAAAACCGACTGAAGATGTTTTGTTTCACCGATTTAACATTAAGTACTTTTTTCATCTGATGATCGCGTGTGAACACAGTAATGACCAGAAGATGTGTTTATTTTACTACTACATTTCCTACAACTCGTTGCCAAATTTTTATCTTAAAAAAAACAGATTTGATAGGATTTTTCAAAATTAAACCTAGACACCCAGATCGGCTCAAAAAAACAGATCTGGGTGGAAGAACCCAGCAATGGGAGCCCTGAGTCTGACTGATAATTTTAAAAATTTCCCCAGTCACCAGCAGTGTTCCCTCTAAGGAGCGTAACTGCGCCAGACAATTTGCGCAGTGCTATCTCATTCTCGCGCACTTTCAACATTCTAAATTTAATACGGCATGTATATATACTGTATCGCATAGGCCGTTTAACGCTGGGAACCCTTCTCTGGTTGCGTGTCTGCATGGTTGCGGAGTTGCATGCGTTTTAATGCGCAAAAAAACAAACATTTGATCAGTGTACAATTTTCTTAGAGGGAACACTGGTCACCAGGGTACAAAATTATAATCAAAGGTATGGATTTTAAATCTTTTCGGCGAATAGCATCCACCAGGCATTTGGGCACAAATCTAAAAACCACCCATGCCAACAAGCTTTTTTTAGCCGCAGAAAACACGCTGAATTCTGGGTAAGAGCCCTCGCAAATGCCTCGGAATCCAAGCACTCGAAGCTCTTGTGCAAAGTTTTTGGATTCTGGGTAGGAGCCCTCGCAGAGCAGACATGGGGCGATTACATCACAAATGTAATCGATTACGATTACTTGCCACCTGCTCGATTACGATTACGAATAAACAAAATTATAATGTAATCGATTACGATTAATCGATGTAATCGATTACGATTACATTGGAAGTAATCACGATTACAATTGTCTTGAAACATCTTCAGAACGAAAACGAAACCCATTTGCATGGTTTGATGTAAGCATGTTTTCAGACAACATACGATACGAATCAATGCAATAAACGAAATTACTAATCAGTAATGATCAAGCACCGGAAAAAAACACATTGATTGTTTGCTGAGACGTTTGTGCAACCAACAAACTAGAGGCGTAACCAAAGGTTTGAGCTAGATCGGGAATTTAGCTGAGAGAGGCCCACTGGTCTCTGCATATATGTGAGGCCATTGGGCTCTGTTTAATTTAATTTATTTGTTTATAGCAGACACGAAGTCCACAGTATGAACACACACACTCTGCGGAACG
>JGI24159J19872_10009083_pt1 | contig 13033 bp, 7 predicted proteins | sample Ectturendosymbi4_FD_19872 | JGI IMG/M metagenome (IMG submission 19872) | reverse complement strand
GATGGCGCCACATGTAAATAAATGGTCACCGCTAGATGGTGCCCATGAGTAACAAGTCACTGTGATAGTCACCACAAGCGAATTATCGTAATTCTCTTATCTCTATATAATGATAGTGCAACCTAGTAGTAAAGTGAACTCAGTGAGGGAGGTCTATTGCTACTGGTTGCTTTCCTGTTAGTAAATGGCCCGAAATGCCATCTTTCGCTTGTGCTTGCCTCAGTAGTTCAAGGCGATGCAGTCAACTGCAACAACTATCCACTTGTAACAACCTGTTTTTACATAGAGTTAATTCTTCCTCAGGAAAATGTTCCTATTGCATTTGTTGGCCCAAACAGGGGCGGATCCAGCCAGTAAGATTTGGGGGGCGATTTCAGGAATATTTGGTGGTCAAGTCTCATTACAGTTTCACTGCTGTAAGAGACATGAAGTTTACTTCACAATACTGCAATGCCAAAACAACGGATGGCAAAATAGTGTCGCGAATGCTATTTTCCGAATTTTACAAAATCATGGTGAATAAAGTTACTTTCGTAGGTTTTAGGTTGGGCGATCGTCCCCTCTGGATCCGTCCCTGAGCCAAAACGTGTGGTCTTCAATACCAGACTGTATTAAATCTTCTGCCACTTTTACCTTCAAATGGAAACTGAAGCAATACCTCTGACATGATAAAGATATATAATTTTGTATGTTAGCAACAGCTCACTTATCAAGAATTAAATGCTGAGAGTTTTCTCGCTTCTCGTTCTTTCCTGTGCCCATCTCATTTTTGGCATGAAATTTTACACTGCGTAGTTTGTTTTTTTGTTTTGTTATTCTTTTGTACCACATCAGTTATTATTATTTTTCTTTGTGTAAATATTTTGTGACTGCACCAAAAACTTTCTACATTGAATTTGATCTACTCCTTTGTGTAGATAGCCTACGCATGCTCTCTTCATCTGTAGCCTAAATTTACCTCATTGTTCTAAGTTTGCTTGTTTGTTTTTCAACTGTGCTTGCTTGATTTCCATCTGTTGTTCTTTAACACTTTTCAAAAATATGGTAAACGGGCATGGTTAACGAGATGACTGACCAAAATGGTCTTTAACCCATTATATACGACACAGCAACACTCTTGCCTTAAATTGATCAGTTATTATTATGCCATTGTGTTTTCATTTATTCTAATATTCACTGACAATTGGTTTCCTTATTGCGCAATGGCTCTTTCTATTGTTTCTGCTTATTAGCTGAGTCATATGAAACAATAAACCAATCAATCAATTTTTGCCTCGCATCTACTCAAACAATAGNCCTACATAGAAGGAAGCGTCTAAATATTAGTGCTGATCCACTTGCCCGACATTGAGCTGTTTTTTCGTACATCTTTACATTGACTTACTTCTTCCCTCTGAAGCCTTGTGTATAAGCATTTATGTAGGCCTACCTTCATGTGCTTGTAACTAACGTGAAATAAACCTTGTGCCTGAGACAAACACGAAATAAAATAAAAAGTATCAAAAATTTATAATAAAATTTTAAAAAGTATCATAAACTGTCAAGGACTTTAGTGGCAAAGAACAAACGAAAAAACATGTTTTCGATTTGTTGATAAACAAGTTATTTACGTTGTTTCTTGCATTTTTCAAATTTGTTTTTTTCTTCCGAAACAGCAGAAAAATTTGAATCGCCCTCGTATTGGAAATAATAAAAAATATCTGCGGTTGTTTTGCCTTGTTTGTTTAAATCTAGCGGTTTGGGGAAGGAGACCTTACCAGTTACCCTTATCATGTCGAAAAATCGTATACTGTAACCTTATTGAAAATTGAAATGCCCCAAATAGTTTTTTGCAGACTCAACTCACTGGATTACAAAATCTTTTCAAGTTTTTCACCGTAAAAATGTGGCTGGCATGATTTGATATATTTTGTGTATTGTGAATTACATGTGAAAAAGATACGGGAATGCTCGTCATTGTCGCTTTACTCGTCTCCTGTCCTGTGTGTGTTTGTTTACATTTCGTTAGTTCAATCAAGGCCTATCTATTGTTCAGTATTGCTTTACGTAGCATTTTTATTACTACTAGTATGCAGTGTAGGTCATCAATCAATAATTTTTTTGCCTATCTGTACTTTTTAATGTGCCTTCTTGACCTTGCTAATGCTTGTGTTGTAGTTTGCACAGCAGTAGCCTAGTTTATAGAACAGTATTTGTCAAAAATTGTGCAAGTGTCTGACATGATTTCATGATGTTTTGTTACTGTATTACTAATATTACTAGGCATTGCAGATTGCAAATAGTAACAAGTTAATTCAAATAATCAATAGCGATAATGATTCTCAAGGTTATGCTGTGAAAGCATCACATGATGATGATGAACAAAGCATGTTTTTCCCAAAAATAGTCTTAAAAGAAATTTATGACCTGGTGTCCATAACATATAAGCTGTAATTTCAAGTACTGAGAGATTCATAACTGGTACAATGACTGCTGTGATTCTCTTTTATATAGTAAATGTTTGCTACTTATATAGTAATCTGTAATGTCATCAACAACGAATTTTAGATATGAATGAATGATTTATTTTGTCACAGACGCATGGTCCATAGCATGAGCACAATTAAATAATACAAGAGCACAACAATCAATAGTCATTGCACATTACAGAGTAGGTGTTAGCACACAACACTGAGAGGAGCAAAGGAACACGTTTACAGCGTCCAACTACTGTATAGCGTCATTCACTCATCATTATGTAAGGATCTGGCAGTGGGAGAGAAATGAAGGCATATCAACATCAATTTTGAGGTAAACAGCTAACATAAAATAAGTAGTAAGTCAGATGGTAATGTGCTCGTTGGCACACGGAGGCATGTAAACGTTTTAACCCAGGTTTCAAATGTTTTGCAATGCATTTAGCATAAGGCTAACACTAAACAGCCAATTGTTTTTAGTGACTTGAATTTAAAGTAGGATTTTATTTGGTGGTTAGTGTTTTTATATATTCACTTTTTATATATTTGGCTTGCACGTCATCAACATATTGAACGTGATAAAGGATTCACAAGAAAATACTGAAATCCTGAAGCATCACAAAGTACATAAGAAGATTTTGTTGCTATACAAAAGCAATACTAATGACATGCGAACACTGAAACAATGTGCCAACAATTATTATTGCAGTTGGCCACCGTCATACAAGAGTGTTACATAATTGATTAAAAATGAAGATTTGTAAAAAGCATCAGACATTTAAAGTGATCAAATAAAAAAGTTACATTAAGATGCATAGTGTTTAAAAAATTGATGCAAATTGTTTCTCAACAAAACATCAAAGCTCCTAGTAGGTTGTTCATACTTTTTTGGGGAAAGAAGAAACATATTTACAAAAAGGAATTAACTGCAAAATGGAAAACAAAATCATAAGTTCCCAGTATATTAAAAACAAAAACAATTTTATAAGTCATTGCACATAGAGACATACTCTAAATTTGAAAATAGCAAATGAAAGAGGATTGCAGCAATCATGAATGAAATAATCCTAATACATTTAAAACTGAGCAACATATACAGGTATGACAGAAACAAAAATGTTACATCATATACATAACAATCATTTATATAATGCAGATGATGGTGGGCAAGCAATGGGTGAAGAGTTGAAGTACGTAGCCTATACATGAACAGATGAGGCATGCACATAGGTGAGAATCGCAAGCAACAATAGAGGTTATGAAGCAGAGAGCACTGCAGTAACCAGGACATTACAGAACAACGGCACGTAGTAAAGAGACATTTTTTACACTGCCAAAAACTACCTCATCTTAATCATAATATTTTGTTAGTTCTTATGTGATTATTATGTCTTTCGTTCTAGGATGTTAAATAAAAGAAATTTTGTTGTGTGAAACCAACTGCAAAGTGTTTAGCAGAACTTGCTTAATCCAACTGCTGGGTTAGATGTATTATTTTAACAATCATATCATCCTAGTTTTTTCTAGCTTTAATGTGTATATTTTACCTTCTACCTTCATTGTAGGTGACTCTGCTGCTTTCGTATGGTCTATACTGGTGTCATCTGCTTTTTCGCATGAGCTGCTGCTGCCCGTTTCATCACTAGGCTATCATGGCTATTGCATGGCTTTTTGGTGTGTAACCTCGCTGCCACTCACATTTGTACAATATATTTTTTTCCTCATGTGACTTCTCATTTGTATATATTATTATCATGTGTGTTTCTCCATTTATCTGGCTGCTTATGCTATGCACGTGCTAATATATTTTACGTGGTTGTGTCTTTATATTCAAAATTAGTTTTTACACTCATTATTTGTCTACATCAATTTTAGATAAGAGAATGACAAACTTTTCTATAATGTGTGAAAATAATGTCTTCTAATCACTGAATTAAAAAGACACTAAATGGCAAATAATTTTAAGCCAACAACAATTTTTTAAACTGCAAGTTAACTTAGACCATTTTAAGTACCAAAGAGAGAATTATGATACTTCTGCTTATTCTCGTTTTCTAAGATTGACAAAACAGAAGCATTGTATTTTCTGAAGTATTGATTTATAAAGATACAATTGTTTTTGAGCTGGTGTATGTATATGCTGTGCCTATAGGGATAAATATATAGTAGCACAAATTTAGACTATTGTTATGACAGATAATAATCAAAGAAATAATTAGATTATGATGCATAGGAAAGAAGCATCAAGAAATGTATTCAGAAATTATAGCATGCAAAAATTTAAAGTCTAGGATTCACAAGACAACTGCAGGAGTTCAGTTCACCTTCAAGATTTCTTGCATGGTTCTTTTCAAATTCACCAACATGGCCAAGCACATGTCAGATATAATTTTGGGAAAATATTGTATGCTGCCATTAGAAGTCACCTACATGATATTACTACTTAATTTTGTTTTAACTATTTGTTATTTTGCATTTTATGCAGATGTCAAAAAGCTTCAGTTGAGTGGATGATTTAACAATCATAAAACATAGCATAAAGATGAAAAGAGCTAACTTTGAGCAGTTTTAAGTGAAGCTTAACTTTACATGCTTTTTTAAATCAACAGCTTTTTTGAAGATCTAAAACAATATACATGCTTCTTTAATTCAATAGCTTCGTTTGAAGGCCTGTTGCATAAAGTAGAACAGTTAAGTTACTCCAGTAGTTGACCATGTATGCATGGTGGCTTTAATATTATTATGTTGCCAACTTATTTTTTCTAGCTCTGTCTTTTCCAAAAAGAAGATCGTGCACTATTTTTAAAAGTGGGTTAGGCTTATTCATATAAAGCATGACTTCTGATTTTGCCTTGTATGAAAATGACATAAATTTGTTGATTAAAAAATACTTGAGTTTTACTGGATTAGAGAAGTCAGTGAATTCTCTTCAACTTGAATGCAAAGAAAAAGGAAAAGCCATTCCAGTTGGAGATAACATACAGGCGGATGGAGCTAAACTAACAGCTCAGGTGTATTGTGATTGGTTGGTGGAGTCAATAGTAGATTTGTAAAGGTTTTTCTTAAATGTTTACCTATACCTGCAATTGCAATGAGATGTTAGCTACATATATTTTTTCTTTTATAAAACATTAACTTGATGCTAGTTTTGAAACATGTCAAGACATAAATCCTGAATTAATTGACAGCTACTGTGTTTGCTAACTAGTTATTTATCTTTGCCAGAATGACATTTTGCTTGAATTTGATGGTGGAAATCATACTGGATTTTGGAAGCTGTGGGAAGAAAATGTGCCTGCTGAAATCCGAAATAAAGACCAAACTTGCCAGAGGCTTGAATTTTATATTCAGATTCATTTTGCTGTTTATCCAATTCGAGTTAGAACAACACAAACTGTAAGTTGTAGGAAAACAAATGTGGGTGGGTTAGTGTTTCAATTCCTTTTTGAATTTATGTGTTCTTATTAGATTTAGCTTGTGCTTGCTTTGCAGAGCACCAGAGGTTCAGCTGATTCAATGACATTGTTCAAGAAGTTCTTAGAAACAAAAGGTAAGCATTATATACTTTGTTGCTGGTTACATTGTGTTTCCCTAGTTATACTGGCATGCTGTAACCATACTTACTTGTGGTTTCAGGATCAGAACTGAGTCAAACAACTGAGTTTTTGCCATTCTATGCACTGCCTTTTGTACCTAATCCAGTTCAGCACCCTTCGTTTAAAGAGCTTTTTTCGGTAATTTGTGCTATCGTTTGTTTTCAACTGAATAGCCTGTTTATTACACCAAGAGCAAGGCTGTGACAGATTATGTACAGTTATTTCCTAGTAAAGTAGTTTTTAAACAGTTTTTTCCTTCTGTTCCAGACATACTGGGTCCCTGATCTTCGTGCAAGAGTGGACAGGTTTCTTAGTGCTGCCTTGAGTGCTGCAGAACCTCCTTTACTGATTACATTATTTGTATCCTGCTGAACGTATTGAGCTGTCACTAGTCACTCTGATAAGTTTAATCATTTTTATCACTATTTGACATAGTTAAGTACCTCTTTCATGAGCAGCAATCACATTGTATAAAGTCTTGCTAAATACTTAGCTGTACATTGCAGTAGTTTCAATTTGCCCAACTGTACAATTAGATTATTATTTTTGATAACATACTAATAATTCCTGTCTAGCTTGTTTCTTTAACTCTACCATCAATTAAAAAGAAAAATCGAGGAAGGTTATCGGTTGCTGAAGATGCTTCTGAACAAGCCACAAAAACTTTGCAGCAGCACCTTATTCATGCGGAAAGAAGATGTAGTGCGTACATGAAACGTTTCAATAAACTACAGGTATGCACATATCTAAATGTTGTCTAATTGCTGCCTTTGTTGCTGTAAGTGGATACATCTGTGGTGACTACAGTAGAATGATGTTGTCGAGACCATAACCTCTTGAGTCTGAGGCTTAATTAAAACATTGAGACTGAGACTTTATCAATAAAGACGAGACCTGAATATTAGAGACAAAGACTTGAAACCTAGCAATTCGTCGGATTTGCCAAAATGTTTCTGCAAAAAAATGGTTATCGACACTTCCGAGCTGTATTTTTGTCGAATTTGTTGCATTTTCCTTGCTTTTTTGGTTCTTCCTATACGACAGACAGTGGACAGGTTGAATTACGGAAGTTTTGCTAAGCCATATGGATGGAGCAATCAATTTCGAGACCTGATGTCGAGACTTTCAAAACTGGGTCTCGAAACCGAGAACAAGTCTCGAGACTCCAGCACTAATCTTTACATTCTTATCATGAGTTAAGTTGCTTAAAAAAGTCTTCTAGTGATTGAACAATTGTAAGTAGTAATCGTGTTCTTTTGGGTATTAGATGTATCAAACAAATTGCACTTATTTTTTTAAATTATGAGGCGGAAGGGACCAAAACATCGTCCGCTCTGCCCCGTTAAGAAAGAAAGCGTGGTAGTGCAGCCTCTCCTTTTCATGTGTACTTATTTCTGCATGTCTACTCATGCAATAGACACAATGCAAGACCCCTCCTACACAAATGTGCCCGCAGCAAAGCCTTCTTATTGGCACCTTCTGTTTCCGCAAAAGCTGCTGCGCGAACAGCGCGACCCAATTGTTCAACGGTGTAAATTAGGAGGTTACTAACATAATATGCGAAAAAACGATCAATGTCATCGTGCACTGATCCCTGCGCGCGTGACCAAGATCCACGTTCAGGCTTTAATTTGAGAGACTTGTTCCAAACATTCGCAACATTCTTCCCCAACAACCATCCAGAAGCGAAGGCCTCACTTTGTGTCTCACACGCATTTGGGGAAGCGAATGCGGACAGTTCAGAGTGGTTCTACTCCGGGAGACTTGAAGGTAACACGTCAATAGCAATCTTGCTATTAGCTGGCATTTGTAAACTGGAACATCCTTTCACCCACAGAGAAGGAGCACAAACTGTTTGAGGAATCCAATGTTAGCTGAATATCGCTTGCATCTCTTCGACTAACCGGCATAGTTGTAACACTGTAGAGCTGGGCGATGGGTGGAGACTTTTCTAATTCTGCGTTGAGCCTACAATGTCTGTTCAGGCTGGTGTGGTGGCACTCATTAGTTACCAGCTAGGTTGTTTTTTTCGCTGAGACCTTTCGGTAATTTTTTGCTGGGACATTTTGGCCACTGAGATATTTCGGTCATTTGTCTCACTTTCGTATCAAAACTCGCTGTAACCGTGTTCATTAGCTTATATATTCAGACTTTCTAACCGAAATTACTTAAATCTTTTTCAGTCATTTCAAATACATTTCGGTCTATGACCGAACGAAACGAGGTTACCAGCTTGTAGGCTGTGTTGATGAATGGATCCTATTGGAAAAAGACGGCTTACAGTTAGATTGAAGTTGAAATACCCTGAGCTCTAACTCAAGTGAATAGTACCCGAGATTCGTAGGGAAATTAAAGATGCCCTGCAATACGTTCAATCTAATGAATTCACGATTTGTTTGGGAGACTTCAGGCACACGTTGGAAACGATGCTTACGTGTGGAAAGGTGTGATCGGTCAACATGGTGATGTTAATATAAATGCTGACAGAAAAGTTCTTCAGCAACGCCTGCACACAGGGGCGTACCGAGGTTAGATGTCCCCCGGGCGTGCAGCCCGGGGCTAGAAACAAGTTTGGCGCCCCCCATGTTTGAACCTAAGGTCTTTCGGGAGCAAATATACTGTATTCAAGAAAGTACTTGCGACATTGTTGGTACTTTTCGGCGCCCGGGGCATTGTGCCACCTTGGCCCCGCTCAGTACGCCCCTGCCTGTACATCAATAACGCATTTTTCCACCACAAAAATTTGCACAAATACGCCCTGCGCAGAGATTCGTTAGGGAACCGTAACTGATCGATTTCTGCATCATTACTAAGCGATTTTTTCTCATCAGTGTTGGTCGCTTGTGTCTAAAGCGGTGCACAACCGTCTACCGATCACCTCGTGGTTGTCTACAATTTATATCTGAAATAAACCGAAAGGAGTTGCACGAACGTGCAAGATTAAGAGGTCCGGTCAAACAAAGTCGGGGGCCCTGGTGGACATGGATGTAAGAAAGATCTTTGCAGACAGCGTGCCGTCTTTGTGTTGACAGCGGAGGTAGAAGAAATGTGACTGGTGTTGAAATAAGCTTTCGTTTCATTAGCCGCAAAGGTATGTGGACAGACCCGGCTCGATATGACGACAGGTGGCAAAAATGACCTACTGCTGGAAGGTGGTGAAAGATGCTACCCGCACAAAGAAATTATCATTTAAGGCCTTGTTTCAGAAAAAAAACGAAGCTTCTTCGCATTCACGATATATACTGAGGCGTAAAATTCCCCAACAAATGTGTTAACAAACTCCAAAATGAAATCTTGGGAGAATTTCGGACATAAACGAGATTCCAATTACTGGTGAGACAACAAAGCGTTCTGGCAAACTGTCCGGTGTCTCCGTGGCAAAAAATCAAACCCTGTTGAATCCATCAAAGATCAGAACGGTTTCCCACTGAGCAATGAGGAAGACATCCTTCGCACGTGCAGAGAGTATTTCAAAGATCTTGTGATCTAGTGTGGCTTGGCGTTCTGGGCTGGAAGCGAAGGATTCTCAAACCGGAGTAATCTTTCCGTGCACAAAATGGACGGCAAGAGGGCGTGCACTAACTTCCAGGGCATTTCAATTCTTTGACTTTAGCCTTTTTGAGAAGTGCATGCCAAATGATTTGTCCGGATCTTCCCCCAGGCCCGTAGCCACGGGGGATTCGGGGACAGTGCCCAAACCTTAAAAATTAGCAACGGGACTGTTCTCACCTACAGTCGTGAATCTTGGGTAATCACCTGCAGAGTGTTACAAACGGCAGAAATAGGATTTTTAAGTAGAGTTCAAAGGCGTAACTTTTCGCGATGAAGTGAGCAGTTGTGAAATTCGCAAAACCCTGAATGTCGAGCCACTTTTCCAAATAGAGAGATCTCAGCTGCGATGTTTCGGCCACGTGACAGAATGCCCTAAGAAAGATTGGCGTGGCGAGTGTTGTTAGCGACATCCACGGGAAAGCGATTCAAAGGCCGACCTGGAACCACGTGGCGTGATTACCTCTCTGAGCTGCCTTGGCCGCGCCGTGGTACGGAGGTGGCAGAATTATCAGAGGTTGCTGACAACCATGAAGTCTTTCGATACCTCCTAGTGTAAGGCTTCTACCCCCACTATTTCGGCGCGAAAGGATAAGAGGGTGCCCAAAGTGGGAGAGTGATAAACAGTTTGTGTTCAGCTTTTTGGCAGTTTCCGAATGTTAGACATTTCCAAAGGCTGAAATGAACGGACACATGTTGGTTTGAAATCATCATGGATTTGATCTGTGTGTTAGATATCTGGAAGAATCGAGCTGTTTCTGCATGCGACTGTGGTTTTGCGCTGTAACGCGCTCAATGAAACACTTTCGCAATAGAGCACGCTCATCATCGTTGCATGTGCTCGTCGCATTTAACAGTGTGTTTCTAGCAAACTTGTTTAAAATGGACTGCTAATTAGCGTCGCTCTCTTTCATACAAAAGCCTTTTTCGAATCAGCCTCTTGAAGCAGAATGCTTTTTCTAACTTTTCAATAACGCTATTTTCAACGCAGGCCGATTACCATACCTTGATAAGCATTACGGCAGAACTGGTCGATTCTTTGGAGCAAACTGTGCACGGCCGCATGGTTACAGCTGAATATCTGCAGAAAATTTGCGCGCGTTTGTTTAATAGTCGTGCGATGAATGCGAGCGTTAACGCCGCCAGCGTCGACTTCACAAGGCCGGGAACGGCGTCTTCCATGCTTCGAGCTTCGATTGCTCATGACAAGTGAGTAACTTTTGAACGCTGTTGTTATGTTTGCTGATACGTTTCAGTTGCGGATGATCCAACATTGCTATTGGTTAAATTATGTAGATGAGGTGGTCTGCTATCAGCGCTTCGTGTGACTTATCTTGATATTAGGGAAATTTATCGCAGCCAAATAATACTAAAATATCAACGCAGCAACAGGCCGGGTATGGGGTCTGAACAGTCTGAGAAAATGTGGTATTAATGCTGGTCATGCAAATACAAAGCAAATCAAGTCTATTGGCTTTTGTGAAAAACAAAAGAAAATTTCAAGTTTGTTTCTTTGCAATCAGTTTCGCCCACGAAAAGGAAGAAACTCAACTTCTACCCTCTCTTGACTACAATAAGATCAAGTCGCATTTGCGTGATGGATCTGATAGAACAAAAGCTTTGCTTTTGCAAGCGCTTCGTTGGCGGCTGACAAGGTAAGAAGTGATAATGTTCTGTGAAGAGCGTTGAGCGAAATTACACCAAGGCCGCGAAATCTCCAAGTCAAGACCCTTGTACAGCATTTTTATGTATTGTAGCAGTAATCAAGAAAAATTAGTACGCAGCAGAAACACTTGCTTAGTTATTGTTTAGGGTGTCAACAGTTTAAGTCCAACATACCTATTTTCGAAATTTAAACTACAGCGGTCCTTAGCCTCAGGTTTACGGTTAAATTTTTTTCGCAATTTTTAGCGTCATAACGCTAACCCAAAAACATGTCCCAGTCTGTTGTGGTTCTCGTGCCATGTGGTGTGACATACTTTTTTAGTGTATTAATGTAAAACCGTATACATGGCTTGTAGTCGCCAAGCTGTGAAGCTTACCTGCATGTTTGTGAATGGTTGCTTGTGTTTTGCAATGATGTCATACTCTGTACGATCATGAGGGTCACAGCGTGAAACTGAAGTTGCTTGTGTTGCTTGTCCCACACTGAAGTTGCTTGTGTTTTGCAATGATGTCATACTCTGTACGATCATGAGGGTCACAGCGTGAAAAACGGTGGGTGCTGTGCACTGTCTCTATTTTCCCGTCAAAACGTGATGCAAATGTCATACATGTCGCTGAATAAAAGCGTTGCCTCGTTACATCACAAAGGAAAGCGCACATTGTAGGCAGGTCTAGGTCAACACAAAAATGACCAATTTCTACTTTGCTGGTGCGTGTTGCTAGGTAACAGCTTTCTTCAGGTTAGCAATGCAATTTGTCGATCAAACTGGCATTTTGCTCAAGGTAAACTCAGTTTCACCATAACACCTTGATGGAGTCGACTGGTTGGTGTGATTCGCGAAACTAGACTTGAGTTGCTTGTTCTCGGGTTGTGAAAAAGCTTAGATTTTTCTCGAAGAAGCTGCTATGTACTTTTTTGCATTGACAATTTGTTTGCGTTTTTTGTCTCTCATGTCATTTTCGAGTAGGCTGGGTTCAAGTGACAAAAATTTATTGTTTAAAAGCAATTTCTAACAAATTACTTACGGGACTTTGGAAGTAATTCAAGCAAATCAGGAAAATCAACATTTAGACTTAAAAACATTCAAGCACATTAAAATCATCGCAATTTTTAAATCACATATAACGGACGATTAAGACAAAATTCGCACCTGTTGGCCGCGATTCAATTTAATGGAATGAGCTTCTAGCCCCAAATCGTAATCGCAATGACAATCAATAATTGTGACTCACAAAGCGCTCTGAACAGGCAAGAAAAATATTTGTTTCAATGGGTTATTTTATGTGTGATGATGATGCATGCCATGTAGTATAATATTTGTTTACAGCATTGGACGTGACCTCTAAAATCTTAACTTTTCTGAAAGCAAATTACTTGAAATACAGTAGAATTTGCCTAATTCATCACCTCAAGAGGATTAGAAAAAAGTGACGAGTTAGGGTCTCCAAACCTTTTCGTTCTAGGGCCACATAAGCTGTCACACAACATTTCGAGGGCCGGACATCTTCAATGTCATTGTTTCGGGATGCCACAATTTACGAAATCAACGCATATTTCGTCAATATATTATTTTTTCATTATTGACAAAATGTCTTCGGGGGCCGGATGAAATGGCTTTGCGGGCCTGATTTGGCCCGCGGGCCGTAGTTTGGAGACCCCTAATTTAGGCGAAGTGACGAATTATGCAAACAGGTGAAAACTCTATCATAGCAGCTCGTATACTTTATCATAGTAACTCGTATACATAGTGCTTTTATTTGCAGTAA
>JGI24159J19872_10009081_pt1 | contig 13034 bp, 6 predicted proteins | sample Ectturendosymbi4_FD_19872 | JGI IMG/M metagenome (IMG submission 19872) | reverse complement strand
GAAGGCTCTGCCTTACAATGTAGCCAGGCTCGGGTGTTGCATTGTAAGTGTTGCGCATCTTTGTGGGCGAAGCCCGCTTACGTGTTGCAGCGTGAGTTCTTCAAAAAGTAACTTGTCCAGGGGAGATGCTATTTGGCTTGTCCAAATGAGTCACCCTCTGCAAGAACTGATATCGTCAAAAGTCAGATGCCTTGTTCAGTTTTTGTAGTGCTCCACTGGAAGTCTCAGGGTCGCGAGGCAAAATGCTGCTTGGCTTGATCCTTTGACAAGCGTTCCAAGTCGCTTGAGACTGGTCATTGACTGCAACGTAAGTCTCTGACAGTCTGGCCCGTGACATGAGCTTAACTCGAAGATCTGTCACCTTGGCCCGTGACATGAGCGCAAGGCGAAGTTATGTCAATCTGTTTCATAAAAACGCAAGACGGCGAAGCTCTGTCGCTTTGTTTCGTAAAACAAAAATACGACTGTCGCTTTGTTTCATATGGTGCAAACTTCTATCATCTCAAAACAACCCAGTATAAAGCTCTACCTTAGGAAATAATTGAAGAAGGCACTCATCACGTCATAACATCCTGTAAGATGATTCCTGTGCTGAACGTTGCACGATTAGTGAGTCACCCTGTTTCTTGTATACATAATTTGGTGAAATAATAAAAGTTCATACAAAACCTTCAGTAGTGATATCTTACAAAGTATTTCGGTATTCAGATACAGGCCAGAAGCTGGGGGGGGACTAAGTAATCTGAGAATTATGAGTGTCTCCCCTGACTTAACTGCTAAAGGCGAAACCATGTATTAGCGATAGTTAAGTCTAAAGCACTCGGTTTGCAAGGCCTCAACAGAGACCCAAAAACCACGTGTACACTCCCTTTTTCTATTTTTATCCCCACTATACGTTCGACTCAGCAATCCTGTTGACTGTCAATCAATTCCGATTGAGAATCCAGAGAGTTAAACTGATTATTAGCTGCAATGATAGCATGTTAACATATCATGCAGATGCAAGCTTCTGCAACAATAACTGTTACAGAATAAACCTTTCTGCTAGACTACTGGTGTTCTGTATACGAGGAGAAAGGAAATGATTTTGTGATGTATAAAGATATTTATGTAACTAGTGTTTCACGCCTACAAGAAATATCATCATGGATGTGGCAATAGCACCGATTGTAACGTTGTACAAAATTTCAGTCCTTATACTTGTGCTCGCGAGTCCTTATACTTGTGCTCGCGAGTCCACTATACTTGTGCTCGCGAGTCGTTGCGACTAAAAGAACTTTTGCAAAGTTTTTCAAAACAAACTTTTTGTCAAGGAAGGTTTTTTGATGCAAGGGACATAAATGAATCACAGCATGCACTGCGTTTCTGGCTCTCGGCGGCCGCATCTCTTTGCCGCCTCCCTCCCTCGGCACGCCACAGGTGGGAGGTAATGTTGATCGTCATCAACTTTTCCTTCGTCTTTGTTGCATTAATTGTACTTTGATACATAATGATAACAAAATGATCAAGAATTTTCTGATGAAATAATGCAAAGTCAACAGTTTTCACGATTTAAAGTTTATGACATCTGATTTTTGATGTAAATTGTAGAAAATCCATCGTCAATCATGTTATGCAAAACACCTACAGTGGAACGCTTTGGAAGGAATCAGCTATAAATTTTCTTTAATCATTGGCTTGTACGTTAAAAGTTGTAATATAATATTTGACTAAAAATTGACAAAGAAGAAAAACCAATACAGAAGTAAGCACATTTGAAGGAACACTGTGGTGAAAACTTAATAAGAAAAATCGAGGTCATAACTAACCTGCTGCGCAGCTGTTGCGTTCCCAAGGCATGGAACAGATGCTTGCACCAGGCCTGAAGAGCTTAGGCACGTTCTTGTTCGTGACTGTGATCCAATTAAACAGCTCACATCCTGACTCGAGCAGGACCCCCACGCACCCCACTCAGCCCATGTCACTGGGCAAGACGCACATGGGAGTGTTTCTGATCCTGACCCAGGACAGCTGTAAATAAAAAATGACTTGTTTTTTATTCCATCAACGATAAAAGCATGCTGTTGCCACAACGCCAATACGCTTGTTACAGCCGCCAAAGATTTCCATATAAATTCGGGGATATCTGGACAAGGCACGCAAACGTCTCTGTAAAACTTGTGTTTATCAAACACCCGCTGACAAAGTATATTTTGCGATTCCATCTGCAGTGAAGGCCAGTGACGTAACTGACGCGGGGACAGGGGTGCGCGTCGCCCCCCCACTGGCAAGCTAAATGTAAAAAACTGCGCCCCCTCTGCGCCCCCTCTGAGAGATTTCATGAACTGCAGAATATGAAAGTGCTTCTAGAAGTTTTAGAAATCCGTTGGTCTTGACATTTTAAATACTGAAATAGTGCAGTGTTTAGCAAAACAAAAGTCATAAAATGAATCGTAAATTCAAAGTTGTTGAAGCGGCGTGCAGTCTACTATATATCGTCTTGAACGTTCATACTCTGCCTGGTGTAAAAATCGGCCATAGTTGTGGGCATTTGCGGCCACTATACTTCTACTTGCTTTGGACTGTGTAATGCAGTTGTGAATACTTTTATGTCTGAAAGCTATCGTGTACATTTCCTTTAGATTAGACAGTGACCTTGAGATTAGTGTACAGAGAAAGTTGTATAGAGACACTACACCTTCGTTTTTGTTTCGCAAAGCCAATTAATTAACAAAGCTGTCTGCAATTCACCGCTGGAAGATGAACGAATGGTATTGATTTCAGCATCTCGGCTAAAGGTGATAACTTCGTTTTCTGGCCATCCCAGCGGTTTTCGTCTGCGCAGTGCGCTTTGCACCTCGTTTTAGTAAAATCTGCGAATCAAAAAATTAAAACAGGTTTAAGCATTTAAGTCAGTGTTTCCCATAGCATAGGTCGCGACCCAAACAAAGGTTGCGAATTCGCAGAGTCGGAAAATAGGTCGCGTCGAGGCGATCAAAACTTAAACCTGAGTTGTATTTTTTCAAACTTGTCTGCTTGTCTGTGTCTGTTTGTAGTGTAGCGTAGGTACTTGAGAAAAGAGTAGAATGGTGAAATGGAAAACGAACTTAGCAACCTACTGCCAAAAATCATCCACGCAATCAACATTTTTGTCTCGTTAACATACGCTGTTTGAGGCTTGTGTCGCAAGATGTTCACCAAATCAGATTTCAGTCCCGCTCGAAAAAGTTTTGGAACCGCTGGTCAATTAAGCAATATGCAATTATCATCAGGAGTCGTCTGATAAACATCCACATCCACATTTACTCTCATTTGTCAACTTTTTCTGAGTATTGCGAACGCTCTACATGGAAGTTTGGCACTAACGTTATCATCAAAAATGTTGATGTGTATCCCATCTCTTTACTTAGTGATCTTTGCAATGTTGATTATGCAGTGCAGATTGTAGTTTTGACAACGAAATACAAATACGTGCAACATAAATATACGAAGTAGAAGTGAAGCTGAAATCTGGTCAGTCTGTACTGCTTTACATGGCAACAAAGGTTCACTTCAAATTGCGGCAGTAGGCGTTTTGCCGCATGTGGCTGAAAGCAGACATCTCTGTGCAGTCTCGTCGCCATGGGTGGGGGCTTCGATGGGCTTAGTCCCCCAAAAAAGCTCCAAGCCCCTAAATTGAAATATGAATCACTATACATTAGTAGAGTTTTTGTCAAACTTTAGAATGTCGAGCCCCCTGCACATACGTAAATTCCCCCTATTAAAAACTTTCTCGCGACGGTTCTGCATCCGTGGCAGGTAATGCAGCGAGACAGTGACTGATGATAAAAGTCACGTAGTTTTATGTGGTGGGATAAGAAACACTTCTCCCAAAGAAGCGCATTTTTTGGGCTGCTGTCGCAACATGGGTCATATTCATTGTGGTGTAGAAAGGATAAAGCGTTATGTAGACGTCCATTTGCATTGTATCGTCAACAGCCTGAAAAGGACAAGCAAAGTGTCGACTTTGCCTCTCTCGGGAAAAATATCTGCGGACGCCCATGCCTGTGTTGTCTGTGTTTATAAATAATAATCTAACATCTGTTTTGTACTGCGCTACAAAAAACATTTTTGCGTTATTCGAGCACCCATTGTTTCAGCCTCTCGGCTAGCGTGTTTTGAATGGGCGATTCACCACGAACGGGATGTGCCCGAAGACTTACACTCGCATATATGTGGCGCGAACAAGCGAAGACTGAAACCCATATACTGTATATGTTAAGTATATGAGTTTTGGGAACGAATTATTGCATACCCAAACGGTGGCCAATGGGCCCCCTTCAGCATAGTTTGCACCCCCCTGGCGCAAACCTCTAGTTACGCCACTGGTGAAGACCTGTTGTGAGCAGAGGTGTTAAAGATGTTCAAGCACAATTGATGAAGCTTTACTCAGTTTTTGCAAAAGTGTTGAAATAAATCCTTTAATAGCTGCCAAGAGTGTGTAACTGCAACCTTGTTAGTTATTTAAAGTTTACGGTAAAGTAGCAATTTGTTTTCAATTTGTTTATCCTCGGGAAGACATTTACTTCACATGATTTTATCCTAATTTTGGCAAAGAACTAACGTTCCTGGTCAGACTTTATATTCGAAATGTGATTTGCTGCTTTTGTGTCAGCTCACTTTCTGCCAACCACGCCACCGTTCTCGCAGACTCTTGTGCGACTTCGAGTTTCTTCCGTGCAGGGATGTGATGTAAGACATGAACTCCACGGGGACCAGTCAGTCCACTTAGCGGAAGTATCTATGAAAAAAAATAGCTTCGATGAATTCATTACAAAACAGGTGTAAAACGAGTCAAACAAGAGAAATAAAAGCATCATTTCTGCTTCAGCGAGTTTCTATTCAAACCTCTGTCAGGTGTTGAAAAAAATACACAAGCAAGCCAATGGGATGACGAAGAGAATATTTGCGTATTTAACAAAGGCTAAAACAACTTTGTCTAACACTTGCATTAATTTTATGGTAAAGCTATTGACAATGATACAAGGAATTGAGCTACATAAGTGCAAATCTATGTGTGTTTAAATCTGATTTAGATGTTTTCAATTTTTTAGAAAAAAACAATGGGCTGCAAGATGTTTTATGTGCATTCTAACCCGAGCAAATAGTTTACAATCCATAAATATCGATTTCAGAAAACATAAGCTTGTTTGCATAAAAAACTGGAAAAGTTGGTCAGTGAAATGCGAAACATGTTTTCAACATCGTGCATTGTGTAAATCAGGTGTGTGGGGGGGAAACTGCGGTCGGCGTGAACATTTGATATGGCCCGCATCAGAATTTTCGTTACACAAATTAGAGTACAACATCGCCTAACTAAAACGAAGCTCCATGATAAGGAGGTACTAAGATAGTAAGTAAAGAGAAGTCGCACTTCCTCGTAGCTAGCTGAACGTAGAATTTTAAGTTAAAATTAATTGATTTTGCGGCCCGCCAGCGCTAATGTACAATTCATGCGGTCCGTGATAGTAAATAGGTTTCCCACCTCTGATGTAAATCATCAGGAGCAGATTTCGCAACAACCTCCAAACCAGTGATGGAGTCTCGAGACTTGGTCTCGGTCTCGGTCTCGAGACCCGTTTTTCGGAGTCTCGGTCTCGAAGGTCTCAGGTCTCGTCTCTGTCTCGAAGGATTGCGGTCCCGGTCAAGAGCTCTTAGTCTCGAGACTTTACACAGGCTATTTTTTATGAAGTTTTGCGAGAAGGAGCTCCTTAAAATAGGTTTTAAAAAATGATTGTTCATAATTCAGCCGTTCAAAGAGGTCAGTGGCTAAGCTTTCTTTGTTGTGATGTTATTTGCGAGATGGAGAAAACAACTTGCCCTCTACCCCGTTTAAAATTTGCACTGAATTTAATAAAAAAAATGTGTATGTACCAATGAAACCGCAGCGCATAATCTCTGCAACGAGACGTTGGGAGTACTTTGCTAAGGGCTATCTTTGAACTGTTTTTCCAGGAGTTTTGTTATGAAACCCATAGGCTTATTCAAAAGAGGTGGAGAGTGCCAAATAGTTTCTTTTTTGTGAAGCCAAATGAAACGATGTCTTTTCTTAGCAGTGCTTTTCAAAGCATTCTGTTAAAACACAATGGTGATGTTTTTTTTGTTCTGCGTAATGCAGACTATTTGAAGTTCAAAAATGCCTGGTAACTCTCTTGAGAAAAAGTTTTGCTCATAAAAGTTTTATACAGAGAGCAAATAATGCGTCATGGCTGATCAGTTACTTTGACGTACTGCTATAGGCTTTGCGGCCTTTCTGCGTTCTCTAACCGACATGCGGTGTTGCGAAAACTTTAAGTGTGTCAGCAAAAACAGAAATTTGGAACAACTGTGAGTATCAGTTTAACGTAAAAATATGGAAATTATGAAAAACTTGAAAATATAAAAACTTGACAATAAAAAATAGCTTTTATACATATAGCCATAAAATCAGCGGGAAGGCGCTACACCATTACACTTCTAGTCAACTGCACCGGTAATCTCGAACTTTGCTCATTCTACTGCAGCATGCTGCGTCCCAACAATGCCTGTCGAAAACATCTAAAACTTTCTTTTTATCAGAAAATGAAAAAATCGTCAATACGAAGGCAATGGCTACCTACAAAAGATCTGTCGCAGTTGTAAAAAAACTGACAAACTATGAGCACCTTGCTCTTAGTAAGACAAAAAGCAAACCCAAGTTGCTTCAGGGCTTCATTAGCCCTGTGCACTTTGTTGTTGCCATGGAAAACACATTGAATCCACGGTGCCAACTGGTTCACAAGTAATGACAAAAAATAAAACTTTCCCACAGAACCACAGCTTAGCATGTGCCAACTATGCTATTTATTTAGCCATACATACATGCGTATGTAAAGATGGCAGAAAAAATAGGAAAAGTAATGATGAGGAGGGTGGCTAACAAGCAGAGAAAGCAATAAGATCCATAATCGGGAATTAAAAACAAGACCTCTTTCAGTTTGTGAGTATTTGATTGTGATGTTCAAGATGCTTCATTATTCCTTATTCTTATAATAAGCATGATACATGATTTTCTCTCATTTTGTATTGTTGTAAGCAAATGTGAGGAGTGGAAGGAGGAAGCATTTTGATGGTCGGCCCCGGGCGACATTAACTTCGCTACGCCACTGCAGTTGAGCATGCGGTGGGATATTACCTCGCTGGTTCAAAGTGTAAAGCTAATTTGTGCCAAAAAGTGTATTACTCTAATAGGCCTAAATATTTTTTCTTTGCGTCAACAGCAGAATCACGAGCAAAATTTTTAAACCTTATTTTGGACAGAGTGAGCACGTTTGGATGGATGAAAAATTAGTTACAATTTTGCTTTTTGAAATTCAAAGTAGTGCTTTCTTTTTTCAAATCTCTAAATTTATCACCTCTTAATTCTAAATATTTGGAGAATTCTTAGTCAATTATTTGTCGTGTGAGGAGAAAAGTAACTTGGAAAGTTGTAGGTAACGTTACAAAAAATGGCAAAGCTTTGTTAGCCAAAATACACGAAATATGTGGCAAAGAAATTTGAGTATCAGTGCAGATGCCTAGTCTTAAATAAAAAGAATGTAGTGAAACAGGTAAGTGCTAGATAGTGAAAAACTTAAAAATGTTTGTTACTTCATTGGCAAGTGATATAAACGACGAAACATCTTGGTAAAAAATTGAATGATTGAAAGCAACCTTTCCTGTGGAGTTACCACTTTGCTGTGCTGTTTTGACCAGTGCTGGTGGGACTGTATACACTCGCCACATCGACTGCGCGTGTTTTAAACTAAAAAAGTATTGATTCGCCTCTTCTCCACTTTCTCAAACAACATAGGCCTACTTCAATACTAGGTAGGAGACCAGAACATGGGAGCTTCATCAGGGCATCACCTCCTGTCCTTATACAGACGGGTTGGTATTGTTTTGTAAAGAGTTTTGTAACGAACAAAACAACTACAAATTTTTCTGAGTCAAAGCAAATATATTGAAGCATGGCAACGGTAAACACCTCCAATCAGGTCCGTAACCAGGGGTGGCTAAGCGCCCCTAAAATTTTTTCGCCCCTAGATAAATGTCTTGGAAATAGTTTAAAAAAATTGGACCCCTCTTAGCAATCTCTTCGCCCCACCTGGTGTCCCAAGCTGGTTACGGGCCTGCCTGCTGCCTCTAATATTCAATTGCTTCACCTGCATTTTTCAAGTGAAACATGCGTAGACCATCTAATAAACGCTGCCAAGATTTTCAATGTCCATGCATTTCTTCAAGGAATTTGTAAATAAAGCCACAGGTTTGAGTTTGTAAATTCCTAAGAGGAAAGTGACAATGAACGTTTGCAGTATTTGGTCATTTGCACAAATTTGAGATGATTTTTATTATCTTGGTATTTGGCAATGTGCCAGTTATTTTGTTGCAGCGTTATTCAAGGAGTTAGCTTTAATTACCATCAGAGAAATGTGAAGTCTCGAGTCTCGGTCTCGAACTTCCAGGCCTCGGTCTCGGTCTCAGCTTTTATGACAAAGTCTCGGTCTCGGTCTCGTCTCGAAATCTGAGCCAGGTCTCGGTCTCGGAGGTTACGGTCTCGACTACATCACTGTTCCAAACAACATCAAGTTTGATTGAGAATATGGTACTCAGGATTCGTACATGTTCAATTTGCGATGCTTCGTGTTCCTTGAAATTGAACCCTTCTGCAATGACCTGTTGACTGAAGCGCTTTATATTGGAGCAGTAGCTTGCACAGAGAGGTAAAAACAGTCGATTTCGTCAAACGCTGAAAAACTTTGTTTCCTATTTAAATAATCTCAACCCGCACTGTGATTTTCATTAATCGCCCGAATTACTAACAGCAACAGAAGTGTTGTAACTACTCTTGTTGTAAAAGAAACAACCTCAGAAAAATCTACCCAGTTTTTGTGTTTGTGCTATGAGTGTACACATTTCTTCAGCTTTGCAGTAAAATACTAACAGAAAAACTGTAGAAAAGGTTCAAAAATTATTGAAATTAAACTGGCTGTGTTGCTGCTGAAGTTTTTCACTGTAAAGATTACTACCTTTTCATGGCTTTATGATGGCTCAGTGGTGGGATTTAGCAGTTTTCTTGCATCAAAGTACATTCCTATTGTGAAAGATAAGCTAAAATAACTTCGCACAACAATATATCAGTCAATAAGGTTGTCATGAAGAGCACACACTCTCTCTTAATAGATGTCCACAGCTCTATTATGTTAAAGAGGATCTGCAGTTATCAGAAACTTCGTAATAACTCATATCGAAATGGGTTAAACAAATTTATTTTCAATAAATCGCATGCATACACGCTCCGTAAAAGAAACTTCATCTTACAATAGTTTGTGACGAAGAAGGCTCTTTTCTTACATTCGTCTGTGCTGGGGATCCAGCAGCACTGAAACCTGTCGCACTGTTCTCTGCAAGCATAGCATGAAACTTATATTCATCAGTTGTTACATCTATTATATTTACTACGGATCACATTTTGACTGAAGCAAATATAACCTGGAAGCTCAAGGACCAAGCGCTCACCTCGTTGCCTTCGATATCCCACAGCTTTCCGATGTGCAGTAGCCAACAAGTCGGAGGGTCCCCATACTGAGATAAACCACATAATCAAAGAGTTGATTTCTTCTTGAATATAACATCGAAAGCTCTTTCTTTTGCAGGGGTTTGTTTTGAACAACTGCAAAAATCAAAGTAAAATCTTACTCAACAGCTTCACAATTAATACAGCTTTTCTGTTGCAATAAATTTGTTTCAGTCTGACCAAGTGGTACAGTTGGCTGAACACGCACCACCAAAGCTGGTAGGCTGGGTTCGATTCCCGGTAGGGTCATGCTGAAGATTTGGAAACGGTACATGCGGCCTGTCCAGCCTCGTGCTCGTGTCGTCGTCAGTGGCGTAGGGTAACCATGCGGGCATGGTTAGTGCCAGGGTTGCTATCTTGACGGGGGCGCAAAGATTGCTTGGCAAAAGTTAACATTTTTATTTGCAGTTTGTTGAACTTCTGTTTTGCGCCCCATACAACCATAAACTGCAAAACTGCATCAAGCGCGCCCGTATCTAATGTATCAAGTCGGGCATATCGCGCCAGCACTACGAAGGATTACGAAAAAACTGTGGTATTGTGACATAACACGACGGTCAGACATGTATTGCAAGCAGCGAGCGGTCTTTCAGTAAACTAAAACTGGCCCTTTAATACCTCAATGCCTCAATGACCAGCAACACGTCAGGGCAGGTTGTGTAATCTAGCTTTGATGAGTACAGAAATGGACGAAACATAGAAAGCTGACTTTCATGAAATCATGAACAAATTTGCTTCGATAAAGGCACGAAAACTGTTGTTTCGAAATTCGCTTTTTTGTGTAATTTAACCGAAAAGGTTGGATATATTAATGTTTCGATGGAATTGTGTTTTTCGAACAGAAGTGATACTTGACTTGCATTAAATAATTTATTGCACAATTCAAATTGAATGTGTTTCGTTTCAAAAGAAATTTTCGTTTGCAGTTGCAGTATGTTGTTTGATTTTTTTGTAAGCTATACAATTTTGCCAGGCAACATTATGTAGGCCTATAAATCATGAAAGCGTTGTTTAAATGTTTTCATATTCTTCATGAGAAAAATAAATGAGTATAGAAGCATGTTATGGTCCTTATGGATAATTTACTTTTCATCTACTGAAGTGTTTAAATCAAAAATAAAACCAAATATTTTCCTTTTCAAAACAATTATTTTCTTCGTGCTTTATCTTTAGCAAAAATTGTGCGTATATTTAAATTAAATATATATTAAATTTTAACATTTAAATTTAATTTTAATATCTAAATTATTAGAAAGGGCGCACATTTAAACTTTACCATGGGCGCCACTTTGCACAGATACGCCACTGCTTGGAGTTAGTGGGTGGCTGCAAGGAAACGTTTCACCCCAGTGCAGCGTTCTCTATGAAAATAGCCAACCGCGTGGCCCACGACGCAAGCAAGCGGAGATCGACGCCTTCAGATCATTCGTGACACTCCCGGAAGGAGGAAACAGAATTCAAATGTAGTTGAACTGATACGCATTGTTTCTATTTGTTTCCTTGCTGATTGGATGATTTTTGAAAATATCTACAGTACTTAGAAACGTAATTTCCAAATTGATAAATCTGTTGATGAATCCTCTGCTTTCCTGCACAAAAAAACTTCTCTTCAGCTTTCATGTCAACGATTTACGCTCTGAATCTTGGCCTAGTCACGCGGTACTGGTAATTTTGAAGAACATTTCCACAAATCATTGAAATACTATGATTAACCTTTTTTACCTTCCTATCAGCCTTGAGACCAGTCAGAATATCTAAGGCAGTAATCGAATTAAGAAAATGAAGAAACAAATCTAAACGAGTCGTAATGATTCAAAGGCTAGTACGAACTTACTTTGTGTTCCTGCATACTTGGTCAGAGCCAGGAATGTTAAACACGAAAGCAAAATTTTTATGTCCATGTTATTCAAGATTGAATGCAAACTCCACATGAAGTGGAGCTGAAAAACAAACTAGAAATAATGTAAGCCGCACTTTGGGGACTAGAACGTCATAGTCTATTTAACATCAACTACCTTTTCGCTTTGCTACGGCAAATTTACGGAAAGGCTGCTTTGCTCACGGCATAACGGCAGGCCCGTCGCCAGGATGTAGCAGCAGGGGGGGGCCAAAAAACAGAAAGAGGGGCCATAAACCAGATGGGGGGGCCGCATTTTAAAAATACAGTAATGGATGTATGTAGCAACTGGTGGGCCAAACGTGAAATGGGGGGGCACCAATTTCAAATGGGGGGGCCGGGCACCACTGGATCCCCCGCTGGCGACGGCCCTGCATAACGGTTAACGTACAGACAGAACGCAGAAATCTTTCTGGAGTTTGAAAGTAAATCGAAAGTTTCTTTAGTATCTTTCCTGTTCCTAAAATTATTATATACAAAATAAATACGATTTTGGTGTCGAATTGAACCATATCTGGGCATGAAAACGCAGGTGTGGCCACGAAGTTTAAAACCCAATTCAATTCATTGCTCGCGAAAAATTCGGATTAGATCATCTCAAAATCAGATATTCTAATCTAGGAAAATACCTCATTGACAATTTTTTGCTCCACTGCCAGCTTTTAATCGGTGAAGGATACTTCTTTGTTGTGGGATACCTAATAAAACTGTGTTGTGAAACGCAATGCCAATGAAAGGTGAAAACTTTTGGATGTGAATTTTCAATCATATCAGTTTAGTAAAAACTAAATTTTGGCGCATTGCGAAAACACTTAAGGTAGTAAGCAATCTAATGCAAGGCATTGCTCTCATACATTTAAGCATCACGCTGAATTTTTGTAAATGGCAAAGCAGGCTGCTGCTTCGCATGTGAAATTCAATAAATTTGCTCAAGATCACATCTCACCATTAATAGCTTTCAGCTCAACTGGCAAAGCACATAAACAAATATTAAAACTTGAATGTAAGTCTGATCTGTTTTCGAGGTCACGATTTTCTTAATATTTCTGCTGATTTCCTATCTGTGCTGAAACGAGCGATTTTAAATACCTACGTTTCTTCAGATTTTTGTGGTCATTCGTTTACATAAAAAGTAATGAAGGTTTTAGCGCAAGACAGAAAACTGTGTGCAATCAGCAGTGATAAAGTATTGAGACTTGGTCTCAGCTTTGTGGCGTGTCTTGGCATTCATTCGTATGAGTCTCATTGTCGACTTCAAAGTTCTTACGCCTCGTCTCAAATGGACCGGTTCTCGGTATCGAGAATTTTGTCTCCAATCTTGGGATGTTCTATCAACCGAACCTGGTAAAACTCCATTATTTCAAACTGCTCGCTATTGATTTTCCTTGCGTTCCAGTCATGGGCGTCGGAAGGATTTTTTCCAGGGGGGGCCAGTAGGGGATTTTCCCAAAATTTTTTCCAGGGGGGCCAAAAGTGGTGAAATTTGGTTTTTACCCCTCGAAATTGAAAAAACAACCTTTTTTGCTAATAATTTCAAAATCCAGG
>JGI24159J19872_10009079_pt1 | contig 13035 bp, 7 predicted proteins | sample Ectturendosymbi4_FD_19872 | JGI IMG/M metagenome (IMG submission 19872) | reverse complement strand
GTAAGATTTGTCTTACATTTGCAGGACTGATGATGCGTTGGAAAACGCGAAACTAGTTTCCCCGTCAATAAACTGTGACTGATTTACTTGCCGCCATCTTTATGGCCTTTAGCTATGAAAAATAGATACGCTTGCAAGTTTTAATCGTCGCAGAAGAATGAAAACAGAAACCAGGCAGATTCCTCAGAAGCTTGCCGCAAGGCTAAAGTTTGTTTACTGTTAGTTAGTTTCAATAAGACTGATGCTTTTCTGTATGACGTTACTGTGTTAGAAAATCACGTTGTTGAAGCGAGATAGTGCATTTGATGTGTTTGCGTAGGTAATTTAGAGCTCAGATTGTAGGATTCAACTGCAACTAGAGTCAATCTGTACCAGCCAATAGGCCAGGGGTTCTCAAACGGGGGAGAATTCCCCACCAGGGGGAATGTTGTATTTGCAAGGGGAGAATTTTATATTTAGGTTTTTGTTTAAAATGTAATATAGTTTAAGCATGCATTAGTTGATGTAAAAGTGATCTTTACAAACTAAATTTCTAAGGGGAAGCTTATCTGTGAATAATGGTAAAAGGGGCGCATGGGATAAAACAGGTTGAGAACCACTGCAATAGGAAATGTGGGTTTCGTAAAAGGTTTGACTCGATTTTTCACTGGTAGGCTATACTTAACATTTGCAGTCATAGAAAAAGTCACTTCCACAAGAAAAGCTTACAAAGGTTTTGCTCTCATTTTGGCAAATTGGAGGCTGCGATGCTTGGTCTGAAAACCCAACATAACATAACTGCAAATGATATGTTACAAAAGGCAAGCGATGTTTAGTTATGCTTTTGATGAAGGCTTTTATTAGAAGGGACGTCAGCCGAAACAGTTGCAAAACTTCGCAATAGCTGTACCGAATGAAATTGTTCAGTGCGATTATTGTCGAACTTAAAACACTGTAGTCACTTTTGAGCATTGAAATAGCGGATGTCCTACGTGGCAGGGCTTGTTAACAGGCCTACAGTTTTCGAAATATTGTATGCGTCTGTTGATAACGGACAACTGTAAAGAACAAAACTATGCACACGTAATTGGAAGAAGCCCAGCCCAACAGCAAGACTAAGTCTTCAGACCACGATGGAGGCTCCAACGCAACATATCTCAATCAGAGCCGCTTTTTAAGCTTAGTTGGGTCCGCACCTTAAGAGGGCCCCACGACAGAGGTAATGTTTGAAGCATTTTATATATTCTAAGAGAAATAAACTACTAATCATACATGAAGTGATCAAATAAATTTTCTTTACATCACTGAGATTAGGTTATTAAATGTATTATTATAGCCTACTATGTGAAGTATAGGCTATACATATATACTTTATTTTCGTTAAATGGGATACTACACGAAATATATAACGTTTTCGTTAAAGATGGGATACTACACGAAATATATATAACATACATAAATGTTCATATGCAGAGAAGGTATCCCGCCATCATTGCTTTAATTGGGCCCCGCAATAACACATTTTGTGCTTTTTGTTTGATCACCTGACCTGGAATGAGTTGACGGTTGAAGCTGAATGGTGCGGTTTACCGCAAACTGATCAACTGGGGAGGAAATTTATTCAGACATGCTGGATACAAATGTAAAGAAAGCAGAAAAAGTAGGAAGAGCAAATGATAAGAAAGGTGGCGAACGGGAAGAAAATGCAAGACCCATTTAGTTTCTGAGTGCTTGATTGTGATGTTCACCATGTTTTAATATTCCTTACATCTTTCCTAAGCACAAAATGTGATCTTCCTCCATTTCAAATTATTGTATGCAAATTGGAGGGGTGGCAAGAGAGACACCTTCACGGTCGGCCCCGGGCCACACTTAACCTCCCCGGGCCACACTTAACCTCGCCGGGCCACTGAGCAGTGTTCCGCCTAAGAACTTTTTACACTGAGCAAATTTTGTTTTAGTGAGCATGAGCATTTTACGGCTGAGTTAGCCGATCTTTAACGAAAACGTTATGTATTTCGTGTAGTATCCCATTTAACTTTGTGTATCATTACAATAACGTAGGGCTACCATATTTTCATCAGCAAAATATAGGACAGTTTAACTGTCACTTATTTCACTGTACTATCCACACTTAACACGTCAAATGAAAAACATTCGTAAGTTTTAAGCATTGAAATAAGACATACAGTGTGGACTATGCTTTAGTCAAAACACAAAACAAAATCCTCATTTGCTTGTCGTATTTATCCTACGAATATTTTGCAGTTTCCTTAAATTTCTTAAACAATGTAGAAACACTTTAACCTGCTCGCATGAAATATGTTTTATACTGCACACCACTGACACCAGTTTTAATAGACTAGAAACTGACTCAACTAGAAAACTTTCTTGCGTTTAGGCCTAGGGTATTGTGACTGTATCGAGGAAAAATACGCTCCACATTAGCGTAGCGAGCCAAAGGCTGAATCTGCTGTGATGTTCTTTTTGCGCGAACGTACACAAGTTTAGGTCAAGCAGTTTAGTTTCATCAATAGCAACGTTTTTCCCAAATCTCATATAACTCAGTGTTTTCCCATTCAGTTATTTGCAACAGAAGCATCTGGTCAAAATCGTTGGCTTGTCAGTGGCGAGACACAATACAACCTCAAAAATTGATGCTTTTGACTCAAGAGTTGTAAATCGGGCCAAGCTCGAGCCTGAGTTTGTGAAAATGTTTCGAACCTGCACCTGCATACAAAACTTTTATAACATTGAGAGTAATGATTTTTTCATTCGTGACGTAGATTTGTTGTGCTCGCCGCGGTGGCTTCTGTGAGTGAATTGATTGTGATTTTTCTTCAACTAATTCTATTTGCAAACACAGCTGCGTTATTTTCTTCTCTGCTCGGATTAGTCTCACACTCTTTTTGAGAAGGCGACAGCGGTGATGAAATTAGCAAGTCATGGATGTGCGTCGAAAAGGTCAATCACTCCCACGATCCTTCGCTTGTTTTAAGAAGCCTACAAACCGGCTATTTATGCCTATAGTGCCATAGTGGATAGTTTCGTGATCGTTTCTTTTTCTTGAGAAACATTGCATTCCGCAGTATTATCGTTGACTAACAAGCTAAGTTGGCGCTCGATTATGCTAATGCTTTGCTCAAGGTGGTTGCTGTTTTGGGTGTGATAGACCGTGTACCTGCAGCTACACCCGTACACTACGTTTTTTGTTTCCCGCAGTTGCGCATATCTTGACTCACTCGGTAAGTTTGGCTTCCGAGCCTAAAGCGGGCTTCAAAAATAAATGTCGAGCTCGGCCCGGCTTCGGACTTCAAAATGAAACCCGTTTTACAACTCTGTTTTGACTTCTCAATATTTTGAGCTTGCTCATTAAAAACAGCCACAAATGATTGCGAATGTCTTAATGTCTTAAATCGAGTTAGCTCAGAGAATTTTCAAACAATCGTTTCAGAACAACAGATAGGTTGTTGATGGACGTGAAGTACACAGCATAATTCAAAATCACCGATGGAATGCGGAGTGGTTGGAGAACCCTACGAGACTCCATGCTTTCATCCCCGACACCGGCACCCACCCTCCCGGAATGACCCTCCCAAGAAGAGCCTGGGTCCGGCTTAACCACCCCCGCACCGGTCCTGGGCGTTTCCACTCCTGCTTGTACAAATGGGGTATGTCCTCCTCTGCAGCCTGTGAGTGTGGCGCAGAAGAACAAACCGTCGACCATGTTGTTCTCCAATGTCCTATCGATCGACCTCCCCATGGACTGCATGGCCTGACGGTTTTGGACGATGAGACAATCGAATGGCTGCTCAACACCTGCCCCGGCTCAAACGACGATGAAGAAGTTTTAAAAATTTATGTTTCATTTTAAATACTTTTTTTTATAAACTGTTAAATCTGTTCATTGATTAAAGCACTATTTCATTAGATGTCTCAGGGTATAGAGCAATAGTTTACTTTCTCCTTTTCTCGTTAAAATTTATAATTTATTGATTAATATGATTTAGGACGATTTTTATTCTTCCCGTTTGCTGCACCTTGGACAGCAACTGTTCGTCATCATTTCGGGGTGACTGGGTTGAGATCTGGACACTGCAATGGAGTTAAGATGTAGGAAGGATGATTCTTCATCTTTTTGTCACTATGCGATTCCAAAAAGGAATGCTCTTACTTTAACTGTTGTTTTGCAAATATCCCTCCAGTTCACTGCGGGTCTTTGGCTTTACATTAATATTAACGGAGCCCACTACTGCCGCAACTTGTATAGTGTTACTACCTTAACATTGTATCTTCCTTTAGCCGTGAAGTTTATAAAATAAGCTGAGTAAACTCCGTCATTGCTCGTGACGTCAGGGTCAGTGCCTTGATCTTGCAGAACAACGAATCGGGTGTCGACCAACCCGGCCGCAGAGAGGGGCCTTGTCACTTCAGCCACCACTTTCGCATCAAGAACAGCCAGCTCACCTATAAAAAATACAATTTTGTTCAAAGAACCACTGCTTTGGACTTGATCAGAATTTCCTAAACAACGTCATTCTACCAAAGCAAGACGTAAATCTGTTGCGATGTAAACTTAAAGAGTTGAACAACTTCTTCGGTAAAAATTCCAAATGTTTTCAGCTGATGTAAGTAAATATTGTAAATATTCGCAAACAAGAATCTCAGATGGCAGCACTATGCATCGTAAATTTTCAATAAATGTCAATAGAAAATTTGTCTTTCCACATTTGCTTTAAAAGATTATGAGAAAAGCAATGCTGCGTGAGGAAGAAACATGCTATTAGATAAAATTACATTTGGCAGGTGGAATATGCATAAAAGACACAAAAACAAAATGTTTTTAACTCAGGTTGTCTGACTTGGTAATTCTTACAAAAGATTTAGTCGGCTATTGAAAAAATTGGAGTAAATTCGCAAGTTTTCTGTTTAAAAATATCCATTTTTTAAATGATTCAGGTTTGTTTCTTCAATAAAAATATTTCTATTTGGTGATTGACTGAAGAGCGGTGAAATTCAAAGGAAGATTAAAATAAAACATATTTTTGTTGGTCTTACCAGCAAAGCAAAAACAAGGTTTGACAAGAGTCGAAAAGCTCGTTATCCTTGTATCAGAGTGTCAATTTTTTAAACAAAGGATAAAAGCAGCTTCATGATAATAACGGAAGTAATCAATCAATCTTGCAGTTATTTGCGATTTCATGTTCAAGACCAAGCTGACTTTTAGAAGAGGAAAATAGTCAAAGGTTTTACCACTGGTTCTCCAGTCGCAGCGTAACTTAGATCATAAGAAATACATAAAACCTAAACAAACTTGTGCACGAGATTTTACCAATTAGATCAGGATTTCTCAACATGTGGGCCACGGAAGAATTGTTGACGGGCCACGGCCTTGTATTATTGAAGTTTAGTAGCCTACATTTTGCAAGATGAACCTCGAAAACAGAGGCTCTTGTTGCATGAAAACGAAATTTAGATGCAGGCTTAATGTGGAAGTTGACTTGATCTATGGATTATCATGTATTGAGCCTCGAATATCTTTGCTTTCTAACAACAATCAGGCTCAGCCTTCGCATTGATTGTGGCGCACGTTGTGTAATTAGATGGTGTTAGCTTTAGAGATATCAGCCGACTGCGCTCTGCTTTAATCTTTTTGCGATGATTCAAATTAGTTGTACTTATTTCTGCTCTATGCGTGTGCAGCAGTAGTCACACTGGAGTTGTACAGTGACTCTCTGTTTGTTTATTATTTGGGCACATGCTTGAAATGGTTGAAAACCCTTGAATTAGATGCTCTTTCGTGGTTTTCAACAGAAGTAATTGGAAACCATTCGGAGAACAAGAGTTGTTCACGGATTGGAACAAAATATAGAAAATAATGTTACGCAATTAAAAAAACGAATTCTTTTTTTTTAATATCAGATTTCAGGGCTCTAACAATATTTCACGAATGAATTGAAAACAAACCTTTGCTTATGTATGAGTAAATTACAATCGTTTCAGAACCGGTGAAATCTAACGATCGGCACAGCAATGCAGGCGACACAACTAGAGGCTCCTCTCCGCTCGGATGAGAAAGAACATTGATGCGAACAGTCATACGAGCTTCCAACATCTCATTTTGAATAAAGATTGTCCACTCGCCCACCTGTTAAGTTCAAAATTAATGTCAGCAGGTCCGGACTAAGCCTATCTTTATCAGTCACCTCGAGCCACTTTTCCTGTCAGCGGGAAACCAAAAGCGTAGACAAAATTGATGGCCTAAAATACAACCAGAAAAGGCAAGTTTACTTGTACTTTTACGACACTTACCGCAACCAGCGAGCCCAGGTTTCAGTAACAAAGCATCCAAAAGCGGCCTGCCGAAAACACTGCTATATGTCCCAGATGTTGTGGTGTTGGTGATATGCATCTATTGCGCCTTTGCTGTGGAATTCTATGGGCTCTTTATCTGCAATTTTTTTCTGGTTTCTTCGTCTATTTCAGTCAAGCTTAATTCATTTGCTGAAGCGGAGGAGACCAACAACTCCTCTTTTCGGGCACGACCGAAGCACACTTCAAGATACCATCAAAATGTAAAAGTCAACACAGAAACCAGGTTTTACTTTGCTTAGCTTTCTTTGGCTCAAGCAATGTCCTGTTGACTGGAAATTGTCATTTTACTGCAGTGTTTGGAAAATGCACGAGACCTTTTTTCAACAAAAAGTACACTTTGAAGCAATGGAACACGAATAATAGCGATGTTTAATATACTGCTGAACTACTCAGCAAGTCAGCAATAATAAAACTTTTTTCTCAATCGCTGTAAAAATCTAAATACGATGCTAGCGTTTCGAACTACTGACAGTAGCAGGTTTCCATCAGGGCAAATTATACGAAACTGCAAAGCAGTTAAAATCACACACACATCACGAAAAATAGCTGTGAAGTCACCAAGCAATAAATGTAACTAAGAGATGACAGCAAGAAAGGTAACAATAAGCAGAGTGTGAAACAAAAGACGCGGGGGAGGGTAAAACTTAATTGAGCAGAACTAAAAACGAAGCATGTAATACTCAATCTACTATCATTCATATTTGGCCGACGCTGCGTCGTAGAGTTTTGGAAAAACATTCGACTATTTTACTTTGTGTGTCGAATGGACAAAAAGCATTTCGGTGGAACATTGTTTCTTTTTCGATAGAAACATATGGGTTGTGTAAATAAACTCAACAAAAAGAGGTTTCAAATCAATAATATAAAGTCCTTACTTTTATGAATCATTTTGCTATTAGTTGCAAGGCTTGACGGGTAGCATTACCATTCTTACTTATAAATCTACTAATTACCCAGTGTACATATAAAGAAGACCTTAATTTTCATGCCTTTATGGTTTTCTTCGGAAAAAGCCTGCTGCAAAGTTGTATTTTTTACAAAATATTTTTTTACCGAAGCTCGCATCCACCATAAAAGTACGGCTCACTTTACTTTGGTCGCACCAGGGCGTCGCGACGCACATTTTGAGAACCATGGTGATAAAGCAATTGTCAACTTATAGGCCTAGTGGATGAGACTGCTGGATTGTAGTCTGCATGAATAGGCTACAAATATTCATCAGTGCAAGAGAAATGTTTAAGTGTTGTCCATATTCGAAACGCTGTGTTGACATGGGTAGACCCACAGGCAAACCAGTACCACGGAAACATAGTTGGTACATTCAGTAAACATGTTTTGCAGACAGGGTAGTGTAAATTCGGTTTTGTGCTCTTTATGGAAACAAAAATTGCTGCAACTTTTTTTTAAGTGTTACAGTTGCAACATGACAGTTCTTACTCCTCTGAAAATGTGAAAAGTATTTTTTTGAAGCTTGCAACTCTTCTTTGCTGTTAATGACTAATTAGTGTAGGTGCTAAAATGATAACCTTGCCAGTGTAAATTGCTACAAAATTATTTCTGGCTCAATTGTCTTATTTGTACATCATGAAAGAATACTTGCAATGTGAGTCAGCGATGTTTGACAGTTGGTACCACATATGTTTTGACATTTGCAGATGGTAAAATGGTTAAGAAGCTCGTGGATTATGACTGTAATCTGCATATAACACCAAACATGAAAAACTGCGTGCATTTTCTCTTACTTTCAGTAAGCCTGATTTCTTAACAAACTAGATCAAGAGTGTCAACTGATCTGACTAGAAGCCAACCGAAAATTCCATAGTGTGCATACAATGTTTATAAGGATAAATTTATAAAAAGTGCTAAAATAATGAAATCAAAATTGGAAATGCAACCAGTTCCAATTAATTGAGAAGAAGCTTCTCTGCCAACTTGTCAAGAAAGGCTCCTAAACAGAGAATTTGTCAGGCTGATCAAAAAGAAAGTTTTGAAGATGGCCGTTTGGTCAAGTCTCGTCATTTGAGCTCTTTGAACTCACCATCTGGTTACTTGAGAAAGAAAAGAAATGTATGGGTAACATTTTCCTGTATTGTTTGTAATAAAGAGACTGGCTCTCCATCCATCAGTGCAAGAAGCCATGAAAGTTGATTAAGTTTTGCATGTGCGAATTCAGTTTTGTAGTTACAGTTACCCATTCCCACTTCTGTCACGGTTGGTTGATGGTAGAAATGCAAAACTAATGCGGTGCAGAATGTTAGAAAAACTTCCTTCATAATTGAAGAATTGCATGACTAAGCAAAACAAGTTATTGTGGTTATTATTATAAGCTATTGTGGCTCTGCAGTAAGCAAACTGACTTGTTTGGTAAAGGAGTTTTGCGAACATTGCAGCCAGCACTGCAACATCAAATATTCTGTCTGTTTCAAATATTGTGAATCTATGTGATTTGCAATGACATTGTGTTATATTTTAAAACAAATTTGCGCACACTGGCGGCAGAAGTTAAGTGCACTATATTGCACAGATGTGTATTGCATTTTGCTTGCTAAAAATTGGCAAATGAGTTGCTATATGGTTTAGTAGTTTTATATGGTATGACATACATTTTCCAGAATCTTTACATACTCTATTTTGGGGTATGTATCAGACTCTGCATGATTAAACAGAAGCATGGCAAAACTTAAAAAATGTCCCATAAACCACTAGTGTCATTAAAATTACTGTTACAGTCATCAACTGAAGGTCCGTGATCGAGTTTACTGGCATTTTGAAAGAAGCCAAATCGGCCTGCCACACATGACTTAACAGCGGACTGGATACTTTTACTTCATTTCTTAGTTCGGTTTTGTTGAACATTTTTATCACTCCTGCCTTCTTTTCGCTGCATGCCCTACCTATCTTTTGTTATCTTCTTTGTTTTTTTTTATGCACCTTGCACGTCATTATTAGCCTACGTAATGTGTGCAATCATGCGTGTTTGATCACTTCCACTGCTTTGCTTTTTCGTGCCATTCGTTCTGATGAAAAGCTACAAGCTGAAACGTCGGTGTCGTTTTTGAAAATTTTGAAATTTTACAACAGCTGAGCGAACGATTTTATGGTTGTTACGCGTATACCCTGCATTTAAAAAAAGGCTTTTCCTGCCAGTCTTTTATAAAGATCTGTCAACAGACTACAAGTCTAGCATTACAAAATGGTCCTCAGTTTACTTTTAATGACTCCGTGCGAGGTTTAGTTGAAATACGAATAACTTTTAATCTTTAGCGGATGCAACCAGGGCTGAATGCTTCTGACATAAGCATTTGTTGTGGCATCCACCAGAGGCAGAAGCTGATAGCCTCATCCTCTGTTTAATCACAAAAATATCCACATTCGAACACTTTCATGATCTTGCATGATGGCAAGCAAAACAATACTAACAGCACTACCTGGTTTGGGAAAGTGATGACAATACTGAAACTTTGAAAGTCTTTGTCGTGTGTGAACTCCACACCGTTGCTTACATCGTTATCGGTGATGCTACGCCCGTCTGGCGAACGCACTGTGATCTAAAGAAAAAAATTGCAGTTAATTTAATTGCTATGATTTCAAATGTTATATTTTTGCTAAACTTACCACTGGTGCCTTGTTCTGGGAATAAAAAACACTTATGCGGGTGTTTTTACCAACTGAATCGTCGATGACGAAACTATCGACCATTGTCGTATTTCCTCCCACGATCAGCTCTTTACTGACAATTGAAACAGCTCCAGCTGAAAACAGTGCATTTTTCAGTTGGCAAAGACTCGATGAGGGAAAACTAGCGTTCATCAACTTAAGCCAGTGGTGCATTTTCTGTTTTACATTTTGTGTTTACGTGTTCACCCCTCTGTGCTGTTTATTATCAATGTTTTCCTATTGTAAAAAATAACTCGTGTGATGTGAATCATGAGTCGGAAATGAGTAGAAAATTTTCAAGCAGAATGACAGAATCACTAACAAAAATAACTTGTTTTTAGCAGATATTTTACTTCTAATATTTGCTTTAGTTGAAACATTTAAGAAAGATTTAAATGCGTGATTGTTTTAAGCATTTTTCGTTTGGGCAAGTAAATGTATTGGAGAAAAGCTTTATGAACAAGTCCTTAGCACTTGGCATCTGAGAAGTTGAATTCATTATCGAACACAATCATCAAATGAAAATTTCAAGCTAAAACCAAGACTAAAACTTGTAGTAAGGAGATGAGTGATAGTTAAGTATGCAACAGTGATGTAGTCTCGAGACCAGGTCTCGGCCTCAAGGCCTGATTTCGTTAATCTTGGTCTCAGCTTCAAGCATTGTTTCAGGAAACTTGTAATGCTTTACGTAAGCATAATATTTTACTTTGAATACCACTTTATAACGTAACTTGGAAAATCGAATTTTTAAATATAAAACTCCAGAAGCTCAATTTGTTCATTATGACGTTGATCCTTGGACAAGGATAAATTGAGAACTTTCGGCGAAAACCACTTCTGTATAACAAAAGTGTTCGTTCGTTCCCTCTTATTCAATTGCAGGCATTTTGGAAAAAGTAAAAAAAACTGGTGATGGGCGTTGATTGAAAAGTCTTCATCTGAAGTCCTATTCTTAGAAAAAAGCGAAATCATAAAATTTGTTCTCTTAAACGCTTCATGTGGAGGTGGGCATCGGTTTCCACTTTTAATATTCAGTTTTCGATTTCGACTTGTTGGGCAAAGTCTAAGCCTGAAGTTTAAAGTACTGTATAAAACCAAGTCTCTGAGATTAAGGTCTTGACAAAATTACTATTTTGGGTTCTTCCTGGAAGCTTCTGACAATTGTGTATCACATCTTCGCTAGACCAAAACTTTCAATGATATGTTTACATGCCCAAGGCCTTTTAAGTGTAGTTGTGATATTGAAAAGACATTATAACTTTGATTGGGCCACTTTCCTCAAGAAATCGCAATTACCTATCGCTGATTCATGGTGCGACAAAAACGCTTCGAGAAGTTCAGAATTTATTCCGAATTCTCCAGAACTGGCAGCATGCGTATGTCCCTTGGTGGCAGAAGCCAACCATTCCAAATCCTCTGAAACTTTTGAACCGAACGCAATGGTGGAAACTCTCGTGGCGAATTTTCTCACCTTTAAACAGCAAAAAAAACAATTAAGTCCTGAAATGAAAAGTATGCACTTACACACAGGAAAACCCACAGAAACGGTGGCATTGTCATCTCATGAGAATGTCATTATATGCAGATAAAGTAGATGCAGCGTGGCTACTGCACGTCTGACAAGTTGTTTGACCTTAGCAAGGGCCAAGAACCTACTGTAGTTTGACGGTCGGGAAAAGTAATTCAGTTTTCGTCAAAAGACTCATATGTCGCTAGACTAGGGGTAAGCCGGGTAATACCCTGTTGTTAGGGGTAAGCCGGGTAATACCCTGTTGTTATGCATATTTTCACAACAGCTTGTAGTTGACTCCTCCAAAATACCAGATGCCAAGTCTTCAGTTGTCAAGTTCCATTCTTTTATTTATTGGACATTTGTGCTTTCTACGGAAGGGTTGAACTAGGGAAGTCGTGGTGAAACTTTGCCTTCTCCTATTAGGCGTCGCTTTCAATCGTTTATTGCAACATATCTGAAATTCACGAATTCCCAAATTGAGACAAAACTTTGTTTTATTATAAAGAGTTCTACTTTCATACTTTGCTACAAACAAAAAAGAGCAAGTCGAGGTTCTTTTAAACGTTTTCCACAAGGTTTCTCACAAATTGTTCCAAGTTGGAAAAGGGACGCCGGAGAGCGGGGGGATGACGGGGGCATTGCCCCTTGGCCTTTCTTAAGGGGTGGCAACGGCTGTTCATGTGAATTAAAATGAAAATTTTCAATGATCAACCAGAAGTACTAAACAACATCGTTGGTGAGCAACCGGTTTTTTAATATTCGTTGTTGCTTTCATTCATTGGGAAAATCTGCTGCTTTTGTCAATCTCGCCGAAAACAGGCATGTTGAAACAAACCAGAAATTTTCGGTTTCAGAGGAAGCTGGAGCATGTTGCTTCATGAGTGGGTAATACTTTTCTTATTAGAAAAAATATTACAAGCGAAACTCCTTTTTTGGGTTTATAAGGTGACAAAGCTGCACATGTCTTGAGCCAGCATCTCTGATCCTTCTATCCTATTTTGCTGCAGCACATATTTTCGGATATAAATGACAGCACGCATTCGTCACTGCTGTCGCATTGAAATGATAAAGATAACTTTTGCTAAGTCAAGGTTTTCTCGTTTTTGTTAGCTACTGTGTCTGTAATGCGTGTTCAAAACGTGTAGGCGGCAAATAAGGCCAAGCTTCCTCCACCTTTTCCAAAATGGTTTCGTTGATCTTAGGTCTGTTGTGCTCTAATCCATCGGTCAGAATGATAATATTTCCACCATATCCACGAAGAAGTTCAGGTCCACTTGTTGAAAGTAAATATAATGCTTCCTCAATTCCATTCGCAATACTGGTTCCTGTGATGAAAGCATCGCCCATTACAGTTAAAAAGTGATGTGAAAATTTGCAAAAATCGCACCTCCTCTGCTACGAATGCATACAAAAAAATATCGCAATTTACTCACACGGATAAAATACAAAGCCAAGCAAAACTATTACCAATATCTTTTTACCGCTTATCAAAAAAATTCTAGCAAGACATG
>JGI24159J19872_10009078_pt1 | contig 13035 bp, 6 predicted proteins | sample Ectturendosymbi4_FD_19872 | JGI IMG/M metagenome (IMG submission 19872) | reverse complement strand
GTTGAAAATAATCCCATGCGATTCTGCATACGCCTGGCACACATCTAGTATTCTTTGCAACCAACGTACACTTGGACAGAACACACAAGATGTATCTTTACTATGCAGCAATGTCAACAGCAGTGCAGTTTTAGTCAAGCTAGCAGAAATGCAGTTCAGTTGGGTCTAGTGTACAATTCGCCCTCCCCAATGTCCTTAGATACGTATAGGCCACAAACTTTGACATGCTGTATCTGATGATGTGGTAGTGACGTCATCACCAAAATTGGTGTGCAACCTACATTTCTGTCACCACCATCTCCAATCGATGACGTCATCACCCGGGAAGATGGGAGGGCGAATTGTACACTAGACCCGTGCTTGTGCCTAAATCACAAAGAGTTAAATAAAAAAGTTAGATACGCATGATAATGACCTGCTGGGTGGCGCTGTTTTATCGGCAAACCTTACTTACCACAGTTTGTTTGCAGGTCAAGGACTGCTGCTACAAACAATGTGAAATCGGGAGTTTCCAACCACCTGATATTGTTCTTCAGTCATATGAGTGATTAGTCATTGTATTATCCAGCATTAAAAACGAAAAGATTGATTTCTGTTAACACACGGCTGAATTGAATGTGGTCTTGACTTTGGAGGGTTGTTTCTAATAATTGGGCGTAAAATCTAAGTGCACCATTGAAAAGATAAAGTCTTTTTCTGTGTGTCTACCAAATTTCATCAAAATAATTTCATGCAGTAAGATTATATGCCATTTATGAAAAGACCACCTCTGACAAGCGTCTGCACTGATTGTCCGACATGTTTTTTGCCATGCTGACTGAGGTGAAACTGTGTCTTGACTTATGATGGTTGTTACTAGCAATTTTGATAGCATGATGTATATTTTGCCTCATGAGGCAAAATGAGATGTACGATACACAAATACAAAATAAGGTAGGATTTAAAGTTAGGGAAAACCTGCAGTTAACCAACACAGACAAGAAACCACTACCTGCTTGCCATCACTAAAAGCATGGCAATACTCATCCATATTAGACAAAGGCAAAATAGTTCAAGCAGTTATTTTACCTCATGTGGCAAAATAGACTCTGCTTTCAAACTTTCGGAGTGTAAACAGGAGTCAGAGTGTAAATTTCCAATGAGCACCAGAGCAGGAGCTGGAGTCACCTTCTTAGGAACAGGAGCAGAAGTCAAAAAAAGTGACTGAGTACAGCCATGCTTTGTTTCGTGCAGAAATGCAACTGTCTTTGCTGCAACGTTGGTTGTCACGTAAATTGAAAGATGCAAATTTATAATGTTAAAAAGTTTCATTTGCAGGCAAATACCGTCGAAATATTTGTCGAAAACAAAAATCAGAACCACTGTGTAGACATAGTTTTATTTGAGGATTGGCAGTTTTGCAAAAGCCTGTCTTCAACCATTAGTAAACAGGATTTAAATCAAAACGTTGGAGAAGTATTGACTTAGCTGCATATTGGCCTATAGCTCAAAACCTAGGAACTTGTGTAGAAATCAAAAACTGTAGGCCCCATGTAGCCCCAGGCTAGTAACCAGGGGGCGAAGATCCCTAGAAAATTTTTCACCCCCCTGGAAAAAAGTGTTGGATATAGTTTGAAACTATTGGATAGTTCAAAAAACTTGGGCCCCCTTCAGAAAACTCCTTGCCCCTGATGGTATCCCAAGCTGGTTACGGGCCTGTGTAGCCCGCGGACCGAATTGCTAAGGCCTACGAGCTTTGTTGGCAATGTTTTGCCTTTGTGTTGCCACAGGTAATTTTAATTAGAGTAAGCATAACATTTTTTAATATATATATATACAATTTTAACGGCGTTAGACTAGACTGTAGAGAGCCTCTGGAAATTAGTCATTAAAGACAGATTTTTCAAACTCAAAGATTTCACAATAAAAATATGTTTGGAAATACATAGGTATGGGAATACATTTTCTGCCATAAATCAAGTAAAATGTAAAAACATAAATCAAATTGCAGGCAGAACACTGGACGATAGTCTCTGACTTGCTACCATCAACATTGGTATTGATAAAGGGATGATAGTGTCAGAGAAGCCTCGATCACAAGCATCACGCTGATAAGGATTTGTAATAAATTGCTATTGTGTAAAAATTTCAATGACACACTCACTTATCTTCTTTTATTTGGTTTTAAATCTTGTGAACCCCCTTGTTTTATACATCATTTTGTCGACGTGGCCTGTAAGTTGTCACATTTTTGTAAAATGGCCCACAAGTCAAAAGCAGTTGGACTACGCTGGGCTATATATTTAGCTTCATTTCTTGTAATGCCACAGCTTTCTGTGGACTAAATTACTTGACCAGACCTGTTTACACTTACACGTAATCGTAAGTTAACCCATTAAGGCCAGGGGTAACTAGAACTATATTTGCACAGAAGTTAACCTTTGGCCAGGGATATCTAGCTGCCTTGAGGCCCTCAAGCTGCAATTTTAATGACCTGCTGTATATTTCTAAGAAAATGACTTTTCAATTGTAGCTTGAATATGAGAACCATTCTAAACATGTGTTTGTTTCTGCTTCACAGGTTTTTAGAAAGTGTAGTACATATTTAGTGGGATCTTGGGCTAATTAGCTTGCTTTAACTCTAATCTCCAGTAAATCTAGGGTTAACAAAAAGTTTATTTTTTGTACTCTGCCATGGAATCTTTGAAAGCTGAAGCAAGGAAAATGTTTTGTTCTGATTATGCGAAAGAATGCACAGAAAATGGTAGGCTGGTCCCCACTGTTAACAGAAATCCAATTGCTCCACCATTGCTTTCTATTGAGTATGACTCCATGGAAAAAGACTGTGCAAAATATTTTTTGTATTACTCAGCTATTTACGTGGCCCTCAAACAATGGAAAGTAAGAGTGAATAAATCTGAGTTATGTCATATTATGGTTATAGGAGGTGGAAGAGGAAGACTAGTGGAATATTGCTCTGATTGCTTAAGTGATTTGGGCATGCAAGGTTTTGTGTTTGTGGTGGAAGTTAACCAAGAAGCTTACCATATTTTAAATGAAAGGTTTGCCCAAAACAAGCATATCCATATTCTCAAACCTTTTGCTTTGCGGACAGCATTTGAAATGCAGTTAGCAAAAGATATGAATGTTTTTGATAGCAAAATACAGGCGTTGATTGACACAAAACCTATACATCTATTTGTGTCTGAACTGTTTGGAAGCTTTGCTGACAATGAATTTGTTTCTGAAATATTGTGTGCATCCATACAGACTTTTGGAAAAAAAGATGCAAGTGGTAAATACGTGTGTACATCAATTCCTGAGTCATATACTACTTACATCTGCGGCATACACTCTGATACTTTACAAAAGTTTTTCCAAAACCATAATCAAGAAAAACTCTATATTTTGCAAGTTCCTGAAGATGCACAAATGCTTTCAAATATAACTATGTTGTATACTGCATCCTGTTACAAATCCTCTGAAGAGTTGATTTCAAACATTACTTTACAAAAGACTAATCAAGTAAAACCATTGACTGGAATTGCTGGATACTTTGAAGCGACTCTTTATGGGGATATTTGTATACATACTGCACCAACACCAAAGCAAAACACTTACTTTTGGGAAACTGCTTTTTTCCCAGTGTTGGAAGATAGTAGTTCATTGTGGAGAAATCAGGGAACCAGCATCAACTGCTTTTTTGCTAGGAAATGTAAACAAATAAAGCCAGATGTTAATAAGATCTTTGACATAAACAGTCCAGTTCTACATATGTGGTATGAGTGGGGCTTGGGTGATGTGCCATGCAAGCACAATGGTGGTGGGGTACATCACTCTTTGCATTTATAAACTTGTAAAGTGCACAAGCAGCTGGCATGAGCTTTGTTGTTATGGGTTCACATTGACAGCAAATTACTGTAAACAACGGAACCAAATCTGCTAAGAGTGTCTATGCTGAAAAGCATAGTGATGACTCTGCTAAATGAAGTATTATTAAGTAAAACTAATTTTTAGCATCTGGGTGAGCCGTAAATCAGGTATAAGAATTATTTGCCAAGTATTCAGTAAAGAGTAGTGCAAATTTTCAAACTTCATTATATTTGTGAGAATTTTCAAGCATCGTTACAAAATTAATTGTTATTTGTTTTACAGTACTTATTTTCACAGTCAGAGTCATGAAACAAAATTACTATACTGTGTAGGTGTCATCAGTGGCATAACTAGAAGGGGCAATGGGGAGCAACATCTGCCCCCAGGCACATCATTTTGGGGCGCAAAATTGAGGTCCGAAGATTATGTAATAATTATAAAATCTCAAATGTCAGTGGATGACAATATTTACGATTTACAAAATGGTAAATGCCAGCCGTTGTTACCCAGTTGCAAAATCTCATCAAGATCACCAAGGTTCGCAAAGTGAGCAGTTAACGAACCTTAGTGATGTTTTATTATAAGGCGGAGCTTCTGTTTCCAGCAATCAGCGCCTGCATATGGTTGGACTCACGGCTGGGTCACAATGCTTCCATATAGCCAGGGTTGCGAACTTCACAACTTTGCTCTCATGTTATGGTTGCATCACAATGAGCCGGGAATCCAGTGTTCACAGTGGGGTACGCGACTTTTCGGTCTGGGCCGTTTCGGGCACGGGACCAGGGCCGGCGTGAGCAAGTGCGGTGCCCGATTTGAAACACTTTTGCAGGGCCCCACGCACTGGTGTGAGAAATTGTAGAGAGGGTGCATCAAGGCGTAATGATAGAAATCGGAGAAAATCTTTGAACGTTCACTTCAAGTTACGGAATCAGACGTTTTGCCGCATGTGACTGTTGAACGCAGACATCTTGCCGCGTTGGTAGGTAATGCAGCGAGACAGTGACTGCTGATAGTGGCAAGCCACGTAGCTTTATACTCTGTGAAAAGAAGCATGAGTGAATCTGTAGCAAGGCTTCAAATCTGTAAGTTTGAAAAATCCACTGTTAGTGTGAGAATGAACCCTTGTCCAGTTTACGCATGATGAGCGTTCACCGTGAAAAAATCAGTAAAGACAAGCAAGATTTGATTGAAAGGATGATTGATCGCAGGAGTGGATATTAGAATTTTGAGGCTAGAAACAAACTCTCAGAAAGGTCCTCAAAAACATTGACAAAATATGTGTTATTTCATGTACAATATGTGGTCTGAAAAGTATGCCCATGGCCCGTATATTTGTTCAAGTTATATCAAAACAGGAGCTTCTATATTTTGCTCTTGCTCTACAGAAACTATATTCGCTGAAAGCAATTTATATATTTTATTTTTCTGGGAATTTGCTTCTGCGTGAAAGCCCGTTTCACACTGTAAATTGTTTGAAGTCATTTGATTTTAAATTATTCTTTGTCTACGCATTAGTTGTTGAGGGGCTCTTTGGCACATTTATCTTGACAAAGGAAAAGCTACACTTGCATCAGAGTTTATTAAATGTGACTGGAGCTGGCTTTTTTTCAGTCATAGACCGAATTTTTTTTAAATTACCAAAAAATATTAAGTTATTTCGGTGTCGGTCAGATAGTCTGAAAATATAGTCTGATGAACACTGTTAAGGCAAGTTTTAATGCAACTGTCAGACAAATGATCGAAATTTATCAGTGGCCAAAATGTCTCAGCAAAAAATCGACCGAAATGTCTAAGCGAAAAAAAACAGCTGTAGAGTGGTTCATAAGCTTTTTAACTAGACAATGTAAAACCAAAGTGCGAAACTCTCGAAGGGGGGCCCCGCAGCCGGAACAGGACTTTTCGTTCTGGTTGTTTCGGCCTGGCCGTTTCAATCTGAGCCCCCCCTTTTCGGTCAGACTGAAATTTTGCAGAAATCTTAAATGTTACTTTTTTAGTGCAAACGTATTTGAATCAACGAAAGGTTTTATTAAAAAAAACACACGCATGATCCTAGATCAACAGTTAATCAGCATCAACGTATGATTTCATGTTAACTTTTTAATGCAAACATACTTTAATCAATTTGGTGTAACACCAGCTAGCGTGCGGTTTTGCCCACCTACGGTATATAATCGTTTAAATCAGTTATGTCCAGCCAGGGGGGAAATTACACCCCCAATTCCGAATGTTGCACCAAAAATGTTTTGAGTGATCAAGCTTTTGATGCGTAAGCCAAAGAAATACTTCAGTGCAAATCAACGACACTGCTTACGGAACCTATTGCATCTACCTTTAGTCGAACCTGATCAAAGCACTGTTTCACCAAATGTCCTTGTGTACACGGGGGTCGGAAAATTTTATCCTGGGGGGTGCAATCGTAGTTTTTTTCAAGTGAAGCGGAGGATTTTTGTAGGGGGGGGAAGAAATGGTGAAATTTTATTTGTTCCACTCGAAACTAAGAAAACTACCATTTTTGCTAAAAATTTGATAGAAAATGTCAAGTTTCGAAATGCAGGGAGGGGCCAGGGCCCCCTTCTACCCCCCCCTTTCGAGTGTGTATAGTATTGTAAATGCTGGAGAATTCATGTCATGGCTCCGTGTGGAAGTTGGTGACAATGAAATACAGACTTGTATGTAACCGCTCGTAATCACTAATCGAAAGTAAAACAGGGAGTAACACTTTTCGCAGGTGTTTCTGACGCACCATTGGTGTAACTTGCCAAAGGCGATGTAAAATTCATTTCACGCCCATCGCAAAAATGTATCTCTGATTACTCTGGCGTGCTACAAGTACTATATTGCTTATCCTTGTCTGTAGCATCAGCTGTATAACTTTAAATGAAGATCGTGTATTTTTTTGTACAATTTTAAAAGTAAATAGCGGTGATGTACGTATTTCATGCATTGAAGCTCAAGTTTTGGCTGAGAAGCAATCCAGTTTCAAAGTCATTTTTATTACGCAAGTAGGTCATACACCAGGGCTCTCAAACTCAAAACAGGGCCGCATTATGACTATTCTAGGGCTGCAATATGACGCTGACGCAACAAAGTCGGTACCTGAAACTTACCAGAAACAGCTTTTACATTTTTTTCCTGAGAATGGTATCGTGAGTTAAGGAATTTATCTCTTAGCCCTCTCAACGTTCATTTGAAACGAACTTGTTGACTCGTTGGCCGAGCACTCAAACATCGGTGAATAAACAAAATAACCTAAATGTTGATTATTTCAAAATTCCCAAAAAGCATCGCGGGCAGCACAAAACGCCCAAGCGGGCGACATACGGCCTGCGTGTTTGAGACATCACATCAGCATTCATTCTAGATATTTATTTGCTACGATTAAACATGCGTTGTGCCGGATCAATCACAATCAAGTGGGGTATTAAGGTTTTCATCAATTATTTCACATTAACGTGCCGGCGAAAAAAAACAGTTTTGTCAAGCAGCCACAGTCCCACCTGTACATAGCCTAAAAGTGTTACAACTTTCATCTGATGTTAAACCGATCCTACAGTAAATTTGAAATCATTCAGCTGCAACGGGTAAACTCAGCAGCAAAATCTAACGTAAGTAGGAAAGAATCTTTTTATTGTGGAAGTGCTGAGGACATTGCCATTACTTACAGCTAGCTAACAATCTGTTTTCGTGATAAAGCGTATATGACTAAATTGAAACAACATTGAACTTTTTCCCCCAGTCGATTGGATTAAAAAACTAACTTCAACCACCGCTAGATCAGCGGTTGCCAAACTTTTTTGAGCGTTGCCCAAACCTGAGTTTGGTGAACATGCCTCAAACAACGACTCAAACCTTAAACAACTTATGAAAAAAATTATGATTGTGTTGATGATTTTTGGGAGTAAGTTGCTAAGTTTGTTTTCAATGTCAGCATTCCACTCTTTTCTCAATAAGTACCCAAGCTACAGACAAAGACAAGCAGTGGTAACGTTGAAAATATACAACTCCGGTTTGGATCGCCTTTGCGCGATCCATTTTTGACCCTTCTCCACCCTTGTTGGGGTTTCGACCAATGTTTTGGGAACCACTGGGCTAGATCAACTAACCCACCATTACGTTAAGTTGCGGCAACAAGTTTGTCTGAACTTTGCTCCAGAGCCGTGGTGAGAATCGATTGTGGCTTCGTTTTGCCAAATGCACATTGCACAACTATTTTCACACTTTGTGTAGACTGTGTGGGTCAAATACATGCAAATTTGTTTGAAGGACATGTGTAACTTTTGTATTTCACAGCATTTAGTGACATAAAATTCAAACTTCAAACGCGATGAGGTATTCTAGCCTTCACGTTATCAGCTCCATACGTCACCCAGTCGCTCGAAAATTGGATACGATTCAGGTCTTTTATGCGCACAAGTTTTGTAGAATGTAGACCAACTTCGAGAGTCAGTGTCTTAAAGCAAAGTCGCTACTCGGCTTCGATTGAACGTGTGTTAGTGTACATCAGAAGCGCGTAAATATAAAAAAAAGCAATCATAATGACGTTCACAATGACTTCTTGCTCAACTGCAATATCGACTGCAAAAAGCATACTGCAAATCTTGCTCTCAAACTAACGAGATTTTCATAAATGGTCTTGCTTGAAAGTTTTACGAGCAAATGGTGGCTTTCATCCAAAATAGAAGCTTGGAGCTTTACTAAAAACAAACTTGAAAAACTTGTCAACAGAGTTCTATTTGCCGGCTTAATTCTGAACATAATTATTCAGAAAAAAAGTGCCAGAAAATTGCACCTTTTATGGATGTTGCATTAAAAACACAGGGCATTAAACAATCAAATGTTGAGACTTGGTTGCTGTTTGCCCCCCCCTATCAAAATTTCTGGCTACGTGTCTGTGTCCAACCCGCGGGCCGCATGTGGCGCCGTCGACGGTTTTATGCGGCACCGTTTAGGTTTTCGCTGTAGTAAAAGTATGCTATATACTGACAACCTATCCTTATTTTGATAATCTTGAATTTGACATTTTTGATGCAGGTGGTCTTCAGTTCCACTTTACGACATCTGTTACCATTGTAGTTAGGATTCAAACGCTTTCAGCTAAAATTTAGTTTGCTAAGATCAAAGTAGGCCATTCAATGTGCGGCCCTGGTTAAGATAGTGACATAATTTTTGACTTAATAAGCCATTTGTGTTGGACATAGCTGATTTAAAAAAACAAATGTAATCAGCTATTTATACACAGAAATGTCGCGATCGAAATGTCCCAGACCGAAACGGCCAGACTAAAATGTCCCGTGACCGAAACGGCCAGACCGAAAAGTCGCGTACAACCCGCAGCATCTCTGAAAAAATGGAGTTTGAGGCGACCGCTTCATTCGCGTCCCCTAATGTCCACCCCTGATTGATCGATTTGGACGAGATCCCATACGTTTGCTGCTCTTGTTTCTAAGTGACGGTGACAAGTCTTGGTAGGCAAAATAAAGTCATATTTTGTGATTTATTTAAAGCATGGCAATGCTGTTTTGAGAAGAAGCATCCGGCTTTGAAAATCTGCAGAGATTCTATTGTAGGACTACCATATCTGAAATGGCCAAATTTCTGACAGTCTCAATGGTTACTTTTCTCGACAACAAACAAGCGCTATACAGCATTTTTCAGTATGTTCTTACAACTCTCATCCACCCCAAAACAGTACCACTATCACAGATTTTATTCCACAATAGGTTAAAAGCGATACAATACAAAATAGCGTGTATTTCTCTCCCATTCCTGAATATATATATATTTGTTAGAGGTTCGAATGATAAGATCCTCTGAACCTGTCAAAATTCTGGACATTAGAGCATTCTTTGAAATTACACCAATTTAGACACAAATTAGAAAAACGAAAATTCTGGACATGTTACGGACACATATTTAAAAACCGAAATTCTGGACAAGTCCTGGAAATTCCGGTCGTATGGCAACCTTAGTCCATTGTGAAAATTACCGTAATGGACCTCGCTATTGCTACCAACGAAACATAGGCTTAGCTAGGGGGGAGGAAAAAAGAGGTCATGCTCCCCTTAATTTCTAGCATGTCTTGTGGTTTTGTGCTTCGAGATGCTGTCTCCCAAAAGCAAGTAGTGTTGCTGCCTTAATTTCAAAATATTTAGCCCGCAAAAACTTTTAAGCTGGCTACGCTACTGCAACGAAGCGCATTTGTGACTGTTGTCGTAACGTGGTGGGGCATTCCCTATGTGGTGCAGACTGCAGAAAGGATAAAGGGTTTTGTGAACATCTATTTACATTGTATCGTCACAAATTTGAAAAAGATAAGCAACAGGTCAACCTTGCCCCCATGGAAAATTTTCTGCGGATGCCCATGGCGTCAGGTGATATTATGATGTGGCGTTGGGGCATTACTGAGTAACCAACGACACGAAAAAAAGATAAGCCTAAGCTGGCCTTGACTATTTACCGTGATTTCATGCAAACTTTTTTATCACATTTTGAGAGGGGCATTATAAACCATGAACAACGGAACCCTAATGTTTGCTAATCCGCGGTCGAATGTCATCTTTTTCCTTTGTTCAATGGGTTTTTGACTAAGGTGGTGGAAATGACTTTGTCTGGCGAGGAAGGTGTAGGGACTGGGGCACAATTGTCCCACCAACGTGCGTGTTAAAAAGCCCTGATTTCAAGACAAACACTGGGGTACATTAAGCACATTGGATTAGATGCAGACCTTTGAATAACCATTTCATCAATTTGCTTACTCCACAGCCACATGTCGTGTTTTCTAAGCTGGCCTACCAGTCTAAGTCCTCTAAATACAAAAATTGAAAAAAGTTAGAAATTTTAAACTCTAAAATATTAATTTCAGATCAGCAAAGTACCGGCCGCGTCCCCCAGGCCTATCCCTTGCTACGCCACTGTCATAACCAGGTGCAATATTTTTTAGTGGTTACAGTTATTCCCGTACTGTAACTTGTGGGTATCTGACATTTAACCAAAAAGTTTTAATGTACACAACACTCATCAAAAAAGCCATCGCCAAACTTTATTCCTTTACTCTGAGACGCAAAATAACTGACAAACAACAATAGGTCAGAAATTTCGCAGAGGTCAGAGATTTCAAGTGACACCGGGCGCCATCAAAACCTTGTTACGCCCCTGCCGGGACCAGGGTCGGTTTTGAGCTTATTTGAGCGATTTCATCAAATTGGGTCCCGCGCTTCAAGGGGCCCCGCACCAGCAGAGGCAGAGTATGGTTTGAAACCCTTTTTGTATTCTAAGAGAAGCGTACCAGGCTACAACTTGAAACGTGCACTGTTTTTTTTCTTTCCCGGTTGATGCTAGCAGTGATGAAGGGTTTATGTTTTTCAAATCCGATCCAACATTTTTACTTCAAAATCCAATCGAAATTGAAAATGACCTCAATGCATCAAAAGACAGCCAAAGCAGAAAGCTTAATTACTTATGACCAAAAAACAATCCCAAACATCATGCAATGATAGATCATCCGTGAGTATAGTTGTAACTAACATGTATGATGACCCAATTAGTTGACCAGCGTACATTAATAAAGATGTAAGAAATAAATTAACAATTAGCCTAAAGATCCTCTAAATATTCCAGTAAATAGCTTTCCAAGAAATGAAAAAGATTTGAGTTATTCAAAGTTTCACTGTCAGAGGAAACTTCCAAATGCGGGAAGTGTGAAAAGACCTTGCTCTGATTAGATACTCACAGTCCGCTGATTAAATTTATAGCTTTTACTGGAAACTTTTTAGCAAGAACACAAGCAGTGCATTATCAACAAGTGGATTCAACAACTGGTCCAGTCTTCATGCACGGTTACGTGAGCATGAAAATTCAAAGAATAATTTCGGAACCCACGTGGAGTTTCTAGGAGTTCACCAAAGACTTTGTAATGGCCAGACAATTGACAAAGAACATGGAAAAATTGTCAAGGTTTTAAATGATGTTCCAGTGGGTGCAAGTGAATTGGTCGAAATGTTAGTTTAGACATTTTCAAGAAAAAACTACGACGAACAACCACCTAAAAGAGAATGTTTTCATATGAGACAGAAGATCAACCTTTGGATGATCGGAAAAAAAGCGTACAGAGATCAGTGCTTCAACTTATTGTTAGACCAAGCAATTCAGTCCATTAAATAGAATGTGGATTCGAACAACTTAGGCCATGTAAAATTACCGTATGTGGATTTCTAAATAACATTCAAAATACACAAGGCAGAAATAAGGAAACACACAGCAGAACTTGAAGCAGCTTTAACAGTCATCACAATAAAACAGGGTACTGATGGAGATGTAGTTACTTAAAAAACGAATGACGTTGATAGCTAATTGTTGACTGAAGTTGAAGCTCTGGGAATCTTTTCCCTCCAGTGTCTTCACGCCTCGTGCTCTGTTTGAATACCTGCTAGTAGACAATCGATTTGCAGCATTATTAATGTTTTTAGTGCTTTGAGGATTTACTAAAAAATGCCTGTAACATTTGCATCGGGTGAAAGAAGTTTTTCAACCATACTTACGATCAACTATTTCACAAGAGAGTCCAAACAATTTGACAATGCTATCCATTGAAAATGGCATTGTTAAAATCACTGACCTTGAAAACATATTCAGATACTTTGCAAATAAAAAGGCCTGTAAATTCTTTTTATAAAAGAACTGTAGCAGACATAAAAGTCTACTACATCTAAAATAAAGTGTTGCAAAATAAAACAATACTCAATAATCAAGAAAACTGGATTTATTGACACTAAGAAGACAAAGAAATGCTGATGAGCATCGAAACAAGCCAAGCATCAAGAAGCAAACATTAACTGTACGCTGAACATAAACAAAACCTCATTCTGCTCTCACTCTGATCACGTTCAGATAACACTCTAGCTCTCACTTCCTGTTGTAATATGCCACAACGATCACGCGTTGAACGCGTGATTATGTAGGGGATTCCCCATTAAATTTGGGTATGTAAGAGTCGATTCTTGTAGCCAAGTGCAGATCGCTTATCGATTTCGATGAGAGAACTCCTCTGACCTAAACCATTTGGTTTTATCTTTGAAGTAAAACAAAGCTCTACCTTGCAGCCATCTTCAATCGGGGGATGGTTGTGAGTGCTATTAAGTCTACCCGTGGCTCATGGGGCACTTAGTAGCTTGAGTCTTCAGACTA
>JGI24159J19872_10009076_pt1 | contig 13036 bp, 12 predicted proteins | sample Ectturendosymbi4_FD_19872 | JGI IMG/M metagenome (IMG submission 19872) | reverse complement strand
TCGGATACCATTGAAATTTTTCGGAGCGGATCGGATTATCAAATTTCAATATCCGCACAACACTGTTACTTACGCCAAAGTAGCCAACAGCGGTAGCAGTAAAACGTGATAGCTCGCTGCCGCATCCGCTATTTTTTTCAAAAAAGAGCGGCGCTCCCAGTAGCTCGCTACTCGAGTAGTTCGCTACTGCCCAGCTCTGGTAAAGCCAATCACAACACATGTTTCCAGTCATGTGGTTTCACGGTCATTGGTCCGATCTAGTCCTGCTACGCCAATTAAAAATAAATTGCAGTGCGGTCCAGTCGTGATCTGCCAAAATTGGCTTCATTCTTGATACAGTTCTATCCAGTCCTAATCGATGCCCATCTCTGGTGTACACAGGAGTCGGTGTGTAGGAGTGGATATCGGCCGGAGTCTTCATGAATTTCCGAAATAGGAGTGGAGCTGGAGTTGTTCTTTTCACCTTGTCACGAAAAGCCGGAGAGCAGCGACAGACAATTTTTAAAGAAATAATGAATACCTTATTGCATTCAACATGGGGTTGAAGCAAGAGTCAGGGTGCAAAACCTAAAAATGTTTCGGAGTCGGGGCGAAGTCGGAGTATATTCGCCAGAGGTGGGACCGGATCCAGAGTACCGGATTCGACTCCGGCTGTTTTCTGCGTTTTTCTTTCGGACCCGGATCCGGACCCGGAGTAAAAATTTGGGAAAAACCGGATCCGGATTAGGAGTCAATTTTTAATTTCGACAGTAGCAGGAGTCTGTGTGGTCATTTCTTAAACCTTTCAGTCCCGCGTGCGCCACTTTTCTTGCAGAGCTTTGCAATCCTATAACTCCCCAGGCGATTGAGCTAGAGAGCTGTACAAACCCTCTACGGATTCAGCAAGTTTTGTAGACAAAATCGAAAAAAAAATTTTTTCGTTTTGGTTTGAGCTTTTCTGGGAGGAACGTCACAAGTAGGGGTGTTTTTGGGTTATTTTGGCCATCTTAGCCTGGCCCTGGGCGCCGTTCCAATGCGCCATTTTTTGGACTCAAAATTTAGTTGAAAACTAGGTCAAAATCCGTATCTTTAGAGCCTTTGATCGACTTTCTAATATATAGGGAGCGAAAATTATGGCTCATAAACCAAAAATTGACCAAAATTTTGCTCCCTCAAAAGTCACTCTTGGGGGCATTCCACAGCAGGAAATAATTCGCCGTCAGAGTGAGCTAGAGAGCTGTTCAAATCCTCTAAAGACTCGTGAAGGTATGTAGTTTGCAACAAAAAAAACATTTCAGTTTAGGATGACTGTTTTTTTTTAAATGCTTATATAATGATACGATGTTTATGTTATTTTTTGCTGACGTCAGCATTTTTGCCCGACCTCCTTTTAAGACCTGCAGGAGCCATTTAAATGACACATAATTTCTTTTGAGTTTAGCTGTTTTTTGGTTACTATACAGGACTTTGAAGGGTCCGAACGGGTTTTTAGCGTTCCTTGTTCCATGATTAGGGCCAAAAAACCTTAAAATTAATTTGGGAATTCCCACAAAAGTATTGAGAAAAGCCCCTTTCCAATTAGCTTTTTTTTGGTCTAACTTTTGAATCAGAAACGCTAGAAACTCAATCAAGGGCTCTAAAAACGCGTTTTCTGCCCTAGAATCCAAAAATACTGCGAATCAAAATATTGGCGCGTGGATCGGATGATAACGTTATATAATTAACCAAAAACATGCCCCTGTCATGATCCCATTCGCCGAAACCTCCCCAACCAAAATTAAAATTTTTTTTTTTTATTCTAAACTACACAACGCCAATAGTCAGTACGGGGTTTGAACAGCTCTCTAGCTCAATCTGCTGCCGAGTTTTGGCTGGCCAAGTTTGCCATGAAAGGGCAAATTATGCCTCTTCTGAAAAGTTTTGTATTAGGCCAAAAACTGGGTTTTTGGCCTATATGTTTGGCTACAAATATGGTAGCAACTCAATCCAGGGCTCCATAGANGCGGATTTTCACCTAGTTTTCAACAAAGCTTTGGGGCAGAAGAGTGAGTGATAGGGTTGCGGGCCAGGGCCGGCCAAAGGAGGCCAAAATTTCCAAAACATGCCTTCTTTGTTTCGTCACCTCCAGAAATCCCCACAAAGAAAACGAAAAACGTTTTTTTTCGATTTTGATTACAAGACTTGCTGAATCCGAGGATGGTTTGGATAGCTCTCTATTTCAATCGCATTTCGAGTTTTAGGATTGCAAAGCTCTGCAAGATTTGGGGCTTTTGTGGGACTGAAAGCGTTAAGTAAAAACATGGGTAAATTAAGGTTCGATGGATGATTGTAGCCGGAGTCTGAACAGGAGTCGTATACTCAAATTTGAAAAATAGCCGGACCCGGATTCAAAAAGTTTGTAACAGCAGCGGAGTTGGACTCTGAAAAAGTGACTGCGGCCATCTCTGATATTCACCCAAAGTGGGAGTGGAGTCGGAGTCAAAAATTTTAGACTCCGTACACCACTTGCGACTGCACCACCACGGTGATCCCTCATTTCCCCATGAACAATGCTAGCAGGTTGCCAGCTTTCCGCAGACCAATCAGCTTCAACAATGGCTAATCACGATTTTCAAATGGTTGAGGTATGCCTGCTTGACCAGTGTCATGGTCTTGTCTTGATGAAGTGAAGGCTGCAGCACCACTGGTGCCACGCCTCCTAGTGAATTTTCACTAGATCTGGTTATTTTTAGACTAACCTAGTGATCTTGTGATTTCTCACTACAATCTAGTGATTTTTTGCAAAGTATATTTTTCTAAGTTTTCAGCCCTTTTGTATCCATAAACAATTGAATACGTGGCTTGTTCATTGTTTGCTACAGTACAACTTTGCCCGTGGCGGTATTTTCGTTCTTTGCAGATCACTCACTGCAGTAGAAATAATGGATTGAATGCTATGTTGATTGGTCTAAAATACTCAGAGAGTGGTGTCGTTTTCAGCTCTTGGAAACAGCCTGACGATTATTTGTATGAGATTATCCAGGCTTCAGCATGGATGATATACATATATTTTAACAAGCTTGCAAAGAAATGATGCAAAGGTTTTTGGGTGAAAAAGCAAATAACTAAATAATTTCAAGCAAAACTGCAAACTTTGACGCAAAATTTTTGAATCTAGTAATTTTTTTTCAAATCTACTTAGGCCTAGTTAATTTTTTCTACGAATCTATTGATTTTTGCAGAGATGCCTGTGGCAGCAATGTGCAGCACACAGTAACTTATTAACTCACTGTTGTGTGTGGACTTCTTTCAGTTCGTAGTCTACTGGTGGCGTATGTGAAGATATTCATGTTTTGGTCTGTTTGTGTGGTTGAGCAATGAATTCAAATGTTTAACTCAATTATTTGATGTAGGATTGTTATTGTACTGTAAGTGTTGTGTAGCCTTGTTACAGTTAACAGTGTAGCCTATTTCTTATTTAGTCATTTAGGCTAGTGCGTTTTTTTTCTTGTAAATTTAGCATGATCTACTGTAAGTGTAGGCCACAGTACTGCAGTGCATGACAGGTCAGTTGAATTGGTGAATAGCATACGCAATGTACTCGTACTGTGTAGTTCAACTGTACACCTGCAGTATCCTACTACTTCTAGGTACGTGCAGATAATGATTACGTTTAATGCGCGACATAGAAAGAACACCACGCATTTTTCACATCCAAAAATGCAAATGGTTGTATGTCGAGAGCTTTAGTGGCTGTTCAGTGTTTGGTGGCACGTAGATACCCGATTTGATTCTGATATTTTCGGAAAGACTTTCTCTAGGAGACAAAGTAATTTTTTTCTGACTTTTTTGTGGGTTGTTGGGAAAATATTCGATGATAAAGTTAAAGGTAAATCTTAAATCTTAGATAATTTTTTTTTTCAAATTTGCTCATGATTATGATGCGATTTTTAGATCAACCAAGCATGTATTTTTCTGCCTGAAGTGGCTAAGTATGGAACCACCCATGAATCTTCCTATTGCAATATGTATTTGACCATATCCATACCGCATCGCATGACGCGGTTTGAATAAAGTGGTCAGCTTGTCATTTGCCGACGTCGATCTGGTAGCTTAACGGGTGGGTTCCAAGCCTGGCGTGCAATGGTTTATCGGTTCACCTCTCACTATGCCGACTTTCATTCTGGAAGTGGTTGCAAGTTTCAAATCATTATACCAGTTTTTTTTTTTTCAAAAACTTTTCAAACTTTAGGTTTAAAGGTTAGATTGAGGGATTAGATTTAGGGTTAGGTTTAGGGGTTACATTTAGGGGTTAGATGGAGGGGCTAGATTCAGGGGTTACATTTACTCAAAAGATTAGATTTTGGGCCTAAGTTTAAGGGTTAGATTTAGGGATTGGGTTTAGGGGTTAACTTTAGCCTTTAAGGGTTTGTGTTAGCATAAGGAGTCATTCCATGTCAAATCACCCAAAAAAAGACAATTCTGAACCCTATCCTTTTAGATTTTAATGAAATGTAACATACATGACATGTTGGTTCCAGCCCCCAAACCTCAAGTCTAAAATTTTTGTTGATCAGATGATTGGTTTCTAAAATATCAGCGGTTAATTTTATGAAATTTTCGAGAAAATAAGTGGAGTACCCAACTTCAAAACACCATATCTTTTGAACCAGTCCAATCTGGAAAAGTAAAGTATCATTAAAAAAGGAAAAATCCAGGAATTCAAATCTGACATGATTTGAGTGAATTTTGAGGTGATGACTTTTTGACCTTCAAATTAATTGCCCCTGTGGATCAAATTATAAAATGCTGATGGCCATCGGATGTCGTAGCCTTATTTGTTACCTACAATAAAGTATATCAAAAGATGGAATATGTAGAATTTTTCGTTTTTGAGTAACATAATAATAAATGCGGGCCGCTTCCTTGGACATTCAGCCATAAACTCCAGCCTCAAATGATCATTGACCCGCATTGGTCTCTCTGTCCTTGAGCCTGTTGGCTTGACGAAAGATGGAAGAAGACCCGATGGTCTGACCATGAACCCCTGGTACAGAGGCAGGAGCCTTGTATGGGACGCAACAGTTGTGGACACCTTTGCAGAAAGTCACTACATAGTCAGTGCCGCTATACCAGGAAGTGTAGCAACTGATGCTGAGACTGACAAATGCCGGAAATACAATGACCTTCTTGACAATTACTACTTTCAACCAGTTGCAATCGAAACCACTGGTGTGTGTGGCAAGTCCACTGCCCTCTTCTTGAGCTGTCTCTCAAAGAAATTCGTTGACATTTTAGGCAACCCCAGGGAGCGACAGTGGCTCAACCAGTGCATGTCTCTGGCCGTGGTCAGAGGGAACACCGCCAACATATTCAATGGCCTGTGTGCAAGTTTGATCTGATTTTAGCCACTCTCAGTGCATTAACCAATGTTCCTGCCCGTCACTTGCCCTTCTTCCATGAATAGCCATCGTCTTCCAAATGTCTGTTTTCTGTGAGCTTTAGTGTCTTCAGTATGTTTTTTATGTTTTCTGTAAAGCCTCTGTGCAGTATCGTTTTGCTCCCCTTTTCAGCCATCCTGACTAACCTCACTTTGTTTATTTTTCATGTACCCAACGCTAACGTATTACTGTTTACTGTTAAACCTTTTTGTAATCTGTCTTTACCTCTGTCTGTCCAACCCCATTTGGTGGTGCTATGTGCCTGGTCGAACACACACACACAATGGCGGTACTCCATGGTCTGTATAATTTTACTGTGTTTTTCTTTTATATCTATGCTTACCAATGATGTGAAGAAGAATGAAATAATAATAATAAATTGAAATTAGCATATGTAGACAGTATTGGTTAAGTTCACGCAAATCAAATGCAAAATAAATCTTCAAGTCTTATAAGTGCCATCATTTCACCATGCACAACCTCAATGCCAGGGTTAGGGTTATAGTTTGTTTTCATGACATCACAGAAGGTCAAATTAACATGGCAAAAGTATATTTCCATGGTGAAATGACAGTGTTAAAAGGTTATGTACCCAATCTAGTACCTACATCTAGTACCTATAGTACCTACACTATATTGTGATATGAAATGTGTATTTTAAAGTATAAAAGGTTGTTAACATGTTGATATCAGTGAGTAAGGTAAGTTTTTACACTGATGTCAACAACTGTGACCAGAAAAAAGCATTCCACTTATCAGAATATTTTACTGGTAAGAGAGGAAGATATCAAAATGTTGGCATTGCGAAGTAAGATTAAGTACACCATATTAAAACGATTTGTTTTCATCATGAGCAAGCATTGCTTAAGAACTTTTCATTGCAACAGAGAAATTTAAGTGATCCATTTAATATTCATCCAAAGAAGCGAAGGACAAAATAGTTGCAGGTCCTTATAGAGTTATGAAAAACTGAAAAATCTACCTCCAAATGTAATTCCTAGTGAAAAACACTGCAGCACATGTGCAATTAGACTGAATGAAGATATGCCAAGTTCTGCACATACTGGAGGCTCTACTGAACCAAATGCTGGTATACTAAAGCATGAAAAGGAAGAATAATGGATACAAGTTCACCACAACAGGATTATATCAATGATGTTGATAGTGTCACTGTCAGTTCTGAAAAGGGCATTTTGCTTGTGGAATTAAATGGAAGAAGTCAATGGGGAAACAGACGCTTCGAAAACCAGCCCAGAAATTAAAAGATTGTATTGAGAAGACCTGCAAAGTTGAATTGGAGTCATCTAACTCAGAATTATATGAGAATAACAAAAAAGATATATGTTTGTTTCATGCCATGTTGGAAAAACTCAAAGAAATAATCAAAAGATCCACTTTTTATATAGAACGTATTCAAATTTTAACCCAGTCCCCCTTTACCACAGAAAGAAAAATAAAAGCATTTGGTGCCTTGAACCACTTAGTAATGTGGAGCAGAGCATATAGAAAAGGTAATTCTAGACGAGTGCACCACAAACAAGGGCAAAGCAATGTTACCTAAGCTGAAGCAAGGACTAGTTGAATGCGATCAAAACGATGAAAACAGTCAAATGTTTCCTGGGAAAAAAAGAAAAGGGAGAGTCAGAGTGCATGGCATGGATGATGAAAAATCCTAGAGTACTCTTCTAGATTACCCTTTTCTTTCTTCAATGCTTGGCTCTTTTTCACAAGGTGGTTTGAGACACCAAATTCTTTCATTGTTTCTATGGTGGTGAAGGGGGATTGGGTTAAAATTTGAACATGATCTATACAAGAAGTGGATCTTTTTTATATTTCTTGAAGTTTTTCCAACGTGGCACTAAAGAAGCATAAATCTTTGTCATTCTCATGATTCATCTAATGTTGAGGCAGATGACTTCACTTCAACTTGTAGGTATTCTCAATATATACAATATTTTAATTTATGTGCCGCCTTTTTAAACCTTAATTTCCTTTTTGACTTTTCTGTTGATAGATCCAAAGTGCCCATGTTTGACTGTTGTTTCATGCAATATTGCTAATGCATCATTTATGTCTACAAGCAAAATGCCCTTTTTAGAACTAACAGTGACATTATCAACATCAGATATCCTGTTGTGGTGAACTTGTATCCATTTGTTCCATTTCATGCTTTAGTACACCAGCATCTTGTTCAGCAGAGTAGTTTGTGTAGTATTTGGCATACTCTTCATTTCCTTATTCTGTCTAATCACACATGTGGTGCATTGCTTTTCACTAGGAATGACATTTGGAGGTGGACTTTTCAGTTTCTCTTAGCTACAAAGGACCTGCAATTATTTTGTACTTTGCTTCTTTGGATGAATGTCAAATGGATCACTACAATTTCTTTGTTGCAACAAAAACTTAAGCAATTCTTGCTCATGATGGAAACAAATTGTTTTAATATGGTGTACTTAAATTTTATTTTGCAATGCCAACATTTTCATCTTTCTCTCTTGCCACTGAAATGTTCTGCTTAGTGGTTTTTTTTGGTGACATGGATTGACATCAGTGTAAAAACTTAACTTACTCACCGATTTGACCTTCTGTGATGTCCTGAAATCAAACTGTAACCTAACCCTGGCATTGAAGTTGTGCATGGTGAAATGATGGCATTTAGAAGACTTGCTTTGCATTTGATTTGCTTAAGCTTAACCAATCCTGTCTACGTGTGCTAATTACAGTTCATTATCACTCAAACCAAAAATTTTGCACATTCCATCTTTTGATATGTTGTAGGTAACAAATAGGGCTACGATATCCAATGGTCATCAGCATTTTACAATTTGATCCATGGGGTGACTTTCAAGGTCAAAATATAGGTCAAAAGTTCATCACCCCTAAGTTTACCCAAATCACAAAAATGGTGCCAGATTTGAATTCTTGGCTTTTTCCACTTTTTATTGATACCTTACTTTTCCAGATTGGACCATTAGTTCAAAAGATAATGGTGTTTTAAAGTTGGGCGCCACCCCCTTGTATTCTCAATTTTCAAAAATTTAACCCCTGGTATCTCATAAACCGATCATCCAATCAATGAAAAATTTTAGATTTGAGGTTTAGGGGCCAAAACCAGCATGTCATGTATGCCAAATTTCATTAAATTCTGAAAGGGTAGGGTTTAGCCCATTGGGTGACTTGACATGGAATGACCCTTAGGTCAGCATTGGGGTTAGGGTTGAGGTTAGGATCATGAGCTTTGGAAAGGGGGACTTGGCCCCCTGGATTCTTTAAATTTCAATAAGAAAAGGCTGTTTCTGTGTTTTCCAAGGAGAAAAACAAATTTCACCACTTTAGTACTTTCATCTTTCATGCTGTACATGCATTTTAATTTCAGATTTGGAAGTGGCTAGGGAACCGCCTCACATGACACAGTTCGAATAATGTAGGCAGTTTATCACTCAAGCGGCGTTGACCTGGTAGTGTAACGGTTAAGTTTCAGTTCTACCATGTCAATACTTGTGGGTTTGCCTCTCTTCTAGGCGCCTTGCATTTTTGTAATAACGGGCACATTTCAATTCGTTTTGTGAGACCAGTTTTTCTTTATTTTTTTCAAAACCTTCCAAACTTTTGTTTTAGGGGTTAGTGTGAGGTTAACTTATAGTTACCTTATTGTAAGTTTGGCGTTAGGTTAGCATTAGGTTAGGGTTAAGGTCAGGTTTTAGGTTTAGCTTTTGCATTTACTATGTTTTTACCAAGCCTGGTGGATTCTCGTCGTGCGTTACGGTCACATTACAGGAGGTGGTCAAATAAGGTGTCAAATTTAAAGATCCACAGTCGGTTCTGTAGTCATTGCCTTTTGATTTTATAGCTTTATCGTTTAAGCATGTTGTTTCCACTGATAGTGCTAGACCGCACCAGATCTCAGGGCAGGTGTTGAGCAGATATTTGATTTTTTCGTCATCCATAACTGTCAGGCCATGTGTTCCATGGGGATACACAATACAAAAACGGATATCTGTCACTGTGGGTATCATTAACGGATGTGTGATGATGTAACTGGAGTTAAAAAAAAACAAGGTAAAACAACAATAAATGGAAAAGATATTTATTGTTGAAATTTAATATCAGCTTCCTCCAAACACAATCAATGCTTAAATACAGAGTTGTGATGGTTCTAATTTGGATTAATGGAAGTAGCTGCAGAAGTGCCTGGCATGACACAGTTTGAATAAAACACTAAGTTTTTTGTCACTCAAGCAGTTCTGTCATGCCATGTTAGTATAGATAGTGGATGTGTTTACGTCTACTGTCAACTGTGCCAATGGTTTTCGGTTCGGCCCTCATCTTGTTGACTTCCGTTTTGGTTGTAGGGTCAGTCTACCAGTCTGCAGATGTAAACACCAAAATTCACTGAATTTGCTATTTTTCAATAAATACGTTAAAATAATATTTTTAAATTCTGACGAACACTTTACAAAAACCAACCTCTACCATTATGAATCATTCACTATCCGATATCATTTGACATAACCCCAGTTACACACCCCTAATCAAACCCATGTTTCTCCTCAATATGCAGATGAGAGCGCCAGTAAGTGGCGCCATTGAGGCAAATAGATTTCTTGCCTGTGCAGAGCGCTTGCGAGTCACAATTGCTTATTGTCATCGTGAGGCGATTTGGAGCTAGAAGCTCGTTCCAATAAATTAAATCTTAGTGAACAGGTGCAAATTTGTCCGAACAGTTCAGCAACAGCTAATAAGTCATTTTTGTGATTGCACAATGTCTGAGTTGGGCAATTGGAAAGAGTGTACTAGAAGCAATCAGAATTGTGGAAGCATGTGTTAGTTAATGCTAGAAAGTGCAAATACTGTACGTCAGGGATGGGCAATTAGCGGCCCGCAGGCCACATGTGGCATGCCACAGCATTTGCAGTGGCTCGCAGAAGCATTCAGAAAATATCTTCAGATGTGAAATTTGTGTGAGTTTACATTATTACAATATTGTTTGCGCCGGATAAAGTTAACTTGCTCAAAACCAATTACATTAGCACCTTTTCTGTGTATCATTAATGTTTTTGTTTCATTTATTTTCCATCAAATTAAGACATACTGCCCTCCGCTAAGCGCGGCCTTTTCAAAGTAACCCCCGAGCCAATTTAAGACCATCTCTGGAAGCCCTTAAAGACGCTTTCATGTGACTATCTTGGAATAGTCCTTTGAAGTTTTCATTGTCATTGTCACGAAAATGTATCGGCAAACGAAACCTTTCACCAGGTTTTATTCAACTAAAAACACCAGCACACATCAACATTTGCAGCACAACACAACAACCGCCTTGTACGAAACTAAACACAATCTGATACCGACGTGCGATACTAATGACTAGGCAAAGCAATGCAATTCGACGCGGCATGTAATCAATAAGTGGAGTAATCAGTGCAGGCAACTGTGGGCATCAAAACTGTCGCACTCTCCCCCCTTTTAAATGATATAGACCAATCACCAAAACGATCAGGAGGTTTTCTTAATCTCGTAGAATGACGTAGGGGTTGCACATCTGCACGCGGCAGTGACGGAAATGAGTCAGTGCTGGGCGACAAAGAGGTTAACCCTTGCGATGGTGTAAGCATCTTAGCGGCAGGCGGAGGATAGCCACTGCAATCGGGTATGACATTCTCCACACTGCTTAGAGTCGTGGGATTGAAGGCGACGTCTGTTGTCAGCACTTCGGCAATTGTTTGAGACCTGGGAAAAGGCGGTAAGTCAGACGTAGAGACCATAGTTTCTTGGCCATCACTTAGATGTATTACAGAATACGTCTGATTGACCTCCAAGAGTTCAACTGGGTCGCATAAGGGGTTGGCCTTGTTTCGAACATGGCGACGTAGAAGAACAGGTCCTGGATGCAGTAACCACGAAGGGAGCGCAGAACCAGTCATGGCTTTGTGGGGGAAGCGTTCGTGGGGAGTTTCATTTGTTGTAAGACAAACAAGGGATCGGACAGCATGTAGAGTGGGCAGAACCGTTTCCCAGTGTTTTTCAGAAAGACGCTTACCATGCAGCAACAGTTTTATAGTTCGGCAGATAGTTTGGTTAGAGCGTTCACACTGGTTGTTCCCCTGTGGATGGTATGGAGTTGAGGTACTGAAGGAGATGCCATGAGTGGCAAGGAAGGACCTAGTTTCTCGAGATATGAAAGGAGCGCCTCTATCGCTATGCACGCAACCAGTAAAACTAAACAGAAGAACAACGACAAGCATTGCGTTACAGTGGACGACTTCAAATTTTGCACAGAAAAAACAAAATGCAAAATGGGAGTGTTCGTCAACAACAATAAGAAGATACGGATGAGGGCCGGACACTATGCCTCTTGAAGTCGACACTTACATGATCCCACGGACGCACAGCTTTAATCAAGGTTTGAGATTCAGGCTTAAAAAATTGCAGTTTTACTTCAGTGCAGGTATGACAATTTTGCACACGGTTTTGGTTTCTTCACTTGAGAAAAGTCAATTACGCTGACGAACGAAGTAATAAAAACGAGCATAACCTGGTTGACCAAGAGATTTGTGCATTTCGAGGAGAGATTCCAGGCGCAGCACTACACATCCTCAAACGTATCGGGCTCAATGTCGGGTTTATGTCGAATATCAAAGTTATATTGTCCCAGTTCCAGTCGCCAACAAAGTATTTTTGTGTTTTTATCTTGCCATGGTGACGCTGGTCAAAAATGAATGAAATGGCTTCTTGATCAGTGACAATAGTAAAATAACGTCCTTTGAGAAAATGTTGCCATTTACACACAGTTTCAATCACAGCAGTCGCTTCTTTTTCAAAAACAGGGTAGCGTTTTTCACAATGGCTAAGTGTGCGAGACACGAATGCCNCAGGTCGACCACCTTGTGACAGAACAGCAGCTATAGCATTATCTGAAGTGCCAGTTCCAATTTCGAAAGAGACGCCTGCTTGAATAGCGCCTTGGCTGACTTTGCCCAAATCACTCTTTAACTCTGTAAAAGCACATTCAGCCTCAGGACCAACAGGGAAATGAGATGCTTGTAATAAAGGTCTCGCCTTTTATGAAAACTTTGGGATCCACTTGGCATAGTAGACGAACATGCCACAAACTTGTTTGAGCTCTTTTGAAGAACTTGGAATAAGAAGGTCGAACAGCGCTTGGAGTCGTTCAGGATCGGGTTTTAAGTTGTGGTACGAAATGAGATAACCAAGCATCCTGAGCGAAGTCATGCGAATTTTCAATTTTTCTTCGTTTAAAGTAATGTTACATTCAGCCGCATCAGCATCAAGTAAGCATTTGAAATTTAGATCGTGCTCCTCGAACAATCACGCCAGTGACGGTCAAGTCGTCAAGGTATGAATATACTTTCTGAAGCTGATGCCTTTTCATGAAACAATCAATAGAACAAATTTAATCAGGCTCTACTGGCGCTAAAAACATAAAAACACGTTAAAAACTTGCCAACGTGACATCTGCCAAGGCTTAAAGATCTGCTTAAATGCGACGCACCTGCACTTCCGTGGAAATAATTACCAGCAAATTTTCGGTACAGCAATGGGCTCTCCAGTATCAGCTGTAATCGCGAACATGGTAATGGAGGACATAGAAACTCGGGCATTGAACACTTTTATATCTG
>JGI24159J19872_10009074_pt1 | contig 13038 bp, 7 predicted proteins | sample Ectturendosymbi4_FD_19872 | JGI IMG/M metagenome (IMG submission 19872) | reverse complement strand
TTTTTTTCAAATAAAAAAATCAGCTTTTTTTATTTAAATCAGATTTTTTTGATTTAATACATAGAGTGTGATAGTAATTTTTAATTTTAAAGAGTTTGTTTCAATATAACTTTTTTGTGTTTTGTTTCTTCTAGTACAGCAAAGTTCAGCTGAACTTCCATTCAAATTTATTTTGCACTTATGCATCACGCTTAAAGCAAATCAGTTCATAACTACCAGTGTACAAAACGAAATATTTCAGAATGACAAAACTCAAACTATCAGTTCATCAACTTCACTAACACTTATGACATGTTAAGAAGCTTGTGCAAAAACTACAAGCTTGCTAGCCTTTTTGGTGCGAAGTTTATTATTAAAATTGATTATTGTAACGTAGCTTTTAAATGTTGTTCTTTTTGCTACCCATGTTGCTCTTTCATAATGTTTGCCACCAGGTTTCAAATCAAGCAGATAAATTAGATCTTCTGGCGATTTTTTATTATTAGCTGACAAATTATCATGTTATCAATCATAGCAACTGTGAGGTCACATATTCTATGTCATTTACCTGCAAAAATGACATGTGGACTGAAATTACTAATCCTTGCAGACAGGGTTGCCAGATGACAATTTTAATAAAAAGCCAAACAGTGCTAGAAAGAGGCCAAACTGATTGTTTAAAGGTGAGAAAAAAGCCAAACTGTATTTGTGGTATTACCATGCTTTTGCCACAAAAAACATTTAAATCACAAGAATATCAAAAAAGTTATTTGAAATTAAGATTAAGTCTTGCTTGGCATTGTACTGGAGCTCATTATTGATGCTTCTCTGACTTTTCGTGGTTTGTGAGAATGCACACTTAAATAAAACAGTGCAACGGTTTATATACTGATCCATAGGCAGCTTTCTGCACCCATGTGAAAGTTATCTCCTATTCACTCCCGCACTTACGACCAGAAGCATTAAAGCCCTTCCACTTCTCAACGTTACTGTCGTATTTCTACCAAGGAAACACAGACCTGTTTGCAAGCATTGAGCTTGCTTACTTCCTATAAAAAATACACACTACACAGTGCAGCGAGTGCACGTATTTCCATTACGGGATATTGCAGAGGCACAAAACAGTTTGAATGAAAGTTTAGCTATTTCTAGTCAGGTTGATTTAAATCAGTGATAAAATAAAATAAAAATGAAGCAAAAATCATATGCAGTTTTGAAGCTTTCTGTGATTTGTATGATACATTTAATTGGTATTCTAATCGGTTTCACTTATTATTGAGGAAGGCAGAGACACAAGCAATGAAAGCAATCACAGTTTTATCAATCACCGCAATTGTGAGTTCACAGATTTTTGTCAACCAGCTGCAAAAATGATATGTGGATTGAAATCACTAACATTGCCGACTCGGAAGTCAGAACTGTTAGAATACCACAAGTTTTTATGTATAAGCTGGCATAAAGCAGGCCTGTAGCCAAGTTCTGAGGGCAAAATAAACTGTTTGGGGCCCAAGATTTTTGTTTTTATTACGATATATGTTTAAAACAAACTTTGCTAGGCACAAAAAAAATTTAGGGACACTGCCCTTGAATGCCCCCATAACTATATGAACCTGACATAAAGTAAAAGTAGTATCTAAATTCCAGGAAAGATGTAGGCTGTTGCGTGTAGTTTCAGAAAATATTGTCAGTCAGACTCATAATAACACATATATTATAGGTTTATACCATTTTATGCATGTAAGTTATACTTTTGCAAAAGCTCTGAACTTTTAAAGCTACAAGCAGATAAATTTGATCTTCTGGCGATTTTTTATTATTAGCCGACGTTTCATTTAAATCAATCAACCCTGCTCAGAACAGTGGTTGAGAACCAAAGGTATATAGCAGGGATGGGTAAATATGCCACAAAGTTTTCAGTGGCCCGCAGAAACATTCAGGAAAATCTTTAAATCTGAAATATCCTCCAACTCACCACAGTGAATGTTAGTGCCAAGCTAACTTGAACGAAGACTTGCTTCAATTTGCATTAGAAATTACAGCCATCTGCTATATGCATTACGTAGCCTTCTGAAAGTGGCCCCTGAGCCAAATTAATTGCCCACCCATGGTATATAGTATCAAAAATCTAGCTTAGACCATGCTTTTTTTCCAATTTGGCCAACTTTGAATCTGACTTAAAGGAAATTTCAGTTCAACTATATTTCTAAAGAATTAACTATACAACGTGGAAGTAGTTACTGGAAGATATAAGAAAACTCAAACCTGAAACTCAAAGTTATATCGTATATACATATATATGATGTTAACAACAGCTGTTTTGACACACAATGACCTTTGCTAAAAGCTAGTGAATATGATGGCAAGTTAAAATATTTTCAGCCTCATTAGCACACACAGATGTGATGTGTTTTCACCACTGAATTTATTGCAACCATTGACAAAAAGTAACCAAGATGCATGCATTATATAGCAATCATAAAATGCTAATACCAATGACATAACAATCAATCTTTTATGAGAAGATTCGTGCCTAAAATTTAGTTAAATTTGACAGATTTGACATGTAGATATCATTTAAATAAAACAAGTAATTTCATTTCAAAAATATGTTTTCAACAAGTTGACACTTTTGTTACCACACCACATAGATTAACATGATTAAGGTCACCAAAATTACCACATGGTGTAGGTCATAGTCCCTGGACTAAAAGTTTTGATCTGGTTATCAGCCACAATCTTTTCTTTTATAAGTACTGTTGCATTCTCTGAGCTGGCACAGCATTGAATGCGCAATACACCACGAATGTGATATGCGCTAGGAATATCATCTATATATATATATGCATGTGACGCAGCGCCAGATTTAGATGGTCGGGTACCTGGGGCCCAAGTGTGGTGGGAGACCCCATGTGCGGTTACAAAATGTTTAGGTAGGGGATGATCAATGAAATCACTAGTATTTCCACATATCATCAATATTTGTGACATAGCCTGAACTTGTGAAATCACATTGGTTAACTCAACTGTAACAAAACTTTATGATGCAACATGATATTTAACAATAATTTGTGATTTATGAAACTGTTGCAAAACCAATCGCTAGAAGCATCGCATCTTCTTTTTTCAAATATTTGCTTGATAAAAGTTTTGAAATTTTTTGGAAAAAGTTTCTGGGCAATCCAACGTTTTCACCATCTCTAAAAGCCAGTCCTCACTCAGCAATAAATTTTACGACAGAAACCAAACATTGCAGGCAGAGGTAATTTCCAATATTGTTCGCATTCATTGACCTGACTGTTTAGTTCTTTATCAATTCTTCATAGTGATTAATTTCATCTGCAACTAAATATAATCGTGGCATCCAGTGGCATAACTGACGGAGAGGCAAGGGGGCAAGCTGAATGTAAAAACTGGCCCCCTTTAATTGACATTTTGATATTTAGTATTCTTTGATTTGTTGTTTTTTTTGCGTTCTTCAGGGTGTTTTCGCTTTTTATCTAGTATGGACATCCACGACATACAGAGATTCACTATCATTTTTTGACCCTTTTCTGAGTTTTGGCTAGTGGGCCCCCCTACGGTGACCAGCGGCCCCCGTCAGCTCAGCTTTGCCCCCATGGCTCAAACCTCCAGTTATGCCATTGGTGGCATCTAGATGTTCCATTGAATGCTCGACGCTCCAGGGTGGCCAAAAAGTCCTCCACTTATGACATCACTCACAAAAAATCTGCATCCCCCAACCAAAAAATTTTTTTTGAGTGCAAACTACAAGACTTGCATCGTCTTTTGATGGTTTGACCAGGTCCGTAACCCGTACAGGAGCGGAGATATTCCCGTGCAAAGCCACCTGCGAATCAGCTGTTTTTTTGCGAACCGCTTGAATTAACCCAGACATCAAAGTGTTAAAAATGACTTTTCATCACAATGTGAAAAAGAACCTGTTTCATAATTCAACTAATATTCCTGCTTTTTTCCGGTGTATTGGCTGGCCAGAGGGCCCAGAGATCGATATTGTTGCCTCCAATGATAGCATCAGCCATCTCATCTATGAGGGTTTTTCAATGATACATCCTTGACGTGCTTGTGCTACAGCACTGCTGGTTGAACTAGTTTATTTTCATCGTTACGTAGATCTAAGTCTGTCACAAAATATTCTTCAATTTTCTGTCCTCAACAAATGATGCTTTGGACTTCTCAATAGTCCGAACTTGCTCATTAAAGCAACCAGAAACAATTGCAAATATCTTAATATCTTAAACCAACTTCGCTCAGATAATTTCCAAAAAACGTTTCAGAACATCAATTGGCTTGTGAATGGAGATGAAGTATGAATGCGAAGCTGGGTACGTTTGAAACATCCTTGGCAAGCTAGGATAAAGTGATAACCACCTGATGATGCTGTGAGCAATAAAGTTTTCGAACTCAGTATCCACAAAGTCACAAGTCTTTACACTCTCTTTTGCGAACTTTGTACATGCAACCCCACGCAATTCACTTAGCTTCAAAATCATTTAGTTCTGTTCTGAAAAAGTGATGGTTCTAGCAAATTTCTTCATTTTTTAGTATTACTGATTAGCTATATAACTACTACAAAGTACCACACTAAGCTATGCACAATACACTGATCATCGTATCATGGTTCATCAACAAAGCTACAACAGAACCTATAATGTGAGAAGTCCGCGCTCTAATGCCAAAGTCATTGAGATATTGAAAAGATTTTCCACTGTTATGTAACGATTAATGTAAAATCATTCTCGCCTTTCAAGCTAAGAATTAACTCAATCAAAACACTTTTTTAGACAACCTTCAGGCCCTCCCATAAACTAAGCTACGCCACCAGTTCGTATCTCGTTGTAGTTGAGTAGGGATAGCTTACTGCATGTAAATACAATATATCACAGCCAGTGACGTAACCGACAGTGGACAGAGCAGCGAATTTCCCCCCTGGCAAGGTAATTAAAAAAACGGTCTCCCACTAACTTATATTTCGGTTGTAGCATTCTTGTGGTTTTCAGTACGTTGTTGTTTTCATGTGTTTTTCAGATTATTTTCCGGTGATTTGGGTTTTAGGTTAGCCATCCACATCCGGATTCACCATCATTTCTCAAGTTTTTTTCTGAGTTTTGGCTAGTGGACCTTGCACAGTAGCCAGTGGGCCCTTTTTCTAAGTTTACCACCGTAGCTCAAAACTTAGTTACGCCACTGATTATATCTATGTAAAATACAAAATGTAAAAAGGAAGATATTTTGATATTTTTGAATGTCTGCGGAGAAATTATTTCATTCCTCATGAAAAAAGTAAACATGCATTCCAAAAAGAGGACGTATGGTAGCCCTACTGGCCCTTAACCCAATGCTACTCACTTGCGACCTGTGCAAATCTAAATAAGGCAGACGCAAACTCTACCAGTAACGAATATAGACGTAAGCTAATGCATTCTACGTGGCTTGGCCTTGCATTCACTAGATTCAGATACCTGACCGACTTTCAAAAAAACAATAAGTGTAATAGTTGTTTCGTCACAATATCAAATAATATTCAAGTGAAATACTGCAGTCTCGACGGCCGATAATTTAATAGCGTCTTCAAACAAACTTTCCTCGCTAATAAGAATGACTAAGTGGCACGAACATGTCGTACATATGGCTAAACACATGAACATGGTGGGGAGCCCCTGTTTGGTAGGGAGCCCTGAGCTTGGGCCCCCCCTAAATCTGGTGCTGATGTGGCGTGATCCAACAATAATAAAGTGAGCACTGCATGTAATCTCTATTTTTGCTTGCTGTCACAGTGTGAAGCTTTGCATGCTAGGACCATCCAATCGCAACATATTGCATATGTAGACTGTGAAGAGAAAAATTCAGTGAATGGGAGAATCACGTTTCTGGTTGACTGCCAAATACGATTTTTCCAGGAAAACCACCTGGTAACACAAAATGTTACGGAAGTTATGATCTTTGCTTGGCAAACATAAATTGCATTTGAAGCTTTCATACAACTTTCACTTCCACTTTTTGTTAGTGTCCTGGTTCAATACTTTAAATGTAGAAAAATTATGTTTTAGCTTTTTTACTAATGACTTTCTTAGCACTGAATACAAGGGCTTGTGTTCCTTCTAATTAACCATGTTAGTTCCATCTGCACATATACATTTTTGTTACCACCACGTAACTATGCACATGTTCTCGTAATTGTGTTTCTGGCTAGAGCCATGTTTCTTGTTTGCTTAAGTTCTACCCTGTTGCAATTGTCTAAGCAACGGATTTAAGCAAACTACAAACAAATGTGAGTTTTCTAGAACAAGGAAACATTTCAATAATGTACCAGATTATTGAGGACTGGTCAGCGGCAACAGTGCCACCAGCGTAGGGATGTACCACCACCACAGGGGTTGATTTGATTTAGAAAGCAACTGTTTGTACCTCCAGCATAGGGAGTTGATTTCGAAAGCAACTGTTTGCATCACCAGTGTAGGGGTTGATTTAGAGCAGCAGTGGGAAACCTATTTACTATCATGGGCCACATAAATTGTAGATTATTGCTGGCGGGCCACAAATACCAATTGATTTTATCCTAAAATTCTACCTTCATCTTACTATGAGGGATGGAGGCTTCTTATGACATCCTACCTTAAGTACCTGCTTATAATGGAGCTTCCTTTTGATGCGATTTTGTAGTCTAAATTGGGAAAGAAAAATTCTGATGTGGGCTTTCTCAAATGTTCACACAGGTTCCCCACTCACTGATTTAGAAGGTGACTGTTTGTACCACTAGTGTAGGGAGTGGCTTTAAAAAGCGACTGCTCATACCATCTGCATAGGGATTGACTTAAACTGTCAGCAGTTTGTACCACCAGCATAGGGAGTTGATTTAGAATGCAACTGTTTGCACCACCAGCATAGGGATTGATTTAGAAAACAGCTGTTTGTACCACCAGCCTAGGGATTGAATTAAAAAAGTGGTAGTTTGTACCCAGTGGTGTGTGTATAAGGGAAGGCAAGCAATGCACTTGCCTCGAGCCCACTTGGTGTTATGCACAAAAATTTTCCTTATTTCTGGTGATAAACTTATTATCCACTCATATGGTGCACTGCAAAGCAGATCATAACTAAGTACTCCACTTTCAAAGGCCCCCATACAGAAACTGCAATGTGCAGGTAATTTGCTTTCACAGGGCCTTCCAACAACAACTGCAATTGAAGGTAATGCGCCTTCACCGTCCCCCAACAGCCACTGAAATGTGTAAGTAATCATGCAAGTACCTTGCATTTAAAGGGGGCCCCTAAGAGCAACTTTAATGTATAATTACCTTGCTTTCAAAGATGCCACCAACAGTATGCTTTTAAAGGGGCCCCAAAAAGCAATTGTAATGTGTAAGTACCTTGCTTTCAAAGGGGCCCCCAACAACCACTTTAATGTGTATGTGCCTTGCTTTCAGTGGCCAACAAACTATAATGTGGAAGTACTATGCTTTCAAAGGAGCCCAAACAGCAACTTTGTAGGGAATTTTTTATTATTGCTATTGCGCTGCAAAAACTGTTAATAAGTAAGGCTGCATTCATGCTCCTTATCAGGTATCCAAAATGGCATTTTTTGAGTATTATGAGAAGGCTACTCATTTTTTCTACAGATATTTCAGGTATTTTAGGTGGTCTGAATTTAGCCCATGCTTGAAGTCACAAATGATTTGAAGCTTAACTAATAAGTGGTTGGTTTAAGCAGGGCTTCAAAAAATGTAAATTTCCCGGGAAGCTTGAAGCGACTTTCAGAAAAGTGGTTTTAATTTGCTAGTGGTGCAGCATTTGAAGTGATTGTGGCGTCGTGTTTCAAACGTTGATTGTTACGGCCAGTTCAGTGGTGGCGAAATCGTATTTTAACCGATCCAACCTGTAGAACGATATTCAGACGGTGTTAAAAGTTTCTGTTGGGTGAGCGTTTTATGCATGCATTTTTTTAGGCGCGAGTGTTCAGTTACTGGAGTGAGCTTGTCAGTGGACTCTGATTTGGGTATGAGTACTGTATGAGCATTTTTGAATGGGACTACAATCTGGAATGGCATTCGGAATGCAATACCATTTCGATTGGTAACCCAGTAAGGCAACCATTTAATCAAAGCAGCCGTACAAACAAGTATTAACAATATGAATATATTCAAAAGCTTCCAGCTGATATTAGCGCCACCGTCCACTCTGCCATCTAACGCAATGAAGTCTGCTCACACAAACGCACGTAGTTTTAAGGACGTGTTGGCCTCAACGTCCTCTGAGTACATGTGTCATTATAGCAGCAACATTAAAACTAACAGCTTTCCGCCACCATTACAAGTCTACGACACGTGACCAGGTTCACCAAAAAAGGCAGACCTTGTCTCAAAAAAAGGCAAAATAAGCCATATAGCAGTCTTAAGACATGCAGGCTACACATACAGTAAGACATGCATAACCACACAAAAATAGATATTAAAACTCGTCAGAAACATCGATAAAATGCAATTCAGATTTTTATAAGCAATTTATTTCCCTGTAAATACACTGTCGTACATTTGTTTCTTATTAAATACATCAAAAAATTTTAGGGCAACAATAAAATCTTTGCAATATTCTTTGCACTCTGCATAGTCCTAGACTCCCGACAAAAGATATGTGTAACGTACATGCAGCTTAGACAATGTTTAGCCAGAGCCAAATCTTCCAGACTGAAAAAAACAAAAAAGAAAAATTCAGATTTTGACTGGTATTTTTGATTTTCAAAAAAAGCCTGAAGTTCAAAATTTGGTTTCACAAAGGCCAAATTGGCAACCCTGCACACAACCAACGACTGCATGAGACCGCTATTGTTAGGTAGGGATAACTGTTGCATCACAAGGCCAGGTATTGGACCACTGTGACTGAGCGAGGAAAATTCGTACAGTCCGTTTTGAAGTTTTCTTGCAATTCCTAGCGTATTATTTCATTTTACTTGACTTGCAGCTGATTAATTTCCCGCGAGCATGAACGATTTCCTGGGAAGCTCCTTCCTGATTTCCACACTTTCTGCAGCCCTGGGTTTAAGGTAGACTTGCTAGATCAGGTTTTTAAGGTGTTTTAGGGACCCGATTCAGGTCCCTAGAATCAGAGAAATCGGGTTCCTACAAGTCCATACCAGGTACCTAACATTTTCCTTAAAAAAAACTGCGCTAGATGATGTTAAAGTTTTCTTGCCAGCTCTAAGCCAGTATAACTTGAACCGTTTTTTCTTAGCACAGATTTAATCAATTGTGAAGGCTACTTGCTAGAAATGTTTGTGGTAAGGTATATGGGGAATTATTTCCTACTTTTGCACATTTTTCAAACAACTAGTGTCAATGCAAGCTGAGGGCAGCCTTGACTTATCCAGCCTCAAAGCTTTCCAAAACATGTCTCAGGTTGAATCCTTTTGTATGCTATGTTCTTGTAATTAAAAGGATGAAATTTGAAACAAATTTAGTGTTTCAATTTTTCTTGGTTGTTGTTTATGGTTTCATGGATTCCCATAAAGACATGAATGTGAATAAATTCAGGATACCAACTACCAAGCATTTTTTCGAAGGGGGGAAGTATGAAACTTTCAAAGGGCGAAACTTTGTATAGTTTATTGATGGTGAATGCAGAGAAACGGTGCACAAAAATAATGAAGTAGTGATGCCAACTTGCTATTGCCTAACGTTTGCGTTGCCAGCCTTGTCTCCTCAACTTTCAGTGTTTATAAAATTGTGTAGCCTATCATGAACACCCTTTTGCATTTTCTCCATCAGCTATGTCAGTCATGCCATAATCTCAGGAACGTATACTTTGGTGGCCATATCTTCGGCTTGATCAAATGTGCTTATCACAGTTGGCTGAGTATGATGACATAATTGGAGGGCCCCCCTTTTTAGTCTTGCCTTATCCTCCCCAACCTTAAACCTACCACTGTTTGTACCATCAGCATATAGCTGGCAAATGCTATTACCCAAATAACACTATCCAGCCAGGTAAAGAAACAATTACAGTAATGTTACTAATTTAACAATTTAAATTGCTGGATGTGTGCATTGCTATTTTTGCTTTGCTGCAGTTACCACACTGAAAACAGCCAATGATGCATTTGGAAGCGCATAGTGATTGTGACGTCTAAATGTTTATGGCACAATCATGATGGGATTGTTGTCAGATGCTACAGAAATCAAATGTTTCTGGTGTTCAACCATATGAAAATGACTAAAAATTGAGTAAGCTGCAAAAGCCCTGTTTATTTTAATCCGCTTTCAACATATTTGTGCGATTCTACATTTTCCTTTCTATTTCATTCAGTAGGGTATAAAGACCTGGCATTTGGGGACAGTCAAATAGGGTAGTGCCAAAAAGGTCTTCACTTCTATACTAAAGGTTGTCTGCAACAATTGTTGGGTATCACACAAAAGTGGTCACCTTTTTATAATCCAAGACAGACCCATAGCCACTAGCCAAGTTTTGGGGTTTAGGTGAGCAAAATACATTTTTAAGGGCACAAGGTAAAGTTTTTGTTTTTATTATAAGTATAAAACAAATTTTTCAGGGCACACCAAAATTTGGGGAAGAACAAAAAAATTTAGGGGGCATTAGCCCCAAATGTCCCAACAGTTTGGGGATTGAATAGAATAGCAGCGATTTTCACCACCATTGTGGGGAATGAGTTTAAAAATGGATGTCTATACCAACAGCATGGGGATTAAGTAGAAAAATGTCTGTTTATACCACCAACATGAGGATTGAATTGAATAGCGGTTGTTTGTATGACCAGCACAGAGATTTGTTTTTTAATTCAATAGTGGCGGGTGTACCACCAGTGTGGGGATTCGGTTTAAAGGTGTGTGTTTGTACCACCAATACACAGGGCTTGATTTTAAAAGTATATGTTTGTGCCATACAAANTTGATAAACACTGATATTGAAGTAAATGTTATTCAGAAAAGCAATAAGGTGCATCAACCGAATGAAAGAAGATTACTAAACCAGTTTAAATTGACTTCAGGATAAGGGGATCCACCACTGTAAACCTTCCTTTAGACCAGCGTTTCTCAAAGTGGGTTCCACGCAACCCTAGGCAGTGATTATACAGAAAAGACATCACACCCACAATTGGACAAAAAGCTAACCAAATGCAAGCACCTTGCTTTAATGGACAAAAACAAACTGAAGGATCATCTGTGTTTTTTTATGTTAGCCATGGAAATCACAACAAGTGGTCCCAGCTATTTCACACACTCACACTGGCAAAAAATAAAACTTTCTCACTGAATCAAAACCTTAACCTGACATGTTCCAACTATGGCGCTTTCATCATGTGTGGCAAAAATGTGATATGCATTCAACAGTACATTGGCCAAACACAAACAGCAAACAAATTTTCCATGCAATGGTTAGAACGAGCACTGAAATACATGCTGGAAACCAAATAATAAGGAATAGTGATTACAATGATAAAATGGCTTTATTAAAGCAAAGCGCCATGCGATGCATTGTTTCATGACACTCTTAAACAACACCACACCAGACGCTATAGCTCTCATCTGTTACCTTTCAAGAACAAGATAGTTTTTAACTACAGTGTATCTGCATGGCTGTGAACATAAATGGCGTAGCAAGCTTAACACACACATTAATATTCAAAGAGCATCATGATCTTTGCTCATGTAAAATAATTTTGGAAGTGGCTACAAAACCACCCGTGGATATTTCGAACCTTATTCGACTGTACTGCTTTGCATGACACGGTTCGAATCGAATAAAACGCTCAGTATATCACACAAGTGGCGTCATCCTCATAGCATAGCAGATGCGTTGTGGGTCTGCTGTGCTAATGGTTTTCGGTTAGGAACTCACCTTGGTTACTTTTGTTTTGGTCTGTAGTGACTGGTTGCACATTTGAATTCATGGGACCAGTTTTTCTTCACTTTTTTCAAAACTTTCCAAACTTCAGACTTAGGGGTTAGCGCTAAGGCTATGGTTTGTGTTTGGATTAGGTTTTAAGACAACGGTGCACAAGCTGCAGTCATACGGCTGCATGCAGCCTTCAATAACTAAATTTGTGGCCATCCACATGTAATTTAAAATACAAGATTTTGCAGTCGTGCTGGCATATATTGATGCAGAACAAACACAAGGCAAGAAAATCAATCGTCACGACGCGTAACAATCTTGAAATTTTGACATTTTATTATACTTTTAAGCACAAGTAAATGACATATACTAGATAAAACCTATTCCTTAATTAAATATATCTCATGAACATAACTTGAACTCATTGGCGGCTGTACTTCATATAAATAAAAGTAATGCGGCCAGCAATAGCAAAAGGTTGTACACCTCTGGTCTAGGGCTTACAATTTACATTTGGCAGTAGCTACAGTACAGACCATCGATGCATCTTTAAATTTGAAACCTTATCAGACCATCGCTTGCAATGTGACAGTAATGCATGACGAGAATGCAGTAGGCTTTGTAGAACGTACTAAACGTAAAAGGTAAACCTTAAAAGGGTCATTCCATGTCAAATCACCCAAAAAAAAGACAATTCTAAACCCTACCCTTTCAGAATTTAATGAAATTTGGCATACATGTTGGTTTCAGCCCCTAAACCTCAAATCTAAAATTTTTCAGTGATCGGATGATTGGTTGCCAAGATATGGGAGGTTTATTTATTGAAAATTTTGACAAAATAAGGGGGGGCGCCCAACTTCAAAACCCCATATCTTTTGAACTAGTCGTCCAATCTGGAAAGTAAGGTATCTTTGAAAAGGGGAAAAAACCAGGAATTCTAATCTGACATCATTTTTTATGATTTGGGTAAATTTTGGGATAATGACCTTTTCTTGACCTATATTTTGAACTTAAGATTGACCCCGTGGATCAAATTATAAAATTCTGATCACCATCTGATATCATAGCTCTATTTGTTACCTACAACATATCAAAAGATGGAATACATAAAATTTTTCATTTTTGAGTAATAACAAATTAAAATTAGCATATGTAGACAGTTTTGGTTAATATCACGTAAATAAAATGCAAAGCATG
>JGI24159J19872_10009072_pt1 | contig 13039 bp, 3 predicted proteins | sample Ectturendosymbi4_FD_19872 | JGI IMG/M metagenome (IMG submission 19872) | reverse complement strand
TTTATTTAATAGTACACTGCATTATAAGCATGCCCTACAAACAAAAAGGTAACGTCTAAACGACCGTATCCAGTTTTCACCTTAAAGACTGAAAAACTATACTTCGGATTCAGTTTTGTGACAGATACATATAAAACTGAACTAGAGATGTTCACACGACCATCAACGTGGGTGAGCGTTAAGTAACTAGGCTAGTTCCGTTGTGCAAGGGGTTGCCTGTTTGGGTCATGGTTGCAGAGTTGGAGTCACAACGAGTTGGAGGTTTTTGGTTGGAGCTCAAGTCGAAATCCTAACAATAACAGGAGTCAGTTTTATAGTCGGATTTTTTGTCTGACTCCGGAAGTCCATTTGGATCATATTTTACATCACACTCCTAAGTGGGAATTCCAGTTAAAATGGTACAATTTCCTGTGAAGCTTTTGTTAAAACATAATTCTTGCTGTGCACCATGATTTGTAGGCCTAATGATTGCTAGTTCACTACACAAATGTTGATAGCCAAACTTCATTCACTTTACGTTAAGGAATCGGAAATTTTAGAAAGGTCTGAGTCAGTGGCATAACTGATGGGGGAAAAGAGGGTGAACCGCCCACCCTGGCAAGCCAAATATAAAAACTGGCCCCCCTTTCGCTGAAATTTTGATATTTAGTATTCTTTTGGTTTTCAATAAGATGCTTTTTTCAGTGATGATCGGAGAGTGAATTTTTACTATCTGATTTTATCCTATTTTTGAAAAATGATATCTGTATCCGATCCGAATACTGTTTTGGTTGAAATCATACTATCCGAAAGTGCATTGTGATGCACAACATATACTTTTTGTGCTGTGTCTATTTTGCCTTGTGAAGCAGATTACCAGTTGGAGCTATTTTGCTTTTAACTGAACACGGTTGGTTGACGTCGTCACATGACAAGCTTGGAACCCATGTCTTGCTTAATTGACCATGACATCTGTAATAGCTCAGTCCCATGCATTGGTGATGGTTGTCATGGTATCAGGGCTGGCAAGCAGTTAACACAGCTTCTTGTTTGAATTAAGTGAACTCCAGGCTAAACCCTAACTCTAAACACTGAACCACTAAACTTAAAACTTGACCCTAAACCTTGATCATAAGCCCTGATCCTCTACCTTAATCACAAACTCCCCAACCAATTGTCTCTGCAGATTGTGATTGTCACATGACCACTTCAAACAATTGTGTTCAAATGAAGGCAAAATAGTCCCAACACAAGTTTTGCCTGATGAAGCAGATTAGGCACTACCTGAATGCGTTGTGCAACTTTGGGCCCTGTCATGTTTATAAACAGGAAGTTTGACATATCTTCCAAGCTTGACATCGCGTAACCTAAGTACTTTTCCTAGTCAATTGCATTGAAAACAAGCTGGAATTTTGCCACACAGTCCCGTCGCCACGGGGATCTTTGGTGGGCTTAACCCCTCCGAAACAAAGCTCCAAGCCCACCAAATTTGATTATGAAGCGCTATAAAAGTCCTTATTCAAATTTCAGAATGTCTAGCCCCACTGCACAAATGTAAAGCCGCCCTGTATAAAGCCCCACCCCCCACTCCACTAATGCAAAGTCCCCCCATAGACTTTCTGGCGAGGGTTCTGTTGCCACACCAGGCTTTTCATTAGCCATTTCTTTGGTAACAATGCTTAGATTTCAACACTATCCACAAGTTCACGTTAATACTTTCATTTATTAATCCTACCCATTGTTGCTCGTTAACCAAACCTAACTACACAGCAATGTGTTGCAGTTGACTGCATCGCCTTGAACTACTGAGGCAAGCACAAGAGAAAGATATCAATTCGGGCATTAACTTACAGGAAAGCAACCAACAGCAATAGAGCTCCCTCACTGAATTCACTCTACTATTACTAGTTTGCACTATCATTATATAGGGATAAGAAAATTATGATAATTCGCTTGTGGTGACTATCACAGTGACTTGGTACCCATGGGCGCCATCTAGTGGTGACCATTCATTTGCATGTGGCACCATCTTCTGGCTGCCACATCACTTCCCTCTCCATTAGCTTGAAGTTCTATCACTTATCATCCGCACTTTAACACTCAATTTACAAGTTCGACCCTCACCCTTTGGTTCAAGACGATCTTCAATGGAGGATATTATTGAGTGGGGCTTATGGCTTTTCTCTCAGGTCCCTTATTAGGCGCCATTTGTTGCAGTTGACTGCATCGCCCTGAACTGCTGAGGCAAGCACAAGGGAAAGATGGCAATTCGGGCATTAACTAACAGGAAAGCAACCAGCAGCAATAGAGCTCCCTCACTGAGTTCACTCTACTACTACTAGGTTGCACAATCATTGTATTGGGATAAGAGAATTACGATAACTCGCTTGTGGTGACTGTCACAGTCACTTGTTACTTATGGGCACCATCTAGCAGTGACCATTTATATACATGTGGCGCCATCTTCTGGCAGCCACAAATGTTTGTCTGCACACCAAAATAACATATAAAACAATACACTGGTCGAATATGTGTCATTTATATTGAAATGACTGACTAAATATTCAGTCTAACAAGTCAATGTCACAAAACAACAATTTTGCATATCACGTAGGCGGCAGACCATAAGTGTGCATGGACTTGAGTTTGGTCATTTTGGACACGGACTCTCGCCGGGTCCGGCAGGAACCGGATGAAGGTTTTCTTAACAAGAACCGAATCCGGTCTGGATTTGGATTTTGCAATTTGCTGATGAAGATTGGTTTGTGAGGCTGAGCTGTGCGTATAATTACTAATTACGTATAACCTGCTATTGTTACTATAGTTTTACAAGTCTTCCAGAGTGATCCACGCACTGACAGAAAAGTAGACTACGCAGTTGCAATGCATGAGTGATTAATGCACATGTTATTTTCATGGCTGCGTGATGTGCCAGTGTAATGACCAGTGTTGCCACCGCTGTTTTTTCACTAGATCTTGGGTTTTTCCTGCTTTATCTAGGGTACTGAGGGTTTTATTGAAAATATGTTTTTTTTACTCTGGTCAAGTTTCAGAAATGGGAGTGGCTCTAAGATACGGCTGTGGATCTTGACATTTGAAAACTTTTTCATACTCCACCTGTGACGTAAGTTGTAGTTGACTGCATCGCCTTGAACTACTGAGGCAAGCGAAGCATGGCATTTACTGATAAGCAAGCAAACAGCAGTAGTGGAGCTCCCTCAACGATTTCACTCTTTACTTTCACTAGTCACCACATTCATCTATCAATCGGGATCGCAACCATAGCAACAGGAGATCACCCATCAAGTTCATTCGTGTATTACTAGGTTGCACTATTATTACATAGGGAGAATGAATCACGATCTTTAGTTTGTGGTGACTACTATCACAATGACTTGTTCCTCGAGTGAAACCATCTAGCGATGACCATTTATTCACATGTGGCGCCATCTTCTGGGCGCCACACGTAACAGTTTCGCACGACGACAGTGCAGTTACAGCACTGCACTGCAGTAGGCAGCCTAATAGGCTTGGTAGAAACGAACGAAACGTGAAAGATGAACCACAAACCTAAACTTAACCCTAACCTAACCCTGATCCTAATCTTAACCTAATGCTAACTTAACGCTAACCATAACCCTACACTATGACTAAGCTAAGTTTAGCTAACCAAACTTAACGTTAACCTAACCCTAACGAACATAACCCTAAGTTAAGCTAACCTAACGCTGTCCTGTCCCTAACCTAATACTCATCCCTAAACGTAATACCTTAGCTTAAAAAAAGTAAAGAAAAAAAGTCAAAGAAAAAGTCGGCAACGTGAAATTCGAACCGAAAGCCATTGGCATAGTAGCCGTAGCGCATAACCGTTACACTATGCGCTCCACATAGTTTGAATGAAAAACTGACCCTTTTTTTATTGCGTCAGGACAGCTGTATCCGTAGTCATTTCCTTTAGAAATGCATGTTGTATTACTGCATTTTCAGTTTAGGAATACAGTAGTTTACAGGCTTAAGATAATGTGCAGAATCAGTAGCCAAAAGCCAGTACAGTTGAGTAGGGCTAGGCTTCACCAAATTGTATGAAACATTATATGGTTTACAGATTAAGCACTACCTAGGCATAGGTCAGCACTCTAATCTATTGCTGATATGTCAAGGGCTGCTTGTTCATGATTTTTCAATGTTTTATGTTTAGTTTTGAAGATGTTATGATTGAGAATCTCCTCCTTCTTGCGGGCGCATTGTGATATGAATGTAAAATTTTGAATGTTAAATTAGTAGTCAAATATAGCAATGAATACAATGGTTATGGTGAAAAGAAAACTGTAAGACCTTGAATGTTGTCCAGGGGTGTAGTGTCAGTGAATGCAAAACATGCAGTGCATGCCCTGTTTTCAATGAAGAAAACCTGATCACTTCAAAATTTTGAATGAAGTTTTAAATGACAAACACAAAGAAAAGTAAAAAACACAAACTCCTTGTAAAACTTCGTTGTCAAAGTTTTTTTCCAATAAAGTTTGTTATCGCAAAAGAACTGTTCAAAGGTGCTTAGTTTTGCTAATATATTCCGTAAAAAAAATTGAGTAATCACGCATGCAGAACGGGAAAACCGCATGCAAAATCTGCGATTGAATGCGTGTGTGCAAAAAAAATGTCAAAACTAATTAAGTTTTTGTTAGAAATATGCAAAGGTTTTGAAGCTGAATAACCTTTTTTGCTAATATGTTGTAGTACAAATTTTGTACTTTTCACAAGTGTTTGTGTAGTAGCGAAATTTTTTATTTTGGGGTGCCTGTAAATTTACTTTCCGTAAAAACTGCGAAATTGCTATTACTTACAGTATAGTCAAGGCATGCACTTGTATGGCGCAACCGACCTGGAGATCTGAATGTAGTCACATGACCGCTGTAGCTCTGTGTTGTATTTGCAGACTGCAAGGAAGGGGCAATTTGGAAAGATAACGTTTCAACTTGCAATTATATCATATGAGAACAAAAATTGGAGCTATGATGGGAAAGTAGCTATTGGGATAGCGTAGCAATTAGGCAAGGTTTAGCCCGGCCCCAAGCGTTTACAAATGGAAGAGGTAGTCTACTAGGTGCATATTCTTAACTAACTAGCCTAGCTAAGCCAACACCGGACTTGTCTTGTTGAAGCTGGTAGGCTAAAGCCAAACAATGGTTTTCTAAGGAAATTCAACCTAAACCTGTATGAAAAGTTCAACTGATTCTGTGGAAGCATTTCAAAATATTTAATTTTATTGCTGACTGTGCCGTGTCTGCTTATTTTCTAACAAAGATAGTTCAGTGAAGGGATCAGCACAATCAGTGACAATCAATGCAGGTCGATGTAAATAAAATAACTTGAATTGGCTAAAGGCTACAGATACTGGATGCCATGATACGACTGATTCACATTTGACAGCTTCTGTAGCTCACAACACATTTGGTCAAACCAGCATTAATATGTTGATGGACAATTAAAAAGTGCAATATTAGACTTCAAAAAAACACTTTGAATGACCATAGGATAGGCTACTGTACGTCCTAAGTGCCTTTTTGAGGCACTTTGTTTAATAAACGTGCTTGCCAAAGTATGTAATGTGCAAGTTGTGAGAATTGACAGTTGATATTACTGCCTTTATTGTAATGTGCAAGTTTTGAGAATTGACAGTTGATATTACTGCAGATGGCATGTGTGCCAAAAGAATAAAAATTATGTATTTTTTGATCTTCTGCTTCCAAAGTTTTGTGCAGTTTAGTCCTGATCTAAGTGCTGCAGTGAATCCAGTAGTCTAATTGCTTAGACAGGTGTCATGCATGGCAGTAGTTAATAATTCTTTCCGCCTTTGGCCTAACTTTGATGTTATGAGATTTCAATCATTCAAGGTGTGCAAGCCAAATGTAGGTTCAAAGTACTGTTGTTTAAGTTGTTAGCCTGTCATATGTACATAAATCTGAATTGCTTGTGAAGTGTATGTGTTTTGTATATTTCTCATGTTTTGATCTCATGGTGAATATGTTGTTGTGTGAACAAGTTACCTTTTTATATAGAAGATATTAATTTCCATATATTTTGTTTGGTTAAGTTGACTAGTGCTGTGGTCATTGCTTCTTGATAACTTTCTGTTCTAGAATTTTGGTTACTTACATTTTGGCTGTTTCAGCCTGGTGGTGTCAGTGCCATAGTGCACCTAGATTTAGTCACAATATAATTAAGACCTGGTGAGTGATTCAGAAAACCTCCAGAACGGGAGTTAAAAATATGGTTATTAATCTTCTGCTTGAACATGTGATTGTCAGAGTGAATGACATGATAAAGATCTTTTTTAAGTCCAAGTAAACTTCATGTCACTGCCATGTCAAATTATAAATAAACTGGTGCATGTGTTGCAATCAGAAATGTCTTAGAGTAGTGTTTCATAGTTTATCCAACCCTCCGGACCCTTATTTCTGAGCTTGATGGTTATTTCAGCAACTGCTCAGAAAAAATTTTTTTTCAGGATGCAAAAGAATTAAAATTGAATTAAAGGGTTGCAATGTTCCAAGAGAGATTGCCCACACTAAGTAATCGGTGCATTAAAAGTGCCAAACTTAGGCAAACAAATTTTAATTAATTCCTAGGTGATTTTGTTACGAAGAAGGCCAGGAGAAAAATTATTTTTAACTGTTTACTGTCCTCTGTTCAGTCTTGCTTGATTCAGTGATTGTAGCATTTTGTACAATTTTCAACAATGACAGCATAAGGGAAGTATAAAACACTCCCGTCACCACGAGGATTCCCTCCAAATTGAAATATGAAACATTGCAACCAGTGGAGATTTTATCAAATTTTCAGAATGTCAAGCCCCCATGAGCAGATGTAAAGCCCCACATAGTGAAGACTTTTGCCGACGGTTTTAGTTTAAATCTCATATGCTTTCGCACGACTGTTTCGTTGCGACTAGCATTCGATTCATAGCAGTTTGAAAAATGAAAAAGCGTGCGAACCATGAACCTACCAGTTGCAACCATTTGGGTGCATTTTACTTGATGTGTTTTGCTCATGTGTGTGAGATTTTTACATTCGTGGTAAGCGAGTGGCAACATGTTCCACACGTTGCGCTATCCTTATGCCGCCACACATATGTGTAAGGTCTTGTTTCTTTGAGTACAGATAAGAAAAATCAGATGTGAAACTTATGAAACCGTAGGCCATGTGTTGTGTCAACTATTTAACCAAGACATTTCCCGTTGGTTTGCCTGCAAAAATTGGTTATCTTGTTCCTGCCAGGCAAGTACGATTTCAACAATTCCGTGCCATTGAACGCTTTTGCGTCGAAGGCAGCAACAAGTGCAGTGATCGTGGGGCACTATAGTAATGCTTTCGAATTTTTCATTGACCATAGGCTACTTTTAGAGTGTCCACATCATCATTTTTGGCTAAGCTTAAACTGAAAAGCGCTTTTCCGTTTATCCTCGCAACAATGTGAGAGGGGGCCTCACACGTGGATTAGCCTAGGGCCTCGCATCAGCTACACCTCACCCTGTGTGCAATAGCTGAAATTCTGAAAGATAAAGCATCGTGTTTAAATCACAATTACTTGGAAACTTTTGCAAACAGATCGTACTGCTGTTAACTGAGCACGATGACGTCACTGAGACACAAACCTATAATTGCATGCGTAGTCAAATCACCCACGCTACGCCACTGATGTTTCAACATGCATTTAATTGAAAGTAAAAGAAAACAATCAACTTTTTTTTGAAAAAATCTAACTAGCTTTTTAGTGTTACTTCATGCTTTTGATTGCCTGCTAGCCTACTTGCAAATTGTTGCATGTTTATAAATAGACTTGAACTTGTTAAAAATATGATGCAAATAATGCATACTACCTTAATATTTATGTGTAAGTAGCGTGCGTTTCAAGTTTGGTTTTGACTTTTTTCAAACATTTTGTATGTCCGGGGTTTTTCCAAGGTAAATTCTGTGGTTTTTCTTCATAGCAGGGTGGCAACACTGGTATTGTCAGATCATAATCATTATACTATGCTGTTTTTGAACTAATCTTAACACTCCCATGCATTTTGGATTGGCTGTTGTGCAATATTTGTGATTTTCCAACAAACGTTTATGCGCCTGGGTATATATATATATATATATATAATTCCTGCATTAGTTTCATTGGAATTGCGTTTTTAAGACAGGTTTAGCTATTTTTTCCAGGAAGGCGTGCTGAAAAGTTCAATTACGCTACTGTAGTGTGCAAGCATAACAACATTGCACCATACAGTAGCCTAACTAGCAGTCTCAAGTAGTTTACAGTACTGTATATGGCAGAACACAACTCTGTGCTTAAGCTGCTAAATGATGGAAAGCTGTCAGATTAGCCTTATGCTGGTAGTAAAAGTGACATTTGGCAAGACTTTGTTTAGGCTACTCATTCACCAGCAGTGATTGCACATCGATTATACGTCATTGTTTTGGGATATGTTACATTCTAAATTGACAAGTTCTTAGTTGATATATCATGATTTCATTATTAACAAAATATCTTACCAGGTCGAATGAAATGGTTTTGTGGGTTGGATTTGCATTTGGCCTGCTGGCCATAATATAGGTAAGAGACCCCTGGCCTATATCAATGCTTCATATGTTTTGATATCAATATATGTAGTGTCTATTTTTGCCAAGATTCTGGCGGCAATAGTTTGGCTGAAGCTATTGTGCTGCCAGTCCAACATTCAGTCTCGTGGCATGACGCAATTCGAATAAAAAGGTCAGTTTGTGACAGACATGGGGTAATCGATCACAGTTTGTTGAGTAATCGTAATCGATTGAATTGACCAAAAATGAAAGGTAATCGTAATCGCTTACATGGCCAATTTAATCGGAATTGACGATTACGTTCGCGATTAAACTTTGAAATCTTCACCCTACATCACTGTGCACTGAACTGCGGTTGTGATGGCTGGGTTTCGTCCTTTATGATCATTTCTTATGGTTATGTTTCAAGGATGGCCACTTGACTGTCCGTGTGCGTTAAATCCAGATAGTCCAGCGACAAGCACAACATTTGTAGCAAAATCTCGCTTTGTTCCAGCTACCATTCCTGTTGGCCGCCAGAAGTAACGTAGCGAGTCTATTGAGATATAGCAACAAAAAGAAGAGCTTTACTAAGAAACGAGTAGACACTTCAGCAACAGAATAGCGGGACAATATGAGGAAATGTGTTGGTTTTATTTATGCATATTCACAGTGAACTTATGAAAGTAAGCATGCATATAATTAATACAGTAATTCAATTTTTTTTCAAAGGAATAAGGTACTTTAATCCAAGTCAAAAATACTTTTCCACAACACTGATAACTAGCATGTCATCCGTGATCCACCAGATACTTCTAAAAAAACTCAAGGAAATCAGTGAGGTTTTGTTGACCAATGACGTTTGGTCCAATAAACAGATGAGCAGCGAAATTGGCGTCTGTATTCATTTCATTTCAAATTAAAGCTACGCAATGCTATGCTGGCTTGCAGACGATCGTAACCCGAACTAGCGAGAAATAGTCAGCAATTTTGAAATTATTAACAAACAAATTTTAAGCGTTGCTGGATGAATGTTCAAGCCTGATAGATTTTTTGACAGTTACGCCGAAAGATTGAAGCCTTGATGTTTATCAACCCTACAGAATTTGAACATTGATCATTTTTGTTTAATCAATATTTAAAGTGTTTGTTGCAGTGGAGTAACTTATGGGAGGGAAGAGGGGCAATTTGATTCCGCTGGCCAGCAAATGTAAACCTGGCCCCCACTTAGCTTATATTTTGCTTTTAGAATTCTTTTGGTTTTCAGCAGGTTGTCTTTTTGGGTTTTTCGGAGATTTCCTGTTGATTTGGGGTTTTAGTATAGCCATCCACACCCTGATTCACCATTATTTCTCAAGTTGTTTTCCTTGAGTGTTGACTTGTAGGTCACCTACAGAGGCTAGTTGGCCTCTTTCAGCTAAGTTTCCCTTCTACCTCAAACCTCTAGTTTCGCCACTGTTTTTTTGACCGCACGAACATCTCATTAAACAGTTACTGTACATTTTTATAGGTGCTTGATCCTTACAAATTAGTAATTTCGTTTAGTATATTCATTAATATCGCATGTTGTCTGAAAATATACTTATGTCAAACCATGCTGATTGACCAAGAGTTTTTTTGCCATCCAATATCCGGGCAGAATTGTGTCAAATTTATAACCAGACTAAAAAGCAACACTACTAATATGTTCTATATTATTTGCTAAGTTTAGATATTTCTTATTTTTAGTCTGGGATGTGCTTCATAAGAAATGCATTGCGGAGCAGAAACTTCAAAAAATGCATGATCATCTTCACATATGCTTATGCGTTGCATATGTGTATGCAGTGGTGGCTCATGACTGTGACTTGTGGGGGTGTTGCATCTTCTAACCAAACTTGTATGAAGACCAAGCTGCATCACGTTGTCCATAATGATGTGGACTGTTATTACACATTACATCTCCCTTTCTATGAACCGATTGTGAGATTTCTGTCTATTGCTGTGCTGCAGTGACATGCTGTGGGGTGAATGACAGCCAACACACTGGTATCTTTAAACTTACATGCACATATGAAACTGGTGTAAATAACAACATTCAGCTCAGTGATTGCTCATCTACTGTGGTCTACACTTGTCTCACATGCATAACATTGCCTTCACAGTCATTCAATGAATAAACAAGTATGTTTTGCAACACACTGTTGGTCCAAAAATAACATAACAATTAAACCCTTTAACGACTGTGACCGGCCATTTTTTGGCAGAAAATCGCCAGCCGTAGAACTAGAGAGCTGTTCAAACCCTCTACGGATTCAGCAAGTCTTCTAGTTGACATCGAAAAAAACGTTTTTCATTTTCGATGGGGTTTTCTGGAAGTGACGTCACAATGAGGGCATGTATTGGAAATTTTGGTCACCTTTGCCTGGCCCTGAGCCCCAACCCATTGACCCATTCTATTGGCTCAAAGTTTTGTTGAAAACCAGGTCAAAATCCGTGTCTCTAGAGCCCTTGTATGACTGGCTAGCTTATCTGTAGCCAAAATTATAGGTCAAAAACCCAGTTTTTTGCCTAATTCAAAACCTATTAGAAGGCACAATTTGCCCTTTCAGGGCAAACTTTGGCCAGCCATAATTCGACAGCAGATTGAGCTAGAGAGCTGTTCAAACCCTATAATGACTAGTGGCGTCGTGTAGTTAAGATTAAAAAAAAATTGCTAAATTTTGTTGTGGGATTTGGGCCAATGGGATCATGACATGTTGCATGTTTTTTGGTCATTTATATGATGTCATCATCCGATCCCACACTCCAATATTTTGGCTCACTGTATTTTAGAATTCTTGGCGAGAATACGCGTTTTTAGAGCCATTTATTGAGTTTCTAGCGTTTCTGGTTCAAAAGTTAGACCAAAAAACAGCTAATTGGTAAGGGGCTTTTTTTCAATACTTTTGGGGGATTTCTCTAATTTATTTTAATGTTTTTTGGCCCTAATCATGGAACCAGGAACTCTGAAAACCCATTCTGACCCTTCATAGCCCTGAAATGTACCCAAAAAACAGCTAAACTAGGAAAAAAACGATTTCATTTAAATGTCTCCTGCGGGTCTCAAAGGGAGGTAGGGCAAAAATGCTGACACCAGCAAAAAATGACATAAACATCCTATTATCATATAAGCATTAAAAAAAACAGACATGCTAATCTGAAAAGTTTTTTTTTTATTGGAAACTACATAACTTCACAATTATTTAGAGGGTTTGAACAGCTCTCTAGCTCAATCTGACGGCGAGTTATTGCCTGGGGAGAAATACCCTTGAGAGTGACTTTTGGGGGAGGAAAATTTTGGTCATTTTTTGGTTTTCAAGCCATAATTTTTGTTCCCGATATGCTAGGAGGTCAATCAACGGCTCTACAGATGCAGATTTTGAGTTAGTTTTCAACTAAACTTGAGTCCGAAAATGGCTCATTTGGACAGCGCCAGGGCCAGGCAGAGATGGCCAAAATAACACAAAAACGCCCCTACTTGTGACGTTCCCCTCAGAAAACTTCAAACCCAAAATGAAAAACTCTTTTTCGATGTCACCTAGAAGACTTGCTGAATCTGTAGAGGGTTTCAACAGCTCTCTAACGGCTGGCGATTTGCGCGTGGTTGTTAAAGGGTGAACAACTATAAATATCATTATAATAATAATGATATTTTATTGCGGACTCGTGGTCCATATCACAGACACAAGAGCACAGAAAGTTGTCAGCTATACATCAGCATACATTACAGAAATGGTGTTTTCACATGACCAACACTGGGAGGAGCAAAGCTGTTTATCCTCACCACATCTGTATCATCATTCGCAAAAGCACAGAAATGGATAAACAATACAGTAGGGCATTACACAGCCGGTATTAGTACGTGTCCAGCCTTGAGAGGATTAAGGCACTTTCCCAGCACTTCTTTTTTTTATGTTTGGTGTTTACACAGTGTCCACATATTTTTGCTACACAAAATCTATTCTGATGAGATGCAAACCCCGAAACATTTCACGGACAACTACTGCATTCGGTCTCCATACAGGAGTGTTGAATAATTGAGGAAAAATGAAGATTTGTAAAAAGCATCAGACATTTCAAGCGATAGAATAAAAAGGGTGGATGAAGATGTGCATTGTACAATGAATCGATGCAAGTTGTTTCTTAGCACGGCATCAGAGGTCCTGACACAATGGCTAACTTGGTGTGGGCGAACACTCAAATTTCTGGGTATGTAATGCATAATTCGATAGGCATTGTTATATGCAGCACGTAAGCGCTTCATACTAGTCTGCGTGTATTTCCTCCACAATTGGCAAGCATACATTGGCATGCAATAGGCACGAAATAAAGTGTTTTTTATTGCAGTAGAGCACTGATTAAAAGCGCCTCTGCGTTTGTTTGCTGCACAGTACAGTGATTTCACTTGTCTCTGAATGTCATCATCATCCTTCAATGATGCATTTATCCACACACCAAGATATTTCACTTG
>JGI24159J19872_10009068_pt1 | contig 13042 bp, 10 predicted proteins | sample Ectturendosymbi4_FD_19872 | JGI IMG/M metagenome (IMG submission 19872) | reverse complement strand
TTTCCCTATGACAATCTGGAAAGAGAAAAATGAATAAGGTCATCGATAAAGGTTTTAGAAGCTGACGCTTTGTTTCAACAATTGTGAAACACCATGTAAGTATATTTTCAGACAGCATACGATATTAATGAATGCAATAAACGAAATTACTATTTGTAAGGATCAAGCACCGGAAAAAAGTTACAATAATTGTTTACTGAGATGTTCGTGCATTAAACAAACCAGTGGCGTAACTAGAGGTTTGAGATAGATGGGAAACAGCTGAAAGAGGCACACTGGCCTCTGTACGTGACCGACAAGTCAACATTCAGAAAAAAAACATGAGAAATAATGGTGAATCCGGGTGTGGATGGCTATACTAAAACCTCAAACCAACGGAAAATCTCCGAANAACGCAAAAAGACAACTTACTGAAAACCATAAGAATACTAAAACCGAAAGATCAGCTAGTGGGGACCTGGATTTTACATTTAGCTGGCCAGCGGANTCAAATCGCCCCTCATCTATCCCACCAGTTACTCCACTACAGCAAACACGTTAAATATTTATTAAACAAAAACGATCAATGTTTAAAATCTTTGTTACAGTTGATAAAAATCAAAGCTTCAAATCTTTAACAGTCGAACGACACCTATCAGGCTCGAACATTCGTCCAGCAACGCTGAAAATTCGTTTGTTGGTAATTTCCATATTGCTGACTATTTCTTCTAAGTGCGGGTTGCGATCGTCTGCAAGCCAACATAGCATTGTGTAGCTTTTAATTTGAAATTAAATCAACAGCGACGCCAACATAGTTGCGCCTGTGTTTATTGTACCAAACGTCAATGGTCAACAAAACCTCACAGGTTTCGTTGAGTTTTTTTTACCAGTATCTGGTAGGTCGCGGATGACAGGCTAGTTATCAGTGTTGTGGAAAAGTACTTTCGACTTAGATTAAAGTAACTTATTCCTGTGAAAAAACGTAATTTACTGTACATAATCTACAGTACTAATTATATAAATAGCCTACTCCAGCACCTACATTCATAAGTTCACTCTAAATATGCTGTACAATAATAAAACCAACACCTCTCCTCGTAATTTCCCGCTATTCTGTTGCCAAAGTGTCAACTCGTTTTTAAGTAAAGCTCTTATAGTTGTTGCTACGTCTCGCTAGACTGGCTACGTTACTTCTGGTGGCCAACAACAAGGGTAGCTAGAACAAAGCGATAAATTGCTATAAACGTTGTGCTTGCCACTGGACTGTCTGGATTTAACCCGCACAGACGGGCAAATAGTCCCGCCTGAAACATAGCCATGACAAATGATGATAAAGGAGGAAGCCCAACCACCATAACATCGGTTCACCGCACAGTGATGTAGGGTTAAGATTTCCAAGTTTAATCGCGAAAGTAATCGTCGATTACGATTAAATTGGCAATGTAATCGATTACGATTACATTTTATTTTTGGTCAATTCAATCGATTACGATTACGATTACTCAAAAAACTCTAATCGATTGTAATCGATTAGGATTGACTATTACAATTACCCCATGTCTGCAACTGAGTACTTTTCATGAAGCGAGATTTTAATCCTCTTACACGCAATAATTTTTGATGACTTGATGCTGACAGCATTCGGCTGTATTCCTTTAATTCATTACAAAGTAGTGTTCTTACAAACTCAGGCATGAAAATCAGTGGTGTCACGATGAATAAAATTGTAATGAAGCTTCCTAACATCAGATCAAACATCTTACCTGAAAAGCGACAGAACCGTGCCAGTGTGCATGGTACCAGAAGCAGCCTGACGGATGATTACTGATTACTGGGTATTCGTAATCGTTATGGGAAAACGGGCCAACTGTCACGAACACATTGTCTTGGGGTTCCTGTGAATAAAACTATTTTTTAGTAATTTTTTTGTTAAGCCATTATAGCCTTTCTTAAAAGTTATTTTAGGTGCTGGCAGGACGAAGATTACCAATTGTATTGCTTCTTTGGAAAGAAGCTTTGCTGGACAGTAACGCAAACCCTCTTGCCCCAGCAGCAGGAGAGCCACAGTTAACTTAGTTGCTTTAACCAAAAGCCTAACTTTTCGATTGAAACAAAGAAGCTCTACCACTGAGATTATCAACGTTAGATTTCTTGTACGTTAATTCCAACTGTGTGTGATTTATGTTATAACGGAATCACACATTTTGTCACTGGAAGTATCAAAGCGATTCATGTAAACTTGCACTAACTCCCAGCTAACGGCTACATTCAACAATTATTTAATTCTTTGCCGATGTTCATCAGTATAGTACGGGACAAATCAAAACTCGGTGGTTTGCTTTACCAAAATCATATTAAACTCAGGTGAGAAAATATATTGATGTGCAGTGCAACAGAAGTCTGGTCAAAAATTCCTTCAGAAGACAAATATGCCGAGCTTGACACTTTTCACAGCGGAATACAAAAAATGCCTTACTGAGTTACTACAAACGTTTTTGGTGTTCTTTAGTGTTGGCGTACATTGAAACCTTGGAATACTAACATTGCTTTTCTCTCACACGAATACCAATCCCGGGTGAATTTAACACGATTTTGAAAAATAAAATCACAATACTTTCTTTCATTTAAGGTTGATTTGAAAAACTACACTGGAAATGTAACTCTTATCCCGTGGTTTGTGCACCAATAAAGTTACTTTGTACTTTGATTTGAAGCTGTTGTTGATGAAGAAATACAAAAACAAACAAACTTTTTTAGATGAGTATACGTCATTCGCTCATAAAAATTTACTGGACCTAAAGAACGTCTCCTGCTTTGTGCTGGTAACGAAGTCGTGGGAGCATGTGGTGAGCGAATGACAGCCCCTTATTGACACAAACAAGTAAATCCCTAGATCACCCTAGAAAATTACAGCCCTTACATAAACCGGGAAGGAAACGTACACTAACGAACGTCAAATGAATTTCACCTGAAGCCGCAAGCCTTCCTCCATCGCGGAAACGTCCAAAGAGCAAGCACGACCCGACACACACCAGTTAAGAAGTAAGAGAAACAACTCCAGCAACTAATGCGTGGAGAGCGCTCCGGCAGGGCCGGAATTAGCTGATGTGAGGTTCTAGGCTAATCCACTTGTGAGGCCCCTCTCCCACCGTTACGAGAAAAAAATGGAAAAGCGTTAATCAATTTGCGTAAAGCCGAAAGTGACGATTTTAACGCTCTAAATGCACGGTCAACAAAAACTGCAAATCATTAATAGAGTGCCTCACAACCACTGCGCTTGTTGCTGCCTTCGACTCAAAAGCGGCCAATGACCTGGAATTGTTGAAATCGTGCTTGCCTCGCGGGAATAAGATTTTAATTTGTACAGGCAAACCAACCAAAAACGTCACGGTCAAATAGTTGACAAAACAAATGGCTGTTGTCAAAACTATGTTTTTTATAAGTTTCACATCTGTTTTTTCTTATCTGTGCTCAAAAAAACAAACACACTCCCCACATTGAATGAATGAATGAATTTATTTGACACTGCACATATGCGTGGCGGCATAATGAGGTTAAAGCCCAACCTGAGGTCCACGTTGTGGCTCGCTGACCAGACTGTAAAAATCTCATACACACGAACAAAACACGTCAAGTACAATGCACCCAAATGGTTGCAACTGCTAGGTTCACGATTCGCGTGTTTGTCACTTTTTCAGACTGCTAGGAATCGAACGCAACGAAACCGTAGCGTGAAAGGATGTGAGGTATAAAATAGAACCGCAGCCAGAAAATTTCACTAGGTGGCTTCACGTTTGCGCAAGGGGACTTGACATTCTGAAAATTTGATAAAATCTACTTTCCATTTATAGTGTTTAATATTCAAATTTGGAGGATCTAAGCCCACCAATCCTCTCCCGTGTCGACGGGACTGGTTTAAACTTCGCTTACTCTGTCATTCTGGAAATACTTAAAAAAGCTACAATTTTCGAATCACGTAAGTCGGAACTGACCCCAGTAAACAATTAAAAGGTTTTGTCCTGGCCTTCTTCATAAAAAAAACATCTAGGAATTCATTAAAATTTGTTTGCCTACGTTTTTCACTTTTAATGCACCGAATGCTTAGTGTGGGCAACTTTTCCTGGAACATTGCGACCTTGTAATAAATTTTAAATTCTTTTGAATCTTGAAACGGACCTTTCACACGAGCAGTTAGTGACCATCAAGCTACGAAATTAGTGTCCGCGTGGTTGGATAAACTAAAAAACACTGCTCTACGACATCAAACCCAAACGCGCTTTTGTCATTTTCTTGCTATTACCCTTTCCTTTGTATCTTTGGGGTAGAGTTCTGTGGTTGCCAGTTGGCAAAGTGACATTTCCTTGCTATTCAAGCTCATTAAGATCTCTCGCTTGCTTAGCACGATAGCAGATTTTGTAGTGCTGAGTTTTAACTTTCAGGTCTGGAGGCATTCACCTACGGTTGCCTTTAGTTTGGTTAGCACCCTTTCCACTGCCTGACAGTCTCCAACAGCATGCGTGATTGCTGGGTCGTCGGAATATGCATAATTTCTGGAAACGGTGGTTGACAGGTCAGTGGTCTTCTTCTTCTTTTGAGCGGGAACTTCTAACCACTGCTCGGCCGCGCTAGATCTCGGGGCAGGTGTTGAGCAGCCATTCGATTGTCTCAACAACCAGAGCCGTCAGGCCATGCAGTCCATGGGGAGGTCGATGGATTGGACATTGGAGGATGACATGGTCGACGGTTTTTTCTTTTGCGTCACACTCACAGACCGCAGAGGAAGCCATACCCATTTGTACAAGCAGGAGTGGAAACGTCCGACACCGGTGCGGAGGCGGTGAAGCCATACCTAGTCTTTTCTTGGGAGGGTCTCTCCGGGGGGTGGGTGACAATGTCGGGGATGAAAATGCGGAGTCTTACGGGGTTGTCCGTACACTCCGCATCCGCATTCTATTGATTATCCGACCAGTGCGCCGCCTGTATGTTGTTGTTGTAAGATAAACTGATGAGTTGTTGTGCGGAAGGTACATATGGGTGTCTAGATTTGAGGCGCCGTGCATCTGTACTCGCTGGACGGGTGAGCGTTAAGTGGAGCAAATGTTCAGGCTCCATGGCAAGGCGTGCTAGAGACAGTGTGGCTCCACTGCGACGAAGCTCAGCAGGTTGGATGCCTGCGAGGATGGAAAGGTTGTCTGCTTGTGTGGGACGCAGGCATCCAGTCACAATTCGAAATGCGTCATTGATAGTGGGCTCGATAAGGCGGGTATGAGCACTGTGGCACCAAACTGGAGAGCAGTAACCTGAGGTTGAGTGCACCAGGGCTATGGTGGCTATTCGCACAGTTGTTGCTCCAGCACACCAGCAGGAGCCAGCAAGCCGCCTCAGGAGCGAGACGCGTGATGTCAGCTTCTTGTGAAGTGACTCAAGGTGTCGGCGATACGTTAGCGACCTGTCCAACGTTACTCCGAGGTATTCGGGCTCAGGGAAGAAGGGTAGGGTTTTTTTCTCGTAGTTGACTTTTAGCTCACGTTTAGTTTCCTTGTTGTTAAGATGGAAAGCTGCCGACACCGTTTTTGTAGTGCTGAGCTTAAGCTTCAAGTCTGGAGCTATTCACCTGCAGTTGCCATGTTCTTTCTCAGCACCTCTTCCACTGCCTGCCAATCTCCATCAACATGCATGATTGCTATATCTTCAGCATATGCATACTTTCTGGAGGCGGTGGTTGGCATGTCATCGGTGTAGCTCACAGGCAGGAGGAGCGTCCAGACTTGCCTATAAGTTTGTTGATGGTTCTCCATGCCTTGCGGCTAGAGTGCACGAAGTCAATGGAATCAGCAGTTCCCTACCATTACTCCTGCTTCTTCTGCTCTAGCCGAGATAGCAGGGACGTGGCGGCTCTGTTGGAGTCAGTTCCACCGGGGCTCGGGTGAAGGAGCGATAGAGGGTCTCGCACTCTTTGTCCCAGCTTGGCACATAGTTCTTTCGAAGGCCACGTGGGATACATTTTTTAGCCACAAATAGAAGGCTCTCAAAAAAATCCTGGTATGCCCTCTGAATATTTAGTGTGTCCGGAGGTGGCAATCTCTCAACGCATTCACCTGTAAGAAGGCAAAAGCGCTTCCAATCAGCTTGCGAAAGTTCCAACGCTTCACCGGATCGCTGTGGGCAGGAACCTTGAGTCTGAGTCTTTTGCCGTGTTATGAGGGAGGGCCGATGCTGTGACCACGGGAACTTTCCATGAACACGTCTGTCCGGCAGTCGGCTGTCCTGGTCAAAACTCGCGAAGGCCAGGTCAGGGTTGGTGCCAACGTTCCATCAATGAGAGAAGAAACTGACTGTTTCCTTTGGGTCATGCAATAGTCCAAGGTTGTTGGATGTTTCCCAGGAGTCCAGGCTCTCATCGTCAGAAGATGTTTAGTTATAGTCCCCAGTTGACATGTTGGCAGTTGAAGTAGTCAACGTAGAGACTGGGGTGTGGGAACGCCGGAATGACCGTTGGTGTAAGTCGCGAGCGTGGAGGTTTGTAGACGTTGATGATCTTATATCTTGCTACGTCTCCGCAGAACCACTCAGTCTGAACACATCCAGCGCGGGTAAGCAGTGGTTGCTCTAGTAGTGTCAGGTTTAGTTGACATTGTAGCGAATGTCGTACGGGAGGACCACGTGAAGGCACCTGTCATCCTCCCAAGTCCAGTGGTGTAGAATTTGAAGAGATGTGCCAGGACGGTCCCTCTGGAAACCCATTCTTGAGAAATCATAACCTATTCCATTTGTCGTTGAGCTTGATAAGGTTGAAGCTGCAATTGCCAACCAGTTATGTGATCATGCCCACCATGTGCCAGTCAGGCAGCAAGCGCAGTAGCGTGCAAATGAGGCCACGATGCCATGCAGTGTCATAGGCTGCTNTCTGATCGACAAACGCAGCACCGGNCTCCTACTTAGCCGAAAAGCAATCCTCCATANCTTGTGTCAGTAGGGTGAACTGATCTACGGTCGACCTCCCATATTGAAAGTACACTCGTTGCTGCGGATGTATTGGGTGGATGATTGGTTCAACAACGGGTAGATGAGTCTGTCAACGACCTTGGAAGTGACACAAAACAGGGAGATGAAGCGATGGCTCTCTGTGTGCCCAATGGCCTTTCCGACTTACGGACCGCAACTATTAGTGCTCTTCACGAGATCTTGGGGATTTTGAATTGGCGCGTGCATGAAGTGACGCAGTGCCGTAGCAGCCCAACTCCTGGCCCCCCAAAATACTTACCGGGCTCCCCCTAATGGCGATTTACAAAAACAATTTTCGACGTTCTGCTACATTTCGAGGCCGAATGGTCGTCAAAACAAAATATCCTAATTGCAGACACAATTTTGGCAGAACTAGGGCCGTAGCCACGTTTCAAGGTTTGAGGCAGAAAATACATTTTATGGGGAAAGATTTTTGTTTTTATCATATGCTTAAAACAATTTTTTGGCAGTACAATAAAATTTGGGAGGACACAAAAAAGATTTGGGGTAACTTCCCTCGAATACCCCCATGTGTCTGCGGGCCTGGGCAAAACCGTCGCTAGAAAGTCTTCCATTAGGGGCCTTCATGTTTGTGCAGGAGGCTAGACATTCTGAAAATTTATATTTAATTCACAACATGAACAGCATTTGCAAAACTTACCAGCAAGAACGCAATCGCTTCAGAAATCAGTAACAAATTACACAACACCTCCGCTCAAATCAACACGCCATACGTCAATGTTAAACAAGTCTAGCGGGAGGGCGAGATATTCGACCATAGCGTGTTACAGTTAATTCACCAGGATGCAAACTAGTACTATAGGTAACATTTTTCTTAACAACAGCACGTCGTTTTTCAATGTCAGCATTCGTTAGTAACCTCTTTACTGGCTTGCACAGGACTGAACATGTGTAACACACGAAATTAGTTTCCTTATGCAAATAAATTGCGATTGATTCGCTTAGTGTGGGTCACTACTGTTACTTAACTATTATTTCTAACAGCAGGTTCTCCCATTATCACTTGAGAACACCTAAGCCAACTACCGTTTCTCTGTTTGAAGAAATTCCAATAACCGGCTCTTGCGAACCGGTCGAATCCCATGACTTTTTGATAGGTATTTCAAGAAATGTCGTAACAGGGAGGGCAATGTGAAGGCACCTGTCATCCCCGTGTGGGGGTGAAGACGTTATACGATATACAATCACACAGAATTGCACCAAATCAACAACATGAAAGTTAAGGAACAAGATATCCACACCTCCTTGTGTTTTAACGCCTTTGTTGCAAAATCGTTCAAAATAAGACCTACTTTAATACACTACATTCTTCTTATTGTTGGACCAAAATTCGTATTCGAAGGAATACAGATGAGTGAGCTAAGGGCTTCAAAACCACTAATCTCACATATTTCAGATAAATCTTTCAATAAACTAAGCCTGAATGAATATTTGTTTGCGTTTCATGTGATACAGGAATGTTTCAAGGCAAATCAAGATATCTTAGAAACTGCTGAAACACATCGTCAGTATCATGTAAAACCTATGATATTCTACCACTAAAAATGACGTTCTTGAAAGGCATCTTGACTTACCAAGCTGCTCACGTGCAAGCCATGTGTATGCATGTTTGTTGTGTTTGGAGAGTGGAACGTATTGAGGAGATCCCTGTCCGGAATAATTGGCTCATTATTTTCCGTTAGATTGTTTATCTGCACAACAATATGTCGAAGTTAAAAAGAGAAAATCAACTTAAAATCCACTGCAAGAACTCCGCTAAAATCACTGATGGGTAATGCTGAATCCAAGATGTGACTTGAATCCAACTCGAATACAATCCAACACTTTGAAATCCAGATCTTTGCAAAGTAGTGGGGATGCACTTGAACTTCACTCACTGCTATGGACAATGATGGAGCTTACAAAAAACTGTTTTGAACACATACCTGTATTTTCATTGGGAATTTTTACTTGCCAGAGACCCTCAATGCTCTTTCTTTGCGCATGTCAAAGAGAGCTGTCTAACTTCGCATGCAACACCTAAGCAACCCAATGAAATTTGTAGTTACGCAGCTGCACATGAATGTAGCAGAAATTGAAGGAAGTGTATATGACAATACAATCTTTCATAACTGTTCAATGCGCACAACCGCGAACAACGCCGTATCATTTCTCGCCGTATCATCACTCATAATCGCTCTCAGCAACGCCGTAACATTACTCATAATCGCTACGAGACGTGAACAGTTTGCACTCTGACCACAGAACCTCACAAATGTTCGTTTCATATCAACAAGGTCCCTTACTCTTTTGCGTCAATGTGCACATTTGTATCGATCAACGTGCTTGACATCGACTACTTGATGCAGCACATTGTGTGATGTGCTCTTAATGTAAAAACGTTGCAAATAATGCAGGCTCTAGGATATGGATGGATTGTTTAAAATTCGAAACAACGAGTGTTTCTAATGAGAATGCTAAACACCAAACAGCAAAACTTATGGAATTCCCACTGATCGGTGCGCACTTAAATCATAACGCTTTATTGTTATTAACATTCCTAAAAGGCGCACTTTGTGTTTGCTGATTAGTGTTGATATTACGGTTTAATTACAGTATAACAGAAGTTGATCGTTTGATTTGCTGCAAAAGGTCTAGTCGCGCCCGTAGTTCTCTCCTCTAAGCATGGGCGCAATTAGGTGGGGGACACGCCCCCCAACTTTTTCTGACAGTGAGGATATAATATGCCATGTTTTTCTTTTTAGGTTTCGTAATGTATTGGTTTCACACCAAGCTGTCCCCTTCACATTTTACAACAAAATTGCGCTCATGCCTCTACGTGATGCAATTCTCGAAAGTCTTGCGGCAATGTCTCCAAACGTAAGACGTACCAGTGGCACCTGAATCCAGATCCTGGCGCGAGGGTTTAATGTGTTTGTCTAAAACAGCTACTCTGCAAACTAAACTGTAATGAAACCGAATTGCCGCATACAAATATAGCTTCAATGAACTGAGAATGTTGGTAAACGTGGATTTGCAAACGCAAAATGCGTGTAGGCCCCATACCAGCTGAACGCATATACAGCGACAGATAGCCACACAGCTGCATAAAGACAGGTATTTGAAACAGGGAGGAACAATCACGCGGCGTTTAACCAAAACGATGTTCCTTTCGGAAGAGGCACGTCAAATGCACAGAACTCGAAGTCACTGAATCACTCCAAATTACCAGGGTACTATAGCCGTGCAAGACAGAAGGGCAGGGAGGTCTGTTGCCCTCCAGTCTGCAGAGATTGAGGAAAACACACCGAATAAAGTTGACTATGAGGTTCATGTCAACACACGATACCTCTGAGTTTTGTGAGGTTAACGCAAGCGATTACATGATCCTTCATTTAGAGTATTTTCAAATGCGATTCGGAAGCGGTTTTCTTCTGCATTTTGTTGCTCGATATGACAATTTTCCTCCGAATTAGGTTGTGTCGCGATTTTCTTGGATAACACAAATTAGTTTTCATTGAATGCCAACTTTTCGCGGAAAACGTTTTAGGGTTGGCAGTTAAATTAGCAGACTATTGATGTGAATCATGGGCATTGGAAGGGGCAGGGTTGGGCCAAGGCCTACGTTTGTTTCAAAATCTGACATATTTCTATTACATTTTCAACAGAAAGTTATTTTTTCTTAGTTTCGAGAAGGAAAATGAAATTTTCGCCATTTTGGGCACTCCCCATGCAAAAAAATCCTTCCGACGCCAATGATCTGCATCCAGTCATTTAGCCAGGTCCGTAGCCATGGGGTTGCATTCGGGACAATCCCCCACTCCTAATATTTTTTGTGACCCCAACCTTTGTGCCCAGAACACATTATTTTGAAAACATATAAGTTAGACAAAGATCTTGCCCTTTAAATGTGTGTTTTCCCCCTCAAATCATAAAACCTGGCTACAGGCTTGATGCAAACCAGATGGCTAAACGCCGTTGCACGGTTGAGATCCAAAATGTACTCATTATGTCGCTGTAATGATACAGATAATGTCGGGCCAAGGGATATAGAACTAGTAATGGAAATATAGAGTCCAATGATGCAATGATTATGATCATGCTGTTTATAGAAATGTGCCAAAGAGTTTGTGAGGAACAAAGAATAATTTGGGTGGGCAGTGCCCACGAACGCTCTCCGTCGCAACGGGCCCGAATGTGCTGCAGCATATGATTGTATTCAAAGTATAAATAGTGACGAAAGTAAAGATTTGATCCAGGTGGGGAACTTAGCTGAAAGGGGTCCACTGGCCATTTTAGGGGGCCCACTAGCCAAAAGTCAGAAAAAACTTGAGAAATGATGGTGAACCGGATGTGGATTGCTATACTAAAATCCTAATTCACCGAAAAATACTCCGAAAACGCAAAAAAACAAATTACTGAACAGAATATTGCAACCAGAATTCAATAGAATTCGCCTAAAACGATTTTGGCTATAACGTCAGTTCACCTATAACGACCTTTTTTCTCCGTTCCCTTGAAATGACGTAATAGGGCGATTCTTCTGTATACACCAAGTATTGGCTGATTGTTTTCGTATTACTTGCCAGCGGGTCGTTTGGCCCCTCTGGCCCACGTCAGTTGCGCCACTGAGTATAAATCAAAATCAACCAGAAATGTTCATCTATGTAAAATGAATGGTATAATCTCTCTCAAACAAAGAAGTCCAACTTCACGGCTAAAATATTTGGTGTGCAGTCTTACGAAAACAAGGCCGTCGCAACCCATTCGTCCGGTACGGCCATAGCCACAGCTGTTTTCTTACTCAACAATACGTTTCAGTTTTAAGAAACGTGCCCACACCGCTGCGTGGTTGTACAGAAATTGAAAAAATAACTGCTCTTTGCTGTACTCCACCAATTCACCGCCCACTGCGGTTGTATCCATTGTTTATGCATGGATGTTGAATACTGAATTAGAAACATGGCTGGAAATATACACAATACGATATTTCGAAGCTTGAACTCGAAGTAGGCTAATGCTCCCAATTCTAAAACCACACTCTAGATGTCTACAACGAGTTGGCCACCAATTTCACTATTTACGATGTCATAAAAATTTTGTCACAATTGTCAGTCTCTGAGAGTTGGAGTATTGTATTTTTCTGCATCTGGAAAGTTTGGGGACTACTTTGCTTTTGCCTGCCGCAATGCCACATGAGAGAGGTGTTTTTCTGCACCAAAGCGCGTAAAAACTGATTTGTGTACAAACAGGCCACACGAGAGGGGATAAGATGTACATCACATCCTGACCCGGGAGGATGAAAATGCGCAGGTTATTTTTTTGTTTGCCAGTATAACAATTAATCTATTTCTAAATCTTAGCATGGCAGCTGTTTTTTTATAAGGTGATTACTATAGTAACAAGCTACACAAATTTCGACAAGGAAACCAAAAGTTAGGGGGGCTGGTATCGGTCATCGTGACTTAACGACGATTAAACGATTCGATGATTTTGCGTGTTCACAAAGTACGAGATGACAGACTTGATTTGGACAAAAATTGCTCAAAATTATGTTTTTTGGAAGAAACGACACACGTATTCGGCTGGGTTGATTTTTTTGAACGGTTTGACATTTTGTTGGCTCATAGCATTGCTTAACCTTGTTGATAGCCACGTTTTTATAATGGTCTTTTTATTCAATGGCGAAGAGTAAGAACAACAACTGTATGGTGCAATGACGTGCCGTCAGGGGAGGCAAGGGAGGCAGTGCCTCCCCTACCATAATCTTAAAATGTTTAAAAAAATTAGGGCTCCAAAATAACAAATTGAATAAACATTTGTCCTTTTTATCGTGAAAAGGTGCAATTGCTCTGTGATTCTAATCGTTTTCACAGTCAATTCATCTGAATTTGCGTATTTCGTCTTCAAGTCAGGCGAATGTCACGAAGGGAGGCAGCGTAGGTATTTATTTATTTATTGGGGCGAGGGACCGCAAGGTCATCGAATCAAGCCCCTAATAACGCAATAGACACAAAACAAAAGGCACATAAACAAGAGTAAACAAACGTAAACAAAA
>JGI24159J19872_10009065_pt1 | contig 13044 bp, 15 predicted proteins | sample Ectturendosymbi4_FD_19872 | JGI IMG/M metagenome (IMG submission 19872) | reverse complement strand
AGTTCAAACTTGTGGAAGCATTGCTATCATAGGCGTAGCCGGGGGGGGCGAAAGGGGCCATGCCCCCCTCAAAATTTTTAGAAAATATAGTCATTTTCTGCTTTGAGAGGTGTTTTTCTAGACAAAATAGTGTTATTCGCCTAAAATCAAACATTTTGACCCCCTCAAATTTGTTCGCCCCCCCCCAATTATTGGGCTGGCTACGCACTGATTGCTATAGACTCACTCATGGTTCTTTTCACAAATTATAAATGTACGTGGCTTATCACTATCAGCATGCCACTGTCTCGCTGCATTACCTTCCAAGATGTGTACGTCCAACAGTGTCATGCAACAAAACGCCTGCTACCGTAATGTAACGTGAACCTTTGAAGATTTGTTGCCATGTTATTGTTACGCAATAAAAATCAACAGTAGAAAAATCCGCTCGCGACTTTCGCAACCCACCTCTGCAGGCAAAGGAGGGGACATGAGTGAATTGCAAGCTCATCATTGCATCACACTATGACTGTGAACCTGACTCTTATGCAGTGTGAGTTTCATACCGGCAAAAAAACTGTCATTGCAAAAATCAAATCAGTTAATCGGAATTAAGATGCCGACTTCAAGTTTTTCCAGAAATATTTGGTTCTTAATCCCAATTTCCTGGGTGGCAAATGCCCGTTTTGCCCCTCTGCTGACGCCCATGCGATCATTGACTATTTTATATCGGTTTCCACAAACAAGGCACCTCATCTAATGAAACGAAGAAACGTTTTTGACTGATTGTTAGCATTAGTTAATTTTTAGCATCTTTACTGATTAAGTAATGTGCAGTACAAAATATTTTAGCGATGATTTTCAATCAAATCAAGTGTCATGTCAACACCTCTTTAGGTCTGGTGGGGGGGATGAATCCCCTGCATCCCCTCCCTGTGTCCGCGCCTGTGTGATGCACGCTTTCATTTAAATGCAAAAACACATCACAGAATACAGAAACACAGTTATGCATCTTCTGCTTCAATACGGAACTCTGAATTCTTTTGTAATGAAGCATGTTCAAGATCGTGAAGTAGCAATTGTATAAAAATGCATTGTTGTTTGGGGACACATACTTGTTCTGCAGATGCAATCGTCATATTGGTGGAACAAAACTATAATGACCGCATGTTTAAAGTACTGTAATGTGTTGACTCTCGATTTAATCTTTGAAATTATCAAAAATTGATAAACGGAAATTACTTTTTAACAATTTCGAAGCACTTGGGACAGGAGAGGTTGAACACAAAGACGCCAAAAAGAAAGGCAAATAACAAGACGTTTTCCACAAAATAACGCACTTTAACGTTTACTACTATGTCGTCATGGAAAGTTTTGAGGGCTTTCCGAGGCATTGCCATTATTGACACAGCGATGTTAATTTGAGTCGACGAAAACCGCGTATCAAACCACGTGTCCCTTGTGCACGAAATACCGTCGCTCCTTCAAAAGAGCGACGCACAACGGATTACCGCTATTACCGCTGCTTAGCGCTCGACCACGTGCGGGTGGAATCAAGCATGGTTGGTTGACCATGAGTTTAACATGCGCCATACGGTGAATATAGTTTTCGTTTCAAGAAGATATCATCCACTTTTTATGTTACTTTGGCTGACAAGCCAGGGAACTTTCCACATTACGAAGCAACAAGTTCGCAGCATTTTTGTGCTTGTGAAAAAATGCTGTAGGCGCCTTTTGACTGCAAGCAAAGCCTGAACAATCTTGCCTGATACTAAAATGCACTCAAAAATAAAGGTTGCTGTTTCATTCAGAAGACATCGTATATACCTTGGACCTGGAGTTTTTATGGTGTTTCTTTGCAACACTTCCTTTCAGGACTAAAGATCATCACTTTGGACTAAACGTTTTCACTGTATTTGTGTGATTTACGTCCCGTGATTCAATTGTAGACTCGTTTTCATCTGATGGCGAGGATATAGAAACTAAAATGTCAAACTTGGTGGATTCGTGGTTTGGGATTTTAGTATTTGTGACTAGATCGGAATCCGTTCTTTAAAAGAAAACTCTCAGCAAGCATCGCAGGCCAGCAACACTCAGTTGCCTTGTGTCATAGTAGGTCAACAACACGACGAATGATAGGCTTGCGATGGGAGCAAGGTACCGATGATTGAATGTTTGGCGGAGAACTGTCAAACAAATTCTTAAACTTTTTACGAGAAAACTATCTAAAGTAGCGATACAGCATCCTTTGATTTTATTTTATTTTTGACAAAAACAAGTACTAATCACTTCTCTTTGCCACGGATCACAGTCGAGTCTTTTATCTCATGCCGCAAACAATTACAAAGTGCTGTTGGTTTGTCCGTTCGACTGCCGCGTTGGTGATTTATTATGCTGTGAAAAATGTGCGTGCAGTTCATATGTACTGTACGTCTTGTCGGTGGCAAGAATGCGAGATATTGCAGCTTGCTTTCAATGAACTAATAAAAGTTCTGTATGGATATCGCTGAGTGTTCATCTGTCACCAGCTATAGTGTTCAAACGAATATGAGTGTGTTGAATTCCAGGAAAATTGCGGGAGGTTTACGTTTCCCTGTAGCGAATAATTTGTAGCAAGAAATTGTGATGGTAACAACTTGTACGCTCCGTTATCATTCAACGACTTGCAGTGGTTTGTAGAAAGGAGAGGGCGTTTGGTTGGCTGTTTTCAGTCTCTGGTTGCTCGTGCTGGTATGTACAGTATAATGGCTGCCAAAATGTTGTACATGGATTTTGTGAGAAAATTTTAGCTTATCTATGAAATCGCGTTGTTGGGAGTGGGTGAAATGCGTCGCCTCCTCATCCGATTTTCGCCGAAAGAACTTTTTTTCAAAAAAATGGAAGCACTAGGTAAGAAAAAAGTATGCAATACCATGTCTCTTACCCCTTAAAATATGTTTTATTTTTCGCTTTCAAGTGGTTCTAGCACAAGTTTTGAAAAGATATAAATTTTCTGGTATTTCACATTCTGCATTCTGCTTGCAAGTTTTTGGCAATGCCGTCGATGTGGCAGGATAATATGCCATTATGACATCACAACTTGAGGGCGTCATCGTTGACAGTAAGGACCTCGGAACTTGTCAAAAATATCTGCTGATCGCGCCCCTGTAACCGAAGTTCATTCAAGAACTGTCTCAATAATAAAGAATAGGCTTTGAAGTAATATGCTGTCTCTGTAGAACATGGATCCACGAGTTGGTAGGCTGCCTTTCCTGAAACACATATGTATGTATACTTTTGTAGTTTTAGTAAAATTGATGAAAATTTTTATCATCAAAATTTTTTCTATCGTTTAGATGTCACATTTCAGTGGTTTTAAGTCAAGTTAAGTGGTGATGTTGTTGTTAATGTCGTAATTACGTCACGACAAACGCTGAAGCGAATTCGTCGTTTTCCTGGTCTTCCATAAACCCATGTATCTTCAAAGCTAGATCGTAGAGGGCTTCTTTTGCACTGACCTGTTGATTCTCTCAACTCGCCTAATAAAATCAACTCAGTTCCGTGACAATCATCCTGTACTGGGGATTGTAATAAACAGCGGCTACAAAAATGTTATTCTTGAACAAGTTTGCTTCTCTCCGTTCCACATGTTTTTCCTGCTTTCCGCCACACTGCTGGGCTTGTGTTGTGACAGCCACCATAACAGATCTTTTCTATTCTTTATAAAAGTTCCCAGAGTTAACTCGTCAGTTCTTGCATCCTTGCACTTTCCCCCACAATGGCAAATTAATTTACTTGAATCCTTGGCATGCATTCATTTCCAAGTGCACAAATTTTCCAGCAAGCGTGTTTTTCAGCGCTGATTTCTGTTCCTTTGGTTCGTTTATCGCCGCACATTTGAAATGGAAAGCGAAAACCTTCGTGTCATTTCGTCATTCCGACTTTGAAATAAAGGAGTGGAAAACAAATTAATCGAGCGGATTTGTGGACAACAAAATCAATTATTCCTTTACGAAATTTAATTGCATCATTAAGTGTCTGGAAGCGAAGAATCACAATTGGATTGTGACGTCATAATTCAACGTCGCAGCATAGTCGGTTTTATATTTGAGTGCTTGAACTGCACTACCGGCGTCAGTGAAATTTTTTAAAACTCGAACTCCAATTCTGGGAATATATCCACACTCCTGCTCCTGGTGAAATGCAAAAATCATCGACTCCTACTCCGAAGCCCTAACTTAAACCCATATTAAAATTAGTTAACTTTGCATGGCCAGTACTGCATGCCAGGAAATGCAGGAGGAAAAGGTGTTGGGTTCAAGACATCAAAATATTCAAACAATTTTAGTCCTCGCATGTAGCAAGGCCGTAGATATTTTCAGGTGATTTGAGCCCTGGTTATACCTTAATTTTGAAACTGTTAAATTCCGGTTTCTCGACAATTTTAATTCATGACAGTTGAAGCTATCGTGTTTGTTCCCTAGACGAACTTCGTCTGGCATGTCAGTGGTAGCTTTGCGAGATACAACATACGATCGCAGCTTATCAGAGTAAACAAACTAATTCAGGAAACCGGGTCTTGTGATACGTTGTTTTACTTACCTTTGAAAGGAAACGGCGAAACGGTATTTAGTGATGACAACAGCATTAACCCTAATTCTATTTTAGGCCCAGGTCTTGCATTCATCGCTTACCCAAAAGAAGTTCTTCTGCTACCGGTATCACAATTGTGGTCTTGCCTCTTTTTCATTATGATATTTCTCCTCGGTATCAGCACACTGGTAAGATTCACGACTTTTCACTCCGTTGTGCAGAAACTTAGCAGTCTTACGTTTGACAATGCAAATCATCAAGTCAATTATCGCTGCAAGCGACGGATTTTTCTTGCGTAAAATTTTTAGTATTTTGCTTCCGGTTAGAAAACAGACTATTTTGTATCACGTAAAATGTTTGCGGGCTTTGAATATTGACGTTTGCAAATTCTGCAACTCATGTTGAGTGTTGTTATGTTGATGCTGAAAAGAAATTCAGTAAAATACTAATTTAAAATATCCAAAACATTTCAGCTCACTGGTCGGATCGCTTATCGCAAGTATACAACGTAATCGACGGCTATTATGCCCTGCGTTTGTTTTAAGGCTGAGAGAAAATACTTTTTCAGCTATCAAATCAACCCTGTGTCAAAAGCTTGTTATGAATCAGTGCAGTTCTCACAGTAAGTCTCGCATTGAAACCTTAATGTTTTTGCAGCTGACCGACACTCTGGCTCTCGTTACTTCCGTGGGAGATTTGTATCCACGATTATTTCGCGGAGGGAAGTACAGGAAGATGATCGCAATGGCGATTGGTTGCTTATGCTTGTACTTAGTTGGTTTGACGATGGTTACACAGGTAAGCGTCCCGTCGCTTGTTGTAACCGTCGCATTAATAAGAACGTCCCCGTGGCTTGCATCATCATTGCTCGATGCAGCGATAGCATAACATATAATGAAAAATAGACGGGTTCTATGGTTCTATTTTTCTATCTAAGTAAGATTTCAGGACTGAGGATGCATGGAGTTAAGTGAAATCGATGTCTTCTTTTTTTTTAAATTGCTGATTGATACTACTGTATCAGCGCAAAGTTATGAAAGCAGAGCCCATGCAGTCGGCTGATTCTTCGAAAACTTTTACTTGCGTATTGTTTTAAATTTCAACAAAAGTAACAGGATTTGACTCATTTAGTTTTACTGTGTTGTTGGTATAGAAACGTTATCTGCAAAGTTGATTAGACCCCATCATTTAAAGTTTTCGCGACTCTCGTCAATCCCGGAATCGTCTAGCAGTGTAGCCTATATTGGCTGCAAGTGGCAAAAGCTGAAACGATTTCAAACACAGGCCTTTTCCGGCCAGACTAGTAAGGCTAAATGAACCGACGATTACGATCATACAGCACAAAACGAAAGAAATTATGTCTCAAATGGAAAAGCAGCAGCCATCTTATTGTTTTGCAACCTGTTGAGCTGTTTGCCGTCACTTCGTTTTTGTACAGGGCGGTATGTATATCCTTCAACTTTTCGACTTTTACGGCGCGAGTGGTTTCACGCTGCTGTGGACCGCTTCCTGGCAATGCATAGCGATCTCTTGGTTTTACGGTGACCAAAAATTCTACGATGTGATCGAGGACATGATCGGTTACCGACCGACCTCCTTTTTCCGCTTGTGCTGGAAGTACTTCTCTCCATTGCTCAATTTGGTAAGCGCGTGTTTGCCTTGATATGTTTCAGAGGCTGTTTTTAGCCAGGATGTGCGTGACGTTGTCTCATCATCAGGTCGCCAGGCAACGCGAAATTATTCACTGACCAGCATCTGCGCTATTCTCGATGTAAAAAAAATACCTGCACAAGGTGTTTTTCGTCTGCTCTTTTTATCGCGAATGTGGCTGCTGCCGTTAAAACTGCAGCGTCGGCAAGAACTCTGTTTTTATAGGAAACATTGCGCGATCTCAAAAACACATCCACGCCGGACTTCATTCTCAATAACTTTCGCCATTCTTTAATGCAAACAAGCCTGATTATTTTAAACAAGCTCTGGAATAACTCGATCAAAACCAGAAACGGACAAACCTTCAAGTTGTTTTATTTTTTATCGTATGCATGCGAGGCACTTTTGCAATATTACTTTCCCGTAGGTCAAAAACGAATTCAGCTGACGCTTGAGACTGTACGCTTTGGTGGCTGCAATGAATATGGACTCAATTCTTATTTTCATGTACGTCTGGGATTTGGACTGTTTTACAGTTTATTAAAGCTAAGGAAAAGGTCAAAAAAGCAGATAAATTCGCAAATCAACAAAAACAAAAGTTTCCAAAATAACGGTTCAAGAAACGAACCCGTTTGCTTTCGCAAAAGATCTCATATTTTACATGTGACGGATGCGTTTCGTGGAATTCTTTCCAAAAGCTTGTGGTTGATCTAAAGAATGTTCATGTTATCTGACAAAGATATGAACTACGCTTTGACATCACGTGCACTTACTCATACTACGAACGGAGTTCATGTTGTTGTTTCCCATTCTTGAAAACCACTGACTTGGTACGTACAGGACTGCGAACCCCATTGCGCTGCGCAGGGTTTCCAGCGTCCTGAGAATTTATCAGAATGCCGGAACCATCTGCGTGTAGCAGCTGCAAATAGGTATCGGTTCTAACGTTGAGCATAGACAGTTGGTTCAGTTGGCTCCCACATCGATATCACGTCCCGCTTGACTTGGTGCGGTGTTCCAAATGTAAGCAGCGCGATAAGACGGTAAGATACATCATTTGCACTGTAGGTTATCAAATACAGGTACGCTTCAAATACTCCCAGCAAGATTTCTGTGCAATTTCAGAAATCTGATCACAACAGCTGTCGTGCGGTTCGCATAAAATGTGCCTTTCACCCTCACATACTGTTTCGCCGTAAAAGTGTTTCAATGAAATTATTTCGATTCTGCGAAACAAGAGCCAACCATTCTTTCTGAGCTCTTTTTAAGGTATCACGCTAGATATCCATGTTAATATAGGGGAGTGTGAATCGTGAATTTCAACGCCTGGTCGAATCCGTGTTACCATTGCTTCCAATCCAACTTTCTGGAGCATCGACCATCATGTCGATTCATCCCTACAGTCCCCACGTTATTTTTATTTAACAACTGCGTACAAACGCATTCCAGTCAAGCAGCAATTGCGATGTGTTCGCTAACGGTGATCCGGGTGTCGACGGTGGCAATGACGCGGCTCTAGTCAAGTGATCCATATAAGATGATGAAGTGAAGCAGCTCAGGTCATTTGAAGCAAAAACAGTCATCGATTTATTTTGAATCATTGACGATTTAATTCCGAATGAAGTCATCAAACCAGCTGTTATAACGTTTCTTTATTTTTCTATATGTATAAACGCACAGGTACAACATCAGGATTGATTCGGTTTAGGACAACAGCAACGTGCAGAAGTACATTTGTGTACTGGCCTGTGTCTATCAACGAAATATCGGGCGAATATTTTCTTGTCTGTTGCTCGTGTCAACGACAGCTGTCAGTTTGCTGCCGTGGGAGGACATCAAGCACACAAAACAGCCAAAGTTGAAGAGCTCTTAACCCTGCGCTGGCATTCAGCAGAGGAGCAACAGGCCTCGCTCTTGGTTGTGTTTAATTAAGTGACTTGCCCGGCTTTAACTTCTCGTAGCTTCCATTGTTTGTTGACGTCTGACCGCTTCATTTAAGGTTACTCGCCGTAGTAAAGCTCCTGAAGCGTCAGTGTTGGAATCGTTTCTTAGGTTTTTNCTTTGCCTGATTCGCCCCTAACCTTCAAGTAATAAATCCGGCATAAAACCTATAAGATTCAACAACAATCTAAGCTCTATCTCATAATGCATTGCCTGAAAGTAACTTCATGACTCGTAGGCGCGCAGTGCATGGTATATGTTTAACATTTACCGGATGCGTCAGCAGTGGCGATTCTAGAATGAAAAAAGTGGGGGGGGCACTGCGGGGCCAAGGAAAAAAGTAGGGGGGGCAACATAAACGTAAAATATTACTGGCCGAAAGTTATCTGCTGTATGGGTCAGTCAAGCGAATTTGAACGTGAAATTAAGCAAAAAACTGGGGGGGCAAGCGGTGGGGCCAGCCAAAAATCTGGGGGGGCCATGGCCCCCCCAGGCACCCCCTTAGAATCGCCACTGTGCGTCAGGCTTGTTGATGCTTTAGGTAAATACAAGCTTGCAGTAGACACTTAAAACGTTGGCAGTAGCGATGACCCTAGAGATGCAAACGACTTCACTTCAGACATCCACGCAAAACTTGTTTCAGAACAGAGAGTCATTTGTAAGATTTTTTTTCAATGCCGAACTGTGATGATGATGATGCTCGAGCTGTTTAATTGTAATAAGATTATACGTAGCATGAATTTTTCTCAGGGATGCCTGCAGTGTAGGCATAAAAGGCATTGCCTGTCCTTTAAAATTTTAAAATTACTTTTCAAAGAAAGTTTGAAGCACTTTGATGTAGTAGACCTACAACAACTAAGAGTTGTGGAAACTCTGCAGTCGTAAGTTCTTGCTTTGACATATATGAATCTAAGAAAAACACTGAACGTTAATACTCAGATTTTTTCATTCCCGAGAAACATACATGTCAATCGCCGCCAACGTCCCTAATGTTGCGTCACTCCGACGATCTTGGAATAGCTGCAAGTCAGGAAAACCTGCGAGGATGACAAGTCAACATAAAAAAATGCATTGTGCTGACGCGAGCCTCACAGTGCCTCAAAATATAGTAGTTGCGATATACGACAGTTGCAGGAGCCACGCAAATAAGGTTGTAGAGCCCCGTGCTGCTTGCTTGCCATGATTCGGTCACCCCATGCCAGTGATTCTCAATCTGTGGTTCGCGAACCACCAGGGGTTCACGGGATGATTTCCAGGGGTTCTTGGATGGCAGTTGAGTCTTCACGTATTGCTATTTTTTAATATCCTATATTAGAGGAAAATGCGTGCCGATTGAAAACTCCCTAGAGATTTTGCCTGATCTTGCGTTGTTGTGATGCAACAGTGTGAAATCCACGGCTTTGCCAGCTAACCTGGGAGTTGGGGTTGATTGTTTTATGACTCGTAGGTACTTAGCGGTAAAAAGTTTGAGAACCCCTGCCCTATGCCATGCAGAAATACTTCATATCATGGAAAGAAAACTTTGTACGTAACTTTTTTTGCTGTAATAAGCTTATTTTCGAAAAATTCAAGTGAGGTTTTTTGAAAAAGAATTAAAACCTTTGTCTTATCAACGTCCACACAAAAAATTGTGTTGGTTTGAAAGCTTTTGATGCATGCGTGATGAATGCAATAAAGTTTTTCGTAAGTGCATTGTAAGCATATCTGCGCCAGCCTTCTTTCGATTCTACGAGCTGTACTGGCAGCTGATAATTGTTTAGTGCTGTTCAGCTGGAATAAGCTCAGCCACTTGCTGAGTATTGTCGGTTGTATTTGAGCAAACGTTGAAATGTTGCACAGCAACACGTAACATCTCGTGAAATGTTTACGCAGTACTGTTTCGCGAACACGTTTCTGGTCAAAGAACCAGCTTGGAAACGGCAGTTGTCGTGCAGGAAAACAATTATTCCTGGATTAATGCTTTGAAAACGAAGAACTTTTTCCTGCACTCTGCCAAACTGTCTAAGCGCTGGCGTGCTGCTGTTATTAGTTCGGCTCCTACTTGTTCGACATGCGCGGAGTGGTTGAGTGGCTCTTATCTGCGCGCAACAACCAAGCCATTCGACGTTTTTAGGCAATCCTCGTCTTTGCGATTGTGAAGTACGAGCCCCTCACTTACAACAAGGTATACCATTACCCAGCTTGGGGTCACGTGCTCGGATGGTCTCTTGCACTCGCTTCGATCATCTGCGTTCCAGCCCGGATGTTGCACGTTGTCTGTCGTACCGAGGGCGACACTTGGCGGGAAGTAAGTGCTGGTTAAAGAGAAACTTACTATTCTGGATGTCGGTCGACTTCGCACGTTTTTCATGAGTGACAGTGGCAGTGTTGAAGTCAGTTAATTTCTTTTTTCATACCAGTTATGGTAGAACTACATGTTTTTGATTGCGTTTGCATCTAAGAAAAACTCGAGTAAATTACAGATGCTTTGTTTTGAATATCATTTGCAACTGCTTTTGTCGTGCATGTTCCACAACATTGTTCAGACACTGTATTGTTGCCTCGTGATACACCAGAATGTATTCGAATCACATCTGCAGTATGCACCATTAGAAGCCTTAAACTTGCCCATCAGACAAGTCAAAATGAAAAAGCGTTTGACGCCTTCCGTAAAATCAATTACATTTACCTCAATTAGAATGTCCTGCTCAGTGGTGAAAAATCACTGTTGCAAATGATCTGCGACTGGTGCGCCTAAAAGTAAGTGCCGACGCTTAAATACTATTTCAATTGACTCCTTTGCCAACTAGCATCTCTATTTGCGTGAATTGTTTCATGAATCTTGATGACTCTCATCTCGATTAGTTGCGACAGCTGGTGATAAATTGCATGAAGACATCATGCACATAATAAAGCAGAGTTGTGGAAGGAGTAAGAAAACATGTATAGCTACATTTTTTATGTTTTGCAAAAGTGCCACACAAAATTTACATGCATTACTATAACAAAACATGATACAGCTGCGCTTCTCAAGGTGCATGCACCTTCGCTGCAATTCATATTAAATCCAGCTGTTAGCGGTATTTTGAAACCTCGATTTTCACTCCTGCCTTTCCCTTGTATCCAAATATGGATTTGTCTCGCCACTAGAAGCGTTTTTAGTGTGCACCTCCCCGACTTCGACCCGGCAGCATTCTTCTTGCGCCTTTTGTCGAAGTCAATAGTTTCAACGTTTGCATTTTCGCAGAAATACGCCAACGCGAGAAAGGCCAAAATAACTATCTCGCATGGCTGTAATGGCAAGCTGGAACAGGAGATGGTTGTTGAAGATTCTTCGAACTCCTCGATTGTCAGTCCTCCACCGCCTTACCCTGGTAAAGATGTAGAGACTACAATTTAGTTGCTAAGATGTTTCTTGAAAACGGTTCGATTTGGAACGAGACGAAAGTTTGCGGTTTACCCAACCACAGAGTTTTAGGAAAAAGTCTTCTTCCCAAGCAGCTGCCTCAACCTGTTGTCAGTTGAGTGACGTCAGACTTCTTCACACTGCCGTCGTTTCAACCTTCAAGAAACCAAATGTCGAGATCCTCATCAATGTATTTTCGCATCGTCGAAGCCGCAGTGTTGTCCGAAGAACGAGTAATTTAAATTGAAACTTTTTCGGCAAGATTGGATTTGAGTTTGTTGTTCAAACGATGCTGCGTTTAGTTCTGTCGATTTGCCCGTTTCTTCACCGAAACACCAGAGAACTGCGGTAAATCCAGCACAACTCCAAAAGTAGCCGATTTTTGTTTACGTTCTGAAAAACGTTGCGTTTTAACTGTTTACAGCGAGGGGGATATTGAACTGACGTCACAACCTCTTTCTTCGCCGCTGGCACCTTGTTCAAAGAGAAATCAAATTCAAATTGTTTTTCTATTCATGTTCATTTCGCTGATATGCTTGCAAAACGTTGACCATGTAAACACACTGCATGCGTTAGCTGCAAGTTAAACTTTGTCAAAGATGCTTCCAAGGCAATGACAAAGTTGCATTTGACATCTGATTAAACAGTAGGTTGTTTCCACGTATATTCTTGACATAAAAACTTGCTAGCAAGATTAGACTGAGCTGAATTTTCCGCATGTCTGCCATCGCATTCAAAGTGAAGATTACTTGATATTCTGCTTTGACTGGTTGCGTGCTTTACTAAAGTTGTTTGGCTATTACTTCCCACTTGGCGACTTGCATATTTTGCCAGTTAGGCTGAGCATGTTTACATGGAGCCATTGATCGCTGAGCTTGGATCGCAGGAGTTTCTGTACTTCGATCATAAACTGCTCACATAAGCTGTGCGAAATCGAAAATGTGGGAGGTTTCTGCAATCACTAAAATTCGGACTTTAAGTATTTGCAGTGGGATCAGTCTTGCTCAACAGCTCCGATCAGTTCAAATGGGAAGCCAATATTGTGCCATTTTTGTAGCTTGGAAGAAATGTGTCGTTGGAAATTTTTCATTTTGCAATATGCGAATTTTGATTTGTTCCCCGAAGAAGTTTTGTCTCAGCTGACTTGGCGCTTTTTATTTTTGGATTGCAGAAGCTGGAAGCTTTTTCAGCCGTGACGTTGTCAACTGCTTCGTTTTAATCATCTCTTAAAGTTTTTGCTGCCCTCGTTAGTAGTTTACTTCCATGTACAGAAGTCGCTACTTCATTGTTAAACTGCAAGAGTGTTTTTACCAGGCTTGTCCATGGGAATGTCATTCCTATGGGAATCCCATGGGAAACGTCCCATGGGATGGGACGGGACAGCACACATTTGTATTTCCCATGACACTCAGAAATAGAATGAGAGTGTCAGAATGTTACTGAATTGTCATACTTAGACTATACTTCTGAATTTTAAAGTCAATAAATTTTTTCGTTTTGCATGTCTCTTTGTACAT
>JGI24159J19872_10009064_pt1 | contig 13044 bp, 7 predicted proteins | sample Ectturendosymbi4_FD_19872 | JGI IMG/M metagenome (IMG submission 19872) | reverse complement strand
AAATATAAAACACTATAAACCATTGGAGTCTTTGTCAAACTTTCAATACAGTAAGATAGATTGCAGCGCATGAACTCTATTGTTGCTTGCTGCCATGGTGCTAAGCTTTGCGCACATGCCACTCGGGATTTCCTATCGCAACACTGGAAGAATCACTGATTCCGCAAGGACATGAGACTTGATTTAAATCCAATCATTTTTGCCACCTCATATGAAGCTAATTGAGCTCTTTCTGACACAGTCATTGCTTTCTGAAATAGTTTCCGTTGCCTTGAATTAGCTTGCAACAATCTTTGAAAATAAACCATCGTTTCAGTTTGAAGGTTAGAGTGATTGGTAATGACGTGTATTCTCAATTTAGTTGGAACCATCGCTTCATTGAGGAACTTCTGACCGCAAACACACATCGCGGTCTAGGCATCTGTTCCTCTCCAGTCCAGTGAAATCCAAATTCTAAATAACCATCGCAGTGCAACCGGTGAAACTTTGCTTTTTCCAACTGAAGTCGATTATGATCTTGATAGTTGTTTATTTTCCGAAGACTCACTTTTGTCACTATCAAGTTTTCTGAACTCTGCAGCGTGCAAGTGTGGGTCCGGAGCAGAGATGGACTGGGCTGGATCCGGACTATAGCAAATTTTGTTGAATTTGGATTAAATCCGGAGTGTAAAGCACTTCAAAATTTAGGATCCGGACAGGATTTGGACTGAGTTAATGGAAAAAAATGGGGAATTTTTGTTGTGAAAAGGCTGCATTTTTCCAATGTTCCCGACTTCATTTGGACTTGAAAAATTTTGGACTTGGACTGAGTTCTAAAAAATCAGGACTGGATCTGGATCGCAAAATATGATAGTACGCTCATCTTTGGCCCGCAGATCGTTGCTCGGAAACACCAAAAATCAATCTTCGCTTTATATTTACTGCCGTGCAGCACTGTCGCTTCGCGGCACGGTAGAGGAGTCCTCGCGGCACGGCGTTTGGGAATCACTGGTATAGACACATTTTGCTTTTGCTTGTTGTCAGTATAATAGCATAGACACAAAGAATAAGTGTTTCAAGGTTTGGTAACACTTATTCTAATGTGTCTAAGATATTAGACTCATAACATGCAAAAGTAGATGTTACAAATTGGTTTAAATCCTACATGCAGAAACAACTACCGAAGCTTACGAACATAAAAGTAGAAAAATGTTTATTTTTATGTTGGAACGGTAGGCAAGTTGTCTAGTTGGCAATTAAGGTTACAAACATGACTACCGAAAACTGTTAGGTATTCGGCTGCATGGCTTATTAATTTAATTGATAGTGCCACAAACATGCAGCAAATTAAATTGCTGGTATTGATGGCAATAATGTCAAAAACGGTTTATACAAAATACAACAAGAAATCTCCCAAACTCTATTGCGAAGCAGAGCAAAGTCTTTGTTTTGCACCAGTTGCACGAAGCTGCAGCAGTAGAAATACAAGTCTCTGCCCTGATTAGTTCGGTTTGCTGTGTTTGTTCTGCCTTGCGCCTTTCCTTGTTCTGTCTTTGTCGTCCACTTGTGTGCATGCATTCAAAAGCTTTTGTCGCGTTTAAATTAATACAATTGCTTTCGGGCAGCTGGCTGTTGACACGCTGTTCTGGAACGAAAGGGGAAAAGAGACAATACGATCATTTATGAGCTGTGTTTTATTAATGTAAGAAATCAAGGTAATCTCATCCCCATTCTCTCTTTTTTATTAGAGAATTACATTCCTCTTCTTTCATAATTTTGGATATGGAAGATTTGTCCATGATATTTGTTGGTTGTGAAAAAACATAACCCCTTTTATCTAGCCTTAGTAATGTGTTCTTCACCGAGGACTGCTTTAGCTCAGCACGGCGTAATGCTCATCTCTAAATAGAATGGTTAGATGATGGATAGACAGCTACTGGGCAACATACAGCGCTTTTGGGACAAAAGTGTTAACATCAGCAAGAAAGTCGAGTCATGCTTAGGACTATGGCAAAATGAAGCAAAATTTCGTACTTTCGAAATTTTCATTGACGTTTCTTCAAACCATAAGCTTGACTGCAACCAAAATTGCTGAGCAGTCATAAAAGAATGTATATTGGCACGAAAAACTACAAAGCTGGTTGTTTTTGCTGTAATCAAACGCTTTGTACAGAACCGTAAGATTGGTGTGAAAGCCCACGCAAAGTTTGCTTTTATAAATAGATGTATTTTTTAGTTTTCATTTTCACTGACAGCCACCAGTAGTTAATGCCAAAACACGTTTTTATACTCAATACAGTAAGTTGCTTTACTTACTCCTCTAAGAGCTGACAGACAATCCTACGTCTCTACCAAAACCATTCTCCTACTCCTGGCTTTCACAAAATTTTCACGTTAGTTTAAGTGTTTAACTTACAAAAATATCTTCAACAATGCAATGAAACTGACTAGGTTGAACTTACGGCCGAATTTTTTTAGGGCATTGCCAAGCACTGTTGTTTACAGTGTAGTTTTTTACTGTGCAGATATATGCAGTAGCGACTCTGCCTTCGCAGGGTGTATTTCACGACAAAATTTGCACAGAAATGTGATTGAATTTGATAGGCTAGTTGCTAGCCGACATAAAGGTGCTGCACAAATGAGTTCAGGGTTTGCATTCCAAAAATATTCATAAAATGTCTATCTTTTTAGTTTATTCCAAACGCTCAACTTAGAAACCGAAGTTGAAACCTGTGGAGTAGGTTACAAATATTTTGGATGTGAACAGTAACTACGAAAAGATATTGAGTACTTTGTACGTTGAACTCTTAAGAAGTTCCGTAATGCTGATCAAGGACATTGTTCACAGTCTCATGCTCTTCAAGCACTTAATTACTCTTTCACTTTTCTGCCTGGAATCCAAAAACTGCCTGCGCGTGATTCTGGTCGCTTATATATGACTGCCCAAACAAAGGTTGCCTATAGTCCCGACAAGGAGGTAAAGAGCAACCTTTGTTATTCGAGTCGCAACAAGCGAGTCTAATTTACATTTAAAATGAAAGGGTTTCATCACCAATCGCTTCGTACAAGTTCTCATGGAAAATTAGTGGACAATATTTGCACACCAGCTGTTCTATAAAAATAACCTTTCCAATGATTCAGATGTATTTAAATCATTGGGGTTTGATTCCAAATCGTGTGTTTCTCCTTGTTGCGAGACGTTGCAACTAAATATGGAAAAAGGTGTAGAAGAATAGGTAAGCAAACACCTTGCAAATAATCCGTTTCAAATATAGGTACTTGAGGAATTGTTGCTGTTTAATGCCGTATATTTCGAATCGAGTTCTTATTACATGCATTTGATACGCACTGGTGCACTCGTGATTTTAAAGGGACATATGACAAATAAAGATTGGAAGAGCAAAACCCTAAATCTTAAGTTGCACTTGCAACAAAATGCGCTTGTTTTGAAGTTCCAAAATTTACAGTTGAGAAACAAAGTGGCAGATGAGCATGCAAACACATATGCATATGAAAAAGCTTGCTAACGGAGTCTGACAGATAGACGTCAAAAAGCAACAGTTCAGCAGCTATATTATATAAAATATTACTTGCGCAATCAAAATTTGAAAATTGCAATGTGAGATAAAATCTTTGGTTTAGGCTTGCATACCACTTTAGCGAATTTTTTGACCGGCATTATAAACTCTAATGAACTTGTGCTAATGAAAAGATGTTCAAGAATTGCCTGGAGTGCACAAAAGTAAGAAAAGTTTGAATTTTTTCACTAAAACACCTTCTCATATGAGATTTGTTAAACTCAACCACCTAGTTTCTTCATAATTTTCTGCCGTAGTTTTCTTGTAGCAGCAGTGGCCGGTTTCACATTTTCAGACTTCGACTCCGCTCCTGTTCAAAGATTTTTGAGTCCGGGTACGGATCCGTGTCCAAAATTTTTTCAAATTCGAGAATCCAACTCCTGTCCAGACTCCGGCAACCATCGATGCAACCGAAAATCAGTAATGTTTCACTAAACAATGACATTTACAAAAAACATGCAGATTCCTGCTACTGCCGAAAATAGAAAGTGACTCCGGATCCGGTCGGGATTTTCACAAATTTGTGCTCCGGCTCCGGATCCTTGTCCAAATAATACGCAGAATTCTGCCGGAGTTGACTCCAGCACTCTCGGATCTGTGGCCATTTCTTCCGTATAGGGACAGATCTTGCAGTTGGTGTCTTAAGCAGTTGATTGGTTAGGCACCCAAGTCGTGTGCAAAGTGAGCAACGCACAATATTTTTTTCTTCTGAAATATTTTTCATAAACGAGTTCCGTTCATTATAGATTTGCGGCTCATAATCAGCTCTAATGCTGATTATTACAGCTCTCTACATTTAGCTCTGTATGTTTAGTTTTATAGAGAAGCCGAAACTCAAGGGTAGGGAGATCGGGGTCAGCAAACCTTTGACAAGAAGAAACGGTTTTCAGTTGCTTCGCTGCAAGTAAGTGGGCGACGTAATTTGTAACTGCGTTCAACTTGGGTTTATAATTGTGTGCGGCCACGCCGACGGCGCCGTTGACTTTATTAATGCGTAGCGTTCAGATCTCAAACCCACTCTTGAACTACAAATGTCAAGCAGTGAGCCGCAACGCGTTGTTACAGAGACAATACTGTCTTTGTTATTTAAGCTTTTGTTTTGTCTTTAGCAAAAGATAGCTAATTATTTCTTCCAATTCCCATGGTGACAGCAACGAAGAAACTAACAAACTGTAATTATATTTGAATAATAGCTGTTGATAACACTCAATAGGCGAAGTGTCAGCTGATTCTTAGTTGTGAAAGGATTCCTTTGAATAGACAGGGAACTGGAAAGTACCCTAATTTTTCACAACGAAATCCATTAATTTTGCGAAGCTAGCTTACTATTTGCGTGATTCCAGACTATATTTCATTTGCGTCAGTGCTACACCTTTTGACTACGTGACTTACGATAAAGCACTTAGGTACTTGTTTGTTTTTCATGTTGATTCAATGCAAACAAAATGAACGTTGGTTTTCTCTCCAATCGTTTGATCCTGCGTTTTTCCCCCACCTCGGCTTAAGTGTATTGTATTTCGTGCAATTCAACTCCGTAAATTTTGTTCGAAAAGTCTCGATTGATGATAAGCTTTTGGACAACTGAGCTCTCCAACCTTACTCTACGAATAATTGCCATTGTGACAGGCGAGACTTCGCACGATCGCTCGGATTCCCAGTGAGTTTGCTAAAGGTAAATTGTCTTTTACAATACAGTAATGTAGGCTGTCTATTTCAAGCCCATGATGTAACCAGTTCAAGGTTGAGTTTCAATAGTTTCGGGAATTTTTTAAGTTTTCGGAACGTGCGGATCAGCTCCTGTCCAAACCTCGAGTGACGAGAGGCCCTTCCCCCTTCCAAGAACAGCCTGGGTCTGACTTAACCGGCTCCGCACCGGCGTCGGACTTTCCCGCTCCTGTTAGCACAAATGCGGTTTGGCCTCCTCTGCGGCCTGTGAATGTGACGCAGAAGAACAAACTGTCGAACATGTCGTCATCCAATGTCCAATCCATCGACCTCCCCATGGACTGCACGTCATGACGGTTTTGGATGACGAGACAACTGAATGGCTGCTCAACACCTGCTCCGAAATCTAGTGCGGTGAAGTAGTGGATAGCACCTACAGCTCAAACGACGGAGTAATGAGAAAACTTCGCCTCAAAACTGCACAGGAGAGCAAGCAACTAAATGTACATACTTTGCTTAAATGTTACGGTACCTGAAATATCTTGAATTTACGTCTTGACGAGCGATCTAAACGCGATGCAAAGTGTTTCATTAGGAAATCAATTTTGCATTATTTATGCATCTTTAGTCCTTATTCGAACACCATATTTAAACTTCAAAATTATTTTTTATTCAAACAGTATTCAAAAATCATATGCAAGGTGATTCTTAAATTTTGTTTTGTTTTCCTTGCGCTTAATCCAAGACTTGCAAGTTTGTCCCCTGACGTTCATGTGTCATTTCCGACATCTTGGCAAAGGGCGGGGACAAATTCCGTAACCTCAGCAAACTGCGGGGACCCAACTGCGGGAAGGTGTCGTTTTCGACAACTACAGTACGCTTTGTTACAAACAAACTCACTTCAAAGAATTTGTCTTGTTTTTTCTGACAACTGTTGATGCTGGCGATGGTTTTCACACATAATTTGTGTGAATGCTCATGTCAGAACAAACTTTTCTGTCATAGGCCTGCTTGTATTTTTGGCCACGTCTGTAACGATTGCGACCGCACCAGTGCCCAGATTGCAGTCATTGTCATAAACTTGTCGCATGTTTCCCGATCCTGGCATGGGACCATCAACCGACGTAGTTTCAAAAGAGCAAACGGATTTGGCGAAAAAACTACCGTTTGCTCTTGTGACGTTGCCACAGAGCAAACAACGCGGTGCTTCTAAAATTCGTATCTGTAAAAAGTACATTTTGCAATTGTTTTCGAGTGGAACAGTTCAGTGTTCTGTCTAATGTTCTCGGAGAAAATATTTTCGTTCCATAAATATTTGTAAGCAGTGCTTTTTGTTTTAGGAACTTTTTTTTCATTTGCACCACGTGTTGAGGTAAAAACTGCCCATAGATGGCTAACTGTCATCTTTGCTAAAAGTTCGGCAACCGGTCAGTGCAAGAATTTATTATTGTAGATAATCGTAAACAGAAAAAAGAAGTAAACGATGAACTATGCATCGTTCAGCAGGAATTCCGTGTTATGTACCGGCAAACTGTGAGAACGAGAAAAATGTTTGTTGCGCGATTTTGCAGTGGAGTTGATCGGAGAGCCCGAGCGGGAAGCGCGCATAGCTTCACACTGTGGCAGTAAGCAACGATAGAGATCACAAGCCGTACTCACTCTATTACTGTTTTTTCGCGCCACTTACACGGGTGCCATTCTTCGCGCACATATTCCGTTCGTGGTTCATCCCGTATTCATCGCCGCGCCTACCCAGTGGTTGCAACCAGTGATTTCTATACAGTGGATGGTCAGCTCGTTTGTCTTCATTGTTATGGTCACGCATCAATACGACTTTACTTCGCGAATTCACTGGCAAGGCAAAGCATTGTAAAAACTGTACAGCGTCGCGTAAAAGCCAGTGATTGCGTTCTTTACAAACCCGCAATGTACATATTTTCCCAAATTTTTCCCCAAAACAGTAAAGTGCGGAAATCGTGATACAACGGAAAGTGGACAACGTGTTCAACAGGGCGTAACAGTCTACTATAGTGTACCATAAATTGAGACGAAGCGGCGATGACTCGCTTCCAAGCTTTGCTGTGAGCGCAGGGGCAAGTTTGCATTGTACAAACTGTTTTTGAGTCATCGTGAATGTTAACGTTTGCTTTGACGATGCATAGAAAATTCTAATGCGTTAGCGAACAATCAGCGTGGCTTTAAATGCAACCGTTAGCAACATGCAAGATTAATGTGTGGGTAAAACGACCTCTGCGAATGTCACACCATCATCTATCACTCATTCAGACAACGTAACATTCCTTCGATCTTATTTCAACAAACTATTTGACAATCGAAATTTTAGTCGTACCGTCAGATGCTGTGGTGTTTTCGGCATATAATTCATTGCATGTTTTCTTGCTTGTAGATCAGGAACGAAACGCCTGTTTTCTTCTGCTTCATAGAATCGCTGTAAAAGTTTGTCAATATTTTTGATGACTCGTCAACAAGATCGAAGATTAGAGAAAACGCGTCGATATGGGCGTAAAATAAGGAAAGAAGGAAAAAGGATCTGCTGCTACAACCTTTTATTTTGTACCATGTAATAGGAACATTAAAGCAACAAAGAACGAAGATTTTCAATCATTCAGAATGCAAGACCAAAAGTTGTTTTGGTATTTTATATTGTACATGTTACAAACGCTTATCAATGTGAGCTGTGATCCCACTGCAATGATATGAGTTCCCAAAGACAAGGCGGAAAGTGTACAAGGTCATACATATTTTGGCCCTGAAGTGAGCTTTGAAAACAAATATTTGACCAAAAACAGTTGAATGGAGCAAAATTGAAACGGCTTTGCTGTTTAAATGCACAGGAAAGTGAATGTCTATCAGCACTAAATTCGCAACTCTCATCAAGAAGCGAATGCAGCTTGATTGTAAATTGCTTCACATCGTCATACCTTGTTTACACACTTGCTGCGCATATTGTCAAGATACATCTAACTGCAATCTTGATATTACCGAAAGTTTTCTTTTGCGATGCCTTGAGGTTCAGCGTTTAGCGTTCGTTGATGTAGAGCATTTTTCCATCACAATTGTCATACATGTGGCTACCTTGTTTATTCGACAATACACGCCGCTTCATGGTATTTGCCTCTGAAGAAAATGTGCAAAAAGTACAACATGATTTGACTGTAATTTCGCCCAGCGTGTCATTGAGAGGTAAGGTACCGAGTGCTTAGAAGCACAGCCGAGTTGTATTGCTGCCGGGTCGTGTGAAATTTTCAGTAACCCAAACGCATATGAAGGCATTAAACAGGTTGATTCTCTGTTTTGCACAGACTCCCGCAGCTATGGAGACACAAGGGTCTTATTGCAAAGAAGCAATGCACTTAAGCCACAGATGTTCGATTCTACCACTCCAGAATAATCGAAGCACTCGGAAGTACAGCGACTGCGAAATACTGAACTAACAAAAAACTGGAAAATTGCTTCAATCAACAACTTGATTTGAAAGGGGACTATTACATAAACTTTAAAATGAAACGTTGTCAATATTGTGCATGTTAACGCTGCTATAAGCGTTTGTGTCAGAATACGTTTTTTGACGATGGAGCTCCGTGGTGTTCAGGGCCTCTGAGAGAATTTTACCAGGGGTGCGAAGACCAATGTCTGGCTCTCTTAGCTTCTGAGGCCCTCTTCGAAATTTATATAGCTTATTTGTATAGCAATCAGAATATCAATGTAGATGAAACAGCTATCATGTTTTTCCTACTGCGTGCGATGTACCTCTTGTCCTCTCGTAGGCCCTGGTGGTGTTCATCGACTATTTATTGGAATTCGATTTGGTGACAGCATACTATGTTTAATTGCAGGTGTTTGGAGTTATATAAGCACGCTAGAGTTTTCGTGCTCCTCACTTGGATTATGTGTGTGGATAAACTTCACAATATTTCGTAATCTGCTAACCCGCACAAGTGAAACAGGCCACTGTGCCAACACTGTTCTTTCGCTGAGTGTTCAACAGGTCAGCCACTTGCCATGCGACTGAAATGCCAAGCTGCCCACTTTTAAGTTCGCCGAAACCTCACAGAAGCGTGTAATGATATTCAGAACGCTGACGTCATTCAAACAGCACGCATTATTTTCATGATAATCCACTTTACTCCTGATCGTATCAGTGACAACAAAGCAGTGACATAAGAAATCGACAAAAAACTATCATATTCATCAAAATCTTTACGGTACATTTCGCCATGCAAGTCTTCAAACTTAACTCAATCTTCAGGGAGCAGTTAGCGAGTATTTATAACGCAAAATAGTTTTAATAAACTTGTATCTGGAACGCTACTGGGAAAGCCTCGATCAGCCTCACGTCACTCACAGTTAAACGTTTCTTGTGTTGTGTTGATATAGACAAGTGAACTTCAAATCGATGGTGATTTCATACAGGCATGGAAAGAACAGCGTCTGCAGTGGTTGTCACATGTCAACACCTCGTATACGATGATGTGTTGCAGAGATAGAGGATGCTGTTGTCTATAAGCTCTCAAGGGCTTTGTCGTCATCGTTTCAAAAATATGATTTTGCGCAATGTTGTTAAACTTACGAGAACCACCTATTTCGGAATTTCCCGGTGTCACTGTGAAATTCTATGAAGAAAAACAGACACAAGAAATGCCAAGGCAGCAACACACAAATATATTTGCAGTTTATCATTTTTTGGTGCAGAAGAAAAATAGCAAAACTGCCCAAAACGGCGGAAAATATTTCGTTCAAAAGAAATTGCAATATTCAATCCGTTTCTTTCAAATGCGTTTACATTTGTTGTTCAAGTAGCAGAAAACAGAAAAACGCCAAATTTACCGGAAATTAATGTGTTAAAAACATTATTGACGTCTTTATTTCACTTTTTCGAAACATATATTTAATTTGTTTGTTTACACAGTATAAAAACACGCTGAATCAACCCAAAACCACTTGGCAATCAAAGTCACCTTGGCTAATATATCGCCTGGCAGTGAAAGTGATGAAAAAACGACGACAATTTCACAAAAACTCATTAAATGTATTTTGCAGCAAGAGTAGTTTAGCTAATTTCTGCCAGGTATATGAAAGAGTTTAGTTTTGCTGTATCGAATCGCTGGACACTGATTGCGCCTATGTAAAATACTTCATGGATTTGCTGTAAGGAAGCAGCAACTTTATTGTAAACCAAAGCAATTTATACACTTCATTGCAAGTCAACATAATGTTTTAACCCAAAAGTGCTAGACAGTCAATCAAGCGCTCTAAAGACTCGGATTCTAGCCTAGTTTCCAAAAAAATTTGAGCCAAAAAGTTGACCCATTCGGTCGGGATCCAGGGCCCGATAAAGTGGGCCAAAAAACTAAAACTGCTCTTTTTATGACGTCAGCCACAAAAAAACAAAATCCAAAACTTACCAAAGTTTTTGATCTAATATACCAGACTTGCCGCATCTTAAGAGGGTTTGAACAGCTCACTAGCTCAATCGCTTGGCGAGTCATGACCTACCAAACTTGGCCAAATCGCGGAACCTAAAGGGCTAAAGAAGTTTTACTCTAACAGCCTAATTAAGGCGGTCTGCAGTATGCGAAGTTTCGACAATCTGACCAGGTTGTTACACCAAACCAAAGAGGATTGGTCTTGTTTCTCGAAAGATGCACAAAGTCTAATAACATATGGCTGCGTGCTTTGATGCAGTCAGATTGTTTGTATTCGTCCCTATTCTTTGAACACTACAATTACGTTTTACTTTGTGAATGAAGGCTCCAACATTGCAGTGTTTGTTTGATCGATGGCGCGTCATGTCACAACGCATTCGCATTTTAACTGGACTCGACCAGACGACCAGTTTAGGGATGGCGCCTTAATCTGCAGTAGTGTTGTCACAAGTGTTACGTGTTAGCTAACAATAGTGTTAGGAATGTGTCTGTAACCCTGTGGTTCTGCCTTCAACGCTTTTGCAAAAAGTGTCTGTAACTCTTGATAACGCCGGCTCCAATGCCTTGTAAAACGTTCTGTTTTGTCTGTTTTTGTCGACCTGCGTTATGCAGAGTGTGTGTGCTTATGCTATGGACTTCGTGTCTGTTCACAAACAAATAATTTACATTAAAATTAAACTCCTTCAATATTTTGGAGTGATGAACATGGAATTCAAAAAAGCTAGATAACAAGCGAAGTTCATTAAAAACTTGATGCCACATTTGATTGATGTTGATCGCCTATTAGTACCAAAATATTTCGTTTCAAAATGTATAGTACGTGTTATTATTTACTAAATATTTTAATCCAGGTAATTCACTCACAAAAATAAGTGTTACTCAGTATATGTCACCATTTGAAGAGAGTCTTGCTTAAGCTTATGGGTTTCTTGTTCTTCATGGGTTTGGTGGTTGTGTTGCGACCAAGCGTCATACGACTGTGCAAAAATTTACTTGCTTTGTTCCAATTGCTGCCTGCGGTCATATTAGGTCGCCCTGGTGAAACTTCCTGGAAAAATCTTTATAAAAGACTTTTTGTCGCTATTTCAGCAATGATTTGATTACCGTGAACTAACCAATTTAATTTCAAAGCGAATATGACAGATATGAAAGAGTTAGGTTTGCTATGTGTTGTTATTGTTTTGTTTAAAATTTTCACAGTTTTGTGACCAGGTCTGGTCAAAAGCAATAGATATGTGCAAGATTAAGATTTGTAAATACACAGGACACAGAGGTAGCAAAAAAGACAAAAATCACGGACTTGGATGAACGCTTCACTATGTGTTTGAAAACAGCAAGCTTTTTCTTTTTATTTTTATCCGAATCGTTTGATGCGATTAATACGTTACAACATTTTTCACTTCAAACCAAATGCACTGATTCTGAACATCGCTACATGATTTGTAACGAGTAAGTCATGCATTTCAAACCTTCAGAAATGGTGCATGGAGAATATGTCAAGGAGTTATTTTCCAGTCCAATGTCAAATCTTGTAGGTGAACTTGTTCAAGCATTTTGTGAAAGGAAAGTGCAGAACCAGAAGATCTCTATTGTGAATGCAAGCCGACTTTCTACTCAGGTGCTGATTGTAATCACAAAAAATCTTGCTGTTTGTTGACTGATTTTTATGCAAGCATGTTTGTTTCAAAAAATGATTACTGAAAGATTTACATTTTGTTATTTTCTTGCGATTTTGAGCAACACGAAGATGCGCTGACTGTATCTTTACCGAGGGTATTTACTTTGGCCGCGCCATTGTCAAATTTATACTGCAGTGACGTAGCATGGACGATATGACTACGCATGCAATTTTTAGTTTGTGCCTCGATGACGTCGTCGTGCTCAGTCAATGGCGGTACGACCTTTTTGCAAAAGCTACAGAGCAATTGTGCTTTAAACACGATGCCTTCTCTCTAAGAAAGCAGTTCTAGCCATGATGCACATATGTTAGTTATAATATAAACGTAACTATCACCATCATAAAAAGTTCTGAATTACAACATTCGCTCAATTATAGACAGGCATGTGGGGTTTTTCAAAGGTCCAGATTTCACGACACGGAGAACTACAAAGTTGCCTGTAAACATCATGCAAAAATTTTATAACCCGAATTGTACTTCATGTACTAGTCACTAATGTAAGGCCAGAGGATCGTTTAACATAGAGCACTTGCTATATGACGCAAAACCAAACAACATCCTTTAAGTCCCGCGTGCGCCACTTTTCTTGTAGAAATTTGCAATCCTATAACTCGCCAGGCGATTGAGCTAGAGAGCTGTTCAAACCCTCTACGGATTCAGCAAGTCTTGTAGTCAAAATCGAAAAAAACAATTTTC
>JGI24159J19872_10009060_pt1 | contig 13047 bp, 6 predicted proteins | sample Ectturendosymbi4_FD_19872 | JGI IMG/M metagenome (IMG submission 19872) | reverse complement strand
TACTTAGATACCAACATCTCTTCGAATGATCAGTTTTTTTAGTTGTGTCGCTGTGTAGATATCTTCAGCTCTTTTGCAAAGTCCATTAAGGCTAACCCGATCTCCTATCCTACTCCATTTGTAACTGCCACCGTGGTGAAAACTCTACTGATAGTGACAGCCATTTGCGCTACTCTTAATTCGACCGTCCTACATAATAGTCGCCTGCTACACAAAGCAACCGAAGCTAGGAATGTTACGATGTCTTCCCAGCTAAGAGTCTGTTGTTGTTGCGGAAAGTCTCGGTGTTTTTCTGATTTGTAGATATTCGTATAGCTCCTTCCAGAAAGTACTGATAGCACTGTTTCCGCAGGAANACAGGATTAGTACTTAAATTACTTTTCAACTTGTCTTAAGGTCATGCGGTAGATGGTGNAAACCTACGCGGANAATACAATCAAAAGTAGCCACGCACAATGAAACCGCAGGAGGTAAAAGTGTGACTAAAAACCGCTGACACCCGACGAGACTCGGTAGCTTTAGGTTTGCAAGCGTTCGAGGAATCAACCGACAGCCATCTGCTTTCATGACTTTCCGGTGATTTAGTAAATGCGACATAAAAATGTTATCATCTGTTCTTACGAAGGTTCCACATGGGCGACGAAGTCGCATAGTTCAGCAAGTTTATGCAAATAGATAATCGATTTAATGTGGCACAGGCAAGAAATGCTTATGAGTGAAAATGCTTGCCAGGAAAAAGTGAGGTGTAACAGGGTTTACCTGTAGGTAAACTTACTTAAGTAATTTGGAAAGGGTTTATCACGACGTTTACTCCTTTTTGACTAAACACAATCTGTTTGGTAAAAGACGACAGGTTTTTAGAGCAAGTCTCTCCAACTGAATTACCAATTACAGCAATGTGTGATGAGCAAATCAATATTAAATTAAATAATCTGTTCCTAAGGCCTGATTTACACTGAGCAGTGGCAAAACGCGGCAGAAATTGACTCTGTTGATTTACTGAATTGTTCCCGTGTCGCTGTGCGTTTGTCCACTTCTGACCAGCACNTGGCCTGGTGGTGAGTGCGTCCGNTTCGGTGCTGGTAGGTCAAGTGTTTGACTCTTTTTAGACCTTGTAAATTGNTACTGCAGCCTTCTNACCAGGCGCACGGTGTGCGGANGAGCTGCAGGGAACNCACCCAGAACACAAAACAAACCAGAAATTGTACAAACTCAGTCGTGGCGCTACAAGACCATTGTAGTTATACAGCGCCAACAACAAACCACCATATCAAAAATATGAAAATTGTCCACTTCTGCCGCATGCCTCCGATGGAGACGCTCTGGATCGTTTCGCCACTTCTGCCATTTCGGTGACTGCTTTTGACTGCGGTCTGCAAGGATTCGCGCGTAGGATGTAGCAGTGAAAGTATGATGGAGGAGAAAGTAGTAGAGTTCCACTGAGCGAGTTTTATGCCAAATGGACTGCATCTAGCAAGCAACATAAATTATACCTAAGCACACTTCAGTATTTTTGTCCAATCAGGTGAATATCACATATATGGCTACCTCCANCCTACTGTAGGCCACAAAACTGTACCATACTGCTCCACAAAAGCAATGCACAACTGTAGGCATAATAAGTTTGAATAAAGCAGCTTGATTAAATGATTTGTTTTAAGTTTTGATACTTTAAGAAGGTTTTGGAATCCGCATTACTGTTTTAATTTTCATAAGTTTGTATCCAATCTGTGACATGTAGGCTAGTACGAAAAAGCATGTCAAATTATGTGCAAACTGTGAGGTAAATTTTATGTACATGTCTCTGTAGTAGAAGAGATAGTACAGTATATTGTGTTATAGACAAGTAATGTCATGAAGTAGAAATGATTCCACATGAAATACTTCACAGTTCAGTGTTTCACTGTACAGAATGTTTGCAAATGCATTTATTTCTTGCTAGTATTGTGAAGACATGTCTAGAAAAAAGGTAGAGTCTTTAGTGGAAGAGCATTACCAATATTTGATAGTAACATCAATAAAATATTTGACAGTTATTTNCAACAGGTGCAAATAATCACTTAAGTCNTGGAGCTTGATTTAATCACTGATGAAACGAGTCCAGTATCTCCAGAATCGATGTTTTGCACGTTTTCTGCGCTGTCTTAGCAATGCNTTCAAGTAATGGCGCCAAACAATTATCAGCTCGAGATAAATCTGATCTACCTCCATCCTCGAAGATCAGTTGTAGCAACTGGCGCGAAAGTAATTATTACGTCACCGACGAATGAAAACGTCGTTTCTAAGTGTAAACTGAAAAACACCAACTGCGCCTGGTCCTTTACGCTCACGTCTGACCGCTCCCTGTCACTTCCCAGCGTAGAGCAGGCTTAATGGATTTCAACATTTTGATACTTAGTGTTTTCTTGTGCGTGCGTTCAGCAAAGTGCTTGCAACTGATAACGGCCTTTTTCGGGCATGTTACCTTTATGTTTGCTGTCGATTGAAGGCAGGCAAGCTTCCCTCTATTCCCAGTAATCACCAGGAAAGCATAGCGAAGTGAATGAAAGAAAATCAGAAGTGGAAGAATTTTGTGCCATTTCCCGAATATATGGTCACGCGCAGTAAGCATATAGAGAAGTCAGACAAGAGAAAAACGCTGAGTTAATGGATATTCTTATTTTATAGTTAGGTAATTGGATGACTTTGCAGTTATTATTTTGAGCAATGCAAGAAAATGCCCATATCTAACATATATGTACTCCATAACAGGAAAGAAACGATTTCAAACGAAAAGTAAAAAAATGAAAAAATATTATGGGTTTGTTGACCGTCGACCTGCTGGTGAAATTTGCAGAAGAATTGGAAATGGTAGATTTGCAAAAGCGATCGCTTTTTTTAAAGCGTGCACTGGTGACAAGCCTGTAAGTGTTTTCCCTCAATTTTTCTGGTTTGCCACGCATATCTGTCCACGACATCACAACTTCCAACTTAAAAAAAAAACAGTAGGTTCAAGTTTTGATTTTTGTGGTATATGTAGCGTAACGTCTATGCTTCTCTCACTTGATGAAATTAACGTCTGTGCTGACATAGAAATAGACTTGTCAATAACGCATTCATGCCGTAGGATTAGCTAACGAGTTTAAATACAAAGACAAATTCACGAGTAAAGCAGTGAAAAGTATTGCTCAGAGTGATAACGTAAATTGATGATGAAAAGCATTTGATTTTCAGTGTAAACAAAACCTTGTGGTTGAAAATGCATACTACGCTTAAATATTATCGGTCGATTTGTTCACAGCTTACTTCCCTAATAGAGCAAGAGATTTTTGGCCAGCTTGGAGACTTGATTTTAGTCAATTAAGTTCACAACCTGGAAAGCGATGCTGTATTTATGAAATGTTGTTTGCAACGATTCATGGAGAAAAAAACATTATTTGAAACAAATGTCGTTTTCTGAAGATGAAAGACAGTTTGACCGTGAACTTTCGACCAGTTTGATCAATCAAACCATGCAGCTGATGGGGATGATCTTGATTAACAAAAACACATCAAAGTCATCAGTGAACGATTTTTACAAACATTTTTCGGACAATTTTCAGGTTGTTTGCAAGTTGCCTTCTTTTTACATATGTCTTGCTACAACATGCGTTTACCGTAGAAAGCTTGAAAAGTATGCTCAGTCACATTTTGTATCGGTGCAAAACCTATAAACGAGATAAAGTTGTGTGAAAGAATGCAAAAGCAATCTGTGTGTTTTTCACCGAAGCAATGCAATCGAAATTGAATTTCTGATCTTGCATGAAAAATGCAATTAGCTTAAATTTTGTTACACGGCATTGGGTTTTACACGGATTCGTAGGCTGCATATCATACTTTACACTTTTTAACACAATGTAACTTACGATAACATATGAGTTTGTTTGTGCTTCACTTGCAGCAAGCGCATTCCAGGTACAGTGTTGTAATTTATTGTTCGTGCGGTTTGCAAATCGTTTGCCTACGTACATTATTATAGGATTCCACTTGAGAGCAGAAACAGAATACAAGTGGTTTCATCTTGTTCTGTTTTATAGCATTGGTGTGTTGAGTTAAGACTTTGTACTTTTGCTGCCGGCGTACGAGTATATCGTACTTTGAAATCAGCCTAAAATAAAGCATATTTTAAGTGTCTTAGCAACGGCATAGCTCCTCAGATGAATGCGCTAGAAAGCTGTTCAAACCATCAAAAGACTCGGCAAGTCGTCGAGTCTGTAATGAAAAAACATTTTCGGTTTTGGGTTTCGTTTTTTTGCGAGTGGCGTCATAAGTGAGGTAGGTTTTTGGCCATTTTAGTTCATGTTACCTGGCCTAGGGCTCAACCGTTAGACGGAAGTATTTTGGTTATGTTTTCATTGCAAACTAGGATAGAATCCGAGGCTTTCGAGCCCTTGATCGACTTTCTATCGTTTTTTGTTCACAACTTATGGCCTAAAAACAACAACAAACAATTATCTAAGTAATGGCTTAATTACTAATTTTGTTATTTTTAGGTGATAACGTTTGAACCCGAAACCCCAGCAAGTCATCCAAAGTATCAAAAGACTCAGAGTTTAGCCTAGTTTCCAATAAAACGTGAGCGAAATACCACCACCTAGCGGTTTGGGCCTAGGGCCAGGTGAAGTGGGCCAAGACCCAAAACTACTCCACTTATGACGTCACTCACAAAAAATCAAAAACCCAAAACCAAAAAATTTTTTTTCATCGCAAACTCGAAGACTTGCCAAGTCTTTTGAGGGTTTGAACAACTCACCAGCGCTTCCGGGGCCGGAGTTATGCCCGCGCAAAGACACGTGCAAACTGCTGGATTTTAAGCTGAAACCGCCCGGCAGGTGAGGTGTCAAGTGTGAATTTCTGCTTTGTGGAATGCAGGAAAACGGACACTGCAAAAACACACTAATGTCACAAAAGGCAACATTAACCCTACAAGAAATTTTATCCGAAAACTGTGAAAAAGGTTGGGTGTCTTTCGTCAAGTCTCGAGAACAACGCTGTTGTTAATTTTTCCTTCGTTTCACAAAGTGCAGTTATTTCATGATGTTTGATTTCTCAGTGTATGTAAAGTGAAAACAACCGTTCGTATTTCAAGGAGACACAGTAATCATATTTCTGTCAAAATACTACAGTGCTAGCTTTCGTAAGTACGAAAGAATTTAGGTACAGAATAAGAATAAAGACTAAAAAACACTTGAGACAACTTTGACTAACAGTCCACAACTGTAGTTACCAAAATAAAGCGAATAACAACGTGAAAATTATAAATATTTACAATCATCAATCTCTGTCGACAGAACCACCATAAATATAACATTGAACGCGAAGAAACAACCACATTTAAGTCTGAGACTAGAAAAATGCTATCTATCATAGCTCAAGCGGTGTGGAACTATGTCAGTGCTATGAATGCAAATTTGCACTACTCTACAGTAAACCATGGAGCACACTGATGTAGTTCAATAATGTATAAAACTGTGTAAGTTTTATGAAAACAGTGGCGATGCCCATTTCAATTCAAAGGCACTTCAATTGTATGAAAGTGCTGGAATCACTTTATTAAAATGGATACTGAAGTCTTAGACCAAGTATTTTTAGCAACAAATGTATTAATTCCTACCTTTTCGTCTTCTAAAAACATCAATCATACAATCAATATCAAGTGTGTTGCTAATGCTTCTTTCCGTGTTGTTCACGGCAAGCGTGACAAGCTTTCCCGTGACATTGTGGAGCGCAGGAAGGTCATTAGTCTTCCTAGTCAAGAAAAGATCGCTCAATAGAGAAATACCGTTGAATTTCTATTGCTGACAACTACCGACAATCTGAGCTAGAAAAGCCGGCAAGCTTGCGGACGGGTGTTGTACAGTAAAACACGAAAAACCAAGCTTTTTTATCAGTAAAAACCTGTTTTGCGAACAATTTCATGTTAACGAAACTTCGGATATTAAATGCGAAAGGAAAAAATACGGATGTGTTTGGATTTTGGTTGTCATTGAAATATAAAACAAAGCTTAATACGAGGTATATGTAGCGAATTAGAGCACTTTATTGGACAATGGACCCCTCCGTTGTTTAGTTTCCCCTCTCTTTCTCCATCGATGTACTTGGAAATCGTCGCAGTTCTACATCATAATAATCGTGATGCCATCATTCATGCGTGTGTCTTAAAAGCTTGTGTTTCGTCAAAGTAAATGTTTTAGCGACATCAAGCGTATACTCTCTACTACCGCCACTTTTATATTCTCATCTTTTTTCATGTATTTGTGTATTCCTTGTTACCAGGGGTGTAGTGGACCGGGAAAGCGTGGGAACGGCTTTCCCACACCTTTGTTGTTAGCACTACATCCCTTATCGTTACTGCGATGCATGTTTAAAGTCTAGCGCCTTGCGTGTGGGAGTCACGACGGTACACAATACAATTATGTTTGAAAAAAGAACGTCAGGCAAAGATCGTTCGACTCAGTTATGATTAAAAAATGGAATTTAACTTTTCATCAATGAAGATTTAACGTTTGATAACTTGCTAATAACACTGCTTTTCGTCCCTAATTTGAACACCTTACCGGATTCTTCAGGTTTAGTCGAATTTTTTGTAGAGAAAATTTTGCGTCCCTTGCATTAACACAAAAAAGATTATTCCTCTTTCTCTACAACTGAATATCTCGTCATTTTGTATCATTTTTCTTCTGTAATCATTTTCTACTATACTACGTGTGTTTTATCTAGGCGTCTTCACTGGTATTTAAGTAGTTCTACAAAATCGTTTCAGCTGCGTATCAGTTATCGTGTTGGTGCAACGTGTTTTTAAATGCTCTGTCCACGCAAAGACAGTNTTTTGTATAATCNTGTTTGCTCGTTGCTTGTTTTATGGCCAGGGTTTTTNAAGGTTTGATCTTGGTGACTGTCATTTGAGAAACCGCAAATATTTCATCTGAAAACCGANATGGTCATANTGCATGGTTTTAGTGTAATTTGNTGGTGGTTATGCAGCGAAGTTCTATTGTGTTTTNATAGACCGCTGGAAAATTTTGAAAGATNNTTTTGGTCTCTCTAAACATTTTGAAAACACTGTATGTGGTTATGGTGGTGATGTTAATCTTGCGAATTTCGCAACCAATTTATTGTTCAGGATGCAATTTTCATCGTCATGTGACGCATTCGTTGCCTCTATCAGTGTGCTTTGCTGCAGATTTTCAACGACCTCTCCCGATTGGTGTTAATAACACTTTTTCTGGACGAGTTTCCGTTTGTGTACGGTATAGCGATATATCGGATTATTTAGGACTTTTTGCTTGCAATGTTTCACAATGCGTTTTGTGTATAACTTGTTTTATATATCTTGTTAACATATTCAGTTCGTATTTGCTTACTTTTTTCTTCTGTACATAAATATATCTTTGGAAGAATATTTTTGGTAGCATGTGTTTGTGGATGAAAAACAGACAGGGAATAGAGATAACTGTGAGATGTTGAAGTTTAGGCTCTGTATGAATCTAAATAGATGACAAATATGATATTTAAGATCAACATTTGCTAAATTAAAATCTCATTGAGGGTTCACATAAAAACATTTTGTTAAGCCGAATGTCATGTCTTTAAATACAAACATTTGCGATGTGAGTTGCATGGCAAAGTTTTAACCCAAACACAAGTTTGCTGCGTGGAAACTATTTTTTAAGTTTCACGTCCAACCATACAGTTGTTCCGGTCACACAGAATTCAGCAGGCGATTATATAATCACGATTCAGGCAAACATAAATAGCTAGTTTCAGATATCAATTATATTGCACCATTCTAGGCTTCAAAAAAAGTTTTTGTTTTCTCCACATTGATCACAGTTAGGCTTTTGTGAACTGGGTTTTTGTAGGAAATAGGTATTATTGGCACATACTGAACGTTTGATTTTAGTTTATCTCAGAAGCTCAAAGCTCTGCAAAAGCGGAACATTCCTTCATGTTAATCTTTAATCCGGTCGTTTTGGAAACTGCATGGCAAAATACTTGTTTTAACTTAACAATCTGTACCCTCGAAAATGCTGTATTTATTGATCGGTGGCTCTCTCGTCCTCCCAATAAATTTCCTTTTTCTTTTCACACTCTGCAAAGTGTTTCTTGTAAAATACATTGCAAGTTTGTGTACATTTTCATTTTCATTTGATACTGGACTTATTATCGTAGCGAAGGAAATTGGCCATGCAGACGATTTGGCTAAGACTTCAAAGATTAACTCTGCTTCTTCATTCACTGCACTCTCTTAACCTTTCGCATCCATTTATCTTTTGAGGAGAGTCGCTGAGGCAAAAAACTAATGGGCCTCAAAACACTTCATGTTTTTCAGCAATCTCCGGTAATTCTGCTGGCTTCACACCAAGACGCCACCAAGTTATCACGCCAGCTGGACTTTATTAGGACTTCTTGGCTGTTTTCCTGTGGCAGGAATCACTTCTCCAAATCTTTTTTGTGCACTCCGGTGACGTGGTCGATCATTTTACATGAGATCTCCATATGCGGAAGAGAAATGACCCGGCATACGTGGTTTTACGAATGTTTATAACTACGCCAACAAAATGTTTTATCGACTTGTATGCTGTTGCAATTCCAATCAAACAACAGATGAGAGCGTAGCTATAGTTCTAAACAGATACATAATATTACTGGCCAAAGATAGAGTTTTAGAAAGCAGCAAACGCAATGAAGAAAGCCTAGAATTACAAGCTATGTTGATCAGAAGTGAATTCTGCACTGGCGTTCAATTAACTTCACAGACTTCAGCAATGAGACATTCTTGAGTGTGGCAAGCTGCATCAGTGTCTATCTTGTCTTCTTGTTCGTGCAGCAAAGTGCCTCCAGGAAGCGTCATCGTCGTCGTTTGAGCGAGTTGTTACTATCAACTGATTGGCCGCACTAGATCTCAGGATAGGTGTTGAGCAGCCATTCAATTGTCTTGTCGTCCAGAACCGTCAGGCTCTGCAGTCCATGGGAAGGTCGATGGATTGGACATTGCAGGACATGGTCGACGATTTGTTTTTCCGCGCCACACTTACAGGTCGCAGAGGAGGCGATACCTCATTTGTGCAAGCAGGAGAGGAAACGTCCGGCACCAGTGCGGGAGCGGTTAATCCGGACCCAGTTTGTTTCTAGAAGGGTCATTCCAGGAGAGTGAGTGCCAATGTCGGGGATAAAAGTACGGTGTCTTGTAGGTTTGTCCAATCAATCCGCATTCCATCGATGACCCGCCCACTGCGCTGCACGTATGTTGTTGTCAGATAAACTGAGATGTTGTGGCGCGGGAACAAATGGGTGTTTCGATTTGAGGCGCCGTGCATTCCCACTCGGAGGACTGGCCAGCGCTGAGTGGAGCAAATGTCCATGCGCCATGGCATGGCGTGCTAGAGACAGTGTGGCTCCACTGCGATGAAGCCCAGCAGGTTTGTTGCCTGCGAGTATGTGAAGGTTGTCCGCTGGTGTAGGACGCAGGCATCCAGTCACAATTCGCAAGGCGTCGTTGATGGCGGGGTCGATATGGCGGGTATGAGCACCAGACAGGCGCGCAGTACTCTGCGGTTGAATGGACCAGAACTGATGAGTTCTTGTGCGGTGGGTACAAAGGAGTGTCTCGACTTGAGACGCTGTGCATCTGCACTCGGTGGACGGGTGAGCATGAACTGATGAGTTGTTGCGCGGCCGTTGTAAATGGGTGTCTCGATTTGAGGCGCCGTGCATCCGCACTCGGTGGACGGGCGAGCGTTGAGTGGAGCAGATGTCCAGGCTCCATGGCACGGCGTCCAGTCACAATTCGCAAGGTGTCGTTGATGGCAGGATTGTTGAGCCTGGAGTGAGCCAACCGGTATTATTCATGTGTGTTGCTTCGACAGCAACCACTGCTACACGTGCTGGATGCGTCCTGGAAACGATAAATACGAACAGTTATTCCGAAAGAGCGACATAAACGTTTCTTTCTATTGATATAAGGCAACGTTCACGCCGTTCGCTGTCACTTCAAACAAACAGAGAGAAGCAAGAAAAAGCACACGTGGTTTATTTTCGCGCCATTCGTCGTCATGTGCAGTCAAGCATAGAGAGAACGGCACAGTTGGCGCCAAACCACTTGTGGAATTTTGCAAAAGCAAAGGAAGTGCCTTGTGGCAGCAGTGGCGATTCTAAGGGGGGGCCTGGGTGGGCCATGGCCACCCCAGATTTTTGCTTGGCCCCCTGTTTGGCTCTTCAGTTTTTTTCTGAATTTCCCGTTAAGTTTCTTTGGTTGACATATACAGTAGCCTAAAAAACGTTGGGCCAGCAAAATTAAACGATAGTTTAGAAACCCTCTAGCCTGCATTCAGTATTTCCCAGATACATGATAAGCTGTGTTTTTGTGTTTGACGGCCGGACAACTAGAGCTGACGACACAAGACAGTAGTTGTTTGGATCCCGCGTGAAATGTAGTCAGACCGCGGTCGTGGTGTTGAAAAAGTCATTTCGAAACTAAGAAACAGTCGCAGAAATGGGAAGATTGATCTTTCGTGCATTTCAGTGTGAAATGGAACTGGATTACATTACGGTCAGCAGATTGTTGCTTGCCCCAGTAGCAAAAGGTTTGTCAAAGCATTAAGAATTGGTTTCAGTTAATTTAACCGAATTTATCCTGGCTGCAGTATTGTGTTCTGCTGCCTATTTTTTACGGTATATGACTTCGAAACATCTTACGTAAGCGGTTTGTGACTACAGTTTTAAATCTGCTCACGCATGTGCTGCCACCTCATGGAATTTTGTACGGGTTTTCTGTAATGATTCAGAAGCAATTCTTTCGCGTATGTCAGCTCTTTATCCCGCAGGTCAAACATTTCTATCAGAAAAAGCACTTGAAATAATTCGCAAATCATATTCATTTAGTGAAATGATTTAAAAAACATGAAAAAGCTTTGGCAAATAATTTGTTTCGGAAAGAGTCGAAGCTACGTATATCGCTTGAACAAGTTTTTTCATTTATAGCTAGCCTGCTTTAAAAAGCTGCGTTTGATTGTTGCTGGTAGCTGTAACTCTTGCCGCCACGAGCGCTTCATCCGAGAGAAGTTTTTCAAAAATGAGATTAGTGAAAACAATTCTCAGAAACTCCATGATCAGTGAAAGATTGGCTAACATTGATCTACTTTCAGTTGACAGGTACGAACTGAAAAATAGATTTAGATGATTTTGTTGATCGATTTGACAGTCGACATGACAATCGAAGGATTAAGTTACATTGAGGTGATGATGATATAAATTCCAACGTACACAGTGCAAGGATCTGTGTGATAATCATATTGCTCATTGTCTATTTGTCTGAATCTGTTTAGGTTTAGAGTTAGTGCGTGTTTCGCTTATGGCAAGACAGTCATAAATCAACGCAGGATTGAAAAGTCAGCTTTTGAGGATTAGTCAGAGGAAAATTCAGTGTGAATAATAAGATGAACGACTTTGTTGGGAATATTCTGCAAAATACGTTTTACGCCTGCGGTTAAATCTTACCATCAGGTACACGCCCTAAAACCGATGCACACATTCCTATCTGCGGGGCTGCTTTGCAACTTTAGGTGCCGCTGGGCCGAAACCTCGATGCTGTTAACTGCACACTGCATTGAATAATCGTCACCCTATCCACGTTGCAGATGGGCATCAAACTCGTAATAGTAGTTGCATAACACTGTTATGGTTACACCCATCAGTGACGAATTTACGCATAGGCCAGGTAGGCCATGGCCTAGGGTCCGCGCTTTTGGGGCCCGCGCAACTCTTTCCTACGACGACTCATTATTAACTTAAAATTTGCGAAACTTCGCCCAGTGGTAACTACACAATTTACTTTGAAACGAGCATAAATGCAAACCTCTGTTCTAGACTCTTATCAGTACAGTAGAAACATGATAATATTGCTTGCTACGCAATATAAGAATGACAATACTCCTTTTCTTCGGATTCTGCAGTGTCTGGCGCTCTTGCGTCGTTGCGAGCTTTTTGTCAGTGAAAGATTGAACATCACGTAAGAAAGTGCTGTGTGAAAGGCTTGATGCTGACGAACGTGGCTGGGTGCGTGAGAGACGCAGGCCGTCTGTATGAAAGTGGTTAGAAGCAGTAGCGTAACCAGCCCAAAATGTGGGGGGAAATGTTTTTAACGTAAGCGAGGAACAGTACTTTATTCGGAACACTGCCTGTCAAAACACAAAATCACAAGATGTGCTAGAAATTTGAGGAAGACATGGTCCCCTTGGTCCCTTCTGGCTACGCCTGTGGTTACAAGAAAATAATGAAAAAGAAGGAAGAGTAGCCTACTTACCTGATGTTCAATCTTCCACTGAAAAAACGTTCGCAATGACGCAAGACTTCCAGACACTGCAAAACTTCGATGAAAAGCAATGTTGTCAGTATTGGATGCTACGTTTGGTTGTTACCAACTTGTAGATTGTGCGCAATAAATTGCTTGTTGAAACTCTATGTCTTAGTTAAATCAGCTAGAACAGTTTCTCGTGCGTTTTACTTGGAAACACGTGTCTACATTGGGTTTACTTCATATGCTTAGATGAGGGTGTTGCAAATATACTTTGCTGTGCAAAACTAGTCTTCATGCTGTATATCATCAACCTATAAAGGCTTTACTTTCTGTTAAAGATCTCAGGCAATCGTAGAACCAATATCGGCACCACAAAAGATATATCTTTGAGGGAGGGCTTCGCATGAGAGAGGCATACTTTCACGCTTTTCAGACAAACGGTCAAATAGGCCACACCTGCGTGAGCCCCCAAAACTAAGATGGCCTAGGTCCCCGCGCTCTAAAACCGTCCTTGGTTACACTACAATCACAAAATGTCCATAAGCTGGCACAAAAGCGGTTTAGTTAGTAGCCACCAATCTGTTGGCAGATGGCTTATTTTTTGTGTTTTGTAGTAAGAATATTTTGACTAAACTTGTTGGCTATCAGCAGCCTACTTGTCTTTGTGTCAAGATGGAATTCGTGGTTGGAACCGTTTCGCTTTCATGTGAATTGTATTCACTTTTGTTGAG
>JGI24159J19872_10009055_pt1 | contig 13050 bp, 7 predicted proteins | sample Ectturendosymbi4_FD_19872 | JGI IMG/M metagenome (IMG submission 19872) | reverse complement strand
CCCCCCCCCCGAGTTAAAATAAGCTTTAAAAATAAATGCATTTTATTGGTAGATTCATTGATCAAACTTTCCATGTTGCAGAGCGCGTAAAGGCTCGCACGCCCCTGGAAATTTGTTGATGCCTACCCGGTCAAGAAACAACGGTTTTAAAACAACTTTTGTTCATAAAAGGTTACTGTGGTGATTACGCGTCCGTGAAAACGACGGAAATGCAATCCCCCAGATGGTTTCTTGCTGGAAGGTGGGACTTTGCCGCGTTTGTCACTTCATACTTTCTTTCAGGCGTGTACGAGTACGTCCCGCTGGAAGGCGGCAAGGAGGGGGAGATGCGGCTGCAGATTAACGCCCAGAACTGCGTCCACTGCAAGACGTGCGACATTAAAGATCCAAGTCAGAATATCAACTGGGTGTGTCCGGAGGGCGGTGGCGGCCCTGCGTACAACGGAATGTGAGACAACAAACACGACTACACGCAATGCAAAAATTCTCTGATTCTTGTGGGGAATGGTTTCTTGTCTTCTTGTGTTAAGGCCTATGCAGGCGCGTCGCACAAGGCGGTCTGCCTCACTTGGGCGGAGGTACCTCATAGTCGTTATTTTTTTGTCCAGAGTTTAAGAGTTTTTTAATGACCTGGTATCCCAAAACATTCAGTTGTACCTCCCGCACGCTATCCCAACCAAAGTGTTTATCTGTCTGTTTGTGGAGATGTGGACCTTCAGACTGTCTGAAGACGATGTTAGATTAGCGGTGAGATTCTTGTCCTGCGTTAAATAATCACTGTCGGGTGCATAGGCGTAGCCAGGAGGGGGACCCAGGTGGCCATGCCCCCCACAAAGTTTTAGCATATATAGTGATTTTTTGCTTTGAGAAGCGGTATCCCAAAAGAAAATAGTGTCATTCGCCTAAAATCAACAAATTTTCCTCCTCCCAAAAAATTGGGGCTGGCTACGCCACTGGTCGGGTGTAGACAATGGAATAGCACCTCCAGTGCTTCCTGAAAATAAGCAGGAGAGGTTTCAAGGCGAAGCAATTCCTGGAGGCTGATACGTAGCATGGTCGTGCGGCATGTTAACGCGTTTTTTAGCTTAAAATAGGACCACCGATCTGTCAACATTGCGTCGCTACATCAGCCCTGGGAGCTTCACCTATTAGAAAAGCGAGTTCTTTACACGCAATACTGTTTACTGTTTTACGCCTGTTGCTTTTTCTGTTTGTTACGTTAGCGCGTGCGACATTCAAGATTCATTTTAAAAACTTAGCAAGTTTCTCTTCCATGTCTTTGCTTCAAGTCTCTCCAATTTGGCTGCAGTTCAGGTATCAAGTGTTAGCGTTGGTGTAAGGGTTGGTGTCGGAGCTGTGTTGCCAGGTGGGTAGGAGCTCGAGTTGTTGATTTTCAGCTCAAAAGTTATGCGTGGACAGCAGAGGACGCGACGTTGTCGTTGCACAAGTAGGTTTGATGCATGGGCGTCGGAAAGGGGGCCTTGGCCCTTTTGGACTTTGAAATGATATTTTCCTATTAGCGTTTTAGTAGAAAAACGCTTTTTCTCAGTTTAGACTTGGTAAAATGAAATTTCACCATTGTTGGACCCCCCTAAAAATCCACCATTATTTCTCCCCACCCCGGAAAAATCCTCCGACGCCCGTGTCGCTGTTGTTAAGAAAACCCGGTGTGGTTGGGGGGTTGGGGTAAAGAGCAGCAAGGGAGCGGTGGAAAAGGTTAGAAACAGATTGTCCAATGGAAAAAGCGAATAATATTTGGGATAGTAGGCGACTTGTGAAATTACTTGAATTGTCGTAATCAGGCAGTCTTCTGCAGCTTTTAATTTTGTCATCCAGATCTGATCAGCCACTTTTAATTGCGGCAAAACAAAACGTGTTCGTTGTCTACTCTTTGGCAAAACAACTTACGCCATGCATCACGTGCAAAGGAAGAGCTAATTCAGGCGGCGTAATCCGAATTCCTATTCTGCGTATGTCTTGCTGGAGCTTCGCGAAGCTCGACCGTCAAATAACACTTGAGCATTTACCTTGTGGTGAATTACAGTTACGGCGCCAACACATAAGTCAAACCTCCCTGAAGGAAACCTCATGAGAATACTGGATGATGCTTGGCTTCAAAGCGGAAGTTCATACTTTCGGTTGTTTGTTTACGGGCAGGAAGCATCATTCAAGGCCTTCATGAAAAACAAACCATTTTCTTTGCAGCTGCTAGTATTAGAATCAGTCAAAATTATACAGTAAAAGCCAGTGCTTCAAATTGCAAGAAAAGATGCGAGACAAAGCTGGCAGCAATATTCGAAACAATCGCGCGTCGAACTGTCAAATGAGAGAGAACGCACCGCGCTCGCCTAAGCTGCGGAAACGCTGATAAATATATCACCGACTTCCCGTCTGCCATGCCACCGACAATGGATGGGAGGTGCAAGTTAACAGTGCATTCTTGGTTGGCCTCCCATGAATCAGCAAACGTCTGATTGCAACGGGGTTAGTGATGCTCTTCCCTTACGATACGTGAAAAACTTTTGACTGTGATTGAAACGCCCTTAACAGTGCTCTGCCTTCTTTGACCCGAAAGCGGGCCATGAGTTGCTTGGTTTCATTAATTAGCCGGGTGGTAACTTCGTTCGTTTGCATTTTGCCGCAAGTAGGGTGCTAGTATCCACTGAAGCTGACAGGCCAGAGAAACCCGTGGTTTGACGAGCTTTTTGACAGTTCTGGAAAGTTCATTTGATCGCCATGCTATTGAATTGGATTTATGTACTGAATTGCAAGAAACTGATGAAAATCTGCGTAGTAAGCCGTTAAATGCACAATGAAATATCTCCTCTGTTGGAAGATTTTAGTCTGAGAGACAATTTCCGCGTCGTCAGAAATGCGTAGTTCCTGTACTAATCTCTTTTCTGTTATGGATCGCGCGTAGTTAGTAATGAGAGGAAGTATTAAAACTGCAAGTCGGCTTCCAAAGACGATCCTTGTGTGCAATAATTTTGGACCTTCACATCACCTGTTTTCGCTCAACGCAGGATTGTTTACTCTGTATAGAAAAAATGTGCTCTGTACTCAAAATACATTCAGTAGTTTTTTTCTGAAGGTAGTAGTGGAAATGTGCGTTGGTACGCAGTTGCACGAAATTAATTTTAGTATATTTTATGAAGACAATACGAGAGAGAGCACGTACTGGCTGTTCTTCGTTTTCATCTCGGGCAGAGTAGCTTGTCTAGTGCTTAAAAGTAATTTACTTCTGCACAGAGGTAAGTTACTGTATTACCACTCAGTAATTTTGGAAGTCTATCAGTGATCTTTTGAGATTGATCTAGTTCAGGGGTGGGCAGTTAATTTGGCTCGGGGGCCACTTTGAGAAGGCCGCGATCAGCGGAGGGCCATAACTTCTGGAAATAGAAACAAATCTCGGTTCAAGTTAGCCTCAGCACTAGTGTTTGCTGTGTTGAGTTGGAGGATATTTTAGATTTGAAGATTTTCGTGAATGCTTCCGCGGGCCACTTATAACGCTGCGCTTCCGCGGGCCACTGAAAACATTTGGCCCGCAGGCCGTTATTTGCCCACCCCTGATCTAGTTACTTTGAAGTAATCCAGTGATGTGAAGATTTCCCCACTTCGGTTCGCAAGCAGGGAAACTTCTACTTGAAACCTTTCTGAATGAGGTTTCAAGTGGAAGTAAGCTAGATTGGTCATGGTTAAGCCTAAAACGATGTAAGCTATGAAAAATTCGATGTTATGCTCAATACTGCTGCAACTGAGTAGAAACTATTAAATAGGATAGAAGATAAAAACATTACAATACCGTCTGCACGCAGTGGTCTGGTGATGCATGGGGCAAGTGCTTGATTGTATGTCCCCTAACAAACTCTAGAACCGAGACTGTGAGAAATACAGGCATTTGAAATACATAAAAACTAACGTTTACAAAAAACTACCGACTGAATGCCAAGGTTAGTTGAGTACGCGCCACCAAAGCTGCTAGAATGGGTACGATTCATCCCGGTCGGGCCGTATCGAAGACTTGCAAAGCGGTAGGCCCTAGGCCTACTTACGGCTTGTCCAACCTCGTGCTCGGCGTTGACGGGTGGGTGCAAAGGAACAGTTCACGCGCGATGCTGCCATCGACTTGCCACCAATGCAGCATTCACTGCGAAAGCAAACGCGTGGCCCGTCTAGCGCCGGAAACATACATGATAGCATACCAGGGCGGATCCAGTGGGGGGGGCGATCGCTGCCCTTAAAACCTACGAAAGCAAGTTTATTCACCATCATTTCTATAATTCGGAAAACAGCATTCGCGATATAAGGCCATTTTGTCGTCCATTCTTTTGTCCCAGCAGTGTTATGAAGCATACTTCATTCCTCTTACAGTAATGAACCCGTAATGAGACGTCTACTAAACACGTAATGACTGATGTCTCCCCCCCTAACATCTCTGGCTGGATCCGCCCCTCTAGCATACAAATTTTATGCACTATACCTCCAAACATCTGCTTTTTTAGAGGGGAATTTTTGTTTGTGCGTAGAAAACGTCATGCACATTGTAGATCCGTTTTTTCTTCATATCAAGACATGGTGTAGGAATACTCTTCACATATAAGGTTTCCAATATCATATTTGGCCAAAAACGTTTTGTACTTGTCATATTTTGGCCAAGAACCACATTGAAATGTTAAGGTCGTAGGGCGCACAAAATTTGCTACACGTCAGGTAACCTTGGTTAGTAGAGTGCTTCAGTTTTCTATTTATAGGCCCTCAAGGTCATTTTTGTAAAATAACTCTGGCACCATTCTATTTGTCTCTGGAAATCAGGAAAAGACATGGAAACACAGGTTTCTAACATCTTTCTAAGTATATGATATCAACAAAAAACAAGCCCCGTGTAGTGGACCACCCTGGTTTCCTGAGAAGGAAACTAGTTACTCAGACACATTGGTCACACTCGCAGGCTCACAATTAGTGGTGTAACTGACCGTGGGGCAGAGGGGCGCATCGCCCCCCCTTAGGTGTCCATGAATGTGTTTTAGGGAGTCCGTAAACCAAAATCCAATCACGTAAGTCCGCTAGTTTTTTTCCGCCCGTTTGGGCCATTTTTCAGCTTACTCGCACCACAACTGTATTCTGACATGTACATGTTGCAAGTCGACTGACCTTCTTTTATTTGACTTTGGTTACGTCAATTGGGGGCAGGCCAGAGCCTGAAACTTGCTTCTTGTCGGTGTCAAGCGAAATTTCTGACTTAACGCCGTGTGCGCATGCACAGAGTATTATTCTACATATCAAATACGCTGAGAAAACTGATGATTAGGGTGTGGTGTTTAGGTAAGTCTGTCAGATTAAGCTTTGGGTTAGGGTTAGAAAAGTAATTTATGTCGAAGACTAAGTCGAATATTTTTCAGTGGTTATAGTTATTCCCGTAGGCTACTATAGCTTGTTGTGGGTATCTAACATCTAACCAAAAAGATTTAATTTACTCATCACACGTCAAAAAAGTAATCGCCAAACTATTAGTAACTGACAAACAATAATAGGTCAGAAATTTAGCTTGACACCGTGACAGTTGAAGTGCTCACCCTACCCCCACGGGCGTAACCAGTTTAGATGGCGCCCGGGGCAAGAAGCAAGTTTGGTGCCCTAATAGTCGAACCTGAGGTCTTTCGGAAGCAAATGTACTGTACTGTATTGAAGGAAGTGCTTGTGACATTGTTGGGACTTTTCGACGACCCTCGCAGTGATTCGGCGCCAAGTGGATTGTGTCCCCTTGCCCCCCGTTGTTGCGCCCCTGCACTAAGAAGCGACCAAATCTAATTTCTCAATAATAGAAAAACGTTGACAAAACGAAGGGGTCCGCAGCGGTTTTGGTTGCAGTGAAAGGGGTCTGCAGCGACAAAAAGTTTGAGAACCAATATACTTCAGTGGGAAGTTGTGCATTTCATAGATTTTTGTTCCTTTTTCAAACTTGGCTAAACTTTGTTTTAACGCTGATCCATTACTTCATGTTTGTAGTTCGCAATCATCGACAAACAACAAATGCATTGTCCTTTACGATCGCACAAAGCTCCTCCAGACAAATAGGCGCTTTTGCGAATGTTAGTTAAAGTTTAAATCATGTTAGGGCGGAAGTACTTTGTCAACAACTATTGCTTGGACTACTTATTTCTTCCCGCCTTGTGTGTCTTCTTCAACCTCTAAAATGGCCTAACAGTCCAAAAAGTTTGCCGATCGCTGAGCCTGTAACGTGTATGTCACTAGGTAATTAATGTGGGATTCCCGTTAGATTGCCTGCTGTTTACAAAGCAAATCATTGAAGCTATCTCGTTAGGTTGCTTGTCATACGCATTGTACTTATTGCTGTCTTTGCGATTCATACTTTGTAGCCTACATATACCAGGCTTTATTTAAGGTTTGGCCTTGCGGACCACAAAGACATTTTGAGAGACCGCAACTACTGTATTTTATTTGCATATCGAGATGGTCATAAGGCAAGGTTTTCGTGCATATTGACGGTGGTAGTAAAGCAGTTTCCAATGTATTTTTCTGGAGACCGTTTCGGTCTCTCAAAACACCTTTAAAAACACTAATGCTTGCGTACAAAACTTAACGCACCAAGCTAAGAGCACCGCTCAGATAAAGCTGACTACCGAATGGGTAGGTGATGCGAAGCTGCGAAAATTCGAAAGACGGAATCACCCAACCTTGGAACAAGCGATAACACTAAACTGACAATGCGCGGCCTCTTGCAGCGAGCATCAATTTCACCACCACGGTCACGCGAGGCGCTCTAAAAATTTAAGTGCGGTGATTGTTAAGTAATTTCGCGTTTTAAGTTAAACACAAAGACAAAAATATTTGAAAAAGCTCAACAGTTACTACGGAAATTCGTGAGCAATTCACTGTCAGTTTTTGTCGCAAATACTAGCTTTTCGTGAGAAGAGGTAGGTACGTTTGTTTACTGCATTGAAACGTACTGGAGTTGAGTATAACAGTGGCCCGCCGATGTACTCGCAGCCCATAAAAATGACCCGCAAAGCCCCTTAACTTGTCCATCACTAGACAAATGCTAGCGCCCCACCAGAGACTACCAACCTACGTGTCAAAAGTTTTAGTTGTTAGTTGGGCTCTACTTCATTGATGCCTTGTCATTTTTTTGTTCTTGAACCGGAGTTTTAATTATTGCAGCGAAACAAGAGAAGTCATAGTTGCCATTGATGGGTCATTATACCGTGCTTGATTGCTTATTCCTGTTGCTGGTCAAGCGNGTATTTGGATTACCCTGTTCTCAGCGAACCAATGCATGCTTGGTAAATCACGTGCAGGAAATATCGTTTTCCTGCTGCTGGGCTCGGNGCTCATCGGCCTTTTCGAGCTGCTATCAGAAAGCAGGGTTGAGAAATAGGTTGTACACCNATTGCATGACGGTACAGACAGCGATGGAAAACACTGTGTACCGTACATAGCGTAAAGGTGCGATTTAGGATCACGGTGTTAGGTGCTAAGTTATACTTGTACACGCTTCAACTAAACAAGTGCAGCAAGATAACAAAAAAGTTGTCATTAGGTGCATAAGACCGGGCTGTAGCTTAATTGCAACTTTGGTTTAAGCGTTCTCAAACTAAGTAGTTGCAAGGAACTTAGAGCGAAAGAAATGCGGCAAAAAGTAGTTTTCTGCAAAAAAATAGATGAAAGGTTTCAGAATAATGGTCGAATGGGGAAACGCAGTCATTGAAGGAGGTAGACTTAGCTGTAGAATTACGGCTTAATCACAACCATACCAGTTGTACTGAACTGTTTTCCCTGCCGTCTTTCTTGTAACTGCCAGTTAAACTATGAGTGAACAGGATTTGACCCTAATATCCCATTCTGAGTTTGTTGAAGAAGAAAAACGAAACTTGATCTAAAGTTTTTGATGTCACAGAGTTTTTATCTTTAATTAGCACTCGCCATAGAGGCCAATAGAAAACAATATATTTTCGGGCACAACTCTTGCTGCAGTACAACAAAACGAAGTGAGCTTCCAAAATTAAGTCAACTTTTGCGAAAGAGAGGGAAATGAAATTTTTTCAATGGTCTTTCAGTTTTAGTTGATAAAGTTTTTTCTGTAAAGTTATAGCCAACCATCGTGGCTAAGTTTTTCAAGCCTAGTTAATGGTGAGTACTATATTCCTTCTCGCCCAACACGTTGAAGGTTCGCAACTAATTTTGTGATAAATGCGCTTAGTGTTTTAGAATTACCTTACATTTTGCTGCAATTAGAAGAAAAACTTTTTTATGTTGATTGAGAAGCAGTAAGTGCCGATGTTCTTTGCAGATTTCACTTAAAACTGTCTGTATGTGATCTGACAACTTTATTATGCCGGATTGCGGAAAAGAAACAAGTGCTGATGAAGCTGCACAAGCAGACGTTTCCGAACCATTTGAGACGCTGAGGGGAAGTCTGTCTAATGAGTTTGAAAACAACGCGCAACAACTTTCAGCCCGCAATCAGGAAAACCAGTGCTATAGTTCTGCTCAAAAAGTAAAAAAAGCACCGGTCAGCTCATCTGACAGAGTCGCTTTGCAATTCAAGAAGCTGAAGAGGACTTTGCGGAAAGGTTACTCAGTGGGTGAAGGATCAAGCAAAGCGAGCACAAGCAATGGCTGTGCTACAACACCTCAAAGACACTTTTATGGACGTAAAGGATCACTTGCATCCGATCAGGGGGACTTGCTGTCCGCTTTGACCCTCTCTTCCGAGATTACTTCTACGCAAACCGCTCAACTGTGCTCGAATGTACCGTATGAAGAAAATAGGATTGGCGCTTCAAGTGCCAGCAGTTCTCTGTCTTGTGTGGAGGAAATCGAAAAGAGTAGCCTTGAAAAAACAAACAAACTCCACAGTTCATCCGATTACGAGAACTCTTCGAGGCATATAGACGATTTTGTGCTTCCTCATGAATCTCTTGTAGTCGATGAGCCCTGCAATCTGACACAGTGTTCCAATGAAGAAAAGCCTTTTATTTACATGAATATGTGTGAGTTGTTCGAAAAACCTAATGTCAGTTTGCTGTCAAAAATTCCTCCTATTATAGGATCTGGCGAGTGCCCGTCGCCAAGACCCGGCGCTGGAGATCGCAAAAGTAAGTCTTTGTTTTAATTTAAAAAATAGCCTCTCTTCAGAAAGCACATTTTGTGGTCGATAATACTGAGAAAATATAAAATTCCAGATAAAAAAGTGTCATATTGCAAAACAGAATATGAAAGTTTGCCATTTTTTCACACAGATAGCTGTGTTGGCTACTGCCCAAAACCTGTCAGGCTTCCACTTTTAATTTTTACCTCATCAAAATAAAGACGTGGTAAAAATGGAAACGTGTGACCTTAAAACGTATATAAACAAAATAGTATCTAATGTTGGTTTGGGTTACTCGCATTACTGTAGGTTTCCTTCGATATGCCGTAACTGTTTTTTCGATTTGCAACAGGAGACAATTTTAAAATGTAAAATTACTTAAGTTTTTAGTTGATCCCCACATGATCGCCCGTATATTGTGCAGTGTTGCTGGCGAGGCGATGACCCAATTTTCATACTTCAAAATGCGCTGTTCACCTGCTTTGGTGTTTGCGGTAACACGAATGCTTGTAACCCTCTAAGACAGCAAAGTTTCGGAATTGAAAAAAAGGTGAGGCTCAAACTGAAAACTCGCAATGCCACGAAACTTTAGCTCCATCGTACAAACAGAAATAACATAAACTGCTGCAACCAATAAACTTCCTTCTCGTGTTACGGCAAAGCAAGCGCCTGGTATATTCGTTCCAAAATTGATCCAAAAATATTCCCAAGCCAGTATATGCTGCGCAGGCTTCAGGGGAGGGCAATCGTTCCTGAACCTCCCAAAACATGTGATGATACCTGCAAGTTTGAACCGTCTTTGATGTGTGAGGGCAAGATAGAGCTTTTGGTTTGCTTAAGAGAATTTGGGCGTTAAGGTTGTTGATAATTTTATCTGTAGCGTCGGCATGCCCGTTATGGGTGGTCGCGTTTTCGCGGGCCGCTAGCTGTTTTCCTGTCTTCTTGTTCCATCCTAATTCTTTAATTATCCAGATCACACTAGCTTGCCATGTGCTGACGAAACGTCCGGTAGCGATGCTGCAGGAAGCGATGTAAACTCTTCATATTTTCACTACTCAGATCCTTACTTTCCATCCTTGATGCAGGTAAAAAACGGAATGTTCTTGTTGTTCTTGATGTATGGTAATTATGCATGACTGCTGCATTTACTCGGACCAGGATTCCATTCGCGAGCTGGCTTTCAATGGACACTTCAGCGATGTCACATTGGAAGTCGGCGACCACAGATTCGTCTGTCACCGTATGGTTTTGGCTGCTAGCAGCAAGTATTTCAGGTATCAACATAAGTCGTGGAAAAATAAAAGTAACTTTTCTTGCAATTTGTGAAAATATTTTCATTATGTGTTTGCGCTAGAAAATCATTTGGAAATGTTTTGTAACTGCTGCAATTGTACTGTAATTGCAGATGAAGCGGTATTGAATTTGGTGGTGTAGGTTTTAACTAGGGGTCACCGACTTTTTTGAAACGGTGAGCTACTCCTTGGATACCGATTAATACGAAGGGCTACCAGTTTGATCACGCTTGTGAAATAAAAAACATTTGCTAGATTTACCTTTAATCATGCTACTATTAATGATATGCATCTGTGTCAGGGGTTCCCAACCTTCTTCACTCCTACACCTCTAAAAAATTTGTTCTGACCTCGCACCCCCTACAATATATGATCAAGAACTAGCTTTCAAACGTTTAGAAAAGAGTTTACATTTTTTACTATCTAAAGAAAACCAGACATAAGGACAAGAAAGGATTACGCAGATTAACATTTGGATGTAATCTAAAAAAAATAATCACTTGCTTAAACTGGGTACAAAATAATAAAATCAAAAGGATGACTTCCAAAAGTTTGCTGATGTGTTTCAGTTCAATGACTCCTTTGTTCCTGTTTCTTGCTTAAAGAGTTTTTCCCAAGGTGGAACTATGTTGCTGCTACCAACTCGCATATCTGCCTGTGCTTTCAAGCGATTTCTAGATTTCGTCTTAATTGACAAAAGAGTACTAAATCCTGACTCGCATAGGTATGTTGTCGCAAATGGAATGAGCTCAGGTAGTGCAGTTTCACAAGTCTTGGAAACATAACCATAGCCGAGCACCAATACTCTTCCAAGGTTTACTCTCAAATTGCATTTCACCAGCACGATTTGAACGCAGCTCTATCAGATCTTCTTTCAGTACTGGCAGGGTTTTTGATGGCAAAGCAGGACGATGAAGGAAACAGTGAGTACCTTGCAAGTAAGGAATCTCCTGTTTCAGCAGTGCAGAAAACCCAGATTTATTTCCCAGCATAGCCGGAGCAACATCAGTGCACACAGTACCAATACTTTGAATACCCAATTCATCTTTTGCAAGACCTTTCGCAAACTGAAACACGTCTTTTGCTTTGGTGGTTGTCTTCAATTCTTCACTGAAAAGCAAGTTTTTGATGGTAACATCATGGGTCATACCTCACCAGTGCAATACGTTGTCTACAATTCGAAACATCAGTGATTTGGTCTAACTGGAGGGAGATTTTCAAAGGACTAGCTTTCATATGTGAGATAAATTGTTCCAAAATATCTAAACTCAAATCATCAATTCGGCTCTGAATAACATTATTTCATAGCGCGGCACTAATTCAAACTTCCCTCTTATTTTTTCCGAGAATAGTTGTAGCCATTTCTAATACATGTGGTTTAAAAAACTCTTCTGCAATAGTATGAGGTTTCTTAGACTTTGCCATCTGGTATTAACCTATCAGCAGCGGTTTGTCAACAGATACAAAACCTATCTTTGGAAGGGTTACTCGAGAATCAAAATGGGCTCTTTTAGCTTGCAAAGATTTTTCTTCGTGGCCCGCATGGCCCCACCATGTAAGTTGTCGAAGTGTTCTTGCAACTTAGATGTCTTGAAATCCACGTTGGAGAAAACAGTATCACAGAGCATGCTGAGGCTTGCGCAAATCCTCAGTTTTTCAGATGTAAGTGGAACCAAAACGAACGTAGTCAATCCATTCTTTTTTCTTCGGTTTAATAAAGGGTTATGATGATAATCAGAAATCAGAAAAGATTATATTATTATTTCCACTCGCAGTTACCTAGAGCAGACCATCACGTCTCTTCAAATTAACAAAACAATTTCACAAGAACAGCAATACACGACTCCTTTCCTCTACGATCGATTCACCTCAGAACTATTTGCTAAGAGTAATGAAATGCGGAATCCATTCGTATACGCACTACGCTGACTATTCAGGAGTTGTCCAGAAAAGGAATTAAAACGCCACAAAAACAATGGCAATATATAGTTCATTCGAGCAAATACTAGTCCAAGCTCGTAAGAAGAATAGATTGCAGTTAAATGTTTACGTGAATAATTATGATTAGGGTTTGGTGTTTAGGTAAGTCTGTCAGATTAAGCTTTGGGTTAGGGTTAGAAACGTAATTGAGGTCTAAGACTAAGTCCAAATCATTATCTTGACATAGGTTTGAACGAACCTCGCGTTTTTGTCTATAATGAAAACAAAAAAGCCGCAGGAGAGTAGTAATAAATAGTTCAACATTTTCTGTCGCTAAGACGGACGCTTCTCGTACCCTTGTTTGAGAACCACGGATCTATGTGAAGATACTGATCATGTTAATACTACTTTTAGAGCAGGGCCGCTGGCGCCCCACGTGCGGTCGTTACCGCCGATTTAGTGCCCGCGGGCACCATGTTGGTGGCCCCTGGCTTAGACAGTGCGTTGTCGCTGTGTTGCCAAGCAAGAAATGAATCTGCTATCTTCAAAATTCGCAAAATACAAGACTTGTTGAGTTCATTCCTTTCCGGAACGGTAATGATTTCATCAGTGTGTTTAACAAAACTTTCCAACGTTTTTCAATATGTTGGTGGCACAGAGAGTCAGGCGCGGATCCAGCCAGTTATGTTAAGGGGGGGGGGGCGATTTCCGTAAAATTTCACAGTAAAA
>JGI24159J19872_10009052_pt1 | contig 13052 bp, 7 predicted proteins | sample Ectturendosymbi4_FD_19872 | JGI IMG/M metagenome (IMG submission 19872) | reverse complement strand
ACTGAAACATCTAACTAGTTGATGCTAATGGCTGAAAAATTTCTCCAACTAAAAACTAACTCTTGGTGAAATGACTAACAACGATAGAGAAAAATAGCAAGCCATGTGCGGGCGGTAAGTGTCTAGGGTACACATTTAAACCTGCCACGAGTTCGCTTTAAACGCTGCGGTGGGAGTAAGCAAACTGTGTTGAGAGAAAAGCTAGCGCACAAAACGGAAGACAACATCGGATTGAGTCAAACAACACAAAGGAACGTAATAATTATTTCGCATGGGGGAGGATCATGTTCTGAATGTTGATTTGCGCGTCAATTAAGTGATACCATGTATTTTCACAGATATCCAGAGAGTGGCAACTTGGTTGTTCGACAAAAGTAACGGTGTATGCTTCGTGCAGAGGTGGCTTGTTTATAGTGCCGTGGTTGTTGAATAGATTGTGCCGTGGAAGTTGAACAGATTTATTGCTGATCATGATCTAACGAGCGGCAAGCACACAAAGCTTCATACTGTGGCAGCAAGCAACAAAATGCAATCTCAATAAACTTAGATATAAATAACCTACAATCAAACTTGTTAAAACAACATTGGGCACGATTTTCTAACTGATCGGGCGCCATTTTATAGCAAAAAATGTTGTAGAAAAAACGTGAGATTTCGTGTGACTCGACATTGACTCGAGCTTGCAAATCAATGACTCGAAGTGGCTCGACTGTTCTCGACTCGACCAAGTCATGACTCTGACTCGACTCGAAAAAATTTTAGATGACTCTGACTCGATAAAAATGTCTCGGACATATCACTGTTGGAAACTATGGCATGATGCTGTTGCGATCGGAAAGCCCGAGCGGCAAGTGCACTAAGCTTCACACTGTGGCAGCAAGCAGCAATAGAGATCACATGCCATGATCACTCTTCGCGTACGCCAGTTATTTCGTTCAATCGCTGACATGTTAGTATCAGCAGAGATTACAAGCCACAATCAGTCTATTATTGCTTGTTCGCGCCACATACTCTATATATGGGTGTTATTATTCGCGCACATCCCGTTCGTGGTGAGTCACACATTCAACACAACGCCAACCGAGAGGTTGCCACAGTGCATGTGCATTTTCATGAACTGTGATTTGTTTCCGGCATTCGTGAGTAGCCTATTTTCTATTAAGCATTTTCAAGCAAAAGTAAGTGATAACATATTTTGTTCTGGCTCTGGCTTCAGGAACAAAACCTTGTATATCAAAGGGTGAAAAATGAGTGAGAGTGTTTCTAGTTTAAATCTGTTTGTTGTTTCTAAAGTGCAATAGTTGTTTCTTGCTTTGTATGCTATAATTATCGTCTTGTTCACGAGTACCACTGTGCTTTTGCCAAATTATTCTTGTGGAAATGTCAAAACCAAGAGCATTTGGTCTGTTTCAGCTTGTTTGGCATTTTTTAAAGCGATTTGGCATTTTTTTACAAGTGGTTTGGCATTTTTTGTTCACTTGGACCTGGCAACCCTGACCTCGACCCCTTGTTTTGTTAGCGCAGGTCTTCAAGAACGTTGGCCGCCTTAACTTTGTTTGCAATACGTTAAGGCAATTCTTACTGTCAACATCAAATATTCTCATTTTAGATTGAGTGATGCCGAGCATAGTTTATTTACTTGGATCAAATCCAGTTTTGTATTTTGTTTTTAACCTTATGAAATAAAAATTTTAAGTCCGATAGACAAAGTGCTTGTGCCGCAGATGCAGACCTATGAGGCATTATAACACTTACAGGTTTTGGTACCTTTAAGGTAGCTGCAGTTTCTAAGATGAAAGTACTAGCATACTTGCCTCCCTTTAAGTTCAACAAGTTGTGGCTTGAAGGCATTAACTAATAAGCTGGCTGATGAAAACTGATGACAAATAGGCCTATCAGTTGCGATGCAAATTAATGCAGTACATCGTTCCAAGCTCCCAAAAGGAGTGATCGTTTATGACACAAGACATCAAATCACGTACTAAAGCCATGCGCTCTTCAAATTACTCGATGAAATTGAGACAGTCTAAAGGTTCTGATGATAAGAGGTTGAATTATGCTCATAAGTTGCCTCTGCAGAGCTGAAGTTGAATAGATTTATTGCTGATCATGATCTAGCGTTTTCAGTTGCAAATTAAATAATTGATCTTGTGAAATCCATCGGTGTTCTACGTTTACAAACAGGGTTTGAGGTCGAACAAATTTTCAGCTCTGTGAATGCTGCAAATCGGATACTGACAGCTTGCAGGGGCAATTATTAGCCAAACAGATGGTTTCATAAAGCAGTGGTGGATGTGCAATATAGGGACTATGTTATAAAGCAAGTTTGGATAACAGTCTTGTGTCTTTTTGATGTTGATGCCTGACATTTGATGTTGAAGCCTGGAAATTTTGATGTTGAAACGATAGAGCCCAGTGGCATCACTGGTTGCAGTTCGTTTTGTCCTGTCCCGGGCACAGCGCATTTAAGTGCGGTGGTGCCAAGCCAGGTGTTTTACCCCCAGGTCTGGGTTTTTCATGCTTTTCTAGGTTTTTCTTCTGTACATTCTGTTTTTTTTAGATTTTAACTACGTAGCGCTCGAGGTGATTTAGGATATGGTATGAAGTTTTACTTGTAGTCTCCGTCTTTCTTTATCTTGTTTTATGAACCCATTCTAAGTGTCCTAGTCTTCAACGTAACTGATGAACAAGCAACTGATACCGTATAAGCTGTAAATAATAGCAAAGTCAAGGTGCAGTAAATTCAACTTCAAGTGACAATGATACTAATTTAGCCAGCCGGAAGAAAAAGATTAAGTGTTACACACCTAGAAATTTAAGGTAGGCTTAGGCTAGGGGGTGGAAAGATTCAGATCTCAAGATTTGCTACAGCAGGACAGTAGGAATGAAGATTATATTCATTCTAATTGCTGCTAGTAGATAGCCCTTAAAATGTAAACAAGTATATGTGACAGCGACATAAAGATTCAGACAGACAGAAAAGTTCATTACTATATTAGGAGCCACTGTTGCATGTTTTTAAGCTGTGTGTGTTTAGTATTGCTAATTGGCCTTTCCTGTGATGAGGTCTGGCTTCTTAGTTTTTTTTGACTAAGTCTGTTTTGTTCGCTTTTCTTGTGACTAAGTCAAATTTTTTTTGGCTTTTTTCGTGACTAGGTTTGGCTTTTTGTGACTACGTCTGGCCTTTTTTGGATTTTTTGTGAGTAGGTCTGGCTTTTTTTATGAAAAGAGGTTGGCAACCCTGAAAACAAACCATGCATCCGCCCAAAGTTCTTTGAAGAACTTTGGGCGGGTGGAATGCAAACAGTTCTGAGTTCTCTATGAATTAGAAATGTAATGTAAAATGATTTTATGGCTATACCACGTAACGTCACAGATGCAGAAACGCTTATCAAACGCAATAAATGCGGATGGTTGATTGATGAAATAGACGCGTATAGCCGCCCAATAAAATGGTAAACACAAACGAGTGTGCTGCATGACATTCACAAATTTGGCCTTCCCTCGTAAGCTGCAAGGCAATTTTAATGTCCTTTACGTTTGGAAACCTGAACTTTGAAGCGGTGGTTTTTCTACCTATTTGCGCTGACAAACAGGCAAAACACAATGAAAGCTTGGTAGAGCGGCAAATGATAAAAGTATTAGCACGACCGACAAATAACGTGGAACAATTTTGTGGACAAAGAAGAGGAGGAAAATTTAAGTGTCAACACTTCACAAAATTTTGCTCTGGTCTCCATGAGATTTTTGGCTTCCACGAGTTCAACACATGTTTTATCATTTGTTTCAATGTCGTAGAGCTAATTTTATTTTGTCAAAATCTTTAAATATGTAATATATGTTAAAATCTGCTTTGAAGCAAAACTGCACGCCTTTTTCAAAATGCAGATGACCCGCAACCAACCAAAAACTTTCCAAAATGTAAAGGATCTTTCAAGAATTGAACAACGTTAGTTTGGCTGAACTGCCACCAAATTTCATACGACAGTCTTGATCTGTTCATTGCGAGTTGAATCACTACAGACCTTGTTTGCAATAGCTATAGGTCTACTGCAGTCTTATCCATAGGCGTAGCCAGTGGGGGGCAAAGGGGCCATGCCCTCCCAAATTTTTATAAAATATAGTTATTTTGTGCTTTGGGAGGCGTTTTTCCAAGAAAAATAGTGTTATTCGCCTAAAATCAAACATTTTTGCCCCCCCAAATTTCTGGGCTGGCTACGCCACTGGTCTTAACTGACACTAGTAACAACCAAGTTCCATCCAAAAAGAGTGGAACATGGTGGAGCACAGGTCCAACGCCGCTACATGAGAATTGAGCATGTTTGATAACGTTCGACAATTAGAGGAAATTCATCACTGGCTCAAACGAGATTGATTGTTTGCTAACAGTGATCTTTATAAGCCGTTTTTACTGAATTCCTGAGTGCAAGGAGCAGCTGGAAAGAAAATATATATACTGCATATAGCGGGCTGTAATAATTTAATATTCTAATTTCAGTAATGTAAAGAATGATTCATTGTTCACTTCATGTTCCAGTGGTGGTTTATTTCTCTTAAACAAAAGGCTTATAACATTAACTCTGTCGCCACTGGCGCGGGGCCCTCATAAGGTGCGGACCCATTTAGATAAAATTTGTCAGATAGGCTTAAAACCGGCTCTGATTGAGAAGTGTTGTCTTGCAGTTTCCATTGTGACCTGCAAACTTCGTCTAGCTGTTTTTCCTATTACGCGTGCATAGTGATGTTCCTTACCTTCGTCCGTTAGAAACAGACGTCTGTTTCGAAAACTGTGTTACCCAATCCCTACATCCGCCTTTCTATTGCTCAGAAGTGATTACACAACGTCTTAAGTTCGACGGAAATCGTTTTGAACAACTTTATTCAGTACAGCCATTACAAAGTTGTACAACTGTTTCGGCTAAAGTCCCTTTTAACAAAAGCCTTCACCACATAGGCATCGACAGGCGGTCCCATGGGGCCATGGCCTCCCTAAATATTTAGCATATATAGTTATTTTGTGCTTTGAGAGGCGGTATCCTAAACAAAATATTGTTATTCGCCTAAAATCAAAATTATACCCCCCAAAAAGGTTTGGGCTGGCTACGCCACTGCTCCACCCCATCATAGCTAAACATAGTGTTTGCCCTTGCGTTTGGCTTCAGACTAAGGTTCATCGCCTCTGATTTATCAAAACGAGAGCAACACCTTTTCGAAGCTTTTCTTGTTGAAATGACTTTTTCTGTGACGTGTACCATTGAACAAAGGAGTCAAACCTTCTGCGAAACCCACATTGTCTATCGGCTGGCACTGATTCACTTTACTTGCAGTTCAAACCTACAATCTAAGCTCTTAATTACCCACGCAAACATACCAACTGCACTATCTCTCTTCAAGAACGTCACTTTCCGATGTTTTAAGTCATTCAGAAAAACAACATTTCTATTGAAACTGAGCAACTTTACCTTTGCAGAGTTCTTCACTTCATCCGCCAAAATTTGATCTCGATAAGCCCACCTATTGACTAGGCTCTAGCTTGCGACACTTGTTTATTGAAAATCCCGATTGAACATTAAACAACAGCATGAGACGTGCCAAGAAATGTTTATCGCCATTGCCGATGGGTGTCAGGTGATGTAATGATGTGGCGTTGGGGCGTTACTAAAGATCGAACGATAGAAGAAAAAGGATTAAAGGTAGCTTTGACTCACCTTGATTTCAACAGAACCGTTTTTATCAGATTTTGAGTGGGGAATAATTTTACCTCTAACTACCGGACCATCGATGTTTGCTAGTCTGCGGTCGTATGTCATTTCTGTCCTTTGTTCTTGGGGCTTTCGACGGAAGTGTTTGGAAATGGCCTTGGCTGGGTAGGAAGGTGCAGGGACTTGGGGGAATTTCCCTCCCAGTAAGTATGTTGAAAAGTTTTGATTTCAAGACAAACACTGAAGTAGTTTAGCACCCTGGATTTGATACAGACCTTTGAGTAATCATTTCATCTATTTGCTCAATCCGCAACCACATTTCCAAGGTTTTTAGGCTGGTGATTCTAAGCAAAAAAACTGTATAGAGCTGAAACTACTTTAAAAATTAATTTTTATTCAACAACTTGCCGCCACCCAAAAGGTGCCGTTGGGGCCCGTAGGCCTCAGAACCCCTCTTGTTATGCCACTGGTGATGTAATCAACTGGTTTTTAACAGCTTACTTACCGGAAATACATGTAAGTTTTGCAGGAAATGACCTACAGTAACAAAATGTCGAGACGTCAAATTAGCTAACTTTAAGCTGTACAAATATCTCCGCAAATGCACAGTTCTTATTGCCCTATTTTCTGTTTTCGTTGCTATGTAGCAGCGACTTTGTTGGCGGCTGCAAGTAAATGCCAACGTTTTTGTTAAGACCATCTCGCTTGCTTCTTCCTTTGGCCTATTGCTCTTCAGCAGTATCGCTACATTTCACTTCCTTGTTTGTTTACAAAAGCAATATACTTAGCTAAGCAACATAAACTTCTTTAGTATTTTTTAGTATTTCATTGACGTTATTGTTGCCTACGCACTTCGTTTTTTATGCTTTTTTACTGAAACCGTCTTTGTGCTCTAATCGAAGTGGCTTGCTAATATTGTGACACACCACAAATTTTTGCAAGATTTTTGAATCTTCTGTTTCGCAACCTCGTTGTTTTTCACACTGTGAACTTGTGCAAACCACAGCTGAAGATTCGTGACATGAAAACATTGCGTTTGACTGATGACTGTGACGTGAAACTTTCCGGCGAGCCTATACGTGCGTCGCAGGTTTGCAGAACTGAAAAACACTTGCTAGGGAAAATTTCCTCTTCTAATAGTACACGCTTCGAACAAAGGCTCTCTGCAGATAGCCTGTCTTCAAGGTTTGGTGACTTTTTATCACGCAACAATTAATCACTGACATTTCATCAGCGGATAGTTTGTTAAAATGGTGCTAGTTGCATGCGCATATCTTTTTCAAGTCCTTCCATAAAAGTCCATAATGTAGGGTGATAACATTGAAAAAGTGCAGGTTGTCAGCTACAGTGTCAAAAAATGTTGTCAGCTAGTATCAAAAAAACTTCAGTAACATCGGATGAAGGGACCATAGCTAAGGCAGGTGAGCAGCGAAGAGATAATCTTAAACTGTCATTCTTTTCGTAGTGTTTTTTCACACTACTTTTGCTAACTTTTCGCATAAACTTTGTGTCAAATGAAAGTAGCAACCCGTAACTGTTGCATTTGGAAATGCTGATCAAAAAGCATTTATAGCTGCACTCTCAAAATCTAGCAGTGCTCTCTCAGGAGAAGCCAAAATAATAATAATTGTTTTTACTTCATTCAACATGCGATCATACACAACTTAAATCTCTTCCTGTACAAGGCAGTAAATGACGGCAGGATTCATGCTACGAGCGAGTTCGAAATGTATTGTGTACAATTGAAAAAATATGTATTGTGTACAAATGTGCGAGTTGATCTGTCTAGTGATAAAATGCCTAAGGGATTAAATGTCTGGTTGTTTAATTGTCTGCGTGATTAACTAGCCAATGATTAATTGTCGCGTGATGAAATGACACGTGACGAAAAATCTGTACATCCCTTTGAATTGCTTTACTTTTTATCCTGATATCTTTTTATTTTGAATTCTTTAGTGATCAAAACAGAAAGTTCTTACCGGTGATAACATTTCCCAATGCCGCATGGCCTTGCGCTATTTCCGTTCATTGACTTATTTGCTGAAGCAAATGTGCAGCTCTGTGCCTCACAATTAGGAACAGCAAAGCACGATGCATGAAAACTTTCGTAGTCGGTGAGATGCCAATTTCAATGTTTGTAGACAGGAAGCTCCTTAGAATGAAGTCGACAATGAAATATTGAAAAACAATCAAACTTTCAAAGAAATAGTTTTTCTCATTCAGATGTTTAGGCCCTAGACCCAGGAGTCTACAACAGTACAACCGATACTCTAGTAACTTAAAAAAGAACGTCAGACAAAGAAGGATTTGGCAACCAGTGTTGGGAGATATTGTTTAAATGACTCAGCTAATATGCAGAAACAGTGCAACAGGCCATCATGCAAAAACGTAACCAATTTTCAGTGAAAATTAGAATAAATGAAAATGCAATGGCAAAAGAACTGATCATTGTAAAGAAAATTGTCATCGTGTCGCATAGGATTGGAGAAACACTATGGTAATCATCTAGGCAACTAACTCCGTTTGATAGTTATTGACAAGTGTTAAAAAATAGCAGTTGAAACGAAAAACGCGGAACACGGTGAGGAAAATTTCAGGTGATAAGAACGTGCCTATGTACACAGTGAGTGTATCAAGTCTCACTGAGGAAATTCGGTGTGGTCACGTAATAAACACAGCAATAAACAAAAAATAGTGATGAAGCAAATAAAACTGGTGTGTAATTTTATTCGTAAAAATGGGAAGTAGACAAGAAAGAATATTACTCAGATTTTCAAATTAATAAAACTAGTAGAGACAGCATTATGTTCCTAATGGAGTGAAATGTTACGTTGGCACATACTTACTTATTTTGTTCATTTAATAGGTGTTTCTTAAATTGCCTTTCGAAGGTAATGGCAGCATAAAACGTGATAGGTCTGGTATTGAAGACCACACTACCGGACCTACAAATGTAAGGGAACATTGCCCTGAAGATGATTTAACTCTAGGTAAAAACATGTTGTTAGAAGTGGACAGTCTTGTGGAGTAAGAATGAATGGAGCTGACTGGATTAAAATGATCATCAAAATGGTTTGGAAGCCGTTTTTGGTCCTATCAGTTTTACAGCTTTATTTTCAAGTTTTGAGAGGCTGAAAGGTTGTCCTTAAAGCACGTGCCCAATTGAGGACCGGGACAAAATATTAGGCCACTCGTTCGCAAACCGTCTTGCGACACACTTACGGAATGAATTGGTTGGGCTCGAATACATCTGTGAAAACCGGATTTACATGCAAAAATCACACAATGACAGTTTTTTTAGTATTTACGTATATTTTAGTAAGTACTTACATGTCAAGTGTGTTACACTGCTTGTAGCATTTTAAAGTGTATCTAAGGTAAAAACCTTGAATGCAATAAGCAGTATTTGGGCAATTTCAACTTATTTGTAGTAATTACAATTTTTTATTCTGGGAACTGGTTTTGCTTACAAAGGTATGCATGTGTTTGCTTTACACATGCTTTTCATAACAGGAAAAATCAGATTTGACAAGGCGTTACTGAATGGCAAAGCCAAAACATTTTGCACCAAATTATCAGTCTACCAAGGTGACGCAGTGGCATCATTCGCCAAATTTTTAAGAGGAAATCGATTTCACGTAATTTTTGCATCCTAATTCCTGAAATCTTATTCAAAAAGAACCTTTTACAGCAGTTAGACAAAGTTTTCTGCAGATAGCTATGTCCATAACAAACTATTTGGTTAAAAACTTTAAAACTGAATAAGCATTCGTTACGCAACAAAAATTATACAAACAAATCTCTGTAAAAGTTTGCGGAATCCACCAATGTTGGTCAGAAACTAACAGAATCAGAAACGTCTGTTATGAGCTGATCAACAACGTTTGCCTATTGAGATTTTTTAAATATGATTGCCACTTTTGGACCAGATTTCCTGTTGTTTTTAGAAACAGGGCAACATTCATTGCAATATTTCAATTCTGCCAAAGGTAACAATCAAAAAAATTTCTGAATATGTTTCAGCTGCATGTACCACCGTCACACACTTCAAAACAACATATCAAAAGTTAACCAAAGATTGAAATCAAACGCAACGTTATGGTATGTATATTTCTTTTATTTTTGAAACAAAAAGTTTATAATGAATGATTTACACATAAGGCATCGACATCGCAAGTTTTCAATGTTTTTTTTAGACTGCTCGGTCACAATTTTAGAAATCAATGGCTATCATAAGGGTTTTTTTCTTAATGACAAGAAAAAACTAAACTAAGTTCCCATCGAGATATAATCTTGTGTTTTTCCTAATTTCTTATAAGCATTCTAAAGAAAACAGTCAATGACCAGTGGGAATGACATCAGGTGTTGTGCATCATAATAGCTAATTCAAGCTGAAATATCAACTTAAAATTCACCTCCACTCTTTCCAGTAAACATTTTACTTGGCGTGCCATTTATCACAAAGACAGGTACAGATATAAAATTATGAATTTACGGCAACTGGGCTGAAATTGCATACTGACGGTTAAAATGCATATTACTGAGAAAGTTGATTACAATTTTTAAATTATCATGGCATTTTTCGACGTTTTATGTGCTGTAAATGCCAGGGTACCCGTGACAGCCAGATTTAAACGAACACTAGAGGCGCAACCTTCCGGGAAATACGTGGAAATTCCGCAATTGCTACGTATCGTGATAAATCGAGGGTGCTTACATCAGAAGGTCGTTGCGCACAAAATGTCAGTATAAAGTTGGGCTTAGCCAGTTGGTTAACCGCAGGCCTACGAGATCGACGGTTCCTCAACAGCAATGGCTCAGAGAGACAGCAAGCTGACTGAGCTTAAGCCTCTGATCAAAGAAGATGGCAAGAGCAGGTGAATATTCTTAAAAATCTTATGAGAGAAGCGTTTGATCAAACCTTATCTGATCTTCTCAGTTGTAATAGACCAAATTTGTCAGTAGTTCTCGCATCCATTATAAAAAAAAACAAAGTAGCTGCAACACAGTTAACGGTAATGTTGCTGCAGACAATTTTTAATAACAATTTTGATTTTGTCGTCATAAGAACTGAAATGCAGAAGCAAATTTTTAATGAACGAAGGATCCAAATCAAAACCAGTTTTTTTGAAAAGTATTTGTTTTCCACCTTTTATATCATGATGGAATTCTCTGCAACTAATATCAACTGTAACATATTGTCGAAAACTAAAGGTGGATTACATCTCAGCAGTAATGCATCCACAATCACGCCGGTAGACGTGATGCTGCTTTTTTGCAGAGAGGAATCTGGAAGCTTGATTCTGTACATCTCAACTGCCATAGTTTTGTTGGGGGCTATGGCTGTTGGTACCATGCTTGGTCTCACGTCACCGTTTCTACCCAGTTTACACAAGATGGGCCCAGAATCTTCTGTGTATTTGAACAGAATGCAGGCATCATGGTTCGGGGTAAGTGTTTTGAAACACCGTCAATTGGGATGTGTGTTGTACTTGCATGGTTCACGGTAGCATTCGCAGCATCATTATTGTTGGTGAGTTTTGTAGCATCATGTTTCAGGGTGTGTGTTTCATATCAAATCAATTTGTGCATCTGCGCGTAATGAACTCAAGTTCAATTCGTTTTCAATGCAAACGATGTCTGATTGATGCTATCTCTGTTTTACAACATATTCACCTACACTTGCTTCCTCTTCATTGGTTTGGTTTAGTTTCAGCACCAGGTAGAGAAAATTGGTTTACCGAAACTCAGGTTTATTTGTACTTTCTTTGCTTAAATCGAACCTGCCAATTTTATGAAAATTAACGTTGCATTCATAATATATTTAAAAAGTAAAGCAGACCACTTTGCAAAAATTGAGAGCAGAAGAAATGTTTGTTTTAACGCTATGTCACATCCAGGAAACTTACAATATATAAATGGTTTACGGTCATTAATGTAAAAGAGGCAAACGTTTTTTTTTTGTTTTTTTTTCAATATTTTTGTCCCTGTTCTTGAACTAAATTACTTTTATCAGGCTTGTGTCACTCCAGCTGCAGTATTTGGGGCCTATATTGCTGGATTCATCATGCAAGGCATCGGCAGAAAATACACCTCAGTTCTGTCAGGAATACCTTTCGTAGTGGGATTACTGGTAACTGTGTTTTGCGTAACATTGCGGTATCACTGTGTTGGACTAAACAACAATTTCATAGAAACATAGTGATTTTGCTTTTCGTTTCGACGGTAGCTTTTTATGCTTCATGATGCATTTTGATCATCGTCTAACTATAAAAATATTATTTGCTTTGTCTGGTGTATCTACCTGATTGCTTTCACCGCCATCACAATCAAAACGTCTTTACGTACTACGGCAAAATCTTCTTAGCTTTCGCTTTTCGTGCACAAACAGCAAAAGTAGGTAATCAATTCATCTGTTATTGCAATACATAAAAGGTTATTGCTTTATTTCGTTAAGCGATTCACCAAAACATAGCTTGAACATTTGTACAACTTGGAATTGCGCACAAAGAATCAATTTTGTCAAAAGTAAAGTTCTATTCGGAACATGATATTCATTACAATGCTTTGGAAAAATATAACATGCATTCTTTTGAAATCCAGTAGCACAAGCACAAGACCATTAGGAAGAGGATGATCGCTTTGAGAAACTCTACTACGACCAGGGGTTAGGGTTACTGAGCTGCCCAGTTATCGCTAGAAAGGCGATGTCTTGTCTATCGGCTTCCTATATATGGACCAGTGGTGAGCAGACCACGGCCCCCGAGCCAACGGGCTAAACTGCTGGATTGCATGTCTGCTGATACTATTTGCAATAGCTTATTACCAACGGACTATAACTTCTGGATTCAATCAAAAGGGTACGGTAACTCGAACTGGAAGAGGCTACAATACTGGTTTACATTAATTCTGGCTAACGTTCTACTGCTCACCACCTGAAATATGCTATTGCAAATAGATTCAGTAGACATTTATTCTAACGTTTCGTTGGCAATCCAGCCCAGTTTTTCAAAGAGATCTAAGATACGATAGGCTACATTCAGCAAGTTTTCACTTATATGGGCAAGTCAGGCTAAGCTAACCATCTGCGAAATTGAAAACTAGACAATATTTATAATGACGACACAACTGTTCTTAAAAACTTTATTTTTTACTGCATACACAACTGTTTAAGATGGAACAAATCTACACGATATTCTCTTATTTTTTATTTTATTTATTTTGTTAATTTTGGTGACGGCAATTGGCGGCAAGCCTAAGCCTGAATTGTGCTTCTTGCCGGGGCGATTGAGGTGAACGCTCTTGCCCAAGGAGCGCTACGGCAATTCACTCAGTGGCTGTGGATCGAAC
>JGI24159J19872_10009050_pt1 | contig 13054 bp, 9 predicted proteins | sample Ectturendosymbi4_FD_19872 | JGI IMG/M metagenome (IMG submission 19872) | reverse complement strand
TCGGGTCCCTAGAATCAAAGAAAATCGGGTCCCTAGAATCAGAGAAATCGGGTCCCTACAGGTTCACATCGGGTTCCTAACATTTTCCTTAAAAAAACCCTAGTATACACGAAAAATTTGTTGATTTGGAAGAATGTAACATACCGTATTTATTCGATTGTAAGTCGCGGCTTATAAAGATTTTTTTTCATCATTTCGTGCAGCTTACAATCGAGGGCGGCTTACAGTGTTTTCTTTTGCTTATCGAAAGGTCTAAATGACGCCCAGTCTTTCCTCGGCTGCATTTTGTCGATCTAACTCTCTTTTTGCATTATACAGTATTTCCTCTCTTCAGCATCTCGTGCACACGTGGTTGCTTCATCACAGGAGGGATTATGACAAACAGAAGGCATCTGTAGTGATGAAGCAGCACGAATAAACGCGAAACGTGCTAGCACGCGAAAGTATCTCAGAGGCTTAGGTAACCTATGATGATGTGCGGCTTACAATCAGGGGCGGCTTACATTAATTTTTTACACCGTTTCGTGCGGCTTACAATTAAGGTCGGCTAACTTTCGAACAAATACGGTATCCCAAAACAATCACATTAGGTAAGATGTCCGCCACTCGAATTGTTCTGCAATAGCTCATGTGGCCCTCTGACAAAAAAGTTTGGAGGAACCTGGTCTGGCCTAACGCGGTTAATATTGGGCATTTTATTGTAAGGTGTTCTGCTTGTTCTAAATAAAAGTATCTAGTGCAACACACACACAACAATCAACACTGAGAAAGCTCCCGGGCCTTGAAAATTCTGTCCGCACCGGCAGCTGGACCACGCTGCTCTAGGCCAACTNTGTCCAAANGAAATGCCCTACTAGGCCAAAAATTATGTCGCTATCTTTATGAGCAGAGTTGCGGAGTCGGAGGTTTTTNGATGGAGTCGGATCGGATTCCTNAAAACACTANGGGTCGGATTTTTTTGTCACACTCCGGCTGCNGANGTCCAATTGGATCATTTTTTACATCACACTCTTAAGTTGGGAATTCCTGTTGAATTGGTACAATTTCTTNTGAAATTTTTGTTGAAACAGAGAATTCTTGCTGTGNACCATCATTTCCATTGAGTGTTAGTTGCTACAAAATTGTTGACAGTCAAACTTCATTCACTTCATGCAAACTTCATTTACTTTATGTTGGGATTTGAATCCAGCCTATCTGTCCCGGTGTAGCACTTAGCTGGTGGCCAAGACGCAAACCAACAAGTGACGTTCAAACAAAACATTTCAACTTTAACCCCATACAATCATATCAAACACTAAATAAATCCCGCACAGTAATGTTACCTGCATGCCTGCTAATCTCAGGCCGACACTTCCAGTGCTGCTGCATTTAACCAAGTTAAAGTGTTTGTCTTTTTTGGCTTGCGAGCAACCATCGCGTTCTAACTGGGTTCCAATCTTCAGGTCCAGAATGCTTGGAAAGTGGTATCGAGACGTGACGTCTTCCAAAAGCAAGTATGCTGCAGAAAGCGCAAGTGAAACGATGTTGTAACAGAAAAGTCCTTCGTAGGGCAGTGTGTTTCAGCCACAACAGATGAACACTTAAAATGCTATTGGAATACCTTTTGCACTTCATGGCTGCAAACTTAACACGGACAGCTACAAGAAAGTTTTGAAGTTTCTAATCATCAGCATGGGCTAGAGGAAAGATTGTGGAAACATATAGAAGCTACTAAGCAGCGATTTAAGTGATNCTTTGAGCTTAAGCGCAGCCGGGAGTTCTATTTCAAGATCAAATGTATCTAACTGTAAAATCAACAAGAACTGTTTCCCAGAAAGCTGATGTGTTTCGGTGATATTCTTCTGCTTTTTAAAGTTCTCTTCAAATAAAAAATAGCAATATTTATATGGTACCGAACACAGTGTTTTTAACCCCACTTTTCCATCTTTTATAAATCTTGGCAACGCCACTGTCCATGAGCAGGTATACATCTCAAACCACCTCCAGGTTATTTTATGAAAAACACTGCCTCACTTAAAAAGAAAAGCGCTCAAAAACCTTTCATAAAACTTCCTTTCGTCCGTATCTTTTCAAACATCGTCACGAACTCGATTCGTTGATTTGAGGTCAGTTGGCACGCGGTGGTGTCCCAGAGCAGGTTCAAATCGATCTCCTTCCGCAAAAGATCGCCCTTTAGTGTTCGGTTAATCTCTCTCCAGTGCTGTCGGAGGGACCAAGGGTTTTTACCTCGGGCCTCAGTGACCGCTTCTTGGTCCTTATCTACGGTCCACGGGTGGCTGGTAAATCCAGAACTATCACGGTAATGCAGCCGGTCTAGACCTTTGAAAACCGTGTCGCTGTGAAAATGCAGAAAACTAAAATTATGTGCTTCGAATCATTCAACTTAATGCATATCATGAAAACTTCGTGATGAAAAACGTTTTGCTGGTGCGTTCACGGAAACATGTCCAAACATGTTTCATGGAAAAAAACATGAGATGCAGAGGCGCGCCTTAAGATATCTCAGCAAAAAAAACGTGACTTGCCAGGAAAAGAACAAACGCCATGAAATCAAGATACGACCACAAGTTAAAAGTATCTGAAAATAGTTCAAACAATTCCACAACTGTCCAAGTGTAACGTTGTACATCACAAAAATAGAAAAACATCTGATTTTCAACCTTTTTCTGGCAAAAACTAATGCAAGAGCATGGTTTGGGAAATTTGTTTTATAGCTGCAATCAGACACAGCTGATCGAAACTTTAAGACTGATTTCGCAAAACGAAAAACGAAACAGCAATAAACAGCAATCCGATCCTTACTGCAAGCTCTGTTGCTCTGTCGGCGGGTCAGGAACACGCGGCAATTGTCCGTTGGTGTCCTCCCTCAGACTTACGCAGATCGGGTTGTTACAAGCAGCTGGCGGTGGAACCCACATGCCAGACGAGGTGAAGCGGTGAGAGTTGTCGTTGTCTTTCTCCAGGAGAACGTAGAGCAGACCTGGTGAGNAACAACGTGCCAGGTTTGGTTCGAAATATGAATGACTGACAAAAAAGCGCTNTTTGCACGAAATAACAGGGATATGAACATTAGAGAAACATCAACGCACGAACCAGTAGACCTGCGTTTTCACTTACAGGTGAGACTAAATTACCAGCTCGCACAGAAGTATCATTCATACACACCACAACCGAGCAAATCTTTTTCGCCTTATTCATTTGGAAAACAATATAAAAACGTCCTGCTATCTTGCCTGACAATATAAAAACGTCCTGCTATCTTGTTGTGTTTTTGCTTATTTTACCTGACGTCGATTCGATGCAATTTGTTACTTTTTTTACTACTTGCGAAACGTCTTCAATGAAAAACTAATTTGTGCTAGCAACAGGGCTGGCTGAGAACTTGACCCAGGTGGTCTTTCGCCAACCCTTGGGATTCAACATGTTAGAACACGATCATTAAACAGTAAAACCTGAAACTTTTGATGTTTTGTATTCTCATCAACATTGAATCAATTTGTGTTCTTTGATGTTAGTGTTTTTTCCTTGCTGAATTCGTGTTAACTATTTCGTGATTTGAGCCACAGGAATGCATGAATAAACCATACCATACCATGGCATTTACGATTGCTGTCTCCTACAGAAGAACCCCATCTTGTCCACAAGTGCTGACCAGTAGCAGATCGAGGGCACCGTGATAGTCTCCCTACGCCAGTCATTCTTAAACTGGGGAAATTTATCCCTGGGGGTAAATTTCATCTTCCAAAGGGGTAAATTTATTGAATTATAAATTGCAGCCAACGTAAATTTTTATGAATCATTCTAAACTGTAGGAGTTTATTAGTTTCGTATTTTCAATAAATGAGCAGCATTGAGTGTATTGAGGCTAAATCTGGTAACCTTGTTTGATAAAAGGGTAAGATATGTAAAAACGGTTAAGAACCACTACTCTAAGCGGCCTTGGGCAGATCCACAGGGAAATTCGGCGTAATTGCTCGTTGCGAAGGTTCAATGCGCCACCTTTTGAGTAACACTGCGCCCTTTTCTGCTTTATGCAAAAGGGACAGTGTTTGTAAACTTGGAGGGCAGGGTTCTGGGCAAACAAGGATAGCGTTAACGTTGCTTGGTAGACGCTGGTTTGGGAAAAAAATGGATGACGTTTCTTTTGCTTTTCCGTTTCCTCTCAATATGAAGTGTTCAAGTCTTGAAGTAATCAATTAAATTAAGCGACTATTTATATAACTATTGTAATGTATCCACCTGCTTTGACTGCCTATCCCCCAAAAGCCAAGTCTGGATTTGCCACAGCTATGCGATGTAAAATTCCAGGGCTACCACCAATACCACTATACTGTGCAATATCAAGTAAAGCGATGCGCACGTTATGTTTCCTTCTGAAATGATTACAGCAATCTGTGCAAGCCACAAACGACCAAACAACCACTGTCCGCACGACTGTAAACCAGCATTAGGGCGTTCTCCAAAAAATTTGCGTTCTGCCCAAGCGGTTACGGTACCCGGCGTTACAACCACGTAGGCGGATCCAAGAATGAAATCCCTTTAAATAAACTTGCCCACGCAACGCTTTCAGCAAACACTNCCTTGAAAAGGTTACATGACGCACGGAGATGTGCCGGCGTGTGCGTGACTGTGAAATNATGAAACGCGGTGCGGTGATCCGTGTAGGTCAAACAACCGCTCTGACTTAACCCTTGGNAAAATTTGCGTCTATTTGCAGGGCTAACAGCAAGNTTAAACAAGGCCAGGCTTTAAATCCAGTGCGGAACGGTTGACATTAACCTTCTACATCAGAGAACATGTCGATAAATGAAAAATGTCTATCACTTTACAACAGCTTGACTGTCAGCATAAAACGATATGAAGCAGCATTCACATGCTGTCTTCGCTTGACTTTTTAACGTAGTTTGCTCTTAAACAAGCCATTGTGTTTGCACCTAACAACAGTCATGTTATTGCCTTAAATGTTTTCCAACGACAAACCAAAGCGACGCATCCCGTCAAACGGGAATTTACTTCAGCACAGCTCTTCTAGGTGTTATTACTTCATCATCACTGCATACAAAAGATTTACCAATGTAAATTTTAAGTTGCAGAGTCAAAATTTGTAAAGGTGTTCCTTGATTTCTGCATTCCGTTCATGAGTGAATTGGAAACGTGTGCGCAAATCCTTAGCTTGCCTTGAGATTGTCAACGAAGCTAGTCACGCCAAGCAATGTTTGACTTAGGAAGTTGTTGTACATTGGTGCTGTGAAGGCGAATGATTGTCCGAACCTATCNGGTGTGCTCAATCGACCATTACGGAATGCTTTTCAATTTATTAACTTTTCTCGCGACATTAAGCGCAGTCAGCCANAACTACGCATTTNAAGATTCCAGTCATGAAAATCAATGNCAGTTTGTTCGGAAGCTTTCATTTCTACTCCATCCGCAAACCCATTGACACAAGTTGCAGATACCAAAATAGAACAACGCCTTGGCGTGCACTTCTGACGTCACTGATACTAACAAGCAACTTCACAAGAAGCAAAGCTGGATATCATGCAACTTGAAATNTGTTGAAACTGTTTGCTGATTATTAGTGATTTTATCTGACATGTTCGTTTTGAANCAGACCTGACTTGGTTTCAAAATTTAGAAAACGCACTGCGATTTGATAAGTTACAGTGTTTGTTTCATTTTCTTGCAAACCTAGCACGTAGTATTCGGAAAAAATACGTTACAAGTGACTGTCAACTCTTGGCCAGGCGCTTAAAAATCTTGCCGCACTTCCTTAACTTTCAAAAAAACGACTGTTCTGAAAATTTGAGTTAAAAACGACGACTTGATTTTATTTGAAAAGAAGTTTACTCCCATGACCGACAACATCCTCCCACGTTGACCAGCTTCGACATACCGGAAGGACTTGACATCAAAATCACGCGTTCACGCTCGGGAGGTTCAAAGCTTGGTGGCAACGCCCATTCACAGCCAAGTGCACTCGGCAGACCACAGGTTGCACCGTTTAACTTCTTACTTCAGTTTTGGCAATCCAGTTTTGTCAGTGGATTGTGGACTCCACGGTCAAAAATAGTGTATGATGCGTTAGATTTTGTATTATGTGCTTGAAGATGCACATCGTCTCTGTCGCCCATTTGTCGCAAAACTTCGTTCGCAAAAGAGACTAAGAATTCCTTGCAGCCCTGATCAGCACTGAGTTTTGAAAACTAATGCGGTACATACAGTAGTTGCATCTACCACATGTCTGCAAACGAAACCTCTTGACTTTACTGGTAATGCTACTGCAGGAAACACGTCACAAGCAGGTCCAAATGAAGCAACGAAACTTTGCTTGGTAAACTCTTTGATGGCATAGTACAATTGGGCCTGACGGCGTGGATCAATTTTTTCGCACCTTTTTTACCAGTACACACCTGTAAATTGTATCTACAATTCCGGTATCTTTCAGAATTGTATCGTTCTGCATAATAGTTTTCAGCGGTTGCACTTAGTAAGGCTCTGCGCGACCTCCAGAAAGCTTAATTTCAAATCCCTAATAGTCTGAAGACCCCGTGCGAGAACATTCGAGACACACGCCAAGGTTTCGCTATCAGCATGCAAAACTGCGGCGCCCATTCATTAGGGAATGGAACAGCCTTTGATGAACTACTACACAGAAGAATTCAAAAATTTCTGTTGTTTATTATGGCGTACCATTTGAGGATTTCACGTACTGTTGCAAATCGCCACCAGGCCTTGCAAAAACAATATCAAGGGTTAGATGCGGCTCGAATTTTGCAAAGCGCAAAACATTCATGAAAATTACAAAAAGTGAGCTTGCGTGCGATGAATGTTTGAGCAAGTATTTGCATGGGCAGCAGAGGGCAGCGGCAATAAGAATAACGAAGCAAAGGTGAATGGAACAACGCAATGAGTGCAATTGTCATGTGTTTCACGTGACAACCTGCACCATTGGCTGGAATGATTCCAAAAACGTAAGATTGCAATTTTCCAAGGTGTGCTGTTTCGACATCTGTTGAAACTTGGAATAAACACTGCATTTCGCTGGCTATATTCTCCATTTTAATGTCATGTTGAGAGGTGATCTAAGAACAGTTAACTTCGGGGCCCTGTCATGCCATATAGTACAGTACAACAAGCCTGCACAAAATACGGCCCGCGGGCTGCAGCTTTTCTTACAGCCAGCGAGAGCTTTCTCAATTGTAGAAAATGTTGTAAAAGTTCGACCTCGAATAAGTAATTGTCGCTCCAAACTTTCTTCCATACTACAACGAAATCTCCACATGAAATGAGATATACTTGCGGCCCGAGGCAAATTTATGTGGATAATTTGGCCCTTCGAGCTTTCAGAGTTGTGCAGGCCTGTACTGCAAACAACTTGAGAAAATCAAGTAAAGGCATTTCTTTGGCAACAACCACAGCAGTTACTTTTAAACTCGGTCAATTATTGTACAGAGCGCAGCCACTTCACCAAACAACACCTTTCAATTGCGGAGTGAATTCACGTAGAGTGACTGGCAATTCCAAGTAGAACTTCCATTCCCGAAATGACAAGCTTTTACACATCGTCGTTTCGTTAAGCGACAGCATGTGGGCCCGGCCGCTGACCTGGCAGAAACAAAATTGTTGAGACAACACAAAAATGCCACGTAACTTTTTCAGAGCACATCACAGCATCGTCATCGCAAATGCTTTGTAGGCGCCATGCCTTAAGTCTTTTGATAAGCATCTAATGTCATGGTACGCCAAGCAAGAAACCGTTTTCAGATCAATAACCGTTTGATCGGCAAGCGTTTGTCAGAATGCAGGCTGACAACACCAACACCCAAGCACGAATATTGGAAATAACTATGACTATATGAACAAAAATGTAGTACGGTTTCTGCGCGACTGGTTTTAGCTTTTTCTAATGCCGCATTTCATTTGTTTCGAAACAAAGGGCCTAAGCAGCCACAAGCAAATTAATAATTAATTCCAGTGACTCCAGCTTAAAGACAACCGAAGCGGATCGCGAGGCAATATATCGAATAACAGGACATAATGCCTAATGTGCGCGCTGTCAAATGCATCAGTTTCGTTCCAGTAGTATCGGACTGCTTGGCAGAAGTGATAGTTTTCGTCGAACACATCAATTTGTAGCGTGGCGACTGTGCAAGAATCACTGTGAAAACTTTTAGCGCACAATCTCTGCTTTTCCACAAAGGACTATCACAGAATGTTCTCGTAAAAGTTGAAAATTGCGTAGCACACCTTTGTAAAGGGATTCAAGCTTATCCAAGGCTGTGGTTATGCGTTATTTTAAGACTGTGGATAAAGGTGGCTTTCTCCATGATTCTACAAAATTTACGTTCTAGAGCGGAAAATTGCAGACTGGGAAACAACATGCATGAAGAAGCAGCTTCTGCAAATGACAAAACAAAATCTGATTAGAAAGACTAAGAGTGAGAGGCAACTTGCGGCAAAGAATCTTGATTGAATGTTTTGCAAGCAGGGTTTCTCAAGTATCCCGGAACAAACGATCGGGAAGCCTTCGTTTCCGACTCTTTTGCTCGTCACCTGGGTTAGCAATTTTAGCTTTGCAGTGCTTACTTTAATCGAGCGAGTGACTCAACTGTTCATGCATTTAAATTTTTAATTCATTAACGTCACGTGCAGCTGGCCATACGTGGAGATGCGCGTTGCCACTTGTACATCTGGGAGACTTCGACTTTACCTTTTCAAGGCGCTATTTGCCAGGGTTGGGGATGCTGGATTAGCGCAATAGCCAAGTGAAATCTCGTAAACGGCCAAAGCTTTGTGCATAGAGCTAAACGTGGCTTTTAATTATTTTCAACAACAAATAGTTTTTTTAACATAATTTAGCAAGTTCATATGGCCTGGTTGACCAGATTTTGATTTCTCAATCCAATTCAAATCCGTTTACCGTGCAATCTTGCCGAAAAGCTAGTGTTCAATGCAACTCCTGAAATGTAGATGTAGGACTCGTAATAAACAGGCCTGCCAGACAAATACAACAAAATTGGTTCAAATTGAAAATTATGATCGAAAGCTGGGGCCAACATAAGCAGTCAGATTTTGTAACTGCACCGGCGTTCTAAAAGCCATTACCCATTCGGTCAACTATGTGGTATTAGCTACTCCGCGACTTCATAGTCATTGAGTAATTTCTGTTGCCCAAATGTGACGCATTGCTTCTTCCAAACACGGAGCCGCAACCTTCAAGATTAACGCAGCACATTTAGGTCGATGCAGTCGAATATCAGAAACTACACTTCCTTTTCCATGCCTTTGAATTCCCTCCGATCAACTGTTGACAGAGAACAGTGACAGCAAATTCCAATTCCATCTGGTTCATCCGGTGTCAAGCGAAATTTCTGACCTCTGCGAAATTTCTGACCTATTATTTATTGTTTGTCAGTTATTTTGCTTTTCAGAGTAGAGGAACAAAGTTTGGCGATTACTTTTTTGATGTGCGTTGTGTAAATTAAAACTTTTTGGTTGGACGTCAGATACCCACAACAAGCTATAGTACGGGAATAACTATAACCACTAAAAAATATTGGACTTGGTCTTAGACTTTAACTGTTTTTCTTTTTCTACCCCTAACCCCAACCCTAACCCGACACACTTACCTCAGCACCAAACCATGAGCCCTAATCATCAGTTTTCTCAGCGTATTTGATGTGTAGAATATTACTCGTGCATGCGCACACGGCGTGAAGTCAGAAAGTTCGCTTGGCGCCGGTCGGAAATGATAACGGTCTTTGCACGTTTGGTGAATGCCGTCATGAGCGTAGTAGCGCCAAGTGCGTTATCATTGCGCTTGTGCCCCGCAGATAATTCATCCAATCTCAAAGTGTCTTTCATAGGACGAAATGATTTGTTACACAATTTGCAGTGTGAACGTTCAACCACATCCTTCCCAAGCCTTTTTGCAGTAAGAAAGTCGTTTATCCTGCTGTGCTTTTTCTTATCTTATCATAGACTCCTCGGCCACGAAGCCATCGCAAATACCTGAGCTAAATAGGAAAGCGACCAGACCTCCCAAAGTTTTTATTTTTTTATTTTTTTTTACTGGAACAATATATCTGTGAAAACAACTCATTCCAGATTTTTACAATACACAGCTCACACTACGCAGCTCTGCTTACGCTATCAGTTGCTTACCCGCAGGGAATACCGAACCCCAATCAGCCTCGAGTAACCATAACATTTTTGGAAGCTTTAAGTCCGCAATGTGGTACCACATGCAAATTAGGTCCAAATTCGACTAAATTATTCAAAAAGGGCAAAACGCCAAACAAAATATTGCGGCGAAACAACTGCAGAAAACGGTAAATTTTCGTAATTTGTGTAAGGTCGGTACAAACGGAGTGCGTGCGCGAATGTGCTGATCACGGCAATTACATTCAGTGTGTTCTCTTGCTGACATGTCACGCATGATGAACCACCTGCTGGTAAATTGTGATGACAGCTGGTCTGGCACACAAAAACTGCCGAAGGCGAAAAATGTCAAAAGCCGCAAAAGCAGAGCATTTATTCTTGTAGTAGCGTCTACAGCAACATTACCATCCAGCACCATGTTAACTTATCAACCAAACGGCAAGAAATATGTATTATCCGTGCTCTCTCACCAAGGTATAGAAACTGGTTAGTATTCGGTGCATACTTAGTGTTGCCAAACTCCAGTAAAAGCAAATACCAAACTGTGCTTCAGATTACACCAGGAAAAGAATCAACAAACCCATCTTCCACAAAATGCCAAAAACAAACATTAACAAGCTTTCACAGTAGGCTTTTACTCAAACTAGTGCTAAAAACTCCAAGTATATTCACAATTGAGGCAGGCCAGACAACATACGACTTTTCTAACTAAGGACTGAGTGAAAACAGACAACGACTGCCCCTCACCTAGAGGTATTACCACCAACAGACTACCTATTTTATAATGTGGCCACCTTTTTCACTCACCGCACTTTAAGGCGTTTATCCCCCGAAATAAATTTGTGTTGATGACCCTGCTCTGTCACAAGTAAATTTGTGTTGATGACCCTGCTCTGTCACAAGTGGAACAAAGTCAATCGCAAAATAGAAAGAGGTTCAAACATTTAAAAACTCTTCAGTGTGGCCTTGGCACCATGGATTTACTCTGGCAAAATCCTCAGCATAGCAAACGGAAAAACGAGCATATTTGCAGAAAGAAAGAAAACAGTAATACAGCTTAAAAAACGCAATCATTTCAAATGTTAAATACGCCCAGAAATCATTTCAAATGTTAAATACGCCCATGAGTTTACTTGGAGCAATAAAACAACAAAATGCAGCGCCCGTCGTCTTTTACTGCTTTAATGCATAATTTAATATGAAATCTTCTCGCAAGAAAAGTATTTAAAACACCTAAGGAGAGCATCAATGAACTGAAATATATGTTTTGGTCAGATACTCAATAATTTGAAGAGCTTAAAAATTACTCAGCGTCTGGAAAGGGTGAAGACACTTCGACGCAATTTTTTCGATACAGACCAGCACAGCTCTCAGCTGCAGGAGTTAACTGTAATTGTTTTAATTCAACGGGACAAGAACAAAAATTCAGGAAACGCCAATTTGTGATTGTAGGGATCGGTCTTGTCTGCCTAACTAAACCATCAAAAGCTGCTGCAGTTTTGTCTCATCATGACTTCAGCTACAGTCGTCACAAAACTCAATGCGTTTCCCTTTACAGAAATGTTACATGGTTACAGTCCATCGCAATTGTTAAAAAATTGAACACAAACAACAGATACACGCTTTATAAAGAAAAGCAATGTTTGAATCCTTTTCACTGAACGAATATGTTCAGCAACATAACCAGCCAGAAGTTTTGCAAATCGTTGTGGCTTTGAAGTTACGTCCCGAGGAGCCCACTTTCTACACAGTGTTCAATGTACTTTGATTTAGTTTAATAAACAAACAGGGCGCCACCATTCACCACAAACGTCTGGTCGATTGGGCATTTATGTGGAAAACATCGGCTTTTGGACTACCAAATAAATTCACTGAGAAGGTTATAACCGGAACGCAGATGTTCGCCACTGACCGTATGTTCAATAGCTCTGTACTCCTTTAAGAGTGGCGACATGACATATAGCGCAACCCGCGTAGTTAGAAAAGCGAAAGTTCAGACATCTTTCAAAGATGTCAAGACAAGGTGACTGTGATGTCGATGTCGACCTCACTGAGCGCATAACGTCATAAAAGACATACACCGCGAACGGTTTCAGCACGCGAAAGAAATAATTATTGTTTAAACCGATTTCGTGATCCAAGCCGACCTTACATGGGGGACGAGGGTTGCCAGGTTGGCGCTTTTGGGATCAAATTTCAGAAATTTTTCAGAAATTTGATCCCAAATAACACTTGCTGGCCCCAAAATTTTCGTTTGGCCCTTTTCCAGGATAGACTGGATCCTTGGAAGAATTAGATATAACCACCCTGGGTCCTGTCTGAGAAATCATATTTTTTCACTTTTTTGTCTACTGTAATTCATTGCGGATTTTCACCAAATTCCTATATTTTGAAGGTTTTTAAATACAAAATTTTGTTAGGATCATTAGGGTTTCTGAGTTAATGTGAAAGAAAGTTTATCAGAATACCTGTTACTTGCTGCAGTCGCAGAGGTACCACTCAGTGAGAACTGTTACTTTACCTAACTTAACTGTTGTTCAGGTGGTGCACGTGTTTGTTGGTTTTGTTCAGATGATTGTTGATCGCTTTAGCGCTTATTGATGATGATTAATTTATCTCAGTTTATGGCTATACACGGAAATTAAGTTGTTGTCTAACGATTTTTCCTCACGTGCCTACTTGTTTTGCTGTTGTGCTACAATTGTGATTGAGGAACACTGCCATTTAGTGAAACGCTAAGTATCGGTTCATATGACTTTGTAACTGCTGATAAATTTGGAAAAAAATGGTTAGCCCTTTTTTTGGCCCCTTGTCTTAGAATTTGGCCCTGTTTTGGCTCTTCTCTGGACTAGATTTGGCCCCTTGACAAAAAGTAGATCTGGCAACCCTGTGG
>JGI24159J19872_10009049_pt1 | contig 13054 bp, 4 predicted proteins | sample Ectturendosymbi4_FD_19872 | JGI IMG/M metagenome (IMG submission 19872) | reverse complement strand
TCTGATTGTTGGTGTACTTTGTAAGTTCATTGTATCGTTATATTCGTTGCGATGAAAGTTACTATCAATTACTTGATTTCAGACAAGGGGTACGAGAAAATTTGATGAAAGGTCATGGGGTACTAGTGCATGTAAAGGTTAAGAACCACTGGCTTAGAGTTAGCTTAGCATTAGCTTAGGGTTAGCTTAGTGTTAGCATAGCATTAGCTTAGCATTAGCTTAGCGTTAGCTTAGCGTTAGCTTAGCGTTAGCTTAGTGTTAGCTTAGCATTAGCTTAGCATTAGCTTAGCATTAGCTTAGCATTAGCTTAGCATTAGCTTAGCATTAGCTTAGCATTAGCTTAGCATTAGCTTAGCATTAGCTTAGCATTAGCTTAGCATTAGCTTAGCATTAGCTTAGCATTAGCTTAGCATTAGCTTAGCTTAGGATTAGGTTTTATGGTTAGTTAATACTGTAAGGCCTTGAATATATCATGTACATGTTTCAATTTCTGCATTTAAGTGAAAGTAAAAGAAAACATTAAACGTTTTCTTGAAAAAAACTCTAGCTTTTTTAAGTTACTTCATACACTTTATTTGCTGCTAGTCTATATGTGAATTCATTGTCAGTATGTTGAAAAATCGACTTGAGCTTATTAAAAGCATGATGCAAATAATGCATATTACCTTAATTTTTTTGTGCAAGTGCTGGTAACGTACATTTCAAGTTTGATTTAGACTATTTTTGAAAGGTTTGGTATGTCTGTTTCTTTTCATTATTTTCTGTTTTTCTTCAAGGTAAATTCCAGGGTTTTTACTCAAAACAGGGTGACAACACTGGTTTGGCTACTTCAGGCTTGAACAATCTGGCAACCTTGAGTGCAGGAGATGAGCACAGATCAGGCCTGGATCGGACTGGATCAAGACTGAAGCTAATTTTGGTCGGATCAGGACTAGATCGGACTGCAATTTTTTTGAAAATTGGCGGATCACGACTGGATTGGACTGAGAAAATTTTTGTTGCTTTAATGTGATTATTCTGAAAATATCAAAAATTTTAGTTGTGATCCGATTTCACAGGTTTGCTAAATGGTAGTGTACATTTTGCCATCAAATGCAAAAACGCTGGTGGGACTATTTTGAAATTCCAGCTGTATCCACTTTTGTTCACATATAACGTTGAGTTCTAGTAGCAACGTGAACATAGTTGAGTGGTTAGTGTCTATGCCTGCTGTGGGATTGTTCGTTGGTTTTGCTCTCACCATTTCGTTAGCTTGTATAGGTTACAGTTGACAGGAGTGCTTTTAATGTACTTTTTCAAAAAGTTTAGGATTAAGGTTTTGGGTTTACATTTAGGGTGTGTGTTTAAGTTTCGGTTTAAGGTTTACTATTAGGGTTTAGGTTTACGGATTAGGTTTCCGTTTAGGTTCCAATTTTAGATTTAGGTCTGAAGTTTGGGTTTAGGTTTAGTTTTGGGTTGAGGTTTTGGGTTTAGGTTTTGAGTTCACGTTTGCGGTTTAAGTTTGGGTTTAGGTTTTGGATTTTGTTTAAGGTTTATGGTTTTAGGTCATGTAACAAGGACCTTACGCCAATCCAAGTATATCGTCCATTTGTCACTTGACCAATCCAAACAATCGGATTCTCCTAATGGCAAAATAACTCCAGCAGTGCTTTTCCCTCTGATGCCTAACGGACACCTCCTTGTTAAAAAATTTGGAAATGCAAAAAGGTTGTGTCTATTTTACCTCATGAGGCAAAAGCGCTGCTGGAACTATTTTGCCTTCAGCCAATAGTATTTGGCCGAAGGCAAAATAGCTCCAGTATAGTTCTTTTGCGCCATGAGGCAAAATAAAAATACATGATTTTACACTGGCGGATCAGGGCTGTATCGGACTGATGATTTTCAAAAATTTTGCGGATCAGGACTGGATCGGATTCAATTTTATCGGTTCAGGACTGGACTTGGACTGAAAAATTTCTCAATCCGCTCATCTCTGCTGAGTGCTCCCAAATTCAATGACGACACTTTATATCAGATTTCACGAGGTCCAGGTTCATGGAGCTTTGATAGGTCTTTGTAATAGAAGCATTTTAAGCTTATATATGAAACTGTAAAGCAAAATCTGATGTTGAAAAAGGCAACATGTGATGACGTAATGTTATTAAAACTGACCCCAGTGGCAACTTTCGCATTGATTGTTAGTAACTAGATATGGAATGGTTGTTCGCACAGCAGGTTTGACAGGAACTGCTCGCTGCTTTTTTGTTGATTGTCTTCTTTTTTTCTGTGCTGTACTGTAACTGTTGTTGACAGTCAATAGTTTGCATATTTTTTGGATCACTGCGTCCGTTGCTTCTCACATGTTTCTTTTATTAGCAGTTGGATTTGGCTTCATTTTTGTTCTCTATTTATGGTGCTCTATATTTAGAATCAGAATCTGTCAATGTCAGTAGAAATCAGACTATGAATTTCACGTAGCATAGACTAAATATTGAATAGCTTGCTAAAGCAGTGGAAACTGGTAAGGTTTTTGTCATCAATATCAAGAGAGTATCAGTCAACAACAACAAGCATACTGTGTGATACAGTGGTGATATTTTCTCTGCACTGGTATCTCATATATAAGTCAAGTTGAATTTGAGTGAATCAGTTTATCGAGTCAAGTAAAATATGACAGCGGAAACATTCAAAGTGGATATACGCACCAAGTATGACCTCAAAGATGTTCTTGGAACGTAAGTAGTTTCAACTGATATTAATGAACAGCTAACCATGTTTTGAGAATTGAGCTGAATGTTTGTGACTTAGTTGTGGGGTTTTGGACTATTTTAAACACATGTCATAACCGGTTTATATTTCTCATATTTCTAAATGAAAGATTTTATTTGCAGTAGTAGGTCTCACATTACTGAACGCTTCACTGTGATGGTGGTAATTTTAAATGTGAGAAACAAAATAGTTTGCTTGTCTTAAATGTTTCAAGACTAAATCAGACATACAAATTTAGCTTTATTAAACAGTTTGGTAATTGCGATGATAGATAGTACATTATAAAATCTGATATTGAAATGAAATCATTATATTATAGTGGCAAGCTGTAGCAAAAAATACCAATAGTAAGATAAACCCAGCAGCCCCCATGACTAAGGTCAAAGTAAAATAATGAAACCTGAACATTTTTGAGCTAGACTTCAGCAATCATTTTCTTTAAAAATTGGTAGGCTAGTTTTTGCAGGTCCACCGATAGACCTTATTTTTAAAAATTTTTCGTCCACTGCCTGTCACATGACATGGTTCAAATAAAACTCTGAGTTTGTCACACTGGCGACACCCAGAATGTAGTGTAAGAGAAGTGTTTGCGCTGGATGTATAAGTGGTTGTCGTTTCTGCTCTTACCATTGCTGCTTTGATGTTGGTAGTAGAGGTTATGCTTTTGATGAGACCGGTTTTTATTTACTTTTTCAAAACGTATTGAAAACTTTTGGCTTTAGCTTTAGGGGTTTAGGTTTAGGGTTCAGGTTTAAGGCCTAGGTTTAGGGTTTAAGACTCCTGTAAATACCACAAGATCAATAACACCTTTACTGCTGGGACAATTCACATGAGCCTTGGTTTCTAGCATCTCTTATCAACTCCATAACTTGCTAGGCAATCAAGCTAGGGAGCTGTTCAAACATTCCAAAGACTGGGCGATTCTTCTAGTTTTCAATGAAAAAAATTTTAGGTTTTGTATTTCTGTTTTTTGTGGGTAACATCATAAGTGGGTTACATTCTAGGCAATGTTAGTTCGGATTACCTGGCCTTAGGCCCAAACCACTAGATAAATTTTTTGACTCATTTTTTATCGGAAACTAGGCCAGAATCAGTCTTTTGAGTTATATTGATTAGCTTTCTAACGTTCAGGTTCAAAAGTTATGGCCTAAAGACAATGAAATAACTAATTAATTACATAATTTATTTGTCAGTTTTAGGCTACAACTTCTGAACCAGGAATGGTAGAAAACCAATCAAAGGCTCAAAAGACTTGGAACTAGCCTAGTTTCCAATTAACACTTGAATTAAATATTCTCTCACGTATTGGGGCCCAGCCGCCTAGGGCTAGGTAACCTGAGCCAAAATGGACAAAAACCTACCCCACTTATGATGTCACCCACAAAAAAACCTGAATCCTAAAACAATTTTTTTTTCTTCATTACAAATTAGAAGACTTGCTTTTTAAACACTGAGATTATCAAGATTGCATCTTTTGAAGGTTTGAACAGCTTTTTAGCTCAGTCAACTAGTGAGTTATGGAGTTGCAAAGTGATGTGATAATAGCTGCTAGTGGGTGCTCAAAGTAAGAATAGTCAATCTATCGTAATCCGGCAGTGAAGGTGAGGTGTCAAGATCACTAAGATTGCCAAGAACACTAAGATTATTGAGATCACTGAGATTAATAAGATCACTATCACTAAGGTTGCCAAGATACTACTGTCAAAATATCTAGGATTGCCAAGATCAGAGATGTACATTAAATTGTACTGGATCTAAAATAAAACGTGTTTTGGATTAGATCAACACTGTTAAACTTTTTGAAAGAATATATAATAAGAACCAAACTTGACTAAATTTATGGAGATGATGCGTAGCATTTCTGTTGTTGAAAATTCGTGTCTTTTTAACATTTTTGGGCTCATATTGGACTTACAATTCATATCAAAAGTTTTCTGACTGTTGTTAGACTTGTACTTGGATTTAAAAACTCTGGATTTGATATGGATCATGAAATATGATTGTCCAATCCATGACCGTGGTTGAAAGCAAAACATTGGTCTGATCATCCCTGGACGAAATCTATGTTTGCAGATAATACAGTTTTACAAACTTATGGTTTATTTTGATCTTTTCGTCTTGCTTTTTGCTTTCGGACAGCTATGTCCAACCCAGTTCAGGTTTTCACTGTAGTAAAAGTATCTTACATACTGACAACCTGTCCTTATTTTTTGAAGCAGGTAGTTCTCAGTGCCACTTTATAACTTCTGTTACCATTGTGGTTACGATTCGAATGCTTCCACTGCATTAGCTTAACACTTTGAGAGCCGGGGTACGATAACTCGTACTTCGATTTCGGCCCAAACACAACAGTTTTCGGTTGCCTTACCAACGCCCGAGCTCCTTTGTTGATTGCGCTAGAGAGCTGCTCAATGGCTCAAACGGATCAGCCAGTCTTCTGGATTGCAGTCTAAAAAAATTTTTTAGTTGGGGGATGCAGATTTTTTGTGAGTGACGTCATAAGTGAAATAGTTTTGGGGTCATCTTGGCTCATGTTGCCTGGCCTAGAGCCCAACCGCTAGGCCAAAGTATTTCGCTGAAGTTTTCATTGCAAACTAGGTGCAAGTCCAAGTCTTTTGAGCCTTTGATTAACTTTCTGGCGTTTCTGATTCAAAAGTTATGATCTAAAATAAACAAATTAATTAATTAATTATCTAATTAGTCAAATGTTGTTACTAGTTTAGATCATAACTTTTCAACTCGAAACCTTAGCAGGTCATCCAAAGTATCCAAAGACGCGGATTGTAGTCTAGTTTCTAGTAAAAACTTTATCGAAATACTACCACCTAACGGTTGGCGCCTAGGGCAAGGCAAAGTGGACCAAGGTGGCCTAAAAGCCCTCCACTTATGACGTCACTGATAAAAAACCCGCACCCCCCAAGTAAAAAATTTTTTTTCGAGTACAGACTAGAAGACTTGTCACGTCTTTTGACACTTCAACCAGGTCCGTAACCCCTACAGGAGCGGAAATATTCCCGCGCAAAGCCTCGTGCGTTTAGGCATTTTTTTTGCAAAAATCCTCAAAAGCAGCCGGATGCACAAGTGTTAAGCTAAATTCAGTTTGCTAAGATCAAAGTAAGCCATTCAATGTGCGGTCCTTATTAATACGTCATTCAATGTGTGGTTAAGATAGTGACATAATTTTTGGCTCAGTAAGGCATTTGGGTTGGACATAGCTGCTTTAGGGAAACATGGAGATATCAGCCTCGATAATCCAATGTGAATCTAGCCAACCTGAATGAATATCCATGACAAAAAAATGATAGCCACATCGTAACAGAAGTTCATTGCATACATTACAGTAGTGTAATTTTTTAGGTAAATGAAGAATGTGGCAGTCACACAAGATTCACTTAGCATAAATGTTGATATGATAGGCTTTTTTAAAAAGTTTAGTTAAGAGATACAGAACACTGTATTCTCTGAAATGTATTTGCATTTGGATGTTGGATGTTCATTCAAGTTGGCTGGATTAGATTCACTCATTTCAATTGCAAATACTGACTACTGAGCTAGGCCAATGATTAAATTAGCCTTTCATGAACACTCAGCAGAATGAGCTGAAAGTGTTACACCATAATAAAAATGCAGTCACTAAGGATCACGCCCTTATTGTTCCCTGCTGAAACAACAAGCTAGACTGAAAGAATAAATGATCAGATCAAAGCATAAATTTGTAAAACTTAGTTTCATAAATCCATGTTTGCATGAGGGATCTATGTTTGCAGATAGTATATGGTATACTATCTGCAAACATGGATCTCATCCAAAGACTGTCGAACCAATGATTTGCTATCACATCATGGATGATCACATATCGCAATACAAATCAAGACCAGAATTTGGAAAACTAGTACAAGTCCCACAACAGTCAAAAACATTTTAATGTGGCGATCTTAGTGACCTTGGCAATCTTGGTGATCTTACAGTGATCTTGCAATCTTGACGATCTTATTATATCTTCGTGATCTTAGCAATCGCAATATTCTTTGCCAATTGTAGTAGGCCCAATCTTGGTCATCTTGGCAATCTTAGTAATGTTGGCGATCTTAGTGATCTTGTAGAATTTACAGGTGTCCTAGTGTTTAGGGTTTAGGTTAAGTACTTTACTAGCAGGCGTACTGCAATCTGGCACATACTTGTTATGCATTAGTGTCATGTGACAGGCAGCGTACAAATAATTTTCAAAAAATGAAGGTTTGCTGGTGGACCTACCGCTGCTGCCTTAAAAATTTTGGTCAAATTCTTGTTCAACACAATTCTGAAAAGAGCAGAGAAAACATATGGGAGGATTTGTTATAATCCACTGACAACGAATATATGCACTAAAGTCTTCCACATTTTTAAATGAATTTTACCAACATTTTTAGCTTGAGACAAAATTGATAGCATCTCAAGACTATGTTTCAAGGCTTTAGCATTAGTGGTAGGCAGTGTTTAAACAACCATATCCAGTTTTCACCTTGAAAAGACTAAAAAATGTATCAAGACAAATTAGTGACTGTTGTGAAATATGTGACCACTACATATATGTCAGTTGCTTCTCAGAATAAAGAATTAAATTGGCCTAAACCAGAACCTAAACACCACAAAGCTCAATGCTAAACTGTTAAACACCAACACTAAACCCAAATCTTAAACACCTTAACCCTAAACAATAACCATAATCCAAAACCCTTATCCTAAATCTAAACCTGTGTCTGCTTTTCGAAGGATTTTAAGAATGTACAGCAATAGTGGTTCTAGTGCTTCCAAATCTTTCAACAAACGATCTTGTGTGAGATACTAAGAACATCAAAAGTGTCTTGTGCACAATTTAAAAGTGATGTGACCAAGGTGTGACTTGAACTGCCAAGCCATTGCTCAGCAGCAATAGTCACTTACCAATTGACCATGGTGACTGTGCAGTTTTATATCTGTCACAAAACTGGATGTGAGATACAGCTTTTTAGTCTTTTCACGAGGCAAAAACTGGATGCGGTCAGTGAGACACTACCTTAGTGTTAAGATAATTTTATAGATTAGTAGAATTCATTTTTTTCAGTTAACTCCAACTTTGAAAGAAGCACCGACAGTTTAATGTGACAAGCTTTGTGGAAACCTGCATTTACCACCATGTTTAACATGTCTCAGTGAGCTATCTCTACACTTTTCTTGGCTATACTGTATTTTGTCTTTAAACTCTACAAAGCAAACAAACTGCAAATTGGCCATCAAGTGCATAATTTATCGATGGACATATCTACATAAAGTTAAAATATTTAAGCTTTGCTCAAATTTTTTTGGTTTGGGTTTCGGGTTTTTTGTGAGTGATGTCAAATGTGAAGTGGATTTTCGGCCATTTTGGTTCATGTTACCTGGCCTAGGAACCAACTGTTAGATTAAAGTATTTCGCTCGAGTTTTTATTTACAACTATTTACAACTAGTTGTGGCCTAAAACAAACAAAATAATTCATCATGTGATTATGGGATTAATTGGGTATTTTGTTGTTTTTACGTCACAACCTCTGAATCCGAAAACCGAAAGCAAGTCATCCAAAGTATCAAAAGACTCGGATTTTTACCTAGTTTCTAATAAAAACTTGAGCAAAATACTACCTTCTAGCGGTTTGGGCCTAGGCTCAGATGAAGTAGACCAAAAAGGCCTAAAACTACTCCACTTATGATGTCACTCACAAAAAACCCAAAACCACAAATTTTTTTTTTCATTGCAGACTCAAAGACTCAGCGAGTCTTTTGAGGTCTTGAATAGCTGTCTAGCACAATCAGCTGATGAGTCAATGGTGTTGCTAAGACATGTTAGAAACTACAATTTTACCTGACACTACCGGCAGTGAAGGTGTTAATAATTTAATTAATTATCGATTTCTTGCTGTTGTTAGGCTATAATTCTTGAACCAGAAATGCTAGAAAGTCAATCAAAGGCTCAGAAGACTCAGAATATAGCCTAGTTTCCAATAAAAACTTGAGTCAAAAAATTCCCATTAGCAGTTAGCATTCAGGGCAGGTAACCTGGATCGAAATAGCCTAAAATCTATCCCCCTTATGACTTCATCCACAAAAGAACCTGAATTCCAAAATTTACCACTTTGTTTTCAATGCAAACCAGAAGACTTGCTTCATCATTTGAGTGTTTGATCAGCTCTCTAGTACAGTCACCTGGCAAGTTACTGAGTTGCAAAGTGGCACGAAATAGTGGCTCAATGCATGATTTCAAAGTGCAAGTAACTTGTACACTGGCAGTGGATGTGTTATGTATGCTGTATACTGTTTTTGCGGCCAGATAAAATGGCTTCGCAGGCCAGATGGAATGGTTTCACAGGCTGGATATGGCCTGCTGGTCATAGTTTGGAGACTCCTGATTTACACAAATGGCTTGAATGTAGGTTTCAAGATAAACTGTTGCAAAATGTTACTAGTTCTTTCAAATTTAAATAATTTTAGGCAATCAACAGTTAAAATATAAAGCCTACCAGCAATTATTGTCAGCATAACAGAAGAATTAACTAAATGTTTTCATGCTGAGAAATCGTATTAAGCTATGATCCTAGGCAACATTGCATAGATAGTAATCAGGGTTGTGGAATCGCAGGCGGAAAGACTGACTCTGACACTTAGCTTCCAATATATTTTGACTCAACCTTTCCAAAATTTCCATTTCTGACTCCTTAACATAACTAGAATGAAGTTAGGCTGTCAACAATAGCAAACAAGCAAGCTAAAATGATTTCAGAAAAAAGCATTATATTATTGTCACAAGATACATGAGTTAAGGCTTTGAATTTGTTTATTTGAAGAATATTTGCTAATCGTACAAATTTATTTTGTTTGCTATGAATAGCTGCTATAATGTGAATGAATTAAACTATAATAACATTAACATATGAACTACATTCAATAAACCTTTGCAAAGAGTATATAACGAGAGCCTGTAGCTAGCTATGAAACTATTCTATAATTGACAATTTTTGAATTTTCTAAGCAAAACATCGTAATATAATAATTCTTAAAATTTGTTTTAGTTTGTAGTATTAATAGTACCTACTACTTACTACTCGTATTGTAGTAGTCACTAAAGCAACAAATTCATTCACATTAGATATTTATGGACTATATGTTTGCAGCTATTGTTGGTTGTCTGACTATGCAGGAAAAACATACTGAATGAACTATGCATGAATAACTACTCAGTAGATCATCTGAGCAAACAGGAAACACACAACTGAAGGTAGCCAATTTTGTAGGAATCAGTGAAACTTGTGCTCAGCAAGAATTCTCTATTTCAATAAAAGTTTCAACTGTACCTAACTTAGGGGAGTGCGATGTAAGAAATGATTCAATTGGACATCCAGAGTCAGAGGTGGATAAAAAATCCGGCTCTGACTCCTAGTGTACTTAGGAATACGACTCCGCCAAAAAACCTCCAACTTCTTATGACAGAGCTAAATCTATGTTGTTATAAGAATCTGATATACCATATGACCTTATTCTTTTTTAGATTCTGTGCTAGTTTACTGAAGAAAAGCATCTTGCATTCTCTGAGAGCTGATATCTGTAACAAGGCTTAGTTATCATATTTTTTGAAATTTTCTTTGTGTTTCATTGTACAGCTGTCATCCTTTCAATTTTCCAAAATTTTCACTTACGTTTTTTGTTTGTTAAAGAAAGTGGATTGTGCTTGTTTGTTCCAGCTGTGTTCTGCAAGCTTCACTCGAAGCTTAGCTTCATAGCACAATTAGTTGACCCATAATTTAATTCTGAGTATGTTTTTGCTTCACAGAGGAGCTTTTTCTAAGGTTCATTTGGCAGAAAATCGTAAAACTGGGGGAATGGTGGCAGTGAAATGCATACCAAGGAGACTTATCAAAGGGAAAGAGAACAGCATAAACAATGAGATTTCTGTTCTGAAAAGGTTTGTGTTGCACTGTTTGTCTCAGTTGAATGTCGAGCCACAGATTGTTGAAAGTTTTCATACTGAATTATGATTCGGACAGTTGCACACCTGGTCAACTTCAGAAGCTGAAAAGAAGTCAGTGATACTGTGTGAGAACAGAATAACAGTGACTTTTTAGCTAATGAAGTAAATGCTTTGTCAAAATGTATCTTCAAACTATTTGTCTGTAAATATGGAAAGCACTGAAAAAGGGCAATTATTAAAGGGCCATAATGTCTTACTGAACTAGTTGTGAAGCACAAGGTTTGAACTTGTGCAATTTTTGCTTCTGTGTTTTTAAATGAGTTTTTATACTGTTAGTGATATATTTTGTATCCAACAAGTAACAAACATTTTTGTGTGAATATGTCAGTCAAGATTGGACAAAAGAAAGGTTTTTTGATGACAAAAGAAGATGTTTCTGAACTTCTGTATCTTTTGCGTTTACTATTCCCTGTGGTCATGTAATGAAAACTTCAAGTAAATGATCTTTTGGAAGAGTTACTGTAAAACAAAATGTGAGTGCCTGTTTTTAGAAAGTTCTGCATACATGCTGTAAACTCGTGTGACTCGTGATGCCATAGCAGAAGACAAATTGTTAATCACCAAACTTGTTTTCCTTAGCATCTTCCACAAAAGCTATGGTAATAAACAAACCAACTTTGAAGTAACCGTAGATAGTTGTTTTGAAAGTAGTGTTTTTTATTTTTCCAGCTTACGGCATCCAAATATTGTACAGCTGATGGAGATCTATGACAACCCATCTCATCTTTATCTGGTTATGCAACTGTAAGTGGTAGCTAGTAGATGAGGTTTCATTATAGATTGCTCTCAACTCCTAATGACAATTTGTTCATTTCAAATTATGTTTCATTTAATAACTGTCACTTGCTTGTGGCACTAGCAACCTTAGGAAGACACTACAATAGCAAGTACTATATTTGTATCAGAACAACTTGACCATGGTAAGCAATGCACAGAGTTGCTGTAGATTCTTATTGCAAAAATATAGCCACAAATATCGCATACATTATTTTATTCAACGATTCAGCTCAGTCATAAGCCATCATCAGGAATATAAATTAGATGCAACAGCGACAAAGAAAAATAAAGATGCAGTTTGAGAAGGCATTCATACTGTGTTGTGCCACAGAGATCAATCCAGCACGAATGCTTTCAAACTGCATCTTTACTTTTTTCACTGTTGCATTTTATTCATATTCCTGATGATGGCTTATGACTAAGCTGAAACATTGAATAAAATAATGCATTTTATATTTGTGGCTATAAATAGTGTTGCCAATATAAATTTGACCATGGCTTCTTGTTTGGTTTTGTGATGTATGCATCACTGGGAATGTTTGGTTTTGTGATGTTTGCATCACTGGGAATGTTTGGTTTTGTGATGCATGCATGTACAGAAACCGGGAAGGTTGCGCGCTTCGTACAGTTAAACAAGAAGTGACTGTTTTTCACGAGGCAATAATACTTTAGAGCTTGCATAACAAAGTGTCAACATTTGCTGTTGCAAGTAATTAGTCTCCTGAAAGGTGACAAATTCAAATCAATCAGCGAATTTTTAATAGGATGTCGATTCCACGCAACGCTGCACATTCTCTGTCCTGATATTTGCAAGCAATTGCTTAAAGAGTGAAATGCTGAAGGACTAAACCAAGGGCAAAGAAAACAAGCAAACTCTAAGTCTAAAATGAAAAGATCGAAACACAAGTAAAAACAGGCCGTTTTTGTAAATATTTCCAATAGCTTCCACTAAAACTGAAAAACTGTCTAACATTAATAACAGAGCAAGCAAATCACAGCTTCCAGCAAAGCTGTGATTACTCAACACAAAGCAGCAGTGGGATGCGGAAGAGGAAAGGTGTTCTTGAGGTCGCAAGGTTGACAAGAGATACTCTAGGGAGGTCCTTTAAATGGTAAAAGTTGGAAAGAAAGGCGCAAAAATCGGTATGGTAAATAAAAACTAGGTGTGTGGAAAGAAAGGGGATCAAACAATAGAGCAAAGCGGAATGGCAAAAATACTATACCAATGAACAGTGCAGGTTGACGAACAAAAGGGGGGTCAAGAATTATTTCACACGAGGGAGGGTGAGTCACGCTTTGAACATTAATTTGTGCGTTTAGTTTTAAGCCATTAATCTTCACAGGTATCCAGACGGTCAAAACTGGATTCAGAGACTCAAGTCCAAACGGGTAGTTCTACAATAGTAACAGTGTAAAGGCGGCTTCACACAGAATCCGGTTACGGCTTACGATCCGGCTTATGGCCAACGGCAGTCTTCCCACATGCAGCAAGAACACCATCACCGACANCA
>JGI24159J19872_10009048_pt1 | contig 13056 bp, 9 predicted proteins | sample Ectturendosymbi4_FD_19872 | JGI IMG/M metagenome (IMG submission 19872) | reverse complement strand
ATTCGGCTAAGTCAGAGGGAACTGCATCAGATGAATGTGCCTGATGTGAAAGTCGAAACTCAAAATGCCTCGATCAGAAATGACGAGGGAAGCGCTTTTTTGGTCAAATCGGTTTAGGCGCAGATAGCGAGCAATTGGCTTTAATCACTTCCTCGGTCGGAAGTCGAACGGCAAGCGGGGCAGACCGGGTGTTCCGCTTCAATTCTTTGAATGTTATAAAAAAGGTTTGTATGCAGACCCGAAATCGACCGGAAAGATTTTGACAAACTTAACTTAACCTCGAGGCCGCCCCGAAACCCAGCCTGGTCCGAAAAGCCCGGCCTGACTTACAACTCTGGCTTTCAGTTCCTTCAGTTGACACCTAAGGGAAACATCAAACCTACCTTCTTGCCCTAGCCTCCCCCTACACAACGCAAAACCCATGTAAGCAAAAGCCCCATGACGACGACTTATGTTTGCCTGTATCTTGTTGTCTCCCATTTGGTTCGAGATGTTAGGTTCTTGACAGAAGTTGAACTGACGTTTTTTTCCTATATATGGATTAAGTGGCATATTAAGGTACAGTGATAAGAACACGACCCTAAAGCTGACAAACTTTTATCGCATGAAAGCAAGTTCGGTTCCTTATCACCGGCCAACGAACACACGGTTGTGAAAAGCTTTCTGAAAAAAGCAAGCCATAAAGCTTTAAGGGAGAAACTATCCCTTTTGTAAAATTCGGTTTTCACTCAAAATTACACAAATGTGTTAAGCTGCTCGTTTGAATTGTTTTTGGATTGTGCAGTTTTAGTTTTCGTTCGAAAATGTCAATTTTGTTCAAAAACACAGTACAAAAAAGCTATTGTAGGGAGAAACAAATGAAGTAAACAAATGCAAACCAGCAAAGATTGAGTTTGGGCTGAAACCACGGCAAAAGCCGATAATGAGCAGGCGATTTGCTGCCGATAAAACCGGACAATTGATCTTAATCCTGAAAAATATGGATGATGACTGGACTTTCAAACGAAGCCGTTGGATAAATGGTCGTAGGTACGTAGGCTACGTTAAAAGAGAGCGTCAACCTTATAGGATGTCAGTGCTGTTAAATGGTTTGCGGGTGTTTTAGTGCACCGACTAGGTGTTTACACTGTTTGATGGTTGATTGAAATATGTAAATAAACAAAAGATCTTCGTTGGTTTATCCTCAGCAAAGATTACGGATTTCAGTAAATATTTTTCCGTTGCGTTCAGTGAAAATAGAAAAACACTTGATGGAAAAAAGCGTGATTTCGTGGCCACGTCGAAGCGTAGAAGGGCAAAGGTCTCTTGAGGTACAAAGTTCGAAAATCCGCTGCGCTTTGCTTTCAGCTAACGACAATGAAAAGCAAGTGTGTCTTTCTAAAAAACTGCGTTTCAAATGTCTGTGACAATCTGCAGCTAGGTCCCCAAACGAAAACGGCTTTTTGAGTGATTCAACGCGGTACGCTCTTCCTTGCACGATGCACATGGTGGCAAATCACGAGGTTTGTTAAATAATGAGGTAAAATCAGCCTAAGAACTCACTGTAAACAACTCGGAATTTGATTCATCGAACCCAATAAACTGAAACCTTTTTAAAAATATATGTACTTCTTCGTCGTTTGAGCCAGTTCTTCAATCCACTGCTTGACCGCACTAGATATCGGGGCAAGGGTTGAGCAATCAATCGATTGTCTCATCGTCCAGCACCGTCAGGCAGTGCAGTTGATTAGGTCGATGGATTGGACATTGGAGGACAGCATGGTCGACGATTTGTTCTTCTGCGCCACACTCACAGGCCTCAGAGGAGGCCGTACCCCATTAGTGCAAGCATATATGCACTGAAGAGCAGGGAAACAATAAAAATATATAAAATTTTTCCCAAGCCATGGCGGAGGAAAAAGCTTTTAAGTGAGTTGGAAAATCTCCTGTCGTTGAAAATAACCTGCGTGGAGGTTCTGAATTTCCCAAGACAACGCACTACTAAATAGAAAGAAAATTTGAAACTCGATTGTTTCAAATAACTACAAGACATTTACTTATTGTTGGTTCTAGCCTTTCTTCCCTTATGATCTAGATTTTTGATTTTCTCAAGATCATATTTTCTCGTTTTAGGACAATGTTGTATCAGGTTTAATTTGTCAAAGCAATGGTATTTAGAAAAACAGTCTACACCTAGTTTTGAATCACGTGAAAGTAAGCTTCGTCTCTCGAAAATAAACTATATCACTGTTTCTATAATCCACGAAACTTTGTTTCCAATACAGAGAATAAGTAAAATAGGAAAAGAAATATCTTAGATTTAGTAACAAAACTGCAAGCTTCTATAAAATCTTTTAAGAGAGTGCAAGTTCAAGACGGCCTTAACATTACAAAAAAATGTGGCACCGCCACATTCAGCAAGGCACACATTGTTTGAAAGCAAATGAAATGGAAAAACAGCAGGTGAGGTTTCTGAGTGACAAAAACGTCGTACAATTGTTGTTATATAATCTTAAGTTAGTTAAGCTCCGAGGCACATTCGATCAGTGCTCTCCTGCAGTAAAAAACGCTTTATTTCGTGCCCATCGCATGCCAATGTATGCTTGCCAGCCGTGGAACAAATACGCAGATGCTAGTATGAAGCGCTTGCGCGCTGCATACTAAAATGCCTACCGAATTATGCATTACACACACAGAAATGTAAGTGTTCGCCCACACCAAGTTAGCCATCATGTCACGGCTTTTGATGCCTTGCTGAGATAAAATCTTTATCGCTTCTTGCAACGTTGTGCATCTTCATCTAACATTTTCATCCCATCTCTTCAAATGTCTAATCCGTTTTACAAACCTTCGTTTTAAATCAATTATTTAACGCTCATGTATGACGGTGACCAACTGATATAGTTGTTGATATTGTTTTTGCATAATAGCGAAAAGCTGCCGTCCGTTGTTTTGAAAATCAGGATTATTAATTGGCTGCTTCAAAACTTAGGAAATTTATTTCGTTGTCGATCTCATGATAAATGCGTTGTAAAGCATTTGAAACCTTGATGGGAACAGTTGCGTGTATCTGTGCGCCAATGTGCTGCACCCCCATCAGACTCATTTTTTACTTCTTGCTCCTGTCAACGGTTAGCTGTTCACCTCAAAGTTTTGATGTAAGAATGCCTTCATTTCTATCACACTACTGGATCCCTGTATTATGGAGGGTGCATGTCGCTACAGTTGGGGTGATGATAAAAATGTTTTTCTCTCCTGTCCGTATGATCATGTGCAAACACCTGTTCTGTCATGCGTTATGGCTAACCATATATGGTGCTCATGCGTGTTTTACTGTGCCTACTGTATGGACCATGTGTCTGCAATACATAATCATTATTATTATTAAAAGTGGATAGATATTGTTATATCTTGTTGCTAAAAAAGAGGCGTTGTTTTTTCCAGTGTGCAATATCACAGAAATCTTTGCGTCCGTTCATCCGAATTTGAGGGGTAAGATAAACGAACATTCGGTTTCAGGAAGTCCCCTGCAGGTTCTGAGATTATAGAACCTCCCCCCTGCTCCAAGACCAAGCATTCGAACCATTTGCATAAAAGTTTAATCGACAGAGATCGACGTGCAAAGAAATGCCAAAGCAACCACATTGTGACGCATCGGAACGTCCGTCCTCGAGGATTTGATCCTAATTAATTGCAGCACGGAGGCCGCAGGCGACGACTTTATCCAGAGTTTCTAGTGAATCAGCCAAGTGTTTCCGCTCAAGCTTTTCAAAACGATTAAGGCTTTTCCAGAAACGTAAAAGCAGCAGTCACAGGATGCCTCACGCCCGCCAAGCCGATCTAATTGACAACAGATCTGCGGACAAAGTTGGACCTCGACCGTTTAAGACAGTCGCTATTTCGCGCGGGGAGATTTCACGCTTTATGCACAAACGTCACAAAGCAGCAATGTGAAGCAGAGCCGCAAATGATTGATGACATCCATGAGTCAACAAAATGCTGTACTTGCCACCCCTACACAATATTTTTGTGTGGTGTAGCTGGGCGACTTTTGTTTTGCAATCGTTTTGCATCCCGTGCTTCGTATCCTTTTTACGGTTTGTCTTTATCTCCAATAATAGTTTAAGCATGCAGCGATAATCCGGAACCAAAAACTAGACCTCACTTTAAAACTTTTTTTCACCAATTTTAAATGTCATATCGAGTGGTGAAACAGTCTTGAAACAAAACCACGATTATGCTTTGCCAAAAAACATGTTTTCGTTAACCGAGCACACTCGGCAATACTTCGGATAACCTCGCTTTAAAAAAATCAATCAACACCGAATAAAAAAAAACTGAAGGTTTTGTTCTGACAGCTGCCTTAGCTTTTTTTGTAACAAATAGTTGTGGTCAACTTTTTTGAGGTAAGAGGCATTTTGCCTCATGTCATACAAGCATACGCCTCCTTGCTGAAGATAGTGATATAATAAGTTTGTTTGTTTTGTTTGAATTTACAGAGTAAAAAACTAATCAATCAATACATTATCCTTCGAATGTTCTCGAATGTTCTGCATAATTTTCATAGTTTATACGTAAAAGCTTTCCGTCCAGCTTTTTTTCACTCTTTTCAACGAAAATATTGGTGCATTACCACATCATCTTGAAATACGAGCTGTTGTCCAAGTTAACACCCGTTTTTGGAAGTTGTTTGCCCAAGCGTAGAAAAATAATTGAAAGAAAATCATAGTTAAAATGAAGACACGTTTGTATGAATCGGCTAAAAATAAATTTTTTCAAGTCCTAGGGACATTGAAAGCCATCATCAACAACTGGTTTACACCATATCCTCAAACGACAAAATTTAATTATACTTGATATGACTTCTATTTCAGCGAAATGTATTGCTGGTACGCTGCATCAAATTGCTTCATCATATTTGAAGCCCCATTCAAACGGATGCAAGAATGAGCAACGAAAAGCCATGCTTTACCTGAAATAAAAAAATTGGAAGACCACATCTTCGCTGAGCTTCGCCATTCGGTTCATGGTGTGACGATTGGCGTCGCACTATGATGGCAACCTTTAATAGTTATTATACAAGAAGAAAAGATTCTTTTTGAAGAAGATTTCGGGACTGAGGATGCGCAGTGTTGCGTAAAATGGTTTTCCTATTTTTTTTTAATTTACCGATTGATTCTACTGCATCATCTTTGCGAGAACTAATTGTTTGACCTGTCATGATGGCGTAGTTTGAAACGAGTTGTAAAAAGTCCTTGTTTAAATCCAACTTCGGCGTTTGGGCTTTCCAAAAAGTTGCAGGAAAATGGCGAAAAAAATTTATTATACCTTAATCTAATTGCAAGTAGTGTTTCACAAGCTGTTGAATAAGTAAGATAATTTATTTATGAAAATAGAAATTAACACAGCACTGTTCTCAAAAAAAAAACTACGTATGATCGCTTTAAAAGTCTTCCCTCTGCAACAAAGTTTTGTATCCTGGTAAATCGCCTTCTTGCTCCCGTTGCGCGGTCATTCCTTGGCGCGTCTGTCCTGGCCATGGTTCCTCTTTCGCCAGCAGACATTCGCGCATTCGGGCATCCTTCNCGTCGCGAGAGCTNCACTTGAGCTGACAACACTCCTCTTGCAATTCGATCCGACAGGNGGGAACATTACAGGAATAACGAAAACGAAACTCAAGAGATGGGAGGTGGAATAAGTCACGCAANCGTTGGCTTGATGCTTTTTTTCTCCGTCGACAACATTCGCAGACTAAAAGAAAATCTGGAAGGCGCCGCCGGCTTTTCGTCCACACTTAATGTCCTTGAGTTCGAGGAAGATCTTTGATCACAAAAAAACGAACTCAGATGTGCGCAGAGGAAGCGCTGATACGAGTCCTTCTCCATCAGCTCTATCACGTGTTCTTGCGCGAGGTCAAAGGTCGTGCTGTCAGGATCGGCCAGTTTTTGTCCTGTCTTTCTTCTTATCACGCTATCAAGGTTGAGCTGCAACGTAACAGATAGTTCTGTGTATGTTATGTCAGTCGAGTTTTATTTACAACAGAAACTGTTAACGGTTTTCCGTACTTTTCTGCCCAAAGTTTCAATTGTTTATGTTTAGGAAATACTACGCTTGTTAACTTGCATTTTTTAATTTTATCGAAATTTTCTGATATCTATTTATACCTACCTATTCAGATATCCATAAAAATTCTTTTTAATTATTTAGGTTGAGAAAATGTAATGCTCTTAATTGATCGCTGGGTGTAAAACAATTTAAGTTCGTCAGTGACCAGCACGGCTAACGCAAATATTTTCTTACTGTCATAGATATATTTGCTGCGGATCTTTCCACGGCGCAGTGGATGTTACTTTACTCAGTGGAACGACAGACGTAACTGCGGACGAATCCGGCAGCATCGTTTCCGCATTTGTCGCTGGATTCCAGAATTTTGTTCCGTCGTGCAGAGCGACGCTGCTGCGAAGATTAGCTGACGATGACGTAACCCACCTCTCGTGACGCTCCCGCTTGTATGTATGTGACGTAGATGGCTGGCGCCAATTTCAACTGCCTGGATTGCTTCTGCTTCTTGTACGACTCGATCTCCAAGTAAAAATCAAGGTTCTCGTCGCTGAACTCCTTCAGCAGGAAAGCGCGAAACGCTCGCAACCGAGCTGCGATGAAAAGCGGAGCGAAACAAAGGTTAAGTATTGATTTGTGCATTCTGCTTTCATCCAATACCGCACAGTACAGCGAAGATCCTCGCTCGATCGGAAGCTATAGCAAAATATAATTTGCCGCGTCCCGTCGTGTGCTCAACAGGCTGTGGTGACAGCTGATTCGCATTGACAAGTCACTTGAGCATTGACTGACGCTTATTCCAATGCAACGGAAAGGTGCGAATCGTCAATAACGAGAAGTAAAAACTGTTTTGCCGCATTGCTCATGTCGTTTACTTGGTTGGGTAATTTTCCAAAAGACGGTAGTGATTTTTATGCAAATGATGTCGTATCTACACTTTCCCGTTACTAGAATAGAAACAGAATTAGATCCTCCGGCGCCCTAAACCTCATAATTACTTTGTGTAGTTGCACAGCCTCTCAACGTATCTCGCTTTGCCGCGTATAGGAGCGTATGGCGTCTATTCAATAATATTTGTTCTTGAAAGAGTAGATGATTGCTGGATTCGTGTCAAACTTTCGGTATGTGTTCCTGAAGAAAACAACGAATAAAGAGAAAAGCGTTGCACGGCAACTCACATTTCTTTTTCAGAAAATCTCGAAGAGCAGTCACAGGTGCCATTCTTCTCTCTGGATGTTGACGTTCTGTGAGAGACGTTAATGCCGCAGCTGTTACATCAATTTCCTCCAGAAATGTTGGGATATGCCGGTGAAACGTCTTCGTCGCCGATTATTATTCAGCAAAGACGAAGAGGCTTTAAACGTCTATGAACAAATCACGATGCTATCTTAAAATCTTAGCGCTGAAGCGGCTTCCTCAGAGTAAGAGTATCACACGGTGCGTGGGTATTTGCGCGTTTTTATGCTGGTTTCCAAAAAACAAAAGCTCTACATACTCGGATCAAACGAAGCTGCACTGATGAGTCACTCGATACATGTAAACTCTGGTGAACCAACGATTGAAATCTGGGTTTAAAAAAATTAATTGCTTGTCGACGACGTTATGCGCAAACATCTTCCACCTTCAAAAGAACGGAATGTGCTTCGCTTTTACAAATGCCGTTCTTGTAACATGATTTTTAAATGAACTTCCGGTTTTACTGTGGCATAAAAAGTGAGCCATTTGTTTTTTTGTCATAGCGTCCTGCAAATCCATCTCAGCGCATTTGTCGAAAAGATAGCTTATATTTTGCAAACATCGCTCAGTGTGTATTTTGCAAACATCATTTTTATTTTTCGAAATTTAAAGTTTTTGTCACAAGGAAACATGGACCCGTTATTTTCAAGTGTTAAACATACAGTATAAAGTACATATTTCGCATGTCCAAATATTAATGGAATTTACTGGGTGGTTGGTTGTCAAGATTCCTATTGATTAATTTTTGTAAAAAGCTCAAGTAAAATTAATTTCGAATGAAATATTATAGTTGTTCGAATGGCAACTGGTAAATATAAAAAGTCGTACAAGGACTTGTTTGTATTTGAGATGCTAGATTTTATCTGCAAGAACGTCGTTTTGCATCTTGATTCTACTATGAAGAGAGGTTGTAATTGAGGTATGTCTTAAAACCTTGTGTTTTTTTGCTACCTCTGTTTCGGTCAAACCGAAATTAGAGCAANATATTTTGGTATCTCAGTCTCTTCACGCATGTTCATGAATCCTAGGGAATGACTGAAATAATGCTATCTCAAATGCAAGCAGTAAGGATAAGAATTTTGCGAAGAGTTCACAGCGTGACACTTTGCGACAAAACAAGCAGCTGTGAAAATAATAAACCCCTGAATGTCGAGTCACCTCTGCTCCAAATTGAGAGATCCCAGGTACGTTTGATCGGACATGTGTCCAGAATGTCCCAGGAAAAATTAGCGAGGCAAGTCCTGCTGTCTACACCTATGGGAAAGCGGCCCGAAGATCGAACAAGTACCAGGTGGCGTGATTACATCTCCAACTTTGCTTGGTCCCGTATTGGTGTGGATCCAGCAGAACTGTCTGAAATTGTCGTCGACTGTGAAGTATTTCGAGCCCTCCTAAGGCTGCTGCCCCCGCCACCCTCCCTAGAGAAGAAGCGGGTACGAAATTGAAGGAATGAACGAATGAGTCTATCAAAGTCCAATATCAACCGAATCGCGCTAAATTTGTACTTTAAATCGATAGCTCTTATACTCACTTTTGAAGCCGATTTTCTCTGCGGATGGTTCAAGCTGTAGGTTTGAATGAAATACAAGCTTTACCGCAAGATTATCAGTCACGATTTGTTGAACATATCGGCTAGCTAAGTACCTGCAGACAGATGAAAGGTATGTGTTGTGCAAGAAATTCTTTCAATAAACTAATCAGGGAGATTTCTCCGCGATAAACGCATTTGATCAAAGCTCACAATCTTCGTAAGCTGAGGTGTTAGGCAGCAAAACACGTCTATGTCGTAATCCTTTAAGTAAGAAACAGTCTTCATGTAATTATCAAAGACCACGAACAATCACGTGGCTTGAGGTGGCTTCGTTTCTTTCTGCTAAAAAGTCCAGTTTGTTTGTNACTGTTCAATGCTGATTAGCTCGACTAGCCCGTTTCACNCAGCATGCCAAACACCAACAGTGCGACTGAGCTGCCCTGCTTTTAACTAACAATCATCAAAAGGTTTTTTCCCCACTGAGCTCGCACTGCGCGTTGGAGAACTCGATATCAAGCGCGGTGTCTGCGTTCATCTTCTATTTTAACGGAGTTCGGAGATGGCGAAAAAAGCACCTAAAAACGAGTTTTCGTCCAACGGCATCGCACGGATTCAATGACATCATTGCAGTTCAGTACACATTAGCGTATCATGTATTCCTGGCAGCATTCCCTCTAACGTGCGCCAATGCGCAAGACCAACAGATCATTTGCGCACTGAAATCTCATTCTCGCGCACTAGCAACAATCCAAATTTAATATCGTATATTTGTAATGCATAGCCCTTGTAACGCTTGAAACGCTTCACTGGCTGTGTGTCTGCGTCGTTGCGCAATTCCATGCGCACTAAAACAAAGATTTGCTCAATGTGAAATTTTCTTAGTGGGAACACTGGTTCCTGGATTTGTCGGCTACATTTTTGATGGTCAGTCAACCCTGCTGTTCGCATGGCGCCAGAATCTGACAATTTGTTCTTTTCCTACAAACCAGAGAAAAATGGCGCGTGGTCTACCTTACTTTGGTTCTGCAAAGCTTCCAAAGCACTTTCTCAATTCAGCTGGTGCGAATGCAATTCATGAAGTACTGCAAAAGTGTAAAACTTTTGGTAGCCTCGCGATGCAACTTAAAATCTGTAGAACGTTTTCATTTGAAGTTATGTTCTGCTTGTGCGTTAGTCACAGGCAGGGTTGGTTTCGAAATGCGACAGTCTGTGAAATCATTGTTTGATTGATGCCTACGCAAAAAATACCGTGGTAATTGATTCAGCAATTAGCGATTTGTAAGATGATACAAAAATGTGGCAAACGGACACAAAACCTCAGACATTCGAATCACTTGACAAATCTTCGAGTCCACGACTGATTGTGACTTTTCTACGGCACTGTCGTTCAGCGACCGTATACGATACTATGTTGTCCATGTGATACAGCACTTTGCAATAAGTGNTTTANTCTGTTAACCAGGAATATTTGAAGTTTTGCGCAGGCGTCCCTCAGTTTTCNGATTATTGTATTTTCTAATTTTTGAAAGCATGTCATATCGTTTTGAAGAAGCACGAGAATACTAGTCAAAAANTTAAAGTAATATATAGAGCAGTTTTTCTTCTCAGCAGTGTTCGATGTGTGCTGCAGCAATGCTCAAGTTCCTACCATTTGCACACTGGGCTTCAAACCGACTACTTTATGGTTGGGTTACTAGCTCTAAATTCCACTTCAATCGCAAACTCAAAATAGATGTCAATTTNCTTGTCACATTGCAAGAATATTTAGAAATTGCTCGAGAAAACTAGTAATACTTAATAATTGCAAGCATAGGACGCNAACATACTTTGAAAAAAAAACGTTTTCAAAATGTTGGTCATGTCTTTCTGTATCAAGAAAAGATAATGAAATACCTGTCACCTTTTCTCCACAATTTGTTTCCTTNCAGCTTATTTGAAACTAAACACGCCTTCGCTTTTAATGCAGTCCTTGGGACGTATTGCGATTGAAATCGTAAANCTCAGTTACGACATGCCTCATATGATAAAAATGCTAGTCTAGGACATTGTCAGACATATATCCGCTTGGCGATTGTCCAGTCACTGTCGCACATGCACGGCTTGTTGGTATTTAACACAAGCCAGCGTACACAAGCGTAACAACGTCAGTCGACCGCGTGTTCACTGTCGCAAAAACCGTTTCTGCCAACATTTTGTTCAAAAGGTCACCCACCGCGTTCATACATTAGTCACAAGCGCCTATTTCTGTTTCATTGCGAAAACATTGCTGTGAAACAGCGAATTTACATCCTTGGTTCTTGACAGCTGCCACTGCTATGCAAAGCATGCCATCCAACTGCGTGGGATTTTCTCCTCACAGTCAGGCAGAAACTTCGGAATCGGACCATCATTCCTTTCTCGTATGTTCTGTGCGTCGCAGCTGAACGTACGACGCGTTATTTTGTCTTATATGGTTTCACAAACTAGTTGCTGTGATCGCTTCATTAGGTTTCGAAAATCCACGACGCAAGCAGCTTTACATTGCTTTCTTCCAAACAAATCTTTCATCATTGGCCTTGTTGCGTCACCATGTAGTTGAGCGAAGTGGAGAAAAAGCCGCAATCATTTAAATTTCATTCGAAAATAAAAGTAACTCGCAAAGAAAACATTCGTGACTTGCTCTTTTCAAGCCAAACAAAGTGATGCACCACGCGAGTGGATTATGAATCGACTTTCATCCAACTTTGGTGTAACTGATTCTTTCGACTGCGTTAACAGCGCATGCCACGGATCAAACTAGAATGCAGTGAAACATTTCCAAAATTGCCAAGACTAGCAACAGCAAATGAAAACTTGAAACAATGCGGAACTAGTTCATCCGTTCTGACGGAAAAACTTTTAATAAGTGCTATTCAAAGAGCACTAGCGCTTGAAATGACGTATAGAGAATCTAAGTGTTAGGCGGGTTATGCCTGGGCCTCGTGTGATATTGCAANAGGGTTAAATCTCGACCGCGAACGTNAATTCCCAACTATTAATAGCTCAATNAACTAATTTACGCCTCATAATTCTACTATGGTAATGTTCTGTGCNGGAAAAAACGTTTCGGAAAAAAGGGTTCNAAACAATAAAGATCCGTTCATGTAGCGCGTTTTCAAGGGTTGAGGCACGACACCGCACCTAGCTATGTATACAANCAGTTCCAAAACAAGCATTTGANATGAAATCCGGAAATGGAAGTTTCCGTTTGCATCGCTTGTTTTCATAGTTCAACAGTGCGTTTTATAGAGTAAAAAAGTAGCTAAGAAAGGAGAGAAAATAATAGTCTTTCATGAAAAAACATTGACTAATACAAGCGGTGCATGGTAGGGGTACGCTACCCCCTCACCTTTCGTGTTTGGAATTACCTGAGGGCAAACGTTTCATGATTTTTGATAATGGAGAACTTTACTTTTGTAATATCCGACGTTGCTCTTTATCAAAGAAGCGTATTCGTGTTTTTCTTTCACACTACTGCACACAGCAGATAAACCTGACCTGCTGAAATAACAGGATGCTGCTCGGAGGTCTGAGTGGCATGATACTTAATAACGTTTTTTGCAAACTGAAGGCTGCAAAGCGATATGTGGCAGAGTATTGGGACAAATTCTTACGTTCACACATTGTGAAACGTAAAGTTTCATGAGAACGCTTGAGATGCAAAGAGGAATTTCCAACATAATATACAGATGAACATTAACCAAGAATTATTGCAAACAATGCTGATGATGATGTAAAAGTTCTGTAACAAAAGTTGTTTCGTAAACTTTTTTGAAAGTTTTTCAAATAGGATTTCATCAAAAATATTTTTCTCTGAAAACTTTATCTTTATTTCGTTCAGCAAAAAAACGAGCTTTCCATCGCCCCACAAGGCCGCAAAAATGCTGGTGTCAGTAACCGGTTTCAATTGCTCGCAAAATATTTCTGAAAAAAGGTACAATAAAACCCACAACTACGGTTCATGCACCTTCAATCACGGCTGCCTTACATTAAAAACTGAAATAATTGTGGACAGTGGCGTAGCAAGGCCAGGTGCCGCCCGGGGCCGACCATAAAAGTGCCGCCCTTTCCACCCCTCAAATTTGCTTACAAAAATTTTAAATGGAAGTTCATGTTTCGTGCTAATTTGAAGACACAAGGATTAATAAAGCTTCTTCAAAATCGCAATCAAACACTAACAAACTGAAATGTGTCTTGTTTTTGATTGTCGATTATGATTCTTGCTTTTTCTG
>JGI24159J19872_10009046_pt1 | contig 13057 bp, 9 predicted proteins | sample Ectturendosymbi4_FD_19872 | JGI IMG/M metagenome (IMG submission 19872) | reverse complement strand
ATACCTGAAAAACTGTTGGAAAAAAATTTGCACGTATGTTGCCTTTCACCAGTATGAATGCGCATGTGTTTTCTTAAACTGGACTTCGCTGCAAAACATTCCGTGCAAATTTTGCAGTTGTATGACTTTTCACTGGTATGAATGCGCTTCTGTTTTTTCAAATTCGACATACGAGAAAAGCATCTGCTGTAATCTTCGCGCCTAACTTTTTTTTCTCCAGAGAAAATGAGAACTTTCGATGTGTGCTTTCGGGAAAATGATTTGTTGTGATTTTCGCTTTTTTCTGGGTTTTCTCCACTTTTGTCCAACTTCTTGTCATTTAGATGCAACGCACTTAGCAAATTTCTCTGAATATCATTGAAGTTTTTATGCTGATTAACAGAATTCCATTCCAAGCTTTTCAACTTTCTGGCAGATTCTTTGTTATTTTGCATGCACGAATAAGGTTTTTTGACTCCATGAATATTTGCCTGGTTTTGTACCTTCAGACTTTCAAGCATATAATTGCTGCCTTCTTTGCTTATTTCAAACGCTTGTTTAAAAATCGTTGGAAACAAACTCATAATGGAAACAGCTCTTGGTTGGTCGAAATAGAGACTTCTATCTTTCACGCGTTTTGCTTTTGCTTCCAGCAGGTTCCAGGTTTCGCTCCACCTAAAAAAAGTTGATGTTTACACACAACTATTCAAATTAGATTTTGTTCACTTGGTCAGTTCGAATGAAGAGGATCGCAATCCGTTTTTTACATAAATGTATAAAATCGTTCATTTTTGCAATACTGTTTGCAGTTCTTCGCAACTTGGTATGTTGCCGTTCCCCAGAATTTGAATATTATTTTGAATGGCTCTACGGCCACCATGTTCCATAGCAATCATTTCTTTTCTTTGCTGGAAATCAGTTTATTTTTGCCCTACGAATTGCAATTTTTTGAAGAGCTTATTTTAGCTTTGTGCGATTCAAACATTAACAAGCTTCGCCAGCAAAACAGTAAGTCATATATTTCAAGTTAATTGTTTTGGCAGTCTTGATAACCAGAAATTGCTAATTCTGCAGCAAGCTGTCAAACCGAAAAATTGAACTTTGCATCAGCACATATTTTTGCTTGAAAAAATCTTGAAGCATTACTTTCAAATGGTTGCTTTAAATCATGTTTGTTCCAGAAAGAGTAAAAAGACTACTGTATATAGATTACGTAACACCCAGTAAGATTGCATTTAATTATTGTAAAACGTCTGCAAAAAAGTTGAACTCTTTTGTGCTCTTATCAACTGAGCGAATTCAAAGAAAAATTTTCCTAAAATAAACCAGATTATATCTTTCTTGTAGTTATTTGGCGTGACGATGATACAACAGCAGTTAAAGGCTATTGCTCCATACCAATGGTCCTTAAGTTTTAACGCTTCAATACCTCCAAGACAAATTTTCAACCTCGATAGTGGGTACCCCTTTTCAACAAAGTTTAATAAGAAAAAAATTATAAGAAATAAAACACAACTGGTAAAGAAACATTCACTAAAGTAGTGAGGAAAAAGGTCAATGCAAAGGCTGCATCACATGCATCCGCACCAATCTTCTTCATCTGGGCACCATGTTGCTAGATTGCTAGAACGAAAGCTACAAAAGCCAATCTGGAAGGAAGTCCAAGTTCTTAGAATGAGGACTTCAGTCTGGATTTGAACTTTACTTCCCAACACTATTGAGTACCCCCACCACCTAATATCAATACCCCCTGGGGGTACTGACACAAACTTTACGAACCACTGCTCTACGCGTTACATGACACTGTAAGTAACGGCTTTGGACTTTTTAGCTGCTGTTTCAGCTGGAACGCTGTAAATAAACTAGAGTATGTACTCATAAAACAATTATTCGACGATCTTTTGCGTGGTAATAAATAGGAGGTAGACAACATGCAGTTTCCGATACCGATATGTAGTACTGTGGTATTGCGACTTTGCACAGTAGTAGCGCAATCATTGTTGAAAAACACTGAAACGAAAAACACAATCTAAGAGTATTTTATTTTTACAGACCATGATCATCGCTTTTTATCTGACGTTTTTCTGGTAAGTCAGTGATGCTCGACCATCACAAAAAATACTAAAAGTATGCATTGCGTACGAGGGCCGCAAAAAATGATCAGTGCTGATTGAGATCACGAACGTATCACAAATCGCTCCTACTCGAAAAACACGCGGTACGACAGTCGAATGCACAGTGATCTTAGCACGCAAAGCAAATTACTGTGCGTTGTTGACCTGATAATTCCGCTGTCAAGCAACGCTGTCAGAATTGAAGTTTAAGGTATTGGAATTTGTTTAGTATATAAGCCAAAAATCTATTTAAAAAATAAACAAAATACTTCAACGCAGGAATCAAATCATACTTTACGGCAGGAATCAGTACAGCAAAACTGGATTAACAGCATTCCAAGTTTCTAAATTGTAAATTATTTCAAATGGTAAATTACAGAGAAATACGGTAAATATACATTGACATATTTTTCCAACTCAAAACGAGGATGCACTGAAAAAACGTGAGTGGGCTGTTTTTATCCGGAACAGACTTTTATTTCTAACAAAAAGTCTGAAAATATAATATGCAAACGATGCCTCCTAAATGTCCTACATGAAAATTTCCCATCAGCCAGAAGAACCTGCATACGATTGCAGTCTTTATTGTACGTTTGGATAAAATTACATCAGAAAAAAATACAATTACAAACACGATGGGTAGTATCTTTATGTTTGTACACTGCAAGCAGCAGGAGCAACGAAATATATTGTTTTTTAGCTTCAGCATTTTTCGCAAGAAACGCAACGTAGAGTATATAAATGGTTTGCTTCTGAAAAATCAGGTGATTTATGGGAACAAACGTTTTGTTTTCAAAAATTTCATGAGCAAAACAACATACGTAAGATGTAAACTAAAAAGAACAAACCTCTCTTTGAATTGACCTTTTGCATTTTTTGGCACATGCCAATATTGTGCTATTCCAGGCATTCCGACCTGTAAAACAAGAAAGAAGTTTTGTGACAAAATAAAACTATGTGAATTTTTGACTAACAATGAGCAAAACAAACTGAATTCTCATTTGTATGTTTTTAAATGTTCATGAAGTACCAACAATTTTTCTTTGATCTTTTTATGTATTTACAGCAGAGGTGGGGAATCTACGGCACGCCGGCCAAATGTGGTCCGAGTTAATTTTTAGTTATGGCCTGCATCAAAATTTTCGTTGCCGAAGTTAGAAAACAACACGATAAGCATAAACTTACAAGGTAAGCGCTGAAAAGTATCTCTCGCCTCTCATATCTTTCTTTCCTTATTCTCCTTAGAGAGATAAAGGCAGAATTTTAAGATAAAATTAAATTTTGTTGTGGACCGTGATAGTAAATAGGTTCCCCACCTCTGATTCAAGGAGATCAGCGCTAGTAGTACGTTCATGATGATAGTGGATTTAATACATCACGATTAATGTTGAAGCTAAGTAACAAATGTATGTGGTTGTTCCTGTCTCCAACCTGTCTATCAATTCGTTAAAATGTTTTTTACGATGCTCAGAAATTAAGTTCGATAAGAAAAACTTACTATCAATTAACAATATTGAGCAGTTTGGGAAAATGTTACATATTATTCAAAAGCATTTAGTCCCGAGTCAAGGTGTTCATGAATCTATTGTGATGCAGTGTCACAATATACAATAAATTCTATGGAATTTCACAAAACTTTATTTTTTGTGTTCTATAAATCTGAAAACCAGTCCCTGCTCTTAGGGATGTTGTTTGAAAAACTCTAACTCGTGCGAAATATAATTGATACCTTGTGAGAGCAGGAATTTATCTTGACTCATGTTCTGTGATGGCTGACTGTGAAACGTTGCGACGTCACGTTCGCAGACGAACGGAAAAAGCATTTGGAATGTGCACAACACTATCCGTAAAAGTCATGTCATTTTTGTTCTGCCTTTCCGCCTGAGTTTGGCATAAATTTTATTTTATTCTGTGTATCAATCACAGAAGATCAGTTCGCGAAGCCGCTAACCGCGATATGAACTCCATTGGTTTATTTAACGCACAAGAAACAAATGTTAAACGTTACATATGCAATAACGTGCAAAGAATCGTTTTAGTGGAAAAACCGTTTTTTGGCACGTTCATGTTCAAGACCTACTTCTGGTCTGTTGCAAGTTCTACCTCAGGTCTGTAACAAATCCGAAAGAAACACCAAGCCACCAACCCCGACCCACAAAGACACACATTATTAACAAATGCTTTTACTTCTTCTAGCAATTCCTCTTCACTCACTACTGAGAATCTTGTTCCGTCAAAGCAAACGCAAGATCCAATGTTTATCTCTTTCCAACCAAGTTGAAACGTAAACGTTGTGTTGGTCATATTTTCCATTACGTTTTACTGAGAAAAACTGTTTTCGTTGATAAACAGAAACTTTGCGCACTTATAAAAACATGAAACGTAAGGCCTGTGTGCAAAAAAGTTATACTTTTTCAAAACTTGCATCTAAATACGACATTCGCACATGCTAATACAGTACTGTTTGATTTCACTTTTGCGTGGTTTTTACTCAACATAAAAAAGCAAAAACATCAACATTGTCTATTAAACCTTTTAAGACTTTTACGTTTTTTCTTTCGTTTTTCACATTGAAATGCAGGTTGGGCAAACCCTTTTCCGGAAAACTACCAGTTTGGCAGTAAATAACCTCCAACAGTTTGACAAACAACGTTGCGTATGGTGAACCTTCGAACCAACAAGATCTATTCAATCAATCAACAGCAAAATAACATGATGCAAAAACTAAGGTCCATTCGTCTGGAATGTCAAGCACCAATTTGTTACAGAAGACTCGTTCGTTCAAATTGTTTGTGTTAAAGAACATTTGTCAATATATTTTTGCCAAATCAATTTAAAAAATACAAAGTAAAAACATCGTTTGTATTTTGTAACCTGAACAGAAATCGTTTCAAATTATCGACAGTAACGGGTTTCTCATTTGTCAATAACCTGATTTTGCAAAACTTCTAAACCTCTGCTCACCAGTTTACGGGAACGGTGGTTTTATATGAAACACAAGAAATACCTCATTTTTACACAAAATCATGCACGTCAAAAACACTTCTGCACAGAACGCTTTACAGCCCAGCACCGTCACATTCATGGTTACCGAGCTTCGAGATACACGTCGCACTACTCTATTTATACCCTTTGTCAGTTGCGCTTCTTGAAACGTATCCTCAAGAAGTTAAGCAACAAAAAATAGCGAATCAAGAAGTTTGTCAAATGCTGCAATAAGTATTTGTTGATGTCAAACAAAAAAAGAAACTGCTATTGCGTTAAGATTTTTTCAGAGTGGTACAAGATGTACCCATTTTTGATAAAATAGTATTTTGTGTGGAAAGAAAGACTTGGCAATTTTTTTGATAGGCCTTTCTTATGACATGTAAGCTTTGTGTGGTGTACGTTTTTACTCGCACACCACCAAATTTTGAACGTAGCTCCAGAGTTTAATAAGTGCTCGATCCAAAACTCCTTGGCGGTAAATCACTGTGGATACTCACGCATTGAAATTTGTCATGATCCTGTCCAACATCTCATAAGGAATTCTCCTGATCTCTGTTCGAATGTTACTCTGAAGCACATCAATAGTTAGGGAATTGTTAGCATAGACTAGGGGTCTCAAACACGCGGCCCGCGATGCTTTTTGGAAAATAAGTGCTTCGAGTTCAAACGTATATTATTTTCGTTGAAAGTTTTCATGAATTGGTCCATCTTTTCTAAACCTTTCAAAGGGCTTCTCTAACTTTCTTTTTTCAAAAAATGTCAAAAGCAAAAGAAAATCTCCCAATTCAAATTGCCCACTCTTGTCATTTCACTCAATATTATTTGCTGAAAAACAGTAATGACAATAATGACTAGCCACGCTGGACGTCGGTTTACTGATGCATTTGGGAATTATTTTAGTGGTTACAGTCAAGAATGCCGTATAATGCGTCTGAAGAGATAGACAGTACAACTGAGATTTATCAAGTTGGAATACATACATACATACATATGTTACTCACTTTTATTTACACTAATGTGTTACATTTAATTGCTTACACATCTTGGTTTACATCGCAATATGGTGTTTTGTGCATCGACGACTAAATCGTAGGTTAAGCTCGAGCACACAACCCATTCAGTCGCGTAGGCGCTTCAAATTGTTGAAATCTTTATTGTCTCTTGTGAGTTCAGAAATGTAGAGTTGCAAAAGCGTTCGAAAAGTTAGCAGTTCCGTTAAGCCGCGAAGGCGTTCAAAGGTAGCAGTCTTATTCGCTTCAAGTTCAGCAATGAGTACTTTTTTATTCGCGTAAGTTAGTTTAGAAATGTATTTTAAAAAGGCAAGTTGATTGTAACGTCTTAATAGCTGTATATCTCCCAGGATTGCGTCTTTATCACTAGAATAAAGTAAAAAATATATATTACCAAGCACACTCACTTAGACAAGGACGAAAACAGTAACGGTCATCTTTATGAACTCTATGGGAATCGGTAAAACGTTTTAAATTGTAAACAATTGCGGTCTTGCAGATAACTACAGAGCATTAAATCATTCCAGTAACATTATATTTTTTTTAAGTTTACATTGAAACAAAAACACGGTCAACTAACATAAACCTCCATTGACAAAAGTTTTACTGTATTATAATCATGTATTTTCAGAAAAAATATAAAAACAACTCTAAACAAAAAACTTTTGAAATTCTGTTTAAGCAAAGTTTGAAAAGTGTTTTTACAAAATCTACAAGAGCACAAAAGCAATCAAAAAGCAGTCTTCAACGTTTGGCTCAGGCTGTCACCTCGATATTCTCTCTTCTAATTTTTCGCTCTAACAATAATCAAACAAGCCTTCAGTTTTCACAAAGTGTGGGATTTCCGTATAGAATCGAGTCTGAAATAACATTACATAATCCAAGCGCATTATCAGACGTTCACAACCACTCAACTTGCAAAACCAGTAACTACTGAGGAATAGGTTAGCCTGGTTTCTTTGACAGTTTTGTATAACTTTGTCAACGTTCAGGAAGTGTTTTCAACAACATCTGCTATCATTCATAAAATTTTATAAAATTGAGAACTGAAAGTTGAACTTATTAAAACAGACAAATATATGACCAAAACAACCTTAATTTCTACCCAGCTGATGATTGCAACAGCAAACATTTATCGTAATGTTGACAAAAATCGAGTGTGGTTGGTTCTACGATGAGACCAGAGCACAAAATAATGAATACGAACTGCGTATGTTCAAAGATTAAGAATTAATGGAAGAACACTTGTTCGAGAAAACGACGAAAAAAGTGATTTTTCGTGGAGACAAGGCCTTAACCTGGCGGTGTAACACTGACTAAAATTAGAGCGTTCGTTCAGAGAATAAGACATTTCCTACAACCCAGACTATGCACGTTTTCTGTAATGTTTATTCAATAACTGCACAGACCACAATGTTAATTTTTTCTGCTCCAACACAAAATAGTAAAATATGGATGAGAAATATACCAATCTCAAACAAATAGCTGCATGAAATGTCCTCATAAGGCATTTTTCATTACAATCCCAAAATTGTGTTTTCAACTCAGCATCGCAAAAATTTATTTCCGGCAAGCTTTGTAGCGATTCAATATGTCTTATAATCACAGGAATGAACAAAAAAACATATTACGTTGCAGTCTCAGACCTACATGCAGTGTCACAACTGACAGAAGAACAGAGGGGCGAATCACCTTCTCCCCTGACAAGCTAAATGTAAAAACCGGGCCCCCACTTAGCGTATTTTTCGGTTTTAGTTTTATTTTGGTTTTCAGTAGTTTGTTGATGTTTTGCGTTTTTCGGAGTACATTCCGGTGATTTAGGGTCATAGTATAGCCATCTGCATTCGGATTCACCATCATTTTTCTTAATTTTTTTCTGAGCGTTGGCTGTAGTGGGCACCTTTCAGCGAAGTTTCACCTAAAGCAGGGATGGGGAACCTATGTACTATCACGGGCCGCATGATTTGTGCATTAACGCTGGCGAGCCGCAAAATCAATTAATTTAATCCTAAAATCAGCGGCGGGTCCAGGGGGGGCAGTTTGGGGCAACTGCCCCCCAAACGCATTGTGGCGCCCCCTTGAATGGCGGGCAAATGGCCTTTTGCCATAAATGCCCCCCTTGTTGGTGCCCCTGAAAGTAGAAACAGAGATGAAAAATACTTTAATCTTTTTCTCTTAGAAAACGTCAAGATTTACATGCCGGACTTTACCCAACCTCTTATGGAATAGCGCGAACAATGCTATTGTTTCGTACCAGTACCACTGTTTCGTTATTTCTTTGCCGCGTGAGAACTGCCTAGTCTTCACAAACGCAGTCGCTTTCGTTTATTACAGTTCTCGGCTTGCCGCTGGGCTGTACGTAAGTGGTCTGTTTTTTTGCAAGTTTGTTTCTTTAATGCCTGATAACCGCCTTGAAAGGAAAAGGAAAGGCAGCAGTAAAAATAGGAATGCAATATGGAAAGCTTGTAACTGACTCAAGATTTTACAAGTTTCCAAAATGAAAACGAGAAACCAGTTTCAGGGCTGTTGCCAGTTCAGTTCGTGAGTCCGCAGTTCGTCTGCATCACATGAAAGTGAGTGGATGAGTTTCCTGACGGAACTAATCTGCTGACTGACAGGGACGTAACGAGGATAGATGGCGCCCGGGGCAAGAAGCAAGTTTGGCAACCTCATGTTCGAACATAAGGTCTTTCGGAAGCAAATGCACTGTATTGAAGAAAGTGCTTGCGTCATTGTTAGGTCTTTTGGGCGCCCCCCGCAGTATTTCAGCGCCCCCAGAGTGATTCGGCGCCCGTGGAATTGCGCCCTCCTTGTTACGCCCTTGCTTGTTGAACCACAATACAGCGTGAAAAAGCTACAGATGTATACGTTAGCAAACAACTTGCCGCTGTGTGATAAAAATGCATTGAACGTGCTCGATTAGCTCAAGAATTATGACCTACTGTGACTATGTAATTGTCCAATCCCTCACTTCATATACATGGACAACGCAGAGGAGTATTGAATTACTGCTAGGGGCGTCACGAGGTTAGATGGCGCCCGGGGCAAGAAGCAAGTTTGGCGTCACCATGTTCGAACCTGAGGTCTTTCGGAAGCAGATGTACTGCACTGAAGTACTTGTGCCATTGTTAGGACTTCTCGGCGCCCCGCAGTCATTCGGCGCCTTCATAGTGGTTCGGCGCCCGGGGAATTGTGCCCCTTGCCCCCCGTCGTTACGCCCGTGATTGCTGCGCGCAGTGACGCGCCTCAACAAAACCATGGTACACACGTTTAACCAAAGGCATACCGGAATCTTGGGATTTAGGGAGGGAAAATTTTTCAATTTGCCCGAATATATGCGCCACTTTGAGGACAACGAATAGGAAAGTTTTGCAGGGCAATGATTCTGCTTAAGGAACTTGCTCAAACATATCACTTCTGTTGAACGGTGTCACAACCTTTTTAATAACCTGGTCTGGATTGATGTTTTTTCTTCATATCATCAATTCAATCTCGAAAAATGTGAAATGGTATTAGAGACTTGATCGAAAATCTACCTTCATAAGTGTCGTTAAATGTATTTTAGGGCAATATGCTTAAGGCCCAGTGTGAGTCTATCACGCGATTATGAGATTGTTTTTCAAGATAGCCAGCAAAGCTACCTAAAATGGGAATAGTGTCCTGGAAAATATCTTTTATTCACGTGTTGTTTTTTAATTGTCGCTTCAGCAATAAATAAGTCTTTCATGTACATGTAAATGCACAAGCTTCGCTTGGAAACGTGATCGTCATTTAGCTTTTTATTAGAGTCCTATCGTGGGGCATGAGTTGTCACGACCAAGTCTATGAAGAACCATTCTACTTCTAACCAGGTTGGAAATGCATTTCAGACACTGTTCTTCACTGATTTCCTACGGATAGCCAAAACAAATGGCAAATGCATTTCAGACACTGTTTCTTCACTGATTTCCCTACGGATAGCCAAAACAAATGGCAAATGCATTTCAGACACTGTTTCTTCACTGATTTCCCTACGGATAGCCAAAACAAAACGCTTGCGCGCAGCATGCTTTTTTGCCTTTTAAATACATTTTGTAGATATACGAGACCTGCGTAGCTTGTGAAAAACGAGGCCTACTGCAGCGCTCTTCAACCGGTGTGCACGGTGCACCCTAGGATGCACCAAAATATGCGCGGGTGACTAAAAAGTGTTCAAAAAGGTGCATCAGAAACTTGTCACAATAAACAGATAATTTTACAAAAACTTTCTGTTAGCAAAAATGAACCATTAACCAACCAATGACTTTCAGGATTTAACCGAGATTTTGCACAATCTAAACTGTGGTGCATAAGCATCACACCATATCAAGCAAATTGTAATTAGATGATTATATATTTGTGATTCATAAGCAACAGGCAATGAGCCATTATCAACTGAATATGTAGCTGAGTTACTGAATTAGGGGACTTGNTTATTTAGACCGGGTACTTNCAAGCATGGGCGCAATTACGTGGGGGACACCGGGGAAGTGTCAGTAAACAGGGTGCATGAGTTTAAGTAAACAGGGTGCATGAGTTCTTCAAAGTATCTTTAAGGGTGCACCGTAATAAAAAAGGTTGAAGAGTACTGGCCTACTGTTTGGGACCCGTTTCAAACCTTTTCTGAATTAATGATATAAAACGATTTCAACTGCAACCTGAAAAATCGCATAGTTCGACCAACAAAAATAGCCACTTTCGGCCTACAAAAGGTAACCACTTTTGTGTGACATCCAACGATTGTCGCAGACAAACTTTGGTATTTATGTAAGTGAAGACCTTCTTGGCGCCCCCAAATTTGACTACCCCCCAAACGCTTGGTCTGGATCCGCCACTGCCTAAAATTATACCGATATCTAACTGTGAGGAAGAGTGACTTCGCTTGCAAATTACTATCTAAGTATCCGCTTATCATGGAGCTTCGTTTTGATGCGATGTTGTACTCTAACTTGGGTAACGAAAAGTCTGATGCGTGCCATATCAAACGTTCACGCGGGCCGCAGGTTCCACACCCTGCCTTACAGGCTCAAACCTCTAGTTACGCCGCTGCCTGCAGGCCTTTATGAGACGAGAGAAATCACGCAGTTTTATGTGTTCAGATGGTGTTAGGACTCAAATTTCAAGTTAGTAAGGTATCAATGCAACGGGCAGGTATTATTAGCCATGCTTGCTAGCAATTTGAAGAAACGCACGCAAGTAGAAAGCAAGCTTTGTCTACCACTGCGGAAAATGGACACTAAAAAAAGGCAAATATGCCTGTAATTTCTGAAGCAATACTGCAAGATTTATTGAAGCACAGTCAATCGTTAGGAATGTTATCTTAAACTGTCGAGAATATGAGAAAACGAATAAGTGAGGGAAATACAGTAGAAGCATAACGAAATTCCAGTTGAAATTGAACAAAATAACAAAATTTAAAAACTCAATGTTTTTCAAGATATTGTTTCCACCAAGAGGGGAGAAACAGTAGAGAAGGCAGCAATCGATGCGATATACTTTTCATGAAAACGGTGGTTGTGGAAAAATGAAGATTCAAGCAAATGGTTTAATTCAATATATGTTGTGAGAAATGACGGTCGAGTCTCAACCGGTAGTGGCCAATAAGAAAAAAAAGGATAAGAAATACTGCGCTAGGCGAACGGTCACTGCTCTCAAAGAGTTTAACAATGCTCACACAACTTAGGTCACCAGAAGTTTGTCCCTAATGCCGACTTTTTTCCGAGCTAACGTGGAATCGGTCGATCAGGTCAGAAGCAACCTCAGCTAAACCTTTTCTAATGCTGCTAGCTTACCGCAAACAAATCAGCCAAAATTAGCGCAAAACAGTGAGAAGAGCAATTACTGGAGCAGTTCGCTTAGTAGCTTGCTACTGCCCACCTCTGGGAACTACGCTGTAGCCACCAATCTCTGGCTCACAGTTACAGCAGGTGAACAACTACAACTAGAATACAGTAGTTTAATTCACAGCACTCGCGGTAGCTTACGGGAACACTGACAAGCACTTGCTCACGAGAATTCCCTCAGCAGATAGACTAGAACGCAACTACGTGCAGCTGTGTAACTGTGCAGTGTTTGAAAGATTTGTCACCCACACTCGCAAGCAAACGTTCAACATCAATTCACACACATTAAAGATGGCGTCTTAGTCCACTGCAGAAACACACTGAGCATGGTCACGTGATGGCTCCTGACCTAAAAACAACGAGAGAAGGGCGGGAAATGTACCAGCCCGAACGAGGTATGCTCAGTACAAGGTCTATAAGGCCTTGCTCCAGAAAATTTGCAACTCTCACGAGCACTGACCTTGTTTCTCAATTATGCGTCTGTCTACATTTTCACTTACTGAGCAGAAAAAAGTTGTTGAAAAGCTTTCTGCCTGTGAAGTTCGTTGACAGCCATTTTAGATCTTGTGATGCAAAACTGGGGTCTCAAGTGAAGTCACGCCATTATCATCACGCGCGCTCACCGCTCCACTATTACCACCACGCGCCGCACACCACCAACAAGCAAACTTATAAATGTTTATAGTAACTTGCAAGCGCCTGTAAGCGCTTCTTGGCGTAAAAAGAGAACCATCCCATAGAAAGAGCGCATTGAAAGCGAGGACTCGCTTTGCGGTGCACAGAGAAAAACTCTCTCATATTTAGAGCGCATCAAAGAGGAACCGCTGGATAAGGCATTAGGCATTATTGCAGGAAAATAATGTGAGCAACACTCCTTGTCCGCATTCCTGCAATGAAATGCGAAATTTGCAAGCTGTGGTATGTCGTCTCAAAGTTAAGCATAATTATTACAAAAAAGCTGTTTGAGGGCAAGAATTTCAACAACGTAGGATGCATACGCACATGCATTTATAGTGGATTTAACTTTTCGCATTACGACTTGCCGTTTCCTACTCGCTATTGTATCCCGTTCGTGAGATCTGGTTTGTATCAACTTGTCATTCGC
>JGI24159J19872_10009045_pt1 | contig 13058 bp, 9 predicted proteins | sample Ectturendosymbi4_FD_19872 | JGI IMG/M metagenome (IMG submission 19872) | reverse complement strand
ATAGCCTTTGGGCTGGTTTTTCTTGTCTTTGTTGTTTGATTCCTTTGACACTATTTCCTTTAATCGTATCAACATTAAACATGTACAGACCATTTAAAATGTGTCTGCTACAGTGACATCCTACACTGTAAGGAAGCGAGAGCGGAGAGGCAGCGACGGAACGGAGAAAATATTTTTTGTGATCATTGTGCAAGTTCAGGTCAAATGGTGACAACCACTACTCTGCAGTTAAGCTTAGTGGTAGGAGACAGCTAAGGCAGCTATTTGAAGTGATTTTCAAACTACGGCAGCCAGAAAGTGAGCCAGTTCTTGACCTAATTTGTTTACGGCTACGCAACGTTGAGAATCCAACTACGGTTACCGGAAAAAAACTGCACAGTGGTGCGTGGATTTCGGGATGTATTTTTCCGGTTACCATAGTTGCATTTTCAACGTTGCGTAGCTGGAAATTATGTCCTTAAAAAGCAGATTTTCCGGTTACCGTAATGTGAAAATTGCGCTTACGGAGCCGTTTTCCAGTAAAATTACAATTAGGGCTTCCTTTGTCAATAATTAAAAAATAATTATTTTAGTAAAATTTGTTGATTTGGTAAAATATAACATGTCCTGAAATAATCAAAATATAAGGTGTCCGGCCCTCAAACTATGTGGCCCTCTGTCACAAAAAGTTTGTAGACCCCTGAATTAGACGAACAGAAATGTAGACAAAAGATAAGAATTCTGCTGGGACCGACGAAAAAGTAATGAATTAGCAAGTTGACCAATTAAACGATGACAAATTAGACGAGTTCTATTCACTGTACTTACTAACTAGCTAATCTACTGTTAAAAATTGTTCATTTTGAAAAAGTTATGAAAAATAATGTTGTAAAAATTTTCTGGTTACATTACTGTTGTAAACACACCTAGCACAAAGCTCGGGAATGAATAAGACAAATGGACATTATCACCTGTACATGCCGTGACAGATTTAGTATAAAGTGAATTATTATGTGTTTTGTTTGTCATCTACTTTGATAAAGAAATGCTGAATTCCTAACAATAATACTAAATTTTGCAATCACCCCATCATGGGCGTAGCCAAGGGGTCACTTAGGCCATGGTTGCCATATGCCATTTTCATACTTTGCCGCCAAGCATTTTGCCAACGCAAAAAGGTCATACTATGGTTGAGTGAACATGGTGAAGTCATCAAAATGCAAACAGAGTGTTTGGCTACTTACCTGTCATTTTGGCTCCTTTTGGAACAGTGTTTGGCTACTTCTGGTTAAAAAAATCTGACAACCCTGTGTGTGTAGAGGTAGCAGTGAGAACTGTAACGTTACCTGGTGCACGTGTTTGTTGCCAACCAACAATGTTGGTATTAATATATTCAGATTGTTGTTGATCGTTTTAGCACTTATTGACAATGGTAAATTTATCTCAGTTTATTGCTACACATGGAAATTAAGTTGTTCTCTTAATCTTTCATCACGTACTTGTTTTGTTGTTGCACTACAATTGTGATTGAGGAACATTGCCTTTTAATAAATTGCTAAGTATGGGTTCATATGACTTTGTAACTGCTGATAAAGGTGGAAAAAATGGTTGGCCCTTTTTTTGGCCCCTTGTCCTAGAATTTGGCTCTTTTCTGGACTAGATTTAGCCCCTTGCTAGTTGCTTGGCAAAAAGTAGACTGGCTACCTTGCTCTCACACTTAACACTGCGCTGTTATCGGATTGACGCGTGAGCGATTCATCACCCTTGGCTTACCTTCATGAACACACTTGCGAACTTGATATTGGGGCGTTTTTACACTGCAAGGAGTTTGAAGATTTGCTTCATATGCAGTTGGCCAACGGTATTGCGAAAGTTGGGGAATAGGTTAAATTGTAAAGGTGAAAGCTTGTTCCACTACAGAAAGGTGCTTTTTGTAAGTGTAGTTAGAATTGCAGAGATGTGATTTTATTTAGCGTAGTCTGAAAAATAGCAGCCAGCAGAGAAAATCATGGAGAACTGCTAGGCGATGATGTCATTGAAACAGCATCGCATTGTAACTACACTCATCAAGTAAAGTGACTTTAATAGAATTTGAACAGCTTCTACAGGGCAGGAAAAGGGAGTTTGTTTTTACACTGCAATTCACAGCACTTTGTAAGTTTTAATCTATGAACAGTAGGTACTGCAATTCACCAAATTGCAATAACTTATTTCACAAACTTTTATGACACATTTTATGCTGCTCCATGTGTTCCATTATAAACTGAGGAAATCATAGCCACATAACTGCCAAATGGGATACAAAGTTCTAAGTTTAGCCTATGTTGAAGTCATCCACTTCCAATATTACATATTTTGCACAGAGATTGAATCATTCTACTATACCAGGGGTTCTCAACCTTTTTCCCGTAAATTACCCCTGAGTCATTAAACAACCAACACGAACCCCCAGGTTAGGTGGCATGGCAAAGCCGTGGATTTCATATTGTTGTAAATATGTATTGGCAAAGGTTTGCTTCCTTTGTATGTGAACATCTTTATATTTTGTTGAAGATGCTTATTCAGCATGGACCTTTCCATGTTGTTGATTTCTGAACTATAAACTAGTTAGTTTTTTCATTTGAATAATATACAGTACTGTTAGCACAATATAAAAATAGAAATATGCAACAAACCCAAGAACTTCAAATCTCAAATCATAGGCCTACAATCATGTAAAGCTGAATTATGATGTCAAGGACATGACACCAATTATATTTGTGCAATATGTGGATAAATCCCATAAGTCATCACATTATGAGCATGAAATATTATCTTTGGTAGAACTAAATCCTTCGCTCATTAACTAAACCTATTTTGTTTTGCATGTACCTAACATTTAATGGATAAATGTTTGCTGCTAAACCTATTGTAATCTGTTTATACCTTTGTTTCTTCAACCTCATTTGATGACGCCATGTGTTTGGCAGGGAACATACATTCACCTGTGGTACTCACTCCTTTATAGTCCATGGGTGATTGTGTTGCTTCTTCACAATTTATATGTATAAACATTGTTTTCTACCCTTGCTACCTACTTTTGTAATGAAATGTTGCGTTTCAGTACACCGCCCTCTGCCTCATAACCCTTCTTGTTGCTCACTTCCTTCACCTATGTGCATGCTTTACCTGCTCATCTGTACATACTTCAACTCTTTACCCATTGCTTGCCCACCTTCATCCATGGTACGTCAATGTCTATTGTGTATTTGATTTAACATTTATGTTTCTGTAATATTGTTTTCATTTCTCTATTTTATCTTTTGGGTTTGCCACTAACATGGTTGAATTGGTCACATGAACGTATTGTCCGAAATGTCATATGTGGTCTTTTTATTGTTTTCTTTTTTGTATGCTCTTTATCTCTATTGCTTATAATCACAAATCAAATGCAGTACAAAATCACCTATTTGTAACCCAATGCAAAACAGCCATTTAAAAACACAGACCAAAGAATTAGGCCCAACTCATCCTTGGACCATGATGAAGTTGGTTACCATAGTTGCATATATATGACCTGCAGGATACACAGCAAACCTAGACAAAATTGGAGAGACAAGGGTTGTATATCAGCTAGTCAAGAGGTACATTGCAACTGCTTACTAAGCTTTAAGAACATTAAGTAATCCAATAAGTTGAAGAGTACACAAAAAACAGAGATTGGGTATTAAGTGAATTAGGTAAATAGGATTTATTTATTTATTGTTCCATATGATACAGTTAATAAACAAGCAATACAAAAAGCCATCATGAAAAATTAGTCAATGGTTAGTTGAAATTAGAATGTAAATAAAAACACAATGTCAAAAGAATTTATCAATTTTAACCAAGATTGTCACTGTGTCACATGGGATTGGTGGTAGGTCTAAAAATTTAGAACAAATTGTGCATATTGCCATGGCATCCTTTCTCATCACACATCTAAATGAGATATGATTTGATGCTGTCTCATTTGCCCACAACTTAGCTGTAATGAATTAGGTCTGAGGAATTAAAATGAAGTTGGTGTCCATGTCAGCATCACTTTGTTAGTGTTTGCCTTGAAAGTCTTGAACTACAGCATGGGTGCTCCTTACTGTGCAGATCTAAGCTTTGTTCTAATGTAGTTAGTTATTTAGTTCATGACAGATACAGTAGTCCTTGCTCTTTTCTTTTGCTCTGCAGTTAGTTTGATGAAAGTGCTATATGAACCATCTTGAAGCAAAAGAATCATTTCAGATTGAGTGTGAGACAAAATAAATATTTCAAATTATTTATTTTGTATGGTAAATGAGACAAAAAATAACATTTCAAAATGTTTGTCTTACAGAATGAGACAAAAGAACAATTAAAATATTTTCTTTAGTAGAAGCTATATGCAGTTTTTTAAGGTGTTTTAGGGTCACTAGAATCAGAGAAAATCATCATTGGCTCCCTAGAATCAGAGAAATCGGGTCGCTACAGGCCCATACTAGGTACCTCACATTTTCTTTGAAAAAAACCCTGTATATATGTTTTTATTTGAGAGAAACATGGTTCATTTTGTCCATAAATTTTTTTGAGATATACCACGAATAATTGAAAGCATGTAGTTTGTTTATAATATTAAAAAATGTTACTTTTACAAATGTTTTCATAAAATACAAATGCAAACAATGAAAAACAACATTCATGTTTTTTAATAATTTTATTTCATAACACTTTTTTCATGACTGTTTTTTTGTCACCTTCATAAACATATAACCTGAGTTTAGTCAAAATATTATGATTTTGAAGATAACATTCATTTTGAATTCAGTTTTTATAAAAGGTGAAGCAAGTTGACAAAAACTGCTAAGAAATTAACTACAGTATGATGAAACTATAAAAGCAGTTTTATTTGAGATGAAGTCAACTGATCAGTGCACCTAGTTTTAAGTATAAGATTAAATTTTAATCTAATTAAATGAAACATTCTAGACCCATGAAACCCATCTTTGGAAAAACTTATGTACTATCATTTCTTGTTTACCAAATATATTTTGCATTATAAATGAGCATTGCAGTAAGTTTTTGGAAACTTTAATTGTTGTTAACCTATACCTGTGGGTTATAGACCTCTTCTATCTATTTGTTTATAAGAACTGCAAAAATTTTCAAATAATTTTTTTGTCTCAACTGAAACTTGAGTAGCAAAAGCAAGGCNACATTTTGCAAAAAANGTTTTACAGAAGTCAGGTTGGTTCTAGACAATCTTCTTTAAAATGTTGCAGTATTTGCAGTGGATGATCTGTATGAAAAGTTTCTGCCACTGTAGTTGGTATGACATTTTCCAATAAGAAAAATTCAAAAATGCATAGTTGCATTTAATGGATCAAATTTTGAACTTTGGCACTATTTAGTGATCTTGGACAGTTCTCATCATTGTGTTTTGTTTTAACCAAATTCACTTTGCTCCACCAATAGGTGAAGAAAAGAATAAAACAATCTTTATCTGAGTGAAATCAAGTACCAACGTATTTTCAGAGTTGATATTAAGGATGTTTGCAGTTATTGTGGCAACAAAGAGGTGTTCCCAAAGGCAAATGAGAAAGAGAAATGATTCAAAGTAGAGAATATTTCAATAAATTAGAATATTATTTAATTTAAAACTATGAATAAAATAGTTTTGGATTTCCAGAGAAAAAGAAAAGATGCACACAGGCAAAGTAACAGCATAACATGTATGAATGAAACAATAGCCTAATAAAGTTTGTTGGACTACCATTTGGATTTGTTGATTAAAGCTTCCATGCTAGTTTCTTTAGACTCTTTGTGTTTAAAAGTGGTGGTGTTGTATAATCCAGTGCATAGTTGATTTTAGAGAGTGTAATAGCATATTTCAACTTAAACTTTATATTTTGCTAATAGACTTTGCTCAAGTTGCGTTCTACAGCTAAAGCTATATAACAAATTATAAAAATGACAGCACACTGTAAAAGCATTGTTAGCATGTAGGAAACATATACAAGAGGACAGAAAAACTTACAGAAAGCACAAACATTGGAAAGCAGTAGCTATGCATTGAAACAACAAGTGGTGGAAAGGAATACTGGTTAGTACACCAAGACTCTAGGAGCAGCTACAATTAGATGAAACTTGCACACAGGCCAATATGCTGGCATCATTCCCTCTGACCAAAGCCAGGGACAAGCATTGGTAGAACTGCTGTCGCCACCTGGGCGACAGTAATAGTTATACAGTATCTGCAAATAACACAGACTACAATAAAGTGGGTCTGGTGCCCTAAATGCAAAGGGGTAATGATTTGCCTTCAAACTAGACCCATTTTGTAACCTTTTCAGAACTAGTGATTGCTAATTATGTCATTGATTGCAACATTGGGGTGGTCTTCTTTTTTGGCCTGCAGTGCTTTCCTTTCTAGCATAGACTATTGGGTGCGTGGTGATAGCCTATCAGTCTTTGATTCTCTGTTTTGGTTTTGTTAAACTTTCAGACACATAGGTTATGTTGTCGCCATGGCATCTACTGCAAATGACAAGATGCTGCAAGCTTATGACAATGCCCTGTTAGGTATACTACAGAATGAAGCTGGTCTTGAACAATTTCTTGATGTAATGTTTGGGTTCCTTGGACGGAGAACAGACTTTTATCACATTATGACTGAGCCCAAACAACGGTATGGTTTTCCTCCAGGTGTGGCAGAGAAAATGGTGATGAATGTAAGTAGGAATACACAGCACGTTTCTGTTGTTGCAAGCAAATGTACAAATGTTGGTAAAGTTGTTCTGTCAGATAACAATTGGTTAAAAGTTTGAAAATAATGAAAAAAAGCTGTTCTTTTTCCGTTCGTTTTTGTTTTGTTTCACTGCATATTGTATGTTTGCATGTTAAGTATTTCAAAAAGTACCAGAAAATGACGGAAATGGTTCGAGCCAGAACGGAAGAACAAGTCAAGGCAAAAGCAAGAAGCAAAGGTTAAATATTGCTTTGAACAGCCCATTGAAATAACTTTGTTTTTTATTTTTTTAGTGCGGAAGTGTTGTGTTTTTATTTGGAACTCCAAAGGTATATAAATGTAAAGGTGGTAAATTAAATAATTTAGAGTGTTTGAATTGTCTTAGTACTTGGTTACTACATCCATGTATGTTTTTTTAGTTTTTTTTTTAAATTTTACTCTTTTTTTAAAAAAGCACACATTTTTTAACCTTTGTACAGCATACAAAACTACATTAATACACCTTTTTCAAAGTTTGGGATATGCACGTTGTTCTTGCTCTTTTTGTTGGTCATTTTGAATTTCATAGAACAGATAAAATTTAGTAATAACTAAACGGTTATTGCTTTTATTTAGCTGTTTAGGTTGATCAGTTAATTGTGAACCAGTCTACCCAACTAGGTTTTTCCAACCAGGTGTTTAATGGTTTATACAAAAACATGCACCATGTTGCTTTCATTGCATTTTTCCTGATGAAATTGTCTTTTGCAGAATTTCCAACTGGATCCAATACTTAAATGACAATATCATCTTTGTATAACTGCTCATTCCTTCACAGCTTTACGCCTTAGTGAAACTTTTCTTCAGCAGTCTTTTCTTCTTCAGCAACAATAAAATTGCTTACTACCAAATGTGCTGTGGCTCATTTTAATTAAACGTATATGAGTCATTTGTGGACAGCGTTAGTTTTGTCAGGCTTGTTCAATAGAAGTCTGCTTAAGTTTCAGATTCAGCTGTAGAGTCTTTCAGCACCAATTAATTTGATGGTAGAATTTAGTAAATTTATTAAAGTACTTGTTGAAAATGCCTCATTTGCATGTTTTTGAGAAAAACAGCATTATTTTGAATTAAGTTCTGTCTCTCTGTATTATGCCTACTGATGTGCATACATGTCGTGTCTTGGAACCTTCTGTACAAGCAAATGCATCCATCTAGAAATTTGCATTTGAGCACATCTTTTGGTATGTTGTTCTGACTTGCAAGATATTATAACAATCTATGGCTGTGCACATAAAGCAAGAGAGAATATGTCTTTGGTGTTAGTTGCTTGATCTTGTTAAAATGTCATCAAACTAACCACTACATAAAAAACTACATTGTTTGCTTAAATATCAGGAATTTGCACAAGCAAAATAAAGGTTGTAGTCTATGAACACATATGCTTGTAGCTTATACTTGACTAGAACAGCTATGTGCAACCCAAATGGCTCACTGGGCCAAAAATTGTGTCACTGTCTTGTCCAGGGCTGCACACTGAATGACATGTTAATGAGGGTCGCACATTGAATAGTTTGCTTTGATCTTAGCAAACTGAAATTAACTTAATCCTAACTGCAGTGGTAGCAGATGTGATAAAATGTCATTGAGGACCACCTGCATCAAAAATGTCAAATTCAAGATTATCAAAATAAGGACAGGTTGTCAATATGTAGGATACTTTTACTATGTCAGCAAACATCTGAACTGTGCTGGTTGGACATAGCTGTTCTGGTACATGGAACTAAGCCTTGAATAATATAGATATGAAAAGTTCTTTAAGCTATTTATTTCTCTGTCACTTGAATTTACAGCGATCTATGCTATTAATTGGTGTGCTTTTTGTAATGTAGTTACAGAAGAAAAAAAGTCCGAAGCACCAAACCAGTTTTCAACGCCACCACAGTCTTTGGAGAACGAAGACACCGACCAAACAACATGTACTAAGCAGTCAGACTCAGAACAAGTTTCTGCGAATGAAGGTTCTGAAGTACCAAACAAAGAGTCGTCGCATGTAGATTTTGAGTATGTCAGGTTTTTTGTGGTTGCTTCTGGAAATTGCAGCGAAGCATATACTGTTAAAATTGGTTTCTTGGAGCATTCTCTTTTGTTATTTTTTTTCAACCAAACGCCTGGTTTGCTGGTATTAACAAGGCAAACGATTGCAAAACTGGTTTAAAACATATTGCGGAAGATTTGACTGAGCAGTGTGAAGAGCACGTGCCTGCCATTTGTTGTAATGAAATCTTCAGATCGGATCCCAACGTCCCGTCTGATTGTTTGGGCGGATTCGTGGAAAATAGCAACACGTGAGAAGTACGTCTTGATTCTTGAACAGCTTGGATTTTAAGGTGGTATAACCAGGGGTGTGGAGCCGGAGCCTGAAATTTGGTTCCTGGTTTAACAAACATCGTTTCTTGGGCAAGCGAGTTATACAAATAATACAATGTTTTTTTGTTTGCACTGGACCAAATCGTTCTGGCCCCGGAGCCTAAAACTTTTAGAGGTTGGAGTCGGAGCCAAAAATTTTGGATTCGCGGAACCGGAGCTCGAAATTTGAGTTCCGGCTCCACAGCCTTGGGTATAATACGAAGCGGAGTCAACCAACCGCGAAACAACAAACAAGCGCTGTGTTGCAGAATTTCAATTACTCGATTTCGTTGCCGCGCCACTTTAAGATCAACATTTGCTCAGTCCTTTCATTCGTCGACTGCGCTGGGCTGCCACAGAACCGCGCAAATGTTTTGCAACGTTTAGGAACTTAGCTGTTCGACATTAGGGCGCCGTGAAATGTGGGTGACTGAACTGTATCTGTCCGCAATCGGCTTAGGTGAGTGGTTGAGTCTGCATCCTATAACTTTAGGCAAATTCCCATCAATATAATCAGTGTGGTGTAGAAAGATACGAACGTGGTCACTTCCAACCAATGGCTGCAATATTTGTTCTTTTGTTTGAAAGAACGCACGTCTATATAGAACGCAGTGAGTGCATGGTTTAACGTGCATATACATGCCATAGGGCGAATATTATTTCCTGTTGTTATTGATCGCTGCTAATGAAACACGTAAAGAGGCGAATTATTGTTTGATGCATGTTTTGTATGACAAATCTTGTTTTTCAGCCAGTCTGTGTTTCAAAGCAATCCGGATAGCTACAACGGAGCAATATGCGACAGATACAGCTGGTCACAAAACTACGATGACGTTGACGTTAAAGTTCCCGTGGAAAAATCCGTTGTTAAAGGGGCGCAGGTATACAAGCTGTTCTGTTTGTTGTGCGCTTTGCTTAGAAACCGTTTCGCCTTTTCAAGCTTTTAAATCACCGTGAATCGCTTTCCTTTGCGGGGTTCTTTGTGCGCTTGCAGACTGTAGAGCAGTGGTTCTAAATCTGGGGTAAATTTTGTCTTCCAAGGGGTAAATTTACTGAACCATAAATTACAGCAAATGTAAATTTTTAAATCATTCTAAACAGGAAGAGTTTGTTAACTTCGTACATTTAATAACTGAGCACCACTGAGTGTATTGGAGGTAAATCTTGTAATCTTGTTTGAGAAAAGTGTAAGATATGTAAAAAAAGGTTAAGAACCACTGCTGTAGAGCATGGCTAAACTAAGCGCATTTTAATATTTATGTGGCACTTCCAACATGTCGTTCGTCGCATTTTGTTAACCAAGTTTTCAGAGAATTGTGAGTCGTTTCTGCAAACCAGATGTGGTAGCTTGTTGCTAAGTTGCACGCTTTTTGTCTAAAGTTTATGAGATCGATTCACTGCTCCTTGGAGTTCCTGGCCTGAAGCATTAACTCACTTAAACCGCAAGATTTTTGCTACCTTTCCACTTGCTGTAAGTCACTCAGTGTCGAAAAAAATTGAGGTGTTTTTGTTGATTGCTTCTTGTTTTCAATTGCAAGAAACAGCTTGATAAAAAACCGTATCATAAATTTGCTTGTGCGTCACAATAACGCCAAGCCAACGTCATCACTTCCGCGCGTTCCAAAGCTTTTTTGCGAATTTGCTTGACGTTGGAAATTTTCCTTTGTTTTTAACGCTTAGAGCTATTTTAAAAGCAGACATTGTTTAAATGAAGCTTATTGAGGGTCAGTTCATGTAAACAAATCGTCGTCGAGATTTTCTCCCAAATTTTAATCCTGCATAGCATTCGCTCGTACAACGCACGTCAGCCAGTGCGAGCTAATAGATGGCGCTCGTGAGCAATCCGCGGACATGGTTGATCGCGTCCAAGTGTCAACGATCGTGAATGACAGGAGCCTGCTGCATGCCTGAAGGTTTTGTCGGCTTTGCTGCAATGCCAGAGGTTCTTGGTGCAGGTTTTGTGCCAGAGCTGAAAAACTTACAAGTTGATATACTGTATACTAAAAGGCAAAATGACAATTGGCAGTGAAATTTTTTTTCTTTCAATTTGTGGTGTTATTTTTCACCGCAACGTGTGAAAATACGAGTTGCATTAGATCGGGTATTAACCAGGGTTGCGGAGTCGGAGGTAAAATGTCCGACTCCCGACTCCGACCTTTCCAAAATTTCCAACTCCCGACTTCGACTCCAGAACATAACGTGAATGAAGTTTGGCTGTCAAGAATTTTGTAGCAACTAGCACTCAACAGAAATCGTGGTGCACAGCAGAATTCTCTGTTTCAAAAGTTTCACAAGATATTATACCATTTCAACAGGAATTCCCAAATTGGGAGTGTAATGTAAAAAATGATCCAATTAAGACTTCCGGAATCGGACAAAAAAATCCGACTCCGACGCCACCCAAAAACCTCTGACTCAACAACCCTGGTCTTTACCATCCCAAGCTCAGCCCAGAAATATTCGCACAACTTCAACACATGTGTCCACCCAGGCGTAGCAGTCGATTTATTTTTTTGTCTGAAGCAAGTTACCGGTTTGCAACCAACTGGCAACCAATTGTTTATTTTTGATCGCTCGTTGCGTTGCTTTTTCCTGCAAAGGTCAAAGTCGATATCCAACGCAAGCGCATAAAAGTTTGCGTCCAAACGACGCGCGGCGGCGATTTCGCCCCGGTCATTGACGGCAGCCTCCAGCACGAAATCAACAGGGAGGAAAGCATGTGGTCGCTGGAAAGCGGCAAAAACATTNCGGTGAGCTTTTCGCATACGTATGTAGCCGTTGTGTTAATTGCTGTTTCGAAGTCAACCTCATGAAAGTTTTTCAAGCGCAGGCACATGTGTCGATGTAGCAGAATTGTTGATTTTCCATGCCTAAAGCGGCCCACTTCGTGGAAAATTCGGCTGTGCTGTTATGAAATGGCGGTTCGCGTTGTAAAGATGCTTTAACGCGAAAAAAAGTGGACTTTGTCAACGGGCGTGATCGAAAACAAGTCTGTTTTCGACGACAGAAGCTGTGAGCTATAAACTGTTGCTTTTTGTGTAGACTTTCTGCTCAGAATCGTTTGTAAGGCTTCGAAGTCAACCAGGGCCTGTGAGAGAAATTTTACTGGGGCTACCAAGACCAATACCACCCCTCTGGCTTCTGGGGCCCTCGTCGAAACTTGTGTAGCCTCTTTGTATATTAATCACAATACAGATAAAACAGCTTTCATGCCAAGAAACTCGTGAAGTTTTCAAACGGGTGCATATGTCGATGTAACAGAAGTGATGACCCTGTAAATTGCAGATCACGTTGACGAAGGACAAGAATATATGGTGGACGAAGCTCCTCGACGAAGACCAAGAAATCGACATACAGAAGATTTGTCCGGAACGTTCAATGGGCGACATGGACGAGGAGGAGCTGGCGGTCATCAACAAACTACAGTTTGACGAGAAACAGAAGCGACTCGGTTTGCCGCAGAGTCACGAACTGGTATTTTTAGCGCTGAACGTTTTTGGCTGCGGAGTTGGCAGATTTCACTGCACCCGATTAGTTGTTAAAGTATATTAAAGTCTTTACTGGTCGATTTATTTTTGTGCTCCTCTGTGCAGTTGCGAGAAAGCTTGCCTGGTTGTCCCCGTTGAAGTCCTTACGCATAATGCGCGGATAGTCACTGGCAGAGCTTCAAAGTAACTTCGCGGCAGTTTTTCTGGGTTTTTTTCAGCGGGAAATACTAGAAAAAATAGAACAGGGCGTTTTTTTATGAAAGCAAGTTCGTTGCAGTTCAGATTCTATGGCTTCCACTAAACTTCGAAGCACCTGCTCATGTGCGTTTCAGTCCGATGGCCGTAGGCAGTGTTTTTTTTAAAGGTGTTTTGAGGGACCAAAACGGTCTCTCAAATTCCTCCAACGGTCTCTCAAAATATAACCAACTTTTGTAACTACAGCAGAGAATTAGAGGAACGAGATTGAAACT